>ENA-UOXR01003252-UOXR01003252.1-bioreactor-metagenome-genome-assembly--contig:-NODE-3252-length-13978-cov-7.278891_pt1 | contig 13978 bp, 10 predicted proteins | sample MGYA00238164_ERZ764825 | MGnify/ENA primary metagenome ERZ764825 (study PRJEB28920, sample SAMN05720171) | bioreactor metagenome | isolation source: Anaerobic biogas reactor | place: USA:Washington...
CTTGAACACGCCCTGTTTTACGCTGCGGGCTAAGTCAGTTCGGGCCAAACCTCAGATGGTTGTTATAACATCCATACTATGGATGTTATAACAACCATAGTGAATGCAAAGAGACAGAAAAAGTCCGCGGCGGAAGATAAATGCCTCAGGCCGGCGTGGGGGGGCGGCCGGCCAGGCGGCGGCGCAGATTCTTGCGGAACACGCTGGCGCGGACGCGAAACGGAAGGGTTGCCGACAGGCCTCGGATCAACGCCAGGGTGGCGGGATCCGGGGGGGGAGTGCCGGAACGGTAGTGGTCCATCAGCAGGTCGCGGGCCACTTTGCGCAGGACGGGGTGCCTCGGCAGGCCGGCGGCACGGGCCGCGGCATCCAGACGCTCCAGCAGGCGCGCATACTGGGCGACGCGGCCGGCGGGATCGGTGCCGCGCATGAGGGATGAGGGATTGTCCGCCCGATGGAGATAGCTGCCCCGTCCGCCGTAGAAAATCCCGCGCGCGGCATGCAGCGCCTGAAAGTTGAACAGCAGATCCTCCCCGATGGAAAGGCTTTCGTCGAAACGCAGGCGCAGGCGGCGGATCAGGGAAGCGGCGTAGAGCTTGTTCCAGACCACGCTGTTGTCCTTGAAAACGATCTGCCGGAAATCCAGGGATCCGCGACGGCGCAGACCTTCCATGCGGTAGACGCTCTCCGTTCCTCCGCACACGCGGCGGGAACGGCCAATCACCACTTCGGCGCCGCTTTCCCGGGCATCGGCCAGGAGATGGGCCAGCCAGTCGGGCGACACCCGGTCGTCGGCGTCCACAAACGCCAGCCGGTCTCCGGCGGCTTCGTCAAGTCCGCGGTTGCGGGAAAAGGATACGCCGCGGTTGGCGGTATTGCGCAGGCAGCGGACGCGGGCATCGCGGGCGGCGAATCCCCGGACAATCTCTCCGCCGCCATCGGTGCTGGCGTCGTCCACCGCCAGCACTTCGATTTCCCGGCAGGAGGAAGCGGCCAGACTCTCGATCGCATCCCCGAGCGTGGCGGCGGCATTATGAAACGGCACAATGACGCTGATGGCGGGGCGGCTCATGCGTTCACCCTCCCCCGCGCGCGCGTCAGGCGGATCGCCCCGGTTTTCGGAACCAACTGGTTGAGGCCCAGGCCCAGGAGAAGATAGACATAGATGTAGGCCGTGCGTTCGTAGTGATAGGTCTCCACCAGGCTGTGCAGTTCGAAGGCCAGGGCCAGCCAGAACAGAAACGCACCCAGGGGGAAACGGCGATGGCGGAACAGCACCGAAAGCAGTCCGAGCTTGAAGACGATCCAGGCCAGCGTGCCGGCCAGGCCGGTCTCGGCCAGCATGCTGACGTATTCGCCGTGGGCATGCCAGAACGACCACTCGAATTCCCGGCTGCCGAGCCGCACGTGTTCGCGGTTGAAGCGGCGGTAGCCGATGCCGTTGACGGGATGCTCCCGGAAGACCTCCAGGGCACGCGACCAGATCACGAGGCGCCCGCGGTTGCTGCCGTCGGTCCTGTCACCAATGTAGCGTACGCGTCAAACGGCGACCACCGAGAGGTCGGGGCGCAGGACGTGAACCGCGCCCGCCGCGACGATGCCGGCCAGCGCCAGGGCCGCCAGGCCCGCCAGCGCCTTCCGGCGGCATTCGACCGCCAGGATGAGGGGCATCAGCACCAGCAGGGCGAGATAGGACCCGCGGACACGATGCATCAGGATCAGCGCGGCAAAGAGCAGGACATTCGCGCCGCAGAAGGTCCGGGCGGCGGGGCGTTCTGAGCGAAGGAAGAACACCAGGAAAAACAGAAACCCGGAAACGGCGATGACCGACGAATGCATGAAAAAGTCGGAAAAGCAGTACGGCCGGTCCTGGGCGTAGCCGGTTACGATCGGGGCGAACAGCAGGCGTCCGAGGCCGTAGAGTCCGAGCAGGGAAAAGCCGCCGGCCAGGATCCGTTCCAGGCGCGGCACGGGGCGGAACTGGCACATCATCAGGGGCAGGCACACCACCCGGGCGGTCTGGAGCACGCGCCGGGGCACTTCGGCGTCGCGCACGTCCAGGGCGCTGGCCGCCAGACCCAGCAGGCCGACCAGCAGCCAGGGCTCCAGGCCGCTGCGAAGATAGCCGTTGCGCCAGACCTGGAAGGCGAAGAGGACGGCATAGATCGCGAAGACCTCGCTCTTGAAACCGGGCCAGATCACGAAGGCCGGCAGCACCAGCAGCGTGGCCCAGCGGTAGAGCCGGTCCGGATCCACCAGGCGGCGCCAGGCCGGCGCGGCGGAGGCACCGCCGGTTTCCGCAGAACTGAACGAAGCAGACATTCCAGACAACCCCTGCTCAGGCATTGAGGCCGCTGGTGAGTTCGAAGACGGCAAGCAGCATGCTGATGGCCATGAACCCCACCCCGGCGGCGATCAGCACCATCATCGCGGGTTCGAGAATGGTGGTGAAGAGCTTGACCGCACGGTCGAGTTCGTTGTCGTAGCGCCGGCCGATGTGCTCCAGGGCGCCGGCCATGTCGCCCGATTCCTCGCCGACGGCGAGCATGTCGGTCAGCAGGCGCGGAAATACGCCGTCCTGGGCGAGGGGCCGCGAGATGGTCGAGCCGTCGGTCACGCGGTCCCGGGCCGAACGCACGGCACGGGCGATGACGGAATTGCCGACGGTATGCTCGACGATGGACAGGGCCTGCAGCACCTGAACTCCATTGGCCAGCAGGGTGCCCAGCGTATGGGCGAAGTTGGCGAAGGCGTTGGCCCGAACGATATGGCCCATGGCGGGCAGGCGCAGCAGGACGCGGTCTTTCCATTCGATTCCCGCGGGCGTCTTCAGCGCACGCCGGACGGCGGCCGCCAGGAAGAAGCCTCCGATGACCAGCGCCCATCCGTACCGGATCAGGCCCTTGCTGAGGCCGATGAGAATGCGCGTCGGCAGCGGAAGGGTGCCGCCGAGTTCCTCGAACATGGCGGAAAACCGCGGCACGACAAACACCATCATGAAAATCATGGCGCCGACGCCGACGAGCGTGACGATCAGCGGATACACCATCGCCATGGCCACCTTTTCGCGGGCGGCCTGCACGCGTTCGTAATGCGTGACGAGACGTTCGAGGACGCCCGGAAGCTGGCCGCTGGCTTCGCCGGCCTTGACCATGCTGGCAAACAGCGCGGGGAAAGACTCGGGCCACTTGGCCAGCGCGGCGGACAGGCTGGAGCCGGAAACGATTTCGTCCCGCAGATCCACGATGATGGCATCCTGGGGCTTGCCGGTGGACCGCTGGGCCAGCGCATGCAGGGCGCTGCCCAGGGTCATGCCCGAGGCCAGCAGGTCGGACAGTTCGCTGGTGAACAGCAGCATGTCGCCCATCTTCATGCGCGGATGGGCGCGGAAACGGCGCTCGAAGCGGAACCAGTTTTTGCGCGGGGCCCTGGCGGCGGGGGTCGCCGGGGCGGACCGGGCCGGCTTGCCGTCGCCGGAACGGGCGGCCGGTTTATCCGTTGCGGCAGCGGGAAGCGCCCCCTCTCCTCCCTCGCTCACGGAGATGGGCACCAGGCCCTGGCGCGACAGCAGCAGCATCACCGAGCGCCGGTCGGGGGCGTCCAGCACCCCTTCGCGGCGTTCGCCGGCCCGGCTCTTGGCAATGTAGCGAAACTGTGCCATGGCCGCCCGCGTCAGGCTTCGTCCTCCGACGTGACGCGGAGGACTTCTTCCAGGGTGGTGACGCCGCCGAGGACCTTGCGCCAGCCGTCCATGCGCAGGGTGCGCATGCCGTGTTCGAGGGCATCCATCTTGATGTCGGCGGCGGAGCGGCGCTCGACGATCATCTGGCGGATGGCATCGCTGACCAGCAGGATTTCATAGATGCCGGTGCGGCCGGCATAGCCGGTGCCGCGGCATTCCTCGCAGCCGACCGGCTCGCAGATGGCGCCTTCGGATAGGCGGTCGAGAGGGAAACCGATGTTTTCGAGAAAGGGCATTTCCACTTTCCAGGGACGCTTGCAGGCCGGACACAGGCGGCGGACCAGGCGCTGCGCCACGAGCGCTTCCACCGAGCTGGCGACCAGGAACGGCTCGATGCCCATGTCCACCAGCCGGGTGATGCCGCCGGCGGAATCGTTGGTGTGCAGGGTGCTGAAGACGAGATGGCCGGTGAGCGCGGCGCGGATGGCGATGTCGGCGGTTTCCTGGTCGCGGATTTCACCGACCATGATGACGTCGGGATCCTGGCGCAGGATGTGGCGGAGGCCGACGGCGAAGGTCAGGCCGATTTCCGGCCGCATCTGGATCTGGTTGATGCCGGCCATTTCGTATTCGATGGGGTCTTCGACCGTGAGAATGCGCTTGTCCACGGAATTGATGGTATGCAGCCAGGCGTAGAGGCTGGTGGACTTGCCGGAGCCGGTGGGCCCGGTCACCAGCAGGATGCCGTGGGGACGGCGGATCAGGCGGTGGAGAATGTCGGCATCGTCGGGAAACAGCCCCAGCTTGTCCATGCCGTACATGCCGCTGGAGCGCATCAGCAGGCGCAGGCTGACGCTTTCGCCGTAGACGGTGGGCATGGTGGACACGCGCACGTCGATTTCCTCGCCCTTGACGCGCAGGCTGATGCGGCCGTCCTGGGGCAGGCGCTTTTCGGCGATGTCCATGCCGGCCATGACCTTGATGCGGCTGATGATGGCGGACTGGAAGCGCTTCATCTGCGGCGGCAGGGGCGTGGGATGCAGCACGCCGTCGATGCGGTAGCGGATGCGCAGGTCGTTTTCCAGCGGTTCGATGTGGATGTCCGTGCCGCGGTCGTGGTGGCATTCCCAGATGATCTGATTGACGAATTTGACGACGCTGGCTTCCTGGTCGAGGTTGCTCAGGTCGCCGACGGCGGGCCCGAGGTCTTCGTCGAGGTCGAGCTGGTTGCCGGCGATGAGGCGGTCGAGGGTGTCGGCGCCGACGCCGTAGAGTTTTTTGGCGGCCTTTTCGATGTCGGCGGCGGGGGCCAGGGCGAACTTGACGCGCAGACCGGAGGCCAGCCGCAGGGCGTCGGCCAGGCCGGGCCGGAACGGTTCGCTGGTGGCCACCCGCAGCGCGCCGCCTTCGATGCCCACGGGAATGACGTTGTACTGGAAGACCGCCTTGGTCGGGATCTTCTCCAGAATTTCCCCCGGGATGGGCTGATCGCCGATGCGCACGAACGGCACAGGCATGGCCTGGGCCAGGGCGCGCAGAAACGCGTCTTCGCGGGCATACTCGAGGGCCACGACGGTCGCCGTCAGGATCCCGTCGTTTTCGCGCTGCTTGATGGCCAGCTCTTCGACCTGCGACGGGGAGAAGAGCCCCGTGGCTTCGAGCAGCGCCGCCAGGCGGTTGGATGCCGCGACCGCCATGGGTCAGGCCGGTTTCTCCGCGCGGGCCTCGGCCAGCAGGACCAGGGCGCGGTCCAGGGCATCCTGGAGCGTGGCCAGTTCCGCGGCGATCTGTTCATAGCGCGCGGTATTGGCCATGCGGATCTGTTCGAGATAGGCCCGGCGTTCCTGGAGTGATTCCTTTTCGGCAATGAGCCGGTCGATCTGCTCGTTGGCCATGGCCAGGGCCGCATCGAGCTGGCGGATGGTTTCTTCCGGGGATTCGCCGTTGTCGAGGGGCGGGCGCGGGACGGCCGCGACCGGCACCTCGGGCGTGGCGGCATCGGGAATCGGAACCTGGACCTCCTTGCCGCAGGCCGCGCAGGGCACCATCAGGCCGGCGCCGGCGGCCTCGATGGCCATGTTCTTGCCGCAGTGCGGGCAATCAAACAGGATGTCGCCTTCGCGGATTTCCGTCTGATCGGGATCCGGGATGGGGTTGGGATTCATGGGGCACCTCCAGGGGCTTCGGACTCGGCAGGGACAGGGGCGGGATACAGGGACGGCTTGGGTTCCTCCGCCGGCGGCCGGGAACGGCGGGGCTTGCGCTTCTTCGGCGCCTCCGGAGGGGCTTCCGGGGCGGCTTCCCCTTCGACCGGCGCGGCCGGATCGAAGGTAAACGGCGCGCTGGTGGTGGGTTCGGCCGGCATGGGCAGGGGACTGGGCGGCGGCGCCGATTCGGGGGCGGCATCGGGCGCGACGGCCTGCTGGCTCATCATGCGCTCGACTTCGCGTCCGAAGTCTTCCGGATCCATGGCTTCCGGGGTGGGCTTGGGCATGGAATCGGCCGGTTCGATCACGGCGACGGGAACGGCGTCGGACTCCGGGGCCACGGCCCGGGCGCGGTGCCGGTCCTCCTTCTTCTTCTTCTCCTGCTCCATTTCATGGAGCCGGGCGGCGGAGAACGGCGCCAGCGAGCTGTCGGACCAGCCGCGGTACCAGTCCTCGGCGGCGACGTTGGAGGCCTGGTGCAGGCGCAGGGTTTCCATGCGCGCCTCTTCGGGGCTCATCAGCACGTAGGGGGTGATCAGCACCAGCAGCTCGGTGCGCTTGCGGGTTTTGTCCTCGTTGCGAAACAGCGCGCCCAGGATCGGGATGCTGCCGAGAATGGGCACGCGCGCGCTGGACAGCGAATAGTCCGTCTGCACCAGGCCGCCCAGCACAATGGTGGCCCGGCTCGGCACCGAGATCGACGCGGTCATTTCGCGCTTGTTGATCGCATACATCCGGCTGTTGTTGCCCACGTCCACCGGATCGCCGAGAGTATCGGCCGACTGGGTGATTTCCAGGGTGACGTAGCGAGAGGGATTGATCCGCGGCTTGACCTTGAGCTGAACGCCGACGTCCTTGTACTCGTAGTCCGAGTAGTAGGTGCCGCCGCTGGACGTGTCGCCGGTCCGGATGGGAATCTGCTGGCCGCTGATGATGCTGGCCTCGGTGTTGTCGGTGGTCAGGATGACGGGAGTGGCCAGCACGCGGCCTTCGCCGGTGGACGCCACCATGTCGATGACCAGGTCGATGTTCAGGTCGTTGAAGGTGAAGAAATAGTTGAGGCCGGGACCTCCGCCGAAGGCGCGCGTGACGGTCTCGCCGGCGACCTGGGTGAAATCGTTCTGCCCGAAGGCCCCGCCCCAGGAGGCGATGGGTTCGCGGACGGTGACGCCGCCGGCCTGGCGCTGGTTATAGGAGGTCATGGACTTCTGGAGCCAGCCCGCGCCGTAGGCGACATTGTTGTTGAGGTTCACTTCGAGGATGACCGCTTCGATCAGCACCTGGGCCAGCATGATGTCCACGGACTTGACCACGTCCTGCAGGGCGGCAATGTCGCCCTTGGTGCCCATCAGCAGCAGGGTGTTGGTGCGCTTGTCGGCCAGGATCTTGGTGTTGGGCGAGAGCTGGCCGATCTTGCCGGCAACGTCTTCGCCCACGGCCTGGCGCACGCGGTCGGCGGCGGCAGCCCGGGCGCGCACGTAGTCCTCCAGCGCGCGTGCGCGGGTATCGCCGGCCGCCGCTCCGGCCGAGTCCTCGCTGCCGGCCCGGCCCGCCGTTTCCGACTCGGACTTGGCGGCGCCGATGAAATCGTTGAGCAGCCCGGCGATCTCCTCGGCGTCGGCGTATTCCAGCGCGAGGACCTGGACAATGACCTCGGGATCCACGGGGCGGTCGAGCACCGCCACGATCTTGTCGAAAAAGGTGAAATTCGACGGCCGCGAGATGACGATGATGATGTTGGTGCGTTCGTCGGTCAGCACCTTGACCTTGCCCTGGACGATGCCGCGCTCGGCCATGGCGGCTTCGAGAGCGGCGGCGCTGTCGGGGGAGGACGACGGTTCGGCCGCGGGCTGGCGCGCGCGGATCATGCCGGCCGGGCGGCGGATGACGGGGGCCACGGGCTGGGCCACCTGCGCGACCTCCTCCTTCTTCTCGCTGTCGCTGATCAATTCGTTCAGCCGCGACGCGATCTCGGAGGCCTTGGCGTGCTTGATTTCATACACGCGGGTTTCGACGCGCGTCTCCGTCGGCTGGTCCACCATCTCGAGGATTTCGAAAATGCGCCGGAGATTGGACGACGTCTCCGTCAGCAGCAGGCTGTTGATGCGGTCGAAGCGCTGGACCTTGCCGTAGCCGTGCAGCATGGGCTGGACGATGTTCACGGCGTCTTCCATCTCGATGTACTTCAGGCCGACCAGCTGGCTGACCAGCGCATCGCTTTCGGGGTGTCCGCCCTCGGGCAGAGTTCGCTGGATGGCCATGCCTTCGGCCGGCGCCTTGTCCGTCTGGACCACGCGGAAAAACCGGTCGCCCAGGGGCACGAGGGTCAGGTTGGCCATGGTCAGATGGCTGTCCAGCGCCTGCAGAATTTCCGCCGGGGTGAGTTTCTGTCCTTCGAATTTGGGAAAGGTCGCGTTGAGGCCGGGGGCCTTGATCATGGTGCGCCCGGTTTCCTTGGAATAGATTTCCAGCAGCAGTTCAAGCGGCGCGTTTTCCTGCCATTTGAGATCCTTCACCAGTTCGCCGTCCCGCAGCACGGCGGGGGCGGCTTCGTACTCGGCGGCAGCGGCCGGAGCGGATTCGGGCGCCGGGGCGTCGGGGCGGCGAGACGGGCGCAGGCGCGCGGTCCGGGCGCGAAGGGTCTCGGCCCGCGACGGGTCGGCCGCCTTCTGGGCAAAGGCCGGAGCGGGAACCGATGCCAGCAGAAAAGCGGCGGCCAGGCTCCAGGTGAGGCCGCGGGCGAAAAGGCTGTCTCGGATAGGCGTCATGGCGTGTCCGTTGGGGTTTGGCTGTCCGCCGGGGGCGGCGGAGCGGCCGGGGATTCGGTCTGAGGCGGCGCGCCGGCATCCCGGCGGTAGGCGAAATCGATCGTGAAGGTCCCTCGCAGGCGGCCGGGCGGCTCGTTGCGGCCGCCGGCCGGCTGGATGGACAGCTGGCGGACATCCGACACCGCGCCCTGGGACTGCTGGGCGAAGAGGAAATTCACGAGAGACGGCAGGTCGCCCTCCCAGTAGCAGGTAATGGCGGTTTCAAACAGGTCGCCGGCCTCGCGTTCCGGCTCGGCCTCGCTGCGGGTCAGGGTCAGGCCGTTCAGGCTCTTTTCAAGGGTCAGCAGCAGTTCGGCCTCGGCCTGCTTGCCGGCGGGAAACACCGGCAGGGTGTCGCGGAATTCGGCCAGCCGGGCTTCGACGGTTTCGCGGCTGTCCAGCAGAAGCCGTGCGGCCTCGCGACGGGCCAGCAGGTCTTCGCGGCGTTCGGCGAACTCCGCCCATTCCTCGAACTTCGGCTCCAGCGCCAGATACGTCAGCGCCAGGGCCACGACCGCCAGCGTCAGCGCCAGCAGGTTCAATTCGCGGGGGGCGATTTTCACGACCGCTCCTCCCCCGCTCCCGGCAGGCGGATGGTCACGCTGAACTGCGAGCGCGGCCCCTGCGGCGTGTTGCGCGTGCTGACGCCTTCAAACTTCACCTCCGGAAAATGACCGGTCTCGTCCAGCGCCTGAATGAATCCATACACCTTGTCCGGCGCATCGGCTTCGCCGCGCAGAGACAGGGTGTTGCCCTTGCGATAGACAAACGACGTCAGATCCGCGCCCGCAGGCAGATGTTCGGACAGCACCCGCAGGCTCTCGAGGGCGGAATAGGTGCGGTCGGCATACTGCGCAAACTCCAGCACCTTGGCCCGCAGGCGGCGGATCTCCAGCGCCGGGGCTTCCATCGCCTCCACCTCGGCCTGCAGGCGTCCGAGACGGCCGCGCTGCACATTCAGCAGCGACCAGAACAGCCCGATGCCCAGCAGCCAGGCGGCGGCGAATACCGTGACCGACCGCAGCAGGCGGCGGCGCACCGCGCGCTCGGCGTCGGCCTCGCGCCATTCCACCGGCGCCAGATCCAGCGCCAGGGGCTGCGCCGGCTCCGCGGCACGGCGCGCCAGGCCTTCCGACACCGTCGGCAGCTCGGCCAGCGAATGCGTGAACAGCGCTTCCAGGCCCAGGGCGGCCCGGAGGGATTCCGCCCAGTCCGCCGGTTGGTCCGGCGCATGAAACACATGCAGGGTGGGCGCGGACGCCTCTCCCCACTCCGTTTCCAGCGAGGTCAGCGAATAACCGGTTTCCTCCACGCACTCCGCCATCCACGCCTGCAGGTCGGCGGCATCCGCCGTCTCCGGCCTCGGCGGCAGGGATCGGAACAGCAGCGGCGCGCCGTCCCTCGCCAGGATCAGGTCCACATTCGCGCCGTCCTGGCGCACCAGCAGCTGGGACCCCAGCGCCGGCACGGCTCCGCTCTGCTTCAGCACCCACCACCAGCCCAGCGGCTCCACATCCACCCGGTCCGGCAGCGCCGCGGCCTCCTGGATGGTGCGGCCCCAGGCTTCCACCAGATCCCGGCGCACCGCCGCCATCACCACCAGCGAGGAGGCCTCGGTCGTTTCCAGCGTTTCCGCGCCCAGCGCCATGGTCTCCACGGGAAACGGCGAATACTTGTCCGTCTGAAGTTCGGACATGCCCCGCAACTCCTCCGGGTCCGTGCTGGGCAGCAGCGCCACCCGCAGCAGCGCCTGGTCGCCCGGCAGGGCGATGGCCAGCCGTCCGCGAATCCCCTTGATCTGCGGACGCAACGCGGCGCCGGCGCCTTCGCCCCCGGGCGGGCCCGGCCATTCGGCCTCCCCCCGGGAGTGCACATCCCACGCTTCCTTCGCGCGGCGCAACACCGTCCATTCCAGGCGATTCCGCTTCACGCAGATGCCGGTAATCCAGGATGCGCCCATGCCTATGAAATCCTCTCCATTTTCGAGACGTCATTCTATCCCCCTCCCGGACGGCAAGCAACCGGATTCGACGGTGGAATGGAATTCGGCATTGCCATCGCCCCCCGGCATCCCGCAGACTGGCCCCCGGCATGTACAGACTGGTCTTTCAATCCGGCCGCCATGAAGGCAAGCGCATTGTGGTGCGCCAGGCCCTGACGGTGGCCGGACGCGATCCCGGATGCCATCTGGTGCTGGATGGCGACGAACGCATGGCGCCCCGTCACGCCAGCCTGGAGGAACGCGGCACGGGCATCTACCTGTCCCCGCTGTCTCCGGATCATGCCGTGCGGCGCAACGGCGATCCGGTCACCGGTGCCGTCCGACTGGCCCACAACGACGAGATCGACCTGGGCGGCATCCGCCTGGTTTTCCAGGAACTCATTGCGCCTCAGGCGCGTCTCCGCCCCAGTACCGGCCTGATGCAGCCGGTCACGATTCTGGCGGCCGCCGCCATTCTCGCGGTGGAAATCCTCCTGCTGGCCTATCTCGCGGATTGGCCCGCCCATCTCCTCCGGCCGGCCATCGAGTCCGCCGACCTGGCTTTTGCCGAAGCCCATCGCGCCGCCAAAGAGGCCGAAGCGCAGGCCCTGGCGAAGCAGAAGGCCGAGACCCCCGCCGGGGCCGATTCCATCGTCAGCCTGCCGGGCACCGCCTCGGCCTCCACCTCGGCCCCCCCCGTGGCCGTATCCACCGGCCCCGCTCCGGCCGTGGCCGCGGCCCCGGAGGAAATTCTCCAGGTGCTCGAAGTCGCCGACTTCCCGCCCGCCGACACCAACACGACCCTCGTGGACCTGCCGCCTGTGTCCGCTGCCGATCCGCGCATCGAAGAAGCCCAGCGCCTGCTCGCCCAGGCGGTGGCCGCCGCCGATTTCGCCGACTACGCCGGCGCCTACCGGATTCTGGACCAGATCCATCAGCTCGAGCCCGGATTTCTGCCCGCCCACGTCGAACACGCCCGGCTGCTGGAAGCCCGAGGCGATCTGGATGCCGCCCGCCAGCGGTGGGGACTTCTTCTGGGCCTGGCCGCCCCGGACTCCCCGTTTCGCCGGCAGGCCCAGGAGCAAACCCGCCGCCTGGATGACCTGCGCGCCCTGCAAACCCGCCTGATCCAATCCCCCGCCCCCATGGATCCTGACCGCCTGCCCCGCGACATCCGCCTGGTCTCGGCCGACATCCAGCGCCTGCCGGCCGATGCCGACGTGGCGGAAATGCGCATCCTGAACGGCGCGGTGGAAGTGAGCCCGGAGGAACGCCTGTTCCAGGATGCCCTGGTCCAGGTGTTCGTGACCTTCTACGACCACGCACCGGACGAAGACCCGCGGCCCACCCGCGCCATTACCACGCCCTCCCCCATCGTGCTGGGGGCCGTTTCACGGCTGCGCCCCGGAACCGCCTTCGAAGCCACCTATGTCGTCCCGCAGGGCGCCCGCAACCTCGAAGCCCGCACCGGCGGAACGCCGCTGTCCTACTACGGCTACACCATCCATGTCTTCGCCGGACAGATCCTGCAGGACGCCGTCGGCAAACCCAGGAAGCTCCTCAACCTGCCCATTCATTTCCCCGACCCCGCCCAGGACTGACGCCGGGAGGAGCCGCCCGCGTGACTGGTCTGCAGCCCGGCTGTTCCCTTTGGACTGCGGTGACAAGGCCAACGGCCGCGGCACCGCTTTGGCTGTCCCAATTCCGATCCCGGGTGTTTCTCACGCAAAGGCGCCAAGAACGCCAAGTAATATTTCCAAATGGAAACGCTGGCCCCCCTCCGCGCCTTCGCGGCTTGGCGTGAGGCGGGTTGTTCCGATCCAAAGCCGGGGACCTGTCACCACAGAGGGACACAGAGGCTCACAGAGAAACAGCCGAAACATGAATTTTCCCGGATTTCCTCCGTGCCCCTCTATACTACTATCTGGCCACTTCGTCTTTTTTGTGCACGTTTTTCGACCTAATTCATTTCCGGGATTGCTCTTAGCCTGTCTTGTTTTCCTGCGTTTCCTGTTTTCCTGCTTATCCCCCTCTCCATTTTCATGAGTTCATGAGTTCTGATTAATTTGGTTGCGGCTTTGCCGCGCTGTGGCTCTCTGTGGTGAAATCGCCCCCCTCCTTCTCCGCCCCCATCCGTCCCGACTCTCCAAGAGGTCGGGATTCGTGTGATTCGTGTAATTCGTAGTTGCTGCTGAATCCCGATCCAAAGCGGCGTCTTGCCGCCGCACTCCAAAGCCAATCCATAAAACCGGGCAAGACGGAGCTTGCCCCTCCGGAAAATCGCCGATTCTCTCCGATCGCGGTTTTTCGCGCTTTTGGCGACTTTCGTAGTTTGCTCTCCCCCTCCCGCCCCGGCTGTTCCCTTTGGACTGCGGTGACAAGGCCAATGGCCGCCGCACCGCTTTGGCTGTCCCGATCCCATTCCGAATCCGTGCCATCCGTGAAATCCGTAGCTCGGCTGTTCCGGCTGTCCCGTTCCCGATCCAAAGCGGCGTCGCGCTTCGCTTGCCGCCGCACTCCAAAGTCGCCCCCCCTCTTGGCGGTCTTCGCGACCTTGGCGAGAAACCGGCTGTTGGGCTGTTCGGTCCCGATCCGCCGCGCCCGGCGGGCGCCGCATCCACTCAGCGGCCGTGAAGGAGGACCGTCACACTCTGGGCATCCACGGTCAGGACACCGCCGGCCCGGCTGAACACCGGCGGCAGGTCCTGAGTGCTGAACGCCAGCTTCCACGGCCGGCCGTCTTCATTGGGCGGCAGGTCGAACGCCTGGGGCTTGTCGCCTCGGTTGAACAGGATGAACAGGTCGTCGTCGTCCCGGTCCCCGCCGATGCGGTCGCGGCGGCCGTCCAAACGACAGGCCAGCGCAACGCCCTGCTCCCAGTCGGGCGGACCGCCGGCCGGCCCGTACCAGCGGATGTCGGGCAGGCCGCCGTCCGGGGCCTCGCCGCGGAAGAATGCCGTCCGCCACAGGGCGGGATGGGCCTGGCGGAAGGCAATGGCCCGGCGGGTGAAATCGTACAGCTCGCGGTGACGCCGCAGCAGGCTCCAGTCCACCCAGGAGAGCTCATTGTCCTGGCAGTAGGCGTTGTTGTTGCCCTGCTGGGTCCGGCCGAATTCGTCGCCGCCCAGCAGCATGGGCACGCCCTGCGACAGGAACAGCGTCGCCAGCAGGTTTTTCTGTCGGCGCAGGCGCTTCGCCCGGATGGCCGGATCGTCGGTCGGCCCCTCGTGTCCGCCGTTCTCGGTATGGTTGTGGTTGTCGCCGTCGCGGTTGTCTTCGCAATTGGCCAGGTTGTGCTTCT
>ENA-UOXR01003259-UOXR01003259.1-bioreactor-metagenome-genome-assembly--contig:-NODE-3259-length-13951-cov-3.798575_pt1 | contig 13951 bp, 14 predicted proteins | sample MGYA00238164_ERZ764825 | MGnify/ENA primary metagenome ERZ764825 (study PRJEB28920, sample SAMN05720171) | bioreactor metagenome | isolation source: Anaerobic biogas reactor | place: USA:Washington...
GCGGCAGGGAAAAGCAGCCAGGCAAAAAGCCGCGGCACTCATTCAGCGTGAACCCATTCCCAGCGGGGAAGCATAACACTTAACCTGGAAGGAGAAGATGAAAAATTGAAAAAGTCTCTTGCATGTTTCCCGGCCGTCCTGCTGCTGCTTGCCCTGATGCTCTCCGGCTGCTCGGGCGGCGGCTCCGCCTCCGGAGACAAGGTTGTCAATGTTTACAACTGGGGCGTCTATATCGACGAGTCCATCTTTGAATCCTTTGAAAAGCAGACCGGCATCAAGGTCAATTATGACACCTATGAGAGCAACGAGGCCATGTACGGCGTTTTGAAAAATGACGGCGCCAGCTATGACGTGATCATTCCCTCCGACTATATGATATCCCGCATGATCCAGGAGGATATGCTGGAAAAGCTGGATTTTGACAACATCCCGAACTTCTCAGACATTGATCCAGCGTTGCTTCACCCCGATTACGACCCCACCAATGAGTACAGCGTGCCCTACATGTGGGGCACCGTGGGCATTATCTACAATACCGGGGTAGTAACCGAACCTGTCACAAGCTGGGCGCTCCTTTTTGATGAAACCTACTCCGGTCAGATTCTGATGTTCAACAATTCCAGAGACGCCATCGGTATTGCCCTTAAGTATCTGGGCTGCTCCTACAACACCACCGACAAGGCGGAAATTTCCAGGGCTGTTGATCTTCTGGCCGCCCAAAAGGAGATTGTCCAGAGCTATGTGATGGATGAGATCTTTGAAAAACTGGGCAGCGGTGAGGCTGCTATCGGCCCTTACTACGCCGGGGATTACCTTATCATGGCGGAGGAAAACCCCGACCTTGCCTTCTGCCTGCCGGAGGAGGGCTCCAACCTCTTCGTGGACGCCATGTGCATTCCTAAGGGCGCGGAGCACAAGGCCAATGCCGAGGCGTTTATCAGTTTCATGTGCTCCACCGAAGCGGGGCTTGCCAACTGTGAGGAAATCGGTTACTCCACCCCCCTGCTCTCGGTGAAGGACGCCCTGGACCCGGAGGTGAGCGGCAATCCCATCAGTTACCCCGACGAAGCTGTGCTTGCCTCCTGCGAATCCTATAAAAACCTCCCCCAGGATATTCTGGATTTCTACGACAGCGAGTGGCTGCGGCTGAAAAGCTGATCGTAAAGGAGGGGATAACATGCCTATCGAGTTGGGAATCAGGGGAACTGCCGAAACTGTGGTTGCCTTTGAAAATACCGCCGCCGCCGTCGGCTCCGGTCTGGTTCCGGTATTCTCCACCCCATCCATGATCGCCCTGATGGAAAACTCCGCGGTGAATGCTCTGGCGTCTCATTTGCCGGACGGCAAGGGCAGCGTGGGCACCTTTGTAAACGTCACCCACGAGGCCGCCACCCCCATCGGCATGAAGGTATGGGCACAGTGTGAGCTCTCCGCCGCAGACGGAAGGGCGCTCACCTTTTCGGTCACCGCCTATGACGAGCACGGTGTCATCGGAAGGGGCACCCATGGCCGGTTCCTCATTGACGTGGAGAGCTTTCTTTCTAAGGTGAAAAAGAAAGCAGACCTGTAGCATATCGCGGAAACTCAAAAAACCTTATCCTGTTAAGCAAGCCTCGCAGAGTTTCCGCCGCGCACGGCGGAAATAACATCCAACCCGTCATTTCCGGCGACATGCGCGTCGGAAATGACCCCTATCATGCAGGTAAGCGGTGAGCGTCCTGCATGCAAACCCCTTGTCGAAAAAGACTGACAGCCTTTTTTGACAGTTTCAGCCGGGAAGCACTGCTTCCCGGCTGTTTCCATGCCGACTCAGGTCTCCTTGTCTGTCACTTTTCTGTTCTTTCTGTTGCCGATTTTGGCGCTGCGGCGGTCAAGCTCGGAAAGCACGGCGTCCAGCGGAATGTCCTGTGCCGCCAGAAGCACCATCAGATGGTACATAAGATCGCAGATCTCGCCCACCGTCTCCTCCTGAACGCCGTTCTTGGCGGCGATAATGGTCTCGGCGCACTCCTCCCCCACCTTCTTCAGGATCTTATCAATCCCCTGTTCAAACAGATAGCAGGTGTAGGAATTCTCCTCATACTCTTCCTTCCGCCCAGTAATCACGTGATAGAGAGACTGCAGGGTATCCTTCATATCGGTTCCTCCATGATGGCATTAAAAAAGCAGCTTCGCGCCCCGGTGTGGCAGGTGGGGCCGTCCGGCCTGCACAGGCAGAGCAGGGTGTCGGTGTCGCAGTCGGCAAAAATTTTCCGCACATGGAGAAAATTGCCCGAGCTCTCCCCCTTGTTCCACAGCTTCTGCCTGCTGCGGCTCCAGAACCAGGCGGTCCCGGTGCGCATGGTGAGCTCCAGCGCCTCCCGGTTGGCGTAGCCCAGCATCAGCACCTCCAGCGTATCCGCATCCTGAATGATGACGGGGATGAGGTCTGATTTTTGAAAGAGTTGGTCCAAATCCATGTCGGTCTTTCCTCCCTTACCGTACAGGAATGCCGCGGCTGGTGAGGTAGTCCTTAACCTGCCCCACCGTCAGCTCCCCGAAATGGAACAGCGAGGCCGCCAAAGCCGCGTCGGCGCCGGCCTGCAGAAATACCTCTGCAAAGTGCTGCATACTGCCGCAGCCTCCCGATGCGATCACCGGAATGCGCACCGCCCCGGTCACCGCCCTGGTCATGGGCAGGTCAAACCCCGCCTTGGTGCCGTCCGCGTCCATGGAGGTAAGCAGGATCTCGCCTGCCCCCAGCCGTTCCCCTTCCTTCGCCCACTCCACCGCGTCCTTTCCCGTTGGTCTGCGTCCGCCCGCCGTCACCACCTCAAAGGTACCGTCCGGGCGGCTTCTGGCATCAATGGCCAGCACCACGCACTGTCTGCCGAAGCGCTCGGCGGCCCGGGATATGAGAGTGGGGTCGGCCACGGCGGCCGAGTTGACCGAAATCTTGTCCGCCCCTGCCCGCAGCAGCAGCTGAATATCCTCCAGCGTGCGGATTCCTCCGCCCACCGTGAGGGGTACAAAGACCTGCTCGGCGGTGCGCTCCACCACGTCTGCAACGGTACGCCGCTCCTCGCAGGTGGCGGTAATATCCAGAAAGACAATCTCATCCGCGCCCGCATCGGAATAAAATTTCGCCAGCTCCACCGGGTCTCCCGCGTCCCGGATATTCACAAAGTTTACGCCCTTGACCACGCGGCCGCCCCGCACGTCCAGGCAGGGGATAATACGTTTTGCCAGCATATTGTCACGTTCCTTTCGCTGCGGCAATGGCTTCGGCCAGATTGATTGTTCCGGCGTAGCAGGCCTTGCCGATAATAGCGCCATACAGGCCCATGTCCCGCAGCCCTTTGATATCCTCAAGCGTCGTTACGCCGCCGCTGGCGACGATATTGCAGCACACCGCCCGCATCAGCGCTTCCAGCGCGCCGAAGGACGGGCCGGAGAGCATGCCGTCGGTGGCAATGTCCGTATAAATCAGGCAGGTTACTCCCATGCCCTCCATCTGCCGGGCAAACGCAACGGCGTCCAGTCCGGAGTCGTGCTCCCAGCCTCCGGTGCGCACCCTGCCGTCCAGCGCGTCAATGCCCACGGCCACTCTTTCCCCGTAACGCGCAACCGCTTCCTTTACAAACGCGGGACGGTCGACGGCGGCCGAACCGATCACCATCCTGGAAACCCCCATGGCGTCTGCCGCCTCCAGGTCGGCCATGGACCGCATCCCGCCCCCCAGCTCCACATTCAGGCCGGTGATCTCCGCCACCTGCCTGACCAGACCGGAGTTGTTTCGGGTTCCGCTGCGGGCGCCGTCCAGATCCACCATATGAATCCACTCTGCGCCCGCCGCCTGAAAGGCGGCGGCGGTTTCTGAGGCGCTCTCAGCCACCTGATGAGCGGTCGCAAAATCACCCCGGTACAGGCGGACGCATTTACCGTCCTTCAAATCAATGGCAGGCAAAATGATCATCTGCAAAGCTCTCCAAAGTTTTTTAAAATCTGCAGGCCGGCCTCCCCGCTCTTTTCGGGATGGAACTGACAGCCGAAAACATTGCCGCGGCCGACGGCGGCCACGACGGAGGCGCCGTATTCGGTACGGGCAATCACGTCGGATTCGTGGCAGGCCGCGCCGCAGTAGGTGTGAACAAAATAGACATACGCCCCGTCGGGAAGTCCCGCAAACAGCGGGGAGTGATTCTGAAAATGAAGGCTGTTCCAGCCGATGTGGGGCAGCTTGCAGGCGGTGGAGATTTTTTTGACGCTGCCCGGGATGAGCCCTAAGCCCGGAGTGGCACGAAGCTCTTCTCCCCGGTCGAACAGCAGCTGCATGCCCAGGCAGATGCCGAGAACGGGTTTTTGCCCGGCCTGCTCCGTCACCACCCGGTCCAGACCGGAGGCGCGCAGCTTGTCATACGCATCGGGGAAGGCTCCCACGCCGGGCAGGATCATGGCGTCCGCCCGCCGAAGCGCCTCGCCGTCACTGGTAATCACAGTGGAAAGGCCCAGGTAATTCATGGCGTTGGTGATGCTTTTCAGGTTTCCCACGCCATAGTCGACGATAGCCGTCGTTGTGCGGCCCATGCTCACAGCACCCCTTTGGTGGAGGGAACGCCGCCGCTCTCTATGCGCACCGCGTCCTTCATGGCCAGTCCCAGCGCCTTGAACAGCCCTTCGGTGATGTGGTGGGCGTTGTCGCCGTAGAGGGCTTTTTGATGGAGGGTAAGCCCGCCGTGTACGGCGAGGGCCCGCATGAATTCCACCGTCAGCCAGCTCTCGTAGGTTCCGATGATCTCCTGAGGCATTTTTGCGTCAAACACCAGATGCGGCCTGCCCGAGAAGTCCAGCGCGGTAAAGCACAGCGCCTCGTCCATGGGTACATAGGCCGAGCCGAAGCGGCGGATTCCCAGCCTGCTTCCCAGGGCCTGCGCCACGGCGTCTCCCAAAACAATCCCGGTATCCTCCACCGTGTGGTGGCCGTCAACCTCAAGATCCCCCTTCACGGTGAGCTCCAGCCCGAACCCGGCATAGAACGCCAGGGCGGTGAGCATATGGTCGAAAAAGCCGATGCCGGTATCGATGCGCACCTCGCCCCCGTCCAGGGAAAGCTTGAGCGCAATATCGGTCTCTTTGGTTTTGCGGCGGATTTCAGCGGTTCTGTTCATCTTGATTCCTCCGAAAAAAGGCGGATTCTGATGGAATTGGCATGTCCGGTAAGGTGTTCCGCCTGTGCCAGCGCGATGATGCTGCCGGCCGCCTTGGTAAGCGACGCCCTGTCGTACTCCATAACACTCATGGTTTTGAGAAAGCTCTCCACCGAAAGCGGGGAAAAAAACCGTGCGGTACCCGACGTGGGCAGCACATGATCCGGCCCCGCCATATAGTCCCCCAGCGGCTCCGGTGACCAGGGGCCCAAGAAAACCGCGCCCGCATGCCGGATGGCGGGCAGGAGAGCGCGGGGGTCTTCCGTCATAATCTCCAGGTGCTCGGGGGCAATCTCATTGGCCAGGACAGCCGCCTCTTCCAGGCTCCCGCACACGATGGCGCAGCCAAAATCCCGCAGGGATGTCCGGATAATCGCGGCGCGGCTGAGGGCGGCGGTCTGGCGGGCAAGCTCCCGGTTCACCTCTTCGGCAAGGCTCCGGCTTGTGGTGAGCAGCACGGCAGAGGCAAGCACATCGTGCTCCGCCTGGCTGATGAGGTCTGCAGCCACAAATCGCGGGTCGGCGCTCCCATCGGCGATGACCAGCACCTCGGAGGGGCCCGCCACCATGTCGATGTCAAGTTCCCCGTAGGCCATGCGTTTGGCGGCCGCCACATAGGCATTGCCGGGGCCCACCAGCTTGTCCACACGCGGGATGAATCCCGCGCCGTAGGTAAGGGCGGCTACCGCCTGGACGCCGCCCACGGCAATTACCCGGTCGGCGCCGGCAATTTGAGCGGCCGCCAGCACGGCATTGTTCAGATTCCCGGTGGGCGGGGTGACCATGACCACCTCTTCCACTCCGGCCACCTTGGCGGGAATGATATTCATAAGCACCGAGGAGGGGTAGGCCGCCGTGCCGCCGGGGACATATACCCCCACCCGGGACAGGCCCCGTACGACGCGTCCCACCCTGCCGCCGTCGGGAGAAGTCCACTCCGCAGACTTTGGAAGCAGTTTTTCGTTGTAGTCTCTGATGTTGGACGCGGCGCGCTCCAGCGCCTCCAGGAGCGCCTCCGGGCAGGCGTCGTAAGCTGCCCTTACTTCCTCCCGGCCGATTTCCCGGGGCTCAGCCTGATCAAAGCGGAGGGAATATTCCCGCACCGCCTCATAGCCCTGTTTTTTTACCGTGTTCATAATATCCGCTGCCGCGCGTTCGATCTCCGCTAAAACCTCCGCGGAGCGCATACGCATGGCTGCAATGCGCTCCGCCTCAGAAACACCGTCGGCCCTGACAATATCGATCATATCCGATTGCTCAGCTCTCTTTCACACCGCGTGATAAAGTCCTCCAGCTCCGCCTTGCAGAGCTTCATGCTCGCCGTATTGACAATCAGACGGGCGCTCACCTGTGCCACATCCTCAATGGGAACCAATCCGTTTTCCCGCAGGGTGGCGCCGGTCTCCACAATGTCCACAATGGCATCCGCCAGATTCAGGAGGGGCGCCAGCTCCACCGATCCCTCGATCCTGATGATATCCACATCCATTCCCTTCTTTGAAAAGAACGAACGGGTTACCGCCGGGTATTTGGTGGCGACGCGGCGGGTCCTATAGGTACCGTAAAAGTCGGACCCCTCCTTGACGGCCAGTGCGAACCGGCATCTTCCGAAGCCCAGGTCCAGCACCTCGTAGAAGGAGCGCCCCTGCTCCAGAATGGTATCCTTTCCCACCACCCCCATATCGCATACCCCCCGCTCCACATAAGTGATCACATCGGGGGCTTTGGCCAGCACCGCGTCCAGGGGATAATTCGGGATGGAGTGGATGAGCCGGCGTCCGGGATGCCGAATGGGGGAACAGTCCAGCCCCATGGCCTCAAAAAGCTCCAGCGACCGGTCCTGCAGACGGCCCTTGGTCAGGGCAATGCGCAGCCTGCCGTTCATAAGGGCACCTCCCGCCGTCCGTTTTTCTCCACCACCAGAACCGCTCCGGCGCCCTTTTCCCGCGCCAGCTTCAGGGTGGATTCCAGCGTGCGGCAGGGAGACAGTTCGCAGGTACCGGCCGCCCGTCCGTCCACTGCGGCCAGCGCGGGCGCCAGCAGGCCATCCTCATAGTGCACCACCAGCTCCAGCGCAGGCAGAGCGGCCGCAGGCAGGCAGGCGGCCACCGCGTCCACGTCTATCGCAAACCCGGTCGCCTGCGCGGGCCGGCCGAAGGCCGCCACCAGCGCGTCGTACCGGCCGCCGGACAGAACGGCGTCCCCCGCCCCCTCCACATAACCCCGGAACACCACGCCGGTATAGTAGTCAATCTGATGCACCAGGCCCAGGTCAAATCGGATGTACTCGTCATAGCCCGCAGCCCTGAGCTCCTCATAGAGGGTGCGCAGATAGGCAAGGTCCTTGCTGTCGGCGGCAAGCCGCTGCGCTTCCTCCAGCACCTCGGCCGTGCCGAACAGATGGGACAGCCGGCGCAGGGCGGCGCAGGCCGGTTTGCCGGCATAGGGCTCCAGCATATCGTTCAGGGCGGCAAAATTTTTGCCCTCAATGAGCCTTCGCATATGCTCTGTCTCGTGCAGCTCCATGTCCATTCCCGCTGCCAGCGAACGGAAAAATCCCACATGGCCCAGCTCAATGTGAAACCTCTCCAGCCCGCACTCACGCAGGGAATCCACCGCCATGGCCACCATTTCCACATCCGCCTTTTTCCCGGACGCGCCGATAAGCTCCACGCCGCACTGGGCGATCTCGCTGCTGTCGGCCCTGTGGGCATCGCCTGAGCGAAAGACCGTCTGATTATAATACAGGCGCTGGGGCAGCGGCACGCTCTTGAGCTTGGTGGCCGCCACACGCGCAATGGGGGTGGTGCAGTCGGGCCGCATCACCATGATCTTGCCGCTGCGGTCGATAATCTTGAGCATGGCCTCCTGCGGCATGGGATTGCCCGACCGGATAAACAGGTCGTAATACTCCACCTCGGGGGTTATGATCTCGGCATAGCTCCGCCGGCGAAAGAGCGCAGTCAGGCAGTTCTGCACCCGCCGCCGGTCCCGGCACTCGGCAAACAGGCGGTCCCGCGTGCCTTCGGGCGTATTGGCCGAATATGTCATTGCTTCACCGCTTTTCTTTGCTTTAGTTCGCTAATGCGTTACCTTGTTAATATAATAGCATATGGCAGCGCCGAAGTCAATGTCCGGATAAAGAACATTTTTCGTCAAAACAGCGAAAGCTGGCTGGTGTCGGGCAGTGAACCGAGCGCCCCGGCGGCTCTGAGCTGTTCGATATGTGTTTTGGACACCTTGGGGCAGGCGTCTGCCAGCTCTTCGGCCGAAATAAAGGTCCTGCCTTTGCGCTGCTCGGCGATGGACAGTGCCGCCGTCTCGCCCAGACCCGGGATGGAGACAAAAGGGGGTAACAGGCTTTTCTTTTCCTCCTCCATCAAAAAGCGCGTGGCATCGGAGCGGTAAAGGTCGATCCCCTCAAAGGTAAAGCCCCTGAGGTAGAACTCATAGCACACCTCCAGCGTCACCAGCATGTCCTGTTCCACGGCCGCGGCCTCCTTGTCCCTGGCCGTGATGGCGCGCATTTTGTCTTTTACAAGGTCTATGCCCCGGCACATCACCGCTTCGTCAAAGGCTTTGGCGCGGATGGAGAAATAGGCTGCGTAAAAGGCCAGCGGGCGGTGTACCTTGAACCAGGCGATGCGGAAGGCCATCATCACATAGGCAACGGCATGGGCTTTGGGGAACAGGTATTTGATTTTCCGGCAGGACTCGATATACCACTCCGGCACCCCCAGCCGCTTCATCTCCTCCTCCGCGCCCGCGGGCAACCCCTTGCCCTTTCGGACCGATTCCATGATCTTGAAGGCCCGTCTTTCTTCCATGCCCCGCTTGATGAGGTACAGCATGATGTCGTCCCGGCACCCGATGGCCTGGCCGACGGTGGCGGTCCCGGTCAGGATGAGATCGCGGGCGTTGCCCAGCCACACATCGGTTCCATGGGAAAAGCCGGAGAGGCGTACCAGCGTGTCAAATTCCGTTGGCCGGGTGTCCACCAGCATTCCCCGCACAAAGGAGGTGCCGAATTCCGGAATGGCACAGGCGCCCGTCGGTCCGAGCACCTTGTCGTCGGTGTAACCCAGGACCCGGGATGATGTGAAGATGGATCTGGTGTCCGCATCGTCCAGAGGAATGGCGCGGGCGTCCACGCCGGTCAGGTCCTCCAGCATGCGGATCATGGTGGGATCGTCGTGGCCCAGCATATCCAGCTTTAGGAGGTTGCTCTCCATGGAGTGATATTCAAAATGGGTGGTGATGATATCGGTGCCGGTATCGTCGGCAGGGTGCTGCACAGGACAAAAATCGTAGATTTCCCTGTCCTGAGGAATCACCACCATGCCGCCCGGATGCTGGCCGGTGGTGCGCTTTACGCCGGTGCATCCGAGGGCCAGCCTGTTCTCCTCCGCCCGGGAAACCGTGCTCCCTCTGGCTTCCAGATACTTTTTGACGTAACCGAACGCCGTCTTTTCCGCTACGGTGCCGATGGTGCCCGCGCGAAATACGTGGTTTTCCCCAAACAGCTCGAAGGTATATTTATGCGCGCTTGCCTGATATTCGCCGGAAAAATTCAGGTCGATATCGGGCACCTTGTCACCGTCAAACCCCAGAAAGGTCTCAAAAGGGATATGAAAGCCGTCTTTGGCATAGGGCGTCCGGCATACGGGACACAGTGCGTCCGGCATATCGGCCCCGCAGCCGTATCCTTCCCCCGCGGCAAAATCGCTGTGCCTGCAGTTCGGGCAGCGGTAGTGGGGCGGCAGGGCATTGACCTCGGTGATGCCGGACAGAAAGGCGACAATGGAGGAACCCACCGAGCCGCGGGAGCCCACCAGGTAACCCGCCTCCAGCGAGTTCTGGACCAGCTTCTGCGCCGACATATAAATGACGTCATATTTACACTTCATAATATCGCTCAGCTCGGCATTCACCCGGTCGGTCACAACAGCCGGCGGGTATTCTCCGTAAAGCTCTTTCGCCTTGTTCCATACGAGGTCTGCAAGCTCCCCGGCGGAGTTTTCCAGGGTGGGCGTATAAAGTCCGTCGGGCAGGGGCTTGACGGTTTCGCACCAGCCGGCAACCAGATTGGGAGATTCGATTACCACCTGGCGGGCCGTATCCTCCCCCAGGTAGGAAAATTCCCGCAGCATTTCCTCTGTGGTGCGGAAATAAAGGGGGTTTGGGGCATCGGCATCCTCATACCCCTTGGTGTCCAGCAGGATGTGCCGGTAAATCTCATCCTCCGGTTCCAAAAAATGCACGTCGCCGGTGGCGCAGACCGGCTTGCCCAGCTCCTTGCCCAGCTTCACAACGGTGCGGTTCCACTCCCGCAGCTGTTCCTCGTCCCGCGCAGGAGCTCTCCCGGTCCGGTCGGGGCGCAGCATAAACGCGTTGTTGGAGAGGGGCTGAATCTCCAGAAAATCATACCAGGAGGCAATTCGCTTCAGCTCTTCCCAGCTTTTCTGGCGCACAATCGCCTGAAAAAGCTCCCCTCCCTCACAGGCCGAACCGATCAGGAGACCCTCGCGGTTGGCATTGAGGAGGCTCTTGGGCATGATGGGAAAGCGCTTGAAGTGCTCCAGATGGGACAGGGAAATAAGCTTGTAGAGATTGCGCAGCCCCGTCCTGTTTTTTACCATCACAATCACATGCCGCGGCGTACGCCTGGCCGAACCGCCGGAACGGCGCAAGGGCTCCATGGCCGGGTTGATGCCTTCTATGGTATGTACTCCCCTGTCCGCCAGCATTGCAAACAGCGTCCTGAGCAGATAGGCCGCCGTTGCCGCGTCGTCGCTGGCCCGGTGGTGCTGAAAGGAGGGAAGCTTCAAGTGCTCGGCCACCGTATCCAGCTTGTATTTTCCCAGCCCGGGCAGAAGATTCTGCGCCAGCACAAGGGTGTCGATGGAGACTGCCTCAAAGGTTCTGCCCATGCGGCGGCAGCACGCGGCGATAAAGCCTATGTCAAAATCGGCATTATGCGCCGCAAGGGGCCGCCCTGCCGCAAATTCCAGAAAGGCGGACACCGCCTCCTGCTGGGAGGGGGCGCCGGCCACCATGTCGTCGGTAATTCCGGTCAGGTTCACAATCTCCCGGGTAAGGCGGCGGCCCGGATTGACAAAGGTTTGAAAGGTATCGGTGATTGCTCCGTTTTCCAGCACTACGGCGCCAATCTCGGTTATAGCGTCCTGCCGGGAATCCAGCCCGGTGGTTTCGATGTCGAAGGCCACAACCGGAGCGCTCAGCGGTCCCTGTCCCCCGCCGTGCACCGCCACCCGGTCGTCCACGTCGTTATTGAAGTAAGCCTCCACGCCATAGAGAATTTTGATTTTCCCCCTGGCGGCGTTCCAGGCATCCGGAAATGCCTGAACCACGCCGTGGTCGGTGATCCCAATGGCCGGGTGTCCCCATTCGATGGCGCGCTCCACCGCTTTTCCGGTGTCGGTAAGGGCGTCCATCGCGGACATTTTTGTGTGCAGATGAAGTTCCACGCGCTTTTGGGGCGCTTGGTCGCTCCTTTTCTTTTTTTCTCTCAGGGAGACGGCCGTCGGCTCGAGTACCAGATCATTATCAAACCGGTTGATGTTCAGCCGCCCCTGAACCGCCAGGTGCTGGCCTGTCTTCACGCCCTCCACAAGGGGCCTTCCTTCCTCGCCCGGCATAAATTTGCTTACCCGAACCGAACCTGTGTAATCGGTCATGTCAAAGCTGACCACCCATGCGTTTCGTCTTTTCAGCTGGCGGTGCTCTACAGAAAAGACGTCTCCCTCCACCGCAACCACGCCCATATCCAGTTCCAGCGAACTCATGGGGATAGGCTGCTTTTTGACGGGGTGAGTGCCGAAAATCAATTTTCCCGCCGCTTTCTTTTTCCCGGCGGCGGGAGAAGCCGCCAGGCTTTTCATGGCTGCGCGGCGAATGGCCTCGGTGCGCCGGAACACGTCCTGGTCCGTACCGGGCTGCGCAGGAAAAGGGTCGCGCTCTGCATCGGAAGCAGGCGGAGCAGGCTGTGTCTCTTCGGCAGACAGTAAGACTCCGTTCATCTGGTAGACGGCGGCCAATTCGCGCTCCACCCGGTCCAGCAGCGTCCGGTCGGGCACGGCAGGGCAAATCAGCCGCGCCTCCATTCTTCTTCCTCCCCGGTCAATGGAGGCTTCGGCAACCTGCCACCGCGCCAGCAGAACGCCCAGGTCGCCTTCCGGTATATAGTTTGAGAACAGTGTTAAAAAGGGAATTCTTTGCTCCGGCATGCCTTCAAACGCTCCTCATGTTTTCTGTCATATGGTATCGATCAGGGCAAACAGCTCGTCCACCAAACGCTCCTGCGGCACCTTTTTTACGATCTTGCCCCGTCTGAACAGCAGTCCCTCGCCGTCTCCGCCGGCAATTCCAACATCGGCGGCCGATGCCTCGCCGGGCCCGTTTACCGCACAGCCCATGACTGCCACGGTAATCGGCTTGCGGACGGTCTCCAGACGCCGCTCCACCTGGCGGGCCAGGGCGATCAGATCAATGCGGGTACGTCCGCAGGTGGGGCAGGAAATGAGCTCCGGCCCCTCCCTTCTCAGCCCGACCGCCTTCAGGATATCCTTTGCGGCATAAATCTCCTCTACCGGATCGGCGGTGAGGGTAACCCGCAGGGTGTCTCCGATACCCTGGGCCAGCAGACCGCCGATGCCGACGGCCGATTTGAGCGTTCCCATTCGGGCGGTGCCCGCCTCGGTAACGCCCAGATGGAGGGGATACTCGCTGCGCTCGGCCATCAGGCGGTAAGCGGCCATGGTGGTGACCACGCCGGAGGATTTGAGGGAAACGCAGATGTCGTCAAAGTCAAATTTCTGCAGCAGCCGGATGTGTCCGAACGCCGACTCCGCCATTGCCTCTGCCGTTACGCCGCCGTACTTGGCAAGCAGCGCTTTTTCCAGCGAACCGCCGTTCACTCCGATCCGGATAGGAATTCCCTTCCGACGGCAGGCATCCGCCACCGCCTTAACCCGTTCCTCCCCGCCGATGTTGCCCGGATTGATGCGTATTTTATCGGCGCCGGCAGCCACCGCCGCCAGCGCCAGATGATAATCAAAGTGAATGTCCGCCACCAGCGGAATATCAATCTGTTCCCGTATGGCGCCCACGGCTTTGGCCGCCGCCAGATCGGGAACGGCGACCCGCACGATCTCACACCCCGCCGCCGTCAGCTCTCTGATCTGTTTTACGGTGGCGGAAACATCGTGGGTAGGGGTGTTGGTCATGGATTGTATAGTGACGGGCGCTCCGCCGCCAATGGGCACTTCGCCCGCCATGATCTGCCTTGTCACAAAACCACCTCCGCACTGCCCGTCAGGCTACGATTTTTATAATATCGTTGAATGCCACCACGACCATAAGGGCAAGCAGGCAGATGAGTCCGGCAGCATGGACATAGCCTTCGTACTTCGGATTGATTCTGCGCCGTGTAAGCAGGGTAAACACGCTGTTCACCAGCAGGAAGAAAATCCGTCCGCCGTCCAGCGCCGGGAGGGGCAGCAGATTCATAACCGCCAGGTTTACCGCAATCAGCGACCCGAAATACAGAATATTCCGCGCCGCCGCGGCCGCTGTGTCCGCCTCGGCGCCCGCTTCGCTGATCGCTCCCACGATCCCGATTGGCCCGGACAGATCCTGCAGGCCGGCAGTCCCGGTGAGAAAGTCTAAAAGTCCCATCCGCACCAGCCGCACAAAGTCCAACGCGTTATACCAGCTCTCCCTCAGACGCATGCCCGCTGTGGCTT
>ENA-UOXR01003265-UOXR01003265.1-bioreactor-metagenome-genome-assembly--contig:-NODE-3265-length-13930-cov-4.239423_pt1 | contig 13930 bp, 10 predicted proteins | sample MGYA00238164_ERZ764825 | MGnify/ENA primary metagenome ERZ764825 (study PRJEB28920, sample SAMN05720171) | bioreactor metagenome | isolation source: Anaerobic biogas reactor | place: USA:Washington...
ACTTCCTGGCCGTTCTCGTCGACGAGTTTCAGTTCGTAGCCGGGAACGGGTTTTCCCGTGGACCCCGGCTTGATGTCGCCGGGCCTGTTGGAGAGGAATATGTGGAGCATCTCCGTGGAGCCGATGCCGTCGATGATCTCGATGCCGAAGCGCTTTTTCCAGCGCTCGAAGATGTCCACGGGCAATGCCTCACCGGCGGACACGCAGATCCTGACCGACGAGAGTTCGTGCTGGTCGTTGGGATTCGCCTTCTTGATGCCTTTTTCCTTGTCTTCTTTGGCCTTGTACTCCAGCATCTGCCCGTAGAGCGTGGGGACGCCGAAGAAGATGGTGGGACGGAATTTCTCGAGGTGCTTGAAGACGTTCTCGGGCGAAGGGGCGTGCGCGTTGAGCACGGCCGAGGCGCCGACGGACATGGGGAAATACATACCGTTGCCGAGACCGTAGGAGAAGAAGAGCCGTGCGGCCGAGAAGACAATGTCGTCCTCGGTGATGCCGAGTACGCCCTTGGCGAAGGACTCGGAGGTGACCACCATGTCGTACTGGGAGTGGATGGCCCCCTTTGGCGAGCCCGTCGAGCCCGAGCTGTAGAGCCAGAAACCAACGTCATCCTTCGTGGTGAACTCCGTTTTCACCGTGTTGGGAGCATGGCGGTATTTCTGCTTGAAGGGAATGTGGGCCCCTTTCGTCTCGGATATGACGACGAGGTCACGCAGGTACAGGAGATCGCCCTTGATCTGCGCGAGGACGGGCAGGAGCTGCTCGGAGACGACGAGGACCTTGGCGCGGCTGTCGTTGAGGTAGTACTCGTAGTCCTCGGGTGTCAGCATGGTGTTGACGGGAATGGGGACGGCGCCGATCTTCATGGCGCCCCAGAAAACGGCGTAGAACTGCGGCACGTCGAGCATGATCACCAGGATGCGGTCGTCTACGGTTATGCCGACCTCGCGGAAGGCGTTCGCTGTCTTGTTGGCCATCTTCTGGATGTCGTTGTAAGTGTAGTTCCGGTATTCCGTGTAAACGGCTATCTTATGACCCCGTCCCTGGCGGACGTTGCGGTCCACGAAATAATCGGCTGCGTTGAAAAAGTCAAGTGGTGCTCCAGCTGTCATGATACCTCCTTCTGTTATGCGGGGGAAGGGCTGCGCCTGCCCGTTTCACGTCCCCCTCTATAGATATATGATATTCACCAGCTTCCCCATGGATCTCAGTTTGTCCGCGAGGAGCCTGACGATAACGTCTCTCGGGTATACACCCATCTGCCTGAAGACTATATGTTCGTGTCCCGGATTTGCCGCCGTTCCAACGAGGAAATTGATCGTATCGGAGGCGTGGAAGAACCTGTAGAGATCTGAAACTGATGAATCAGGCTCGAGTTTCTCGGGTGCCTCCCCCAGGATATTGTACACCTGGTTGAGGGTGATCGCACCCTCCGTCGCATAGTCCACGCCTTTTATATCATAAGACGGTGGTTTATGGTAGGCATTTGACATGTTCTTCATCTCGACAGGGACGCCGAGATTGCGGGCGACGATCTCGGCGGTGGACGACCCGCACACGATCCTCATTCCCTTCGTGTCCATGAATTCCCTGACCACTCTGGCATCGTCCATCTTCCGCGCCGGCGGCCCCGTCAGGATGTTGAGGACCCGTGCCTCGCGGCAGAGCAGGAGACTGCACGTGGTGTCATCCCCGTACGTCGCGCCCGAGATATCCCGCACGTTGGCCACGATCCTGCCGGGGATGTCCTTCATGAGCGTGCCCTGCGCAAGGAGGCCGTTTATGAAGTCGCAGGCCCCCTGAATGCCCCAGCCCATGCGGTACTGCTGGCCGAGGCCTGCCTGACTGACCCCGTCGCTTACCATGACGACGCTGTCACCGTATTCGAGCATGCAGTTGACCTCGCCCACCATCTCGAGACCCATGGGAAAGACACGCTGCTTCGGCAGGTAAGCGGCCAGGCGGTTGTTGATGAGGATGGGAGAGGGGATCTCGTAGGAGACCACCGTCGCGTGGCCGCTCACGAGGACACGGCAAACGGAAAAGGCGGAGAAGGGAATGTCCATGGTCCGTGCCGCGTGCATGGTCTCGACGACCTTCTGGCATGCCTCACGAAGCGTGAAGCCCACCCGGATGAGCTCCATGAGACGGGAGGCGCACATGACAGCGGCAACCCTCGCCTTGATGCCTGTGCCGATCCCATCGGCCACGATCACGGTTGTTGCCTCGGCCGTACGCTCGGTTGTTATGTAATCTCCGCATATGCCGCCCGGCTTCTTTGCCGCCTGGGCGTTCGTCGCTTCGATGTACTTTCTCGGTTCATCGGGTACTGCTTTCATCGCCTTCGCTCAGACTCATCAGTTTTCTCACCAGTTCCTCACCGCGGGCGGTGCTCTCACCCAGGAACTGCGCTATGTTCTGGGCCATCTTTATCTGGTGTTCAAGGAGTTCGTTTGCCTGTTCCACCGTCTGGGAACGGATCTCCTTGAGCTTCTTCTCGTGTTCCTGCTGGCTCGTTATGTTGATGAAGATACCGACGATCTGCTTGTCCTCCTTGAGCATGTACAGGAGTTGGCGGCACAGGAGGTTGTACGGGCGGTGCAGGACGGTGATGTCCATGGTCTCCGTGATGCCGGATATGAGCTTCTCGAAGGGAGCCGGGTCCATGAGATAGGATATGTGCCGCCCCAGAATGACGTCGCTGCAGGAAAAGAACTTCTTGAACGCCGGGTTCATGCCGAGGATGTTCAGTTCATCGTCGAGCAGGAGAACGCCGTTGGGCGTGGTGCTGAAGATCTGGTCCGTGCGTCTTTCCGCTAGACGTCTCATGTAGGGGATGCACATCTCGGGTTCCGCCATGCCGAGAACCACGGCGATGGCCTTTTCCCTGCAGCTGTCGTAACCGCAGGCCCCGCAGTTCAGCTGTTGTTCGGGGTCCTGTTTGCCGGTGCGCGCCAGGACCTCCTGGATCTGCTGTTCCGTAATGTTGCCCGGCGATGGGCCGCTGTCGTTCCTGGTGAAGGCGGCCTTCAGGAGATCGCTTTCCACGGGGTCGGGAGTGATCGAGACGGCCGCGCTTTCCGCAGTGTATTCGATGATCTCCTGCCTGCGTTCGAAGAGGTTCTTGCCGGAGTCTACGCCGGGACCGTTGATGCACCCCTGGCTGCAGAACAGGGGTTCAATGAGGGCGTGCCCCGTGTCTTCTCCGACACCGTTCAGGAGTTCGCGAACGCCCTGGGGGCTGTCGACGCGCAGAAGGCTGAGGTTCAATCCATCGTCGTCGAGGCCGGCCGTCTTGATGAGACCACCGGGCAACGGGTACAATTGCGCATTGTGGACGGGCTTTTCGTCGAAGCTGCTCTCCTCGCACATGGACAGGTCAATGTTCTTCTGCTCAAGCCAGGCGTTGAGTTCCTTGAAGGTGAGGACGCAATCCACGACGCCGGCAATGTCCGGCCGGTTCAATTCGGATTTTTTGGCCACACAGGGGCCGATGAAGATGACCTTGGTGTCCTTGCCGAGTTTTTCTTTGAGGAGCCTGGCGTGCGCCACCATCGGGGATGCGATGGGGAGCAGGTAGTCGATCAGCTCGGGTTTGTACTTTTCGATGTAGTTTATCAGGGCGGGACACGCCGTGGTTATGTGGGGCTTTGTCGTATCCGCTTTGGCGAGCCTCTGTGATTCGAGTGATACCTGGTATGCCCCGTGGGATGTTTGCCCCACGTAGCGGATGCCAAGGGCGCGGAGGGCCGATGCCAGACGCGAGCGCTGCCATTTGTTGAACACGGCAGGAAAGGAAGGGGCTATGCTGGCAGCGACAAAGTGCCCTTCGTCAATGAGGCTCTGAGCCACGTTGATGTCACTGCGGAATGTTTTTGCCTGCTGGGGGCATTCCCTGATGCAGGTGCCGCAGGCGATGCAGCGTTTCTCATCCACGTACGCCTGCCCGTTCTGCATGCGGATCGCCTTCACGGGACAGGCCCTGAGGCACCTGTAGCAGTCCCGGCAGCGGGCTGTCAGCGTGTAGACGATCTGCGGTTTCTGTGTTTCAAGCATTCTGCCTTACCTCTTCGGCGAGGTCCACCCCCTCGCGCTTGATGGCCTCGATGGCCCTTTCTATGGTGCAGCCTTCAATGATCCTGCTCCCTACCTTTATTGTTGGTCCAGTCTTGCATTTCTCAAAGCAAAAAGAAGCTTTCACGTTCACCCTGCCGCCGAGGCCGTTTGAACGTATATGCTCAAGTATATCACGGAGCAGCTTCTGGGAGCCCTTGAGGAAGCAACTGGTGCCGAAGCAGACGCTGACGTCGACACTTCTCTCGCCGCCGGCGTTTATGTCAACATCCTCATCGGATATACGTTTTCGGGTCCTGTAGCTCGTGTGGAGGAGTTCGTGGGCTTTGTGGCTTCCCACGTCACCGAGGACGTTCTCGTAGAGGTTCTTGATGTAGGGGTTGTCCTGGGACTTATGGAGTTCCAGCATGCGGTCGTTCTCGTAGAGGCCCTTTGTCCTTTTCTGCCTGACGGCCTGGTCGGAGAAAACGGGCTGGCCGGCGCCGCCGACGCAGCCGCCGGGGCACGCCATTACCTCGACGAGGTCGTAGTGGGTCTCCCCGGATTTTATTTTCTCGAGGACACGCCTCGTGTTGCCGAGGCCGCTGACGACGGCGAGGGTGAAAGTCTTGCCCGCCACGGTGAGTTTTGCCTCGCGAAGGCCATCCTCTCCGCGGACAGAGGCAAACTCGTAGCTGTCGAGTCTCTGGTCTGTGAGTCTTTCGGTGACGTAGCGCAGAACGGCCTCGCTGACACCTCCGGAATTGCCGAAGATGACCCCGGCACCGGTCTTGAAGCCGAAAGGCAGATCGAACGATTCCAGGCCCAGTTCCCTGAAATTGAGACCGGCTTCTTCGATCATCCTGCCGAATTCCTGGGTGGTGAGGACATGGTCCACATCCCGCACCCCGTCCCTCTCGAATTCCGGCCTTTTCGCCTCGAACTTCTTCGCCGTGCAGGGCATTATGGAAACAACGATCACATCCTCGCGCTTAACGTTCAGCTCGCTGGAGAGCATTTCCTTCGCCAGGGCGCCGAACATCTGCTGTGGCGAACGGCAACTTGAAAGATGGTCCACGAACTCCGGATAGTATTGCTCGACGAACTTGACCCACGCCGGGCAGCATGACGTGAACTGCGGTATTCTGTCGCCGGCCGTGACACGCTTTATGAATTCGTTGCCTTCTTCCAGCACGGTAAGATCGGCGGTGAAGGATGTGTCATAGATCTTGTCGAAGCCGATCGCTCTCAGTGCCGCCGCGATCTGCCCCGTGGTTGTGGTTCCCGGGGGGAGGCCGAACATCTCTCCAACGGCTACCCTTACAGCGGGAGCCACCTGCGCCACCACGACCCTGGAGGGGTTGTGAATGTCGGCCCACACGTCATCGACCTCGGATTTCGGAGTGAGGGCACCGGTGGGACAGACGCGGACACACTGTCCGCAATTGACGCATTCCACCTTGTCGAGCGCCTTGCCGAAAGAAGGGATGACGACCGTTTGCGCTCCCCTGTAGGCGAAGTCGATGGCGCCGACACCCTGCACTTCGGAGCAGATGCGCACGCAGTCGCCGCAGAGGACACACTTGTTCGGGTCCCTGACGATGGACGGTGAGGATTCGTCGAGGGGCATTTCTTTCAGCTGGTTCTTGAAACGCACCTTCGTGATGCCGAATCGTTTCGCGAGCGCCTGAAGCTGGCAGGTGGTGCTCTTCTGGCAGGTGGGGCAGTTCTGGCTGTGGTTGGCAAGGAGAAGCTCCACGATGATCCTGCGCATCTTCCGGATCTCCTCCGTGTTGGTACTCACCTTCATATCGGGGGCGGGCGGGGTGGAGCAGGCCGGAACGAGGCCCATACCCTCGACCTGCACCATGCATAGCCTGCAGGCGCCGTATATGCTCAACTCCGAATGGTAGCAGAAGGTGGGCAGATCGATCCTCGCCTTCCTGACAAGCTCCAGGAGGTTCTGCTCGTTCTCAATGGATATCTCTTTATTATCGATGTAGACAACGTCGCCGTTCATTGCTCAGTCTCCTTTGATCGCCTTGAATTTGCAGGCTTCCACGCAGATGTAGCATTTTCTGCATATGCTCTGGTCGATGACATGGGGTTTCCCTTTCTCTCCCGATATGGCGCCGACGGGGCACTTGGCCGCGCAGAGCGTACAGCCTTTGCATAACTCCGGGTCTATCGTGAGCCTCACCAGGGCCTTGCATTTTCCCGTGGGGCAGCGCTTGTCACGCACGTGCGCGATGTACTCGTCGCGGAAGTGCTTCATCGTCGAGAGGACCGGGTTGGGTGCCGTCTTGCCGAGCCCGCAGAGCGAGCCTTTCTGGACGGCGACCGCGAGGTCCTCGAGAAGGTCGAGCGTCTCCATTGTGGCCCGTCCCCCTATGATATCGTCGAGGAGGGCAAGCATTTGCTTCGTCCCTTCACGGCAGAGAACGCACTTGCCGCAGGACTCGTGCTGTGTGAACTGCATGAAGAAGCGTGCCACGCTGACCATGCAGGTGTTCTTGTTCATGACGACGAGGCCGCCGGAGCCGACCATGGCGCCGACGGTCTTCAGGGAATCGAAGTCGATGGGAAGGTCGAGATGGTCACGGGTGAGGCAGCCCCCCGAGGGACCACCTATCTGCACGGCCTTGAAGCCGTCGCTCACGGCCTTTCCCGTATCGGAGGTCATACCTCCCGCGACACCGTAGATGATCTCGCGCAGCGTAGTGCCGAAGGGCATCTCTATGAGGCCCGAATTCGCCACGTGGCCGGTAAGGGCAAAGGTCTTCGTGCCCGGGGATCCCTTCGTGCCCATCTTGCGGTACCCCTCGGGGCCGGCGGCAAGCACCAGGGGCACCTGCGACAGGGTCTCCACATTGTTGATCACCGTCGGCTTGCCCCAGAGGCCGCTGACGGAAGGGAAGGGCGGTTTCGGGGAGGGCATGCCCCTTTTCCCCTCGATGGAGGCGATGAGGGCCGTTTCCTCTCCGCAGACGAAGGCGCCGGCGCCCTCCATTATGTTCAGGTTGAAGGCGCGTTCCGTGCCGAAAAGGTTCTTGCCGAGCAGGCCGACGCGGTAGGCATCGTCTATGGCCTTGCGCAGGCGCTTGACGGCGAGCGGGTATTCGGCTCGTACGTATATGTAGCCTTCATCGGCCTCAATGGCCCGCGCGGCTATGATCATGCCCTCGATGACGCTGTGGGGATTGCCTTCCATGATGCCCATGTCCATGAAGGCGCCAGGGTCTCCCTCGTCACCATTGCAGATGACGTACTTCTTTGCGTTTGTCTCGCGCCGGGCGACATCCCACTTCCTTCCCGTGGGGAAGCCGCCGCCTCCCCGTCCGCGCAGACCCGCGGCGAAGATGAGCTGGCAGATGTCCTCGGGGCTCATTTCGAGATAGGCGCGAATGGCCTGCCTGTATCCGCCGGACGCGATGTATTCCTCTACGCTCTCGGGGTCGATGGCGCCGCAGTTGGAAAGCGCGAAGCGGTGTTGTTTCCGGTAGAAGGGGATCTCGTCCTTGGTGCGGCACACCCTCTGCGAGTCGGGTTCGACGTAGAGAAGCCTCTCCACGACGTCTCCCTTCCGTATCGTTGTCTCCACTATTTCGGCGACGTCGCCCGGTTTCACCTTCGTGTAGAATATGTTCTCGGGAAGGACGGTGACGAGAGGCCCTATCTGACAGAACCCCTGGCAGCCGGTGCGCGACACGAAGACGCCCTCTTCCTCCTTCTTGAGCTCGACGATGGCGTTGAGCCCGCTTTCCTTCAGGGCCTTCACGAAGGCCTCGTACACCTTGAGGGACCCGTTCACCAGGCATCCCGTTCCCGCGCAGACGAGGACGCGGTGTTGGGCGGCCGCCGAGCGGGCCTGAAAATCCTTGGTTATCTTGTTAAGCCCCGTGAGCATCAGATTCATTGCGCGCCTCCTTGAGTATGATCTCGTCGATAATGTCCGATACCCGCTGGGGTGTAAGCTGGCCAAAGACCTCGTCGTTGATGACCATGGCCGGCGAAAGACCGCAGGCACCGAGGCAATTGACGGTCTCCACCGTGAAGAGCATGTCCGACGTGGAATCCTGGCCTTCGGCGAGGCCGAGCTTCTTCACTATGGCTCCGTAGATTCCCATCGAGCCCTTGACGTGGCACGCCGTCCCGTTACAGACCCGTATCAGGTACTTCCCCTTGGGTTTCAGGGTGAAGAGCGAGTAGAAGGTCGCCACTCCGAACACCCTTGCGGGAGATATCCCGAGGGATGTTGCCACGAAGGTCAGTATCTCTTCCGGCAGGTAACGATACTCCGCCTGCACTGCCTGGAGAATGGGTATGAGCCTCGCGGCGTTTCGCTGGTTGTTGTCGATGATCTCGCAAACCCGTTCGAATTTTCGCATTGTCTCCATTATTCCATCCCGTCCTTACGATTGGTTTTGTCTTGCCAGTGTCAGTTTCTTTGCCAGGACCACGAGAGACGAGGCGAGGTTCTCGTGCTGGACGATGATGCCGGGAGGGACGCTCACCTTCACCGGCGAGAAGTTCCAGATCGCCTGCATGCCGGCGCGGACCATCTCATTCGTCAGTTCCTGGGCGGGGGGTGCGGGAACGGTAAGGATCCCGATCTTGATGCCCATGCGTTTCACCATGTTGTGGAGCTTGCCCATGTGAAAGACCTTGACCCCATGGATGGTCTTCCCTATCTTTTCCTTGTCGATATCGAAGGCGGCTATGATGTTGAGACCGTACTCCTTGAACCTCTCGAAACCGAGGAGCGCCGTGCCGAGATGGCCGACACCGACGAGATAGGCATCCTTCGTGTTGTTCCAGCCAAGGAAGGCCTCTATGATCGAGATGAGCTCGTCAATGCTGTAGCCGAGCTTCGGTTTCCCGACGGCCTCGGCGATCCCCAGGTCCTTGCGGACCTGAATGGGAAGTATGCTCAGGTCGTTCCCGATCTGCGTGCAGGAGATGAAATCCCCCTTCTGTTCATCACGCACTTTCTTCAGGTACTGGTAATAGAGAGGGAGCCTCCTCAGTGTTGGTTCCGGGATGGGTTTGGTTGGAAGATCTATCCTGTCCTCCACGTCTGCCATGCTTACCTCCATCTCGTTCATTCGATAATTTCCTATCTATAAAAATGTATCGATAAAAATATATCGAATGACCCTCCCCGAGTCAATATGTTTTTGAAACCGTTTTAAGTTTTAAGTGGTTAAGTGTTAAGTTGAGGCGAAAGACAAGAACTCTTTTCATCTGTAACCTGGAACCTGGAACCTGGAACCGCCTCCAAAAGGGTTGCCCCCGGGAGGCGCCGGGGGCATGTAAAAACGCATAAGGGGGGGGTGATGGTATCGTGAAGATGACTCTTCAGAGCCTCAGTTGCAATTTAATTTGTGAGTCGGGGACATGGCCTCGGGTACACCATTTGAGGTCCTTGCCGACAGCGGTGATTTCGTCTGCCGGTAGGGGAGGGACGAAGTGGAGGTGGTGTGGGGAGCTCGATCGTGTGCGTAGAGAGGGCTTAGAGGTGGTCCAGATAGTTGCGAAGGCGAACATGAGGGTCAACATGAGCATGAGGTTATTCAGTATCAGGTCGGACATTCTTCACGTCCCCCGACTCACGTTATGGGAAGGAAAGGTGAGGGACTTGCGGTACCTCACATTTCCTTCCCCTGATAGGTTGCAGCATGTGCTGAATGATGCCGTGGATGTCATCGCGTCACCCGCCCGTGAGGGTCGCTGCCGTTGTTCCCCTTCCTGAGCCACACGGTGTGATCGAGAATGCCGTATTTTTTCAACGTCTCGGCAGCCATCAATCCTATTTCGCTCTCCGCGTGGATATTCTGCGCGGTGTTCCACAATATGTGCAGGCTCACATCTCCGGGGACGGCCGAATGGGTGTAGATCCGTGCTTCGTTGAGACCGGGCGTTCCACCGATGCTGTGGACCAGATCTTTCAGCCACTTCACCACAAGCGGCTCGACATCGGGCTGGGTTCTCAATCGTATGATCTCTATCCATTCCATCATTCTTCCGTGTCCAATCTTAAGCATTCCTCGTGCCAGAACTCATTCCCCTGTGTATTCGGAGTGTTACGTTATGCAGGAAAGACTACTGTGAAATGTGACGGAAAGTTGCTGGTATATTTGTCAGTTTTCGTCTATACTATCGTATACGATAGTGGCGGAAAGGGGAGGAGACAATGAACGCCGATGAGAATGACTTTTTCCGTGAGATGACCCTGAGGATATGCGGCACCCTGGACCTGGAAAGCGCTCTTCATCAGTGCTTTCTCTACGTGCGCAACGTCATACCGGCGGACGAACTCGATCTTTTTGTCTACGATGCCACCATCGGCACCGTGGATGTGGTGGCGACGGCGAAAGAGGCAGGGGGGACGACGAGGACGGACAAGACGCACCTGCCGCCGGACCTGCGCCAGGAGCTCGAAGAACCCTACCGCCGGCCCCGGGTCCGCGTTGCCGAGAATATCTTCGAGGACCCCATTCTGGGGAGGGTCGCGCGGAACCTCGGGTGGGAGGAGTGCTCGATAATGCTGGGACGCCTTATCATCGACGGCAAATACATCGGCGCCCTCGGGATACGGGCGCGGGGGACGGGCCGGTTCACAGAGGACCATGTCCGCTTGTGGTCGGTGGTCAACGAACCGGCGGCAATAGCCGTTGCGAACAGCCGCAGGCTCCGGGAGGTGATCGATCTCAAGGACATGCTTGCCGATGACAACCGGTACCTCAGGGAAGAGCTCAGGAAGAACACCGTCGAGATAGTGGGGGCCGATTTCGGGCTGAAGGCTGCCATGGAAAGCGTGAGGAAGGTGGCGCCCCTTGCCAGCCCGGTGCTCATCATCGGCGAGACGGGAACGGGCAAGGAGGTCATCGCCAACGCCATCCACAACCTGTCTCCCCGTTATAACGGGCCTTTTGTGAAGGTAAACTGCGGTGCGATCCCGGAGTCTCTCATAGACAGCGAGCTTTTCGGCCATGAAAAGGGTGCTTTCACGGGGGCGCTGGCACGGAAGAGGGGACGCTTTGAGCGTGCCCATGGGGGGACGATCTTTCTCGACGAGATCAGCGAGCTCCCGCCCCACGCGCAGGTGAGGCTTCTGCGCGTCCTCCAGGAGAAAGAGATAGAGAGGGTGGGGGGAACGGAACCTGTCCATGTTGACATCAGGATCGTATCGGCCACGAACCGGAACCTGGAGAAGATGGTGGAGGACGGCGATTTTCGGGAAGATCTCTATTTCCGCATCAAGGTCTTTCCCATTGAGGTCCCTCCTTTGAGGGCGAGAAAGAACGATATACCCGCCCTTGTCCAGCACTTTGTCCGAAAGAAGAGCCGGGAGATGGTCCGCCACAGCATACCCCCGCTTGCCCCGGGATCCATCGATGCACTCATGACGTATGATTGGCCGGGGAATGTCCGGGAAGTGGAGAACGCCGTGGAGAGGGCGCTCATACTTTCCGATGGCAAACCCCTGAAGTTCGAGGGTGTTCTGGGGGTATCCGGAGCCTCCCACGACCGTGCCCCGTCTTTGGCCGGTGAGAGTCCGGGCCCTGTCGCGCTCAACGACGTCGAGGCCGAGCACATAGGCCGCATCCTGAGAGCGGCCGGAGGCAGGATCGAAGGTCCCGGAGGCGCCGCCGAGCTTCTTGACATGAACCCGGGAACGCTCCGCCATCGCATGAGAAAACTGGGTATACCTTTCGGCAGGAAATCCCGTGTCAGCGACGGCGGACGGTGACGCCAAATAAGGTTTTTTTCTTCACTTTTTTCTTCACTGTCCTTTTGACTTCGGAAAGAAAATACACTATACTGAACAAGCGTGCTCGTCCCTGCAATTAAACAGACAATATTACCGGGCAGCGAGGCTTTCTGAGGTCGACCCGGGGCAGGTTTGCCGGTCTAAGGAACCGGGGCACGATAACAGTATCGATATACCACCGGTCGACATCCGGACGTGAGGTTCTGCATGACATTGAAAGAGGTCCAGGAGCTGCTGGAAGCGCAGGTGCTCTGCGGGAATGACGACTGTCTGGAACGCGGGGTGCGGGTCTGCTTTGCCTGCGACCTCATCAGCGAGATGCTCCTTTACCTGAAACCCCATTCTCTTCTGATCACGTCGTTGACCAATGCTCATGTGATCCACGCGGCGCAGGTGATGGACGCGAAGGCGGTCCTCTTCGTCGGGGGACGCAGACCCGACGAGTCCGTTATCAGGAGCGGGGAATCGAACAAGATCCCTCTGCTCACCACAACACTGCTCACGTTCGACTGTTGCGGCCGGCTTTACGAGAAGGGCGTCAGAGGAGATAAGCAATAGCCCGGTTAGGAGAGACTAACCAATGGTCGACAGCTTAGCGTACACCCCGCAGATAACGCTCGAGTTCGAGATAGGCGAAAAGGACTTCTTTGTTGCCGGAGAGTGCGCGTCGCGGGTGAAGAAGACCCTTCAGCAGTTGGGGCTCAAACAGGATGTCATCAAGCGGATCGCGATCATCATATACGAGGCGGCGATGAACGTTGCGATCCACGCCACGTCGGGAAAACTCGTCGTCCATGTCGAGCCCGACGCGGTCACCATTCGGACGGAAGATGTGGGGGCCGGGATCGAGGATATCGACCTTGCGATGAAGGAAGGGTATTCGACGGCGTCCTACGAGATCCGGGAGATGGGTTTCGGGGCCGGCATGGGCCTCTCCAACATCAAGCAGTGCTCCGATGATCTCAACATCGAATCCAGGGTAGGTGTGGGGACCACACTGAACGCCAGGGTGTCCTTCAAGGACGAGAGACGGCACGAGGGCGCATGAACCGATATTTCCATTCCGTGACGCTGGAGACGGAGAAGTGCAAGGGATGCACCAACTGCATCAAACGGTGTCCCGTCGAGGCCATCCGCGTTCGGGACGGTAAGGCGATGATCGTTGAGGAACGCTGCATCGACTGCGGCGAATGCATTAGGGAGTGTCCGAACCACGCGAAGGTGGCGGTGACGGACACCCTCGCGAAGCTCTCGGAGTACAAATACAGGATCGCCCTGCCGGCGCCGTCGTTCTTCGGCCAGTTCAAGGAGCAGGTCAACATCGAGGATGTGCTCGGGGCCTTCAGGGGGATCGGTTTCGACGAGGTCTTCGAGGTCGCCCTTGCAGCGGAGATCGTCGGCTACATCGTTCACGAGTTCCTGAAGGATTACAAGGGCAAGCGCCCCATCTTCTCCTCCGCCTGTCCGGCGGTGGTGCGCCTCATGCAGATCAAGTACCCGGACCTCCTCGAACAGGTGGCGCCCTTCCTCACGCCCATGGAGGTGGCGGCGCGCATCGCCAAGGAGCAGGCGTCACGGAGAACGGGTATCCCTTACGAGGAGATAGGGGCGTTCTTCATATCTCCCTGCCCGGCGAAGGTCACGGAAATGAGAAATCCCATGACGACGAAACACTCCGCTGTGAACGGCGTCATCGGGGTCAACCTTATATACAAGGATATCATCAGGCACCTTGGCGACAGGTTCGCAAACGGCGGACCTGAAAAGCTGCAGCGCGCCACCAAGTTCGGCATGGCCTGGGGATACGTCACGGGAGAGTCGCGGAATGTCGCCGCGGCCACTACCCTGGCCGTCGGCGGCATCCACAACGTCATCAGCCTCCTGGAAGAGATCGAGAGGGGAGAGCTCAAGGACGTCGATTTTGTCGAGCTGCAGGCCTGCACCGGCGGCTGCGTGGGAGGGCCTCTCAACATCCAGAACCTCTTCGTGGGGCGTATCCGGCTTCGGGACCTCATAAAGCGGTTTGGGACGAAAGAAACCTATTTCACGGAGGCCGAGCTCCAGGATATGTATCTGCAGAACCGGTTTGCCGCCACTGAGCCC
>ENA-UOXR01003272-UOXR01003272.1-bioreactor-metagenome-genome-assembly--contig:-NODE-3272-length-13911-cov-3.712399_pt1 | contig 13911 bp, 9 predicted proteins | sample MGYA00238164_ERZ764825 | MGnify/ENA primary metagenome ERZ764825 (study PRJEB28920, sample SAMN05720171) | bioreactor metagenome | isolation source: Anaerobic biogas reactor | place: USA:Washington...
GCACCGGATTGTGGTTCCGGGGGTCGAGGGTTCGAATCCCTTTACCCACCCCATAAATTTAATCGTGTAAGGCTTGTCTTGCTTGAATCGACGATGGGATATAGTGTAATGGTAACACACTAGACTTTGACTCTGGTATTGTAGGTTCGAGCCCTGCTATCCCAGCCATATTTTTTTACTCATGATTCAGTAGCTCAGTAGGCAGAGCACCTGCCTTTTAAGCAGGGTGTCCGGGGTTCGAATCCCCGCTGAGTCACCAAACAAAGGAAATCTCGCAGTCATTGTGATTGCGGGATTTCCTTTGTTTTTTTGTGTTTTCAATGTGTTGAACGTTTTTATTTTTATTAAATTATTATAGCTTTGATTAATTTTTTTCGCTCCTGTTAGTAAAATAAAATTAAAAATGCTAACAAAATCAGCACAGTGATTATTGCCCGGCATTTTCCGCTTAAATATCTTAGTCTATAATAGCAGAAGGCATCGCATAAATGCGATGCCTTCTTTTTATCATAGGATATAATTATTTGCTGTATACATTCTCCGGTTTGTTTTCCTCAATGACTTTTTGATATTCCTTAGTGCTCGTATAAATCTCATCCTTGAACGGATTGAGCTTGTTTTTAAATATGATTCTGAACTGATAGATTACCGCTCCAAGGTTGAACAGCAGAGAGACAAGGCTCACCGCGAAAAATGCTTTGGGACTATGCGTCGTGGATACAGGCGCAATACGGTCTGCAAATGAGGGCACCGTCATAACGAACATTATCCACAGCGCAAGGGTATGTGCGCGGTGCTGAAGCCATGCGCCCTTTTTAATAAAGAAAGTGCAAACCGTACTTGCAACAAGCAGCGCAACGCCGCAATAAAATGAATGGTCTGCTATGCAGTTGTATGTATATGCGAAGTTCCAAAGGTCATAGGCGATGACATAGAGCCATATGCAGTCCGGCCAAATCATATCCTTGCTCTTGTCCTTTGAAATGAAAATTCCAAACCATCCGCAGATAAGCAGGATATTCAGAATTCCAGCTATGCCGTTCATAATGTTCCAAGGGCCTGACATCAGCCACAGATTATCGATGCGTGCACCTTCAAACGCAGCAAATGAATAGCACTCAAAGTCACGTAAAACGGCCTCCAAAATGTTGACCGCCAAAATGAGCGGCGGAAAACAAAGCGCCCACCTTTTCTTGGCAAGACTCGGAAAATATCTTATTGCCATAAATCCAAGGCATCCGGCAAGTGCCGAATAGGTTTTAAACCAGTTGAACCATGTTCCAGTGCCATACTCATTGCCGGGCGCTGCGGTCGTTGGCCAGACAAATATAGTCAGCACCGCGGGAACAATGAGGAACAGAGTCAGTCCGCCCCATTTTGTCGTGCGGCTGAATTCGTTGAATGCGATTAGCGTGAAAATTACTAATGCCAATATTGCCCAGCCCATTAGGCTGGTAGATTCATACAAAATGCCCATTTTCTCTTTCTCCCTCAAATCATTGTTTGTTTTTATAAACAATATACGCTGTCAGAAGTATACTATATCTATACAAAAAAGTCAAAGAGTATGAACAAACTATTAACAAAAAAATTAATTTGACCCCGGAATATACTATTTATTACAGAACTTTTTGTATAATGCCATCAGCATTGTCGATCAAACTTCTTTAACAAAGACAAATAATTGTATTTTGAGGGTAATCCTGCTAAAAAGCCTTTAAAAATTATTGACAAAAGAAAAGAAGCATAGTATAATCCCTATCAAATCTATAGGAATTGCGGTTATATCTAATGAGTATGCTATTTACGAAAATACTGAGGCATAACTTCCGAAACGGTCGAATGTGTTGATGCTTTGTAATGAATAAGTATAACATATAAAACCGAGGGGAAGATAAACGATGAATAAAAACTATAAATTTGAAACGCTTCAGGTCCACGTCGGTCAGGAATCTCCCGATCCCGCAACCGACGCGAGGGCAGTGCCCATCTATGCTACCACATCCTATGTGTTCAAGGACAGCAGTCAGGCGGCGGGAAGGTTTGCTTTAGCGGAAAGCGGAAATATTTACACCCGACTCATGAACCCCACCTCCGATGTATTTGAAAAACGCATTGCAGCCTTGGAGGGCGGTGCGGCAGCGCTGGCTACAGCGTCCGGTTCCGCGGCGATCACTTACGCTATACAGAACATTGCCCGCAGCGGAGATCATATCGTTTCTTCAAGTGCTCTTTACGGAGGCACATATAATTTGTTTCTTAACACGCTGCCCGAATTCGGAATCACAACCACTTTTGTGGATAGCCGGGATCCGCAGAATTTTGCCGGTGCTATAAACTCCAACACCAAGGCTTTGTTCATTGAATCGCTTGGAAATCCAAACAGCGATATTACAGATATTGAAGCTGTGGCGGAAATAGCCCATAAGAACGGCATCCCGCTGATTATCGACAACACCTTTGCAACTCCTTACCTTTTAAGACCTATTGAGCACGGAGCTGACATAGTAATCCATTCTGCAACAAAGTTCATCGGAGGACATGGTACGGTTATCGGGGGCGTCATAGTAGACAGCGGAAAGTTCGATTGGGCGCAGAATGATAAATTTCCCGGGCTGAGCCGGCCTAACCCAAGTTATCATGGCGTTGTTTATACCGAAGCCTGCGGCAATCTGGCTTATATATTAAAAATACGCACGACACTTATGAGAGACACCGGTTCGGCCATCAGCCCGTTCAATTCCTTCTTGCTTTTACAGGGGCTGGAAACCCTTTCACTTCGTGTGGAGCGGCACGTCGAAAATGCTCTCAAGGTTGTAAACTATCTCTCCAAGCACCCGCAGGTCGAACAGGTAAATCACCCGTCTCTTTCAGACCGTTGGGACAACAAACTGTACGAGCACTATTTCCCCAACGGCGCAGGCTCTATATTTACATTTGAAATAAAAGGAAGCGCGGAAACCGCTCGGAAATTCTGCGAGTCGCTGGAGCTTTTCTCACTTCTTGCCAACGTAGCCGATGTAAAATCGCTTGTTATCCACCCTGCTTCAACAACGCATTCTCAGATGAGCGAAGAAGAACTTATCAAATCGGGAATAAAACCCAACACAATACGGCTTTCAATAGGTACAGAGCATATCGACGATATAATCGCGGACCTTGAGCACGGATTCAATAGCATCACTTGAAATAGCAAACAGGCAGTGTTCGAGCATAAACAGGGCTTATATGCAGCAGACCTTATTGCCGCAGGACGCCGGAGAGCGCTGTCTGACGCCGGTTAGAAGTAATAAAGCGCAGAAAATCATGGAATTAAAAACAAAAGAAAAAGCAATAGCCGCCATGAGCGGAGGAGTCGACAGCTCTGTTGCAGCATACCTTGCGCTGCAGCAGGGCTACGACTGCATCGGCGTAACGCTTAAACTATACGGCGGAGAGGGAAATACCTGCTGCTCATTGAACGATACTGAAGATGCCCGAAGTGTGGCATTCAAGCTCGGCATCCCCTTTTATGCCTTCAATTTTCAGCTTGAATTTGATGAAAAGATCATAAAAAAGTTCGTACGTTCATATGAGTGCGGAGAAACGCCCAACCCCTGCATCGATTGTAACAGGTTTATGAAGTTCGGAAAGCTTTTTGAAAGGGCGCAGGAGCTTGATTATGACTATATAGTGACAGGTCACTATGCAAAGATTGAAAAGCACAGTGATAGATTCCTGCTCCGTAAACCGGCTGATTCCGATAAGGATCAGACCTATGTGCTTTATGCCATGACGCAGGAGCAGCTTGCGCATACTTTGTTTCCTCTTGCGGACCTCCAAAAATCGCAGGTACGCGAAATTGCGGAGAGCCTGGGTTTTGTCAACGCAAAGAAGCCGGACAGTCAAGATATCTGTTTTGTACCAAGCGGAGATTACGGCTCCTTTTTGGAGCACTATTCCGGCAAAACCTATTTGCCCGGTAATTTTACGGATAAAAACGGGAACATTATTGGAAAACACAAAGGGATAACGAAATATACCATAGGGCAGAGAAAGGGACTTGGCCTGTCATCATCAGAACCGATGTATGTTGTTCAGAAATGCCCCGAAACCAACAGCATCATCCTTGGAGCTTCCCGCGATTTGTTCCGAAAATCCCTTGAAGCGGAAGACATTAACCTGATTGCCGCTGATTCCATTCCCTGCCCTATGCGCGTCAAAGCAAAAATCCGCTATGGCAGAGGAGAAGCTGATGCAACAGTGGAACAGATTGCGGAGGACAGAATACATCTAAAATTTGATGAGCCTCAGCGTGCGATAACACCCGGGCAAGCGGTAGTTCTGTATGACGGAGACTACGTTTTGGGCGGCGGTACAATAAAATAGAAGGAACATTGCTATGAAAATCAGAGAACTTCAGGAAGAGATAATAAAGTTAAAAAAGGAAAAAGATATCTGCATTCTCGCTCACTTATATCAGGCAAGAGAAATAACGGAGGTAGCGGATTTTACGGGAGACTCCTTCGGGCTAAGCGTGCAGGCATCAAAAGCGCCGCAGAAAACAGTGATTATGTGCGGTGTCCGCTTCATGGCGGAGACTGTCAAAATACTGTCTCCCGAAAAAACGGTATATCTTGCAAATCCATTGGCAGGCTGTCCCATGGCGGATCAGATGGACAGAGAACTCATATCCTCTGTCAAGGAAAAGTATCCTGACTACACAGTCGTATGTTATATCAATACTACAGCCGAGCTTAAAACTATCTGCGATGTATGCGTTACCTCATCCTCAGCAGTTAAAATTATCAATAAGTTGGAAAATAACAACATCCTTTTCATACCCGACAAAAATCTTGGCGCATATATAGCGGAGCAGATTCCCGATAAAAATATCAAGCTGCTGCAGGGCGGCTGTCCAACCCATGTAAGAGCCGGAAAGCGTGACGTTGAGCGCGTACGTGCGGAACATCCGAATGCCCTGCTTCTGGTTCATCCCGAATGCCTGCCCGAGGTTGTAAAAGCCGCGGATTTCGTAGGTTCGACATCGGCAATTATAGACTACGCAAAAAATTCAGACAAAAAGGAATTTATCATCGGAACCGAACTGGCTATTCTCGAACATCTTCAGTATGACTGCCCCGAAAAGCAGTTTTATCCCCTGTCAAAAGACTTCGTATGCCATAACATGAAAATCACAACTTTAACCGACTTGTACAACTGCATAAAAGGAATCAGCGGGGAGGAAATCGTACTTGACCAAGACACGATGAATAAAGCAAGACTTTGCATAGACCGAATGATAAGCCTTGGATAGCATGATACCTGCCTGATAGTTAAAATCGTTTCGTAACTCAAAAGTTCTCCCCTATATGGAGAACTCCCGTATGCCTGGCTGTCACCCCGGTCAAGCATACGGGTTTTTTAATTGTTTTTATCTAATTCGCAAAATATTGAATCCCACTGATATTAGCAGCTAAAACGTTTGCATGAACAAAAAAATAATAGGCAGGTTTTCAATAAAAACCTGCCTATTTTCATTTTTTTCTTTTAATTTAGAAAGTCTCTCAGCTTTTTGGAGCGGGAGGGATGGCGCAGCTTACGCAGAGCCTTTGCCTCGATCTGACGGATTCGTTCACGTGTTACATTGAACTCCTTTCCGACTTCCTCAAGCGTACGCGTCCTGCCGTCCTCAATGCCGAAACGCAGGCGCAGAACTTTTTCCTCACGTGGAGTGAGCGTGGAAAGCACCGTCATAAGCTGCTCTTTCAGCAAGGTAAAAGATGCAGCCTCGCTCGGCTCTGACGCGTCCTCGTCCGGAATAAAGTCTCCCAAGTGGCTGTCCTCTTCCTCGCCTATCGGCGTTTCGAGGGAAACAGGCTCCTGAGCGATTTTAAGGATGTCGCGCACCTTGTCTACAGGCATACCCATTTCCTCGGCAATTTCTTCGGGCGTGGGGTCATGACCCAGTTCCTGAAGAAGCTGGCGTGAAACCCGGATGACCTTGTTTATAGTCTCGACCATATGAACGGGTATACGGATCGTACGCGCCTGATCTGCAATAGCCCTTGTTATTGCCTGACGTATCCACCATGTCGCATAGGTCGAGAACTTATACCCCTTTGTATAATCGAACTTTTCAACGGCCTTGATAAGACCCAGATTCCCCTCCTGAATAAGGTCGAGGAATAGCATTCCGCGTCCTACATAGCGCTTCGCTATGCTGACGACTAAGCGGAGGTTCGCTTCCGCCATGCGGCGCTTCGCTTCTTCATCTCCCATAGACATTCTGATTGCGAGATCAATTTCTTCTTCAGGCGTGAGAAGCGGGATCTTTCCGATTTCCTTGAGGTACATGCGGACAGGGTCATCGGTCGAAAACGTATCTGCAATAGCCTCGGTATTTGCCAGCTCTTCATCCGTAACTTCTTCAAGTTCTTCAAGTTCCTCAAGTTCAGGAAGCGCTTCCTCATCTATGGGGCGCAGATAATCTTCGCCTGCCGTTTCGATTCCGAGATTCTCAAGCTGGTCGTAAAATTTGTCTATCTGCTCCGCATCCAGATTCAGGCTCTCAAGCACATCCATAAGCTCTTTGGAGGTAAGTTTTCCGGCCTTTTTACCCTTTTCAATCAATTCACGCAGGCATTCTTCATTTGTTTTTTCAGGCATTACTATGCTTTCTGCCTGTGTGTTTTCTTCTTCGGCTGTTTCTTTCTTCTTTTTGATTTCATCTTTTTCCTTTGCAGCCATTTCTTTACCCCCTATAACTCTTGCTCTCACGCAGTTTATTTGATATGTCCAAAAGTTTGTTCTCCTCTGCGCTGCTAATTTGCTGTCTTGCAAGCTTCTCGGTCTTAATTATATTTATGTAATCGTTTAAAGCTTTTTCACTCTGAGAAAGCTCCAAAGGTCCATTAAGCACCTCTGTCAGTATAGATATCTCATCATTTGTAAAAGATTCCGCGAGCGGTGCAAGTGACGGCTGCGAGCCGTATTTCGTAAGTTCTTTAAACTCGCGGTACATTTTTCCGAACAACGGCACCGAAAAATCTTCTTCGGCAAGTTCTACTGCATCGGAAAAAAGTGTAGGCTCATAGTAGAGAAGTCTCAAAATTCCTTTTTCCGCCGTCGCGCTCTTGATATTTTCATAATGCATATTCCTTGCGCGCGGCTGACGGGAACGGAGCGGACTGGAATTTTCGCTCTCCTGTTTTCTCTTAGCTTGACCCAATAATTTTTTCCGAACTCTCTCGACCTCGGAAAGTACGGCATCCGCCGACACTTTTGCCATGTCGGCAGCTTTGCGCGAATAGACCTCGCGCTCAACCGCATTTGGAAGACCTGCGACAAGCCCCGTCACTTCCTTCAAAAAGGCAACCCTGCTCTCCTCGGTATTTAAGCCGTATTTTGAAGCTATATCCGAAAAACGGTATTCTATGTGGTTTTCGGAGCGGGCAAGCAGATTTTCAAAGGCTGCTGCGCCAAATTTTTTTATATACTCATCAGGGTCTTTAGCTCCGCTCAGCCTGAGTACGCGAACCTTGATATCAAGCTTCTGTAAAATTGAAATCGCCCTCTGCGATGCTTTTTGACCTGCCGTATCTCCGTCATATGCAATTACGACTTCTTTCACATACCTTGATATAAGCCGCGCCTGTTCAGGCGTAAGGGATGTTCCAAGAGAGGCAACCGCGCAGTCAAAGCCTGCCTGATGCAGTGCTACAACGTCTATATTGCCCTCTGAAAGAATTATATATCCCATTTTTGACTTTTTAGCCAAATTCATTGCAAAAAGATTGTGACTCTTATTAAAAACAACGGTTTCGGGACTGTTCATATACTTTGGTTCGCCATCCCCCAGCATTCTTCCCGAAAAACCGACAACACTTCCCCGAATATCTATTACAGGGAACATTAAGCGATTGCGGAAAGTATCATATATACCTCCGCCTTTTTTTGATGCCCTTGCCAGTCCCGCATCCAGAAGCTCTTGCTTGGTATAACCCTTTTTCAGCATTGCCTCGGCAAGGCTGTCCCATGAATCGGGGGCAAAGCCCAATCCGAAGCGGGTAACCATTGCCGGAGCGATTTCACGCTTTTTTATATATTGCCGCGCAATTTCCCCGTTCAGAGCGGAAAGCTGTTCATAGAAAAATCTCGCGGCATCCCGGTTAATCTGAAGCATTTTTTCTCGCCGTGAGTGGTTTCCGTCCTTTTCATCCTCCGGTACAGCCATTCCAACGCGTCTGGCAAGGAAGCGCACTGCGTCGGGATATGAAAGGTTTTCAATTTCCATTATGAAATTTATAACTGTTCCGCCTTTGCCGCATCCGAAGCAATGGTATATCTGCTTATCCGACGCAACGGAAAATGACGGTGTCTTTTCGCTGTGGAAAGGGCACAGTCCGAAAAGATTGCTTCCGCTTTTCTTTGTAAGCTTAACATATGAGGAAACGACTTCGGTTATTTCGTTGCGCTCGGTGAGTTCCTGAAGAAAACTTTCGGGAAAAGCCATACAGCCGCCTCCATTTCTGCTATTGTTATTTTGTCCTCCTCATTTTCAGGCAAAACGGGCACTGCCCACGCAAATTTAAGTTCGATTATAAAGAAAATCTGTATTCCGCTCACTTGACCTGCCACGCTGCGGGGATATATATATTGCTGAACTTGTAAACCGCATAGTCATCTGTCATGCCTGACACATAGTCACATACAGCACGCTCGATGCCCTCTTCTTCGGCAATACGTTTGTAATCCTCCGGAAGATTCTTAGGATTTTTCATATAGTGTTCCCAAATGCTTCCCAAAATGCCTGTGACTTTCGCTTCCTCACCCTTTGCCTCAGGGTTTCGGTATACCTTGTCATACAAAAACTCGTAAAACGTATTGACCGCTTCGGTCATTTCGTCCGACATTTTGATATCTCCCTCGGCGCTGTTTTCAATTAAATCACTTATTATCGCGTTTATCCTTACGCTGTGCCGCCCGCCGATACGCTCCTGAACGACAGGAGGAATGTCTGCCGCTGTCAGAATTCCTGCGCGTACAGCATCATCGACATCGTGATTGATATATGCTATTCGGTCAGACAGACGGACAACTGTTGCTTCTGCCGTATCATCCGGCGAACCGTGAGTGTGGTGAAGAATCCCCATGCGTGTTTCGTAGCACAGGTTCAGCCCTTTTCCGGATTTTTCGACGCGGTCGACTACTCTCAGACTCTGCTCGTAGTGTCTGAATCCGCCCGAAACCATTTCATTAAGTGCGCGTTCACCGGCATGTCCGAATGGAGTATGTCCCAAATCATGCCCCAAAGCGATAGCTTCTGTCAAATCCTCATTCAGCATAAGCGCCCGTGAGATCGTCCGCGCTATGCGTGTCACCTCGAATGTGTGCGTCAAACGCGTACGGTAATGGTCGCCCTCCGGCTGAAGAAACACCTGCGTCTTATGCTTCAAGCGCCGGAAAGCTTTTGAGTGGGTTATGCGGTCGATATCGCGCTGGAAGCAGGTTCGCAGCTCATCAGGCTCCTCATACGCAAGTCGTCCCTGTGAATTCACCGCAAGCACTCCGCGCTCGGATATCATAAGCTGTTCAAGCTGTTCCCGCTTTTCTCTCAAGTTTGGCAAAGCAATTCACCTCCGTAGTTATAGGGGGCAAAACGTACTGGACATACTGAATGTACTGCTTGTCTTATACGACATTGCTCCCCATTTCCCCTCTTTTTTTCAAAGATATTTTAAATTATTTATATCTGGAAAAATTTAAGAGCCCCAACGTCACTGACGTCGGCGCTCCTGAGGAAGTATATCGCCGAATTATTAGCTTTTCAGAGCTTTCTCTGCTTGTTTTGCCTGTAAAACAATTCCGCCGCAAGCGCCTTTTCATTTTATGCGCACACCGCGGAATTGCTCTCCGATTTTTTCAAATACCACTTTTCCGGCAGAGCTGTCAGTAATTTGTTCGAAAAGCGGTTCTTCCCTGTCCTGCCGTACAAGCGCTTCTATAACAACGTCAATTCCAAAATCCGCAGACTGTACCGACACTTCAAAATCATTAAATATCCGTACCGACCTTTCATAAAAATTGTAAGGTACGGAAATCAAGTAAAGGCTCCACTGCGCCATTATTGAGACACCTGCCGCCTCCAGAGCCATTTTTGCCGCCCTTGAATATGCCCGGGCCAGTCCGCCTGTTCCAAGCAGGGTTCCGCCGAAATAGCGGGTCACCACACAGCATACGTTTTTGATTTCTTCAGACGCAAATACATTTAGCGTCGGCATGCCCGAAGTCCCGCTCGGTTCACCATCGTCCGAGTATCTTGTTATGTTATTGTCGCGGATAATGTAAGCATAGACGTTATGTGTAGCATCCCGATGCTTTTCGCGTGTTTCGCGCAATCTGTCGAGTGCCTCTTCCTCCGTATCAGTCCGCCAGACTCTTCCTATAAAGCGTGAGTGCTTTTCAGTAAACTCCGCTTCACCAAAGCCCGCGGGTACAAGATATGTCGTCATGGGTCCTCCTTTCAGCATTCATGAAACGTTGCGGCGGTGAAGATAAGTCAAAAACGGCTTTTAAGCTCCGGAATACCTGCACGTGTTTCTCACTCACTGCTCAGGACAAAATTCCGTACTTTTCCCCAAAGCTCGGGACGTATTACCGCACTTATCCTGATGCCGTCATCCACATATTCGCTTGAAATGACCGCTCCCTCGCGATGCAAAAGTTCCAGTATCCCCGCATTCGAGTATGGCAGCATAAGTTCTACCTTTTTCTTGCCGCTTTCAAGTATCCTTGACAGCTCATCAAGCAGCTCGGCAGTTCCCTCCCCCGTTTTTGCAGAAATGCAAACAATGTTTTCTCCATGGGGAAGCTCTCCGAAAAAGGTGTCGCACTTGTTGAATACGCGGACGCACGGCGTCTGAGAAGCGCCAAGCTCTTCTATCAATTCTTCGACTATTTCCGCCTGTTCTTCCCAGTTTGGGTTGGATATGTCGATAACATGGAGCAGAACGTCGGCATAGGCAAGCTCTTCAAGGGTCGCCTTAAATGCTTCGACCAGATGGTGCGGGAGCTTTCTGATAAAACCAACGGTATCTGACAGCAAAACTTCCTGTGTATCACTTATGCTCTTGCGCCTTATCGTCGTGTCAAGAGTATCAAAAAGCCTGTCATTTGCCGGTATGTCAGAACCTGTCAGGCAGTTCATAAGACTCGACTTCCCCGCATTGGTATAGCCGACCAGCGCAACTACGGGCATCGAATTTTTCTCACGCAGCCGGCGCTGCGTTCCCCGGACGCGCCTTACATCTTCAAGCTCATCACGGAGCTTTTGTATCTTGCGTCTTATATGGCGCCTGTCAGTTTCAAGCTGTGTTTCTCCCGGACCGCGTGTTCCTATAGGTGAGGAGCCGCCGGAAGCTGTCTGACGGACAAGATGCTGCCACATTCCTGTAAGCCTCGGCAGGAGATATTCATACTGTGCAAGCTCCACCTGAAGCTGCCCTTCCCTCGTCTGCGCACGCTGGGCAAAAATATCAAGTATCAGCCCGCTCCTGTCAAGGACTTTGACGCCCAGTTCCTCTGAAAGAACCCTCATCTGAGATGGAGACAGCTCATTGTCGAAAACAGCAAGCTCACAGCCGTAGTTTTCGATAAGCTCCTTCATTTCTTTGACTTTCCCATCGCCGATGAAACTTCGTGATTCAGGGGTCGCCCTATTTTGGAGGACATAGGCAACCGCCTCTCCCCCCGCGGTTTCAAGCAATGCCGCAAGCTCCTGCATACTTGTTTCTGTGGAGCGTTCGTCTTCTTTCATCGAGTCGGCGGACAGCCCCGCCAGAACCGCTTTTTCTCTTTTGTTTTCCATAACATGCCTCCGCAGCAAATAATAAGCTTAGAGTCAAACCGAGCCAAAATACGGCTACGTCGTAAAGGGAGCGATAATCTTAGCGCCCCTTTACGACGGACCAATCCTTATACTTCCCTTAGAACACAAGGATATTCATTCGGTTTTCTCATCTTTTTCGTCATACATCACGCATCTGGCAGCACTGCTTTCCCTCGCTTCGGAGAGCGCTTTTTCAGCCCTTTGAAACACTTCGGCATAGTTTTTATTATGCTGAGAGATTATGTTGATGCCAACGCTGCAATTAACTATATGCATATCCGGCAAAACGATATCGCTCACATAATCCTGCACTTTGACTGCCTTTGAATAGGCAATATGCGGGCTGCTGATCTCGCTTATAAAAACCACAAATTTCTCGTCATCGATACGTCCGATTATATCCTGTTCTCTGAACAGGCTTTTTATTCGGGATGCTGCATCCTTTAAAAAAGCTTCCCCTGTAAGCGCTCCGAACGTATCTTCAATCAGTTTCAAATCATCAAGACTTATGAGAAGCAAAGCCGACTTCTTGTCCGTTTTGTGCTTTTTCAAGCGCTCAGCGATAAGGGTTTCCGCAGTCGTCTTATTGAGCATGCCCGTAGCCATGTCAAATTCCGCTCTTTGATGCAGATTCTCCATTTTTTCAACAAACATTTCAAACTGCTTCTTCTGAGTTATATCAAGGTTGCAAAGAAGATAACTCCCCCCCGAAACCTTTACCATCGAAGACATGATCCATCTGACCTCTCCGTCTGCCACAACCCTGTATTCAACTGTAACAGGCAGTTCAAGCATGTCTGACCTTGCGGATATAATTATTTTTTCGATCATCTCCCTGTCGTCGGGATATATTTTGTTTTCAAGCCAGCTTTTTTCTACCTTATTAAGGTTAAGAATATTTCCATAACATCTTTTACGGTTTGCGCTCAGCGTGCGGAATGTATTTGCCATATAATTAAACTCGAATATTTCATCAAAAATTCCGTACAGGGCATTGCTGTATTTATTCAGTTCCCTTTCCTTTTCTGCGCGTATTCTCTCAGTTGCGTCCAGAAAAGTAAGGCATATAAGCGGTCTTGTCTCTGTTCCTCCAATGTGCTTAATAAAGCCTTTGAACTGCATAAGCTTCCCATAATAATTATAGCGGCGTGCCGTAAATTTTTGGACATTGCCCGTACTTATTGCCTTATTACAGGCTTCAAGAAAACCATCTATATCGGGCGGGTATACCTGAGTAAGGACATTAAGGGAGTGGATGCTGAAAGCAGCCATGTCGGGATATCCCAGCATCTCGCAGTAAGCGCGGTTTACCCGTATCGCCTCCATGCGTCCTTCCGACAGCTCATAAAGACCGAATCCCCCGAGAATTCCGTCCACAAGGGAGGTGACAAGGCTGTCCCCGCCCATTACGGCGTTGATGCTGTCAAGCGTGACTGCCGGCGGTTTATCAGTAATCATGCATACTGAATCCTTGCTAATAATCAGTTTTTCATAATCCTCCCGGGTGACGGGGCGTGAATAGTAATATCCCTGAACCATATCACATCCGAGCGTACGAAGAAAATCGATCTGGTCCTTGGTTTCAACTCCCTCAGCAACCACAGGAATGCCAAGCCATTTTGCCATTCGTATGACCGAGGTTACAACCGTGCCGACCTTTCCCCCGCGTTCAAAGCCATCAAGGAATTTCATATCGATTTTCAGCGTATCGACTTCGACGTCCTTCAGCATATTGAGCGATGAAAAGCCGCTGCCGAAATCATCGATTGCAACGCTGAATCCGTATTCATGAAGCTTGTCCACAACCTGATGCAGAACCTCGCCCTCCATCAGGAACGCCGATTCTGTCAGCTCGATTTCAAGGTATTTTGTGTCAACATCGTATTTCTGCGCCAAATCATAGATTCTCTGCGGAAACCGCGAATCATACAGGTGTACCCTTGAAAAGTTAACGGAAATTGGAACAACAGGTATGTTTTTTTCCTGCGCATCATGCAATATTGAACAGGCTTTTTCAAATATGTAGAAATCCAGTTTTCTTA
>ENA-UOXR01003274-UOXR01003274.1-bioreactor-metagenome-genome-assembly--contig:-NODE-3274-length-13907-cov-5.582732_pt1 | contig 13907 bp, 18 predicted proteins | sample MGYA00238164_ERZ764825 | MGnify/ENA primary metagenome ERZ764825 (study PRJEB28920, sample SAMN05720171) | bioreactor metagenome | isolation source: Anaerobic biogas reactor | place: USA:Washington...
GGAAAAGCCAAAATTTGATCAAAATCAATTAATCAAGGCCTCTGATGTAACGAGGAGATTCGATTCCTTTCGTAAGCAAGAAAAAGAATATCGTGTTCTAACCGAACGAATGGAGCGACTAGAGCAACAACCTGACACGGGAGTGCGCTGGCGGCATATAAGGCGATCCGGGAAATGAAAGAAGCACGAAAAGAGAAATCTCCCGGTCGTAGGGGACCAGGAGATTAACCAATAGCACCTCATCAATAAACGAGCCGTCATGGCCAGTAGCAGCTGGCCATGACCATGATTAAATTATAATGATGGTTAAAAAATAAATCAATCTATAGCTCGACAGCCTCTTGCAAAACGTTTTTGCGAATCCTCGGAAGTAGGGCTTGCTCGGTTACGATATCGACTTTCCGCCCCAGCAAATCCTCCAACTCAAGCTTTAACGCAACCAGATCGACCAAACTACGGCCAGGATTAAAATCCATCAAAAAATCGATGTCGCTGTCGGCAGTATCTTCGCCCCGCGCGACAGATCCGAATACACGTATATTGCTTGCGCCGTGTTTCTGGGCGATCTTGATAATATGCTCCCGCAGCCGGTGCAGCTCGTTCATAATGTCCCCCCCTGATTCTGCCTGGCTATAGGCACATACTGACATATACCTGGTCAATGTCGTCTTGAGTGATCCCGATGTATCGGAGCGTGATCGATGGCGCAGAGTGTCCAAATAATTGTTGCAGCAATGTAATGTCTATACCCTGCTGGTAAGCATGGTACCCAAAAGTCTTGCGCAGCGTGTGCGTCCCGATCCGGCCCTCTATCCCTACTGCCCTGGCAGCATTATTTAGCACCTGCCATGCCTGCACCCTGCTTATAGGCCGATTATCGCCCTTCTGAGACTTAAATAAATAATCCCCTAGCTGGACATCCTTTTTACTCGCAATCGCCTCTTGTAGAGCCTTCCTGACGACATCATTTAAAATAATTTTCCTTTCTTTGCCAGTTTTTTGTTCTTTGATAACAATTTGTTGGGCCGGCCTGTTTTTTTGGTCCAATACATCGCCCAGGGTGAGCTGCAGGAGATCGGAGATCCGCAGCCCGGTATTGATTCCTAGCACAAAAAGCAGGTAGTCTCTATGATTATGGGCTTTCAAAACCTTTTTCATATCTTCGATTTTTCTCTTATCTTTTATCGCCTCGACCGTGTTCATGTACTTCCGCCTCCCCTTTTTCTCCAAAAACATTTTTCAAAAAAGCTTACTCAATCTTATTATTATAGTTACTATGTTAGATATTATTTGTCTGTTTTGCAATCATAAATATAAAACGCCTGTAAATCGGCGTTACGGGCGTTTATAAATTTAACACAATATTATTGTGTTAGGTTTTATGCTTAGGGCGCGATGATTGTCTGACATCCTTTCTTGCTTCAGCAACTTCATTTTTTACCTGCTCATATGTTATCCCCTTGTTGTTTAAGCGAGAGGTATTCCGAAGGTTCAGCAGAATAGTTTTTTCTTTCATTTTTGAGATGTCGCTGTTTTCCATCTTCTTCGCTTTGTTTTTTTTATCAAGCCTTTTTCTCATTTTTTATCTCCATTCTTATAAACAGTCCCATGTTTACAGGTGTATACTACGTTTACACCCCGTAAACGCTTGTATTTTTTTGTAATACATATCAGCAATTGTGCACTCTTACTTATTCGGTGATATAATTTAATTAAGTCGTGGCCAGTTGGTCCTGACCACGACCCCCCATTTTTAGGTAAGATTAATCCTGTTTAGCTCCGTCTATCGACGGAGTTTTCTTTTTCATTAGAAAGTACAAATCAAGTAGATAAGGGCAAACAACAGCAATAAAAATAGCGGCACGGCAAAAAACACCATGAACAAACCAGCCATAATTTTTTTGGTTAGCGGGCTTATCCGTAAAATATAGGCTATCATCAGTATACCTCCTTACGCTCTGGATGCTAAGGCGTCGATCATCCCTAAGCCCCGGTCGATTGTCCAGCCGAATCCTTGTGATACTCCCGACGATACCTTGGGCCCCAGCGGAGAGAGTATTACCCCAGCCCCCATCTGCGTCCATGCGCCGACCGCCGATTGCCTGCCTGTGAAGTCTTGTGCCCTCTCGTTTAGCGGTATATTTTTAACTTCGTTATTTTTTGACATCAACTGTAAGCCGGAGGCCATCGCCTTGCCGGTATAGCCCATCGTGCCTGCTGTCTTGGCAACAGCCCCAAAAGCTCCGCCCAGCATAGCACCAGTCGCCGGGCCAGCTGCTATGCCTGATATCATCCCAGCTGCCCGTCCCTTGCCCTGGAAATTATTGGCCATACGCTGGTGATCTGCCCCGCCCAGCTGGGACATTGTCTGGGCATAAGCGCTGCCGGGACTGCTGCCTCCGCCTGTCGCAGGATCGTAACCCTGCGGTACTGGCGGATTTAGCACTTTACGGTCTCCCCCTCCGGGTGGAGCTGTGGTGTGATTCGGTAGGCTTCCTCCGCCTCCCCTGACTGCTCCCATACTGGACCGACCAAGTAGGGCCAGACCAGCCAACCCCGCCATCGCTTTACCGGCTACTGCCTCCTCGTTGACTATCGCCGCTCTCGATAACAGGCTCATAAACATCGTGGACAGCATCTTGGCGACCGGGATGATGGTCAGTATGGCAAAAAATAGTTCCCATAATGTTAGATCAGATACGACCGTGGCCCCGGTTGGATCGGGATAAAATAACGGCATATTGCCGTCGCCGACCAGATATGTCGTAATCATAAGGGACAAGCCTATAATCAGTAATCCGATCAGGGATCTGCCAAGAGTCGTCTGAGCGGCCGCTCTCTGCTCGTCGTTGATCGCGCAGATAATATGGTAGCACTGGAACACAATCACGCCAGCGCAGATAACGCCTGCAAAATAGGCGATTACCCTACCCAATCCGATAAACGCTGTCCCGGCCGATGCGGCCGTCTCAAAGGACAATGTCGGCAGCGCAGCGGGACAATAAAGTATTGAAAAAACGACCCCGAAGGCGAGCGCGTGGAACGTCTGCATAAATATCGTCTGGATGATCTCCGCCAGCCAGATCTCGATGACTTCCCGCTTTTCACTGAGTACCCAAATCCAGATAACCAGCGGAGCGACGGCAATATTGATCATAATTACCCACTTTCTGATGACGTAGACCGCGTTAAAATACAGCGTAAATCCCAAAAATGAGGCATTTAAGAACGCGCTCGAAAAGACATTTCCGGTGTTGAGCTTACCCGAAAATACTGAGCTGCCAAGGGCTGACAGGCCGCTGGGCTGATTAAAAATTACGGTCTCCAGCGGGGTCAAGCCAAACAGTTTGGTGCACATATCTATAAGTGCCTGGATCGGCCAGGCTAAAAGCGAGCCCCACCACTCTGTCTTACCCGTGCTACTGTCTATTTCCGCCAAAATGTTGGCGTTTGCCGATGCTACGGTTATCTGCTGCAGGGTATTTCTGGCTAAAGTAACTATAGCGTCATTGATTTGGATCAGAAGATTGATGAGCGTCGGCGCAACCATAATGATGATCAATGCGACCACACATTTTTGGATCGTGCTTATAACCGATGCTTTTACGCCCTCGTGCTGCGTGTACATATACTGATAACCACACCGGATAAGCGTGTAAAATATGAAGACTCCGCTGAGCGACGCCAATATACGATACCAAAGCATTAGCACCGGCCAATGCAGATTTTTTAATGATGGGGCGGTACCCGTTACTTTTTTTGCAGCCATCTCATTCTCGTACAGCAGCTGCATATCTGCTGTCAGTTTCCCGCAGCTGACATATTTTGTGAACTCGTTACCGCTCGGCGTTTTAAATGATATTTGCCACAGCTCGCCCTCTTTTGGCGAGGCAATGCCTTTGATTGATTGGTATTTTGTCTGAGATATGAGAATCTCGCCAGAGACATCACTGGCATAAGTTGTGGCGACTGTGTTGGTGGCCTTGTTTTGTACTGTGATGATCATGTTTTGCCGCATAAACGCGTTGGGCCTGAAATTGTCCCAGCTGATTTTTATATCCGAGCCGGTCCAGGATAATTTTGTTGCAAATTTGGCCCCGTCTGCCTCCTCTGTTTGTGCGAACACGGGGGAGACATTGGCAAAGAGGATAAATATGATAGCAATAGTTGCAAATATCTTTTTTAGCATCGGCTCCCCCCCTAATCATAATTCTGTGGATTGCGCCAGACATCTTCCAACACGCAGGATGATTCTTTTGTGATGGTGTCCAGTTTGTAAAAATAAAGTCTTTGTATGCGGGGTTTGACAGTTACCGTAGCAATAGCTCTTTTTCCATTAGCATCAGCGTCTATGATGGTGCTGCCTGGGGCAATAAATAAATAAGCCCAGCGACCGAGCTGCGTTTCTCCTAGGTTTACTGCACTCGACTTATCCATCGTAACGGCATATTTGCGGGCTGTTTCATCCGCGACATCCTGAGCAAAAATCGCTGCCGTTCCCCATAAAAAGAGAGTTATAAGCCCATAGACAAACAAGAGAAAAATCGGTAATGCAAGGGCAAATTCAACAATCACTTGCCCCCGTTGATCTTTTAAGATAATCGTAAGCCCTCCTTTCTATTCCGGGCTATAAACCAACTGTTTGACAATATTTATTACTTCGGCACTCGGCTCTGTGGTATTTGCCATGTATTCGTTGTTGCCTATATCTTGATAAGCAAATATAAATTTGAAATCTTCCGCAAACCATTCGCACACTCTATCCACCGGCGGAAGAGCTCGTTGCGTTTTATCGTCAATCGCATAAGGATAACGCCTTATAGTCGCATAATCTTGCAATACTTGATCGTCATAATGGAATAAAACGATGTGCCCTAATTCGTGCAAAAGGTTGTTCTTGAAATTTGGGTGTTGTTGACCCATAATTATTTTGCATTTCCCACTTCGGAGTATAGCTGCGCCAGATGTAGGATGATCGATTTCTTCAACTTGTACAGATCTGCCGCTGAATAAATAAATCTCAGTATCCGAAAAAACACATGGATTTATATTTTGGTTCTGCAGGTCTGTTAAAACATCTACGATAGCGCTACGATCAAATTCTGCATCACCTGGGAGATATTCAATTACCCCAAAAACAGCTTCGATTTCCTTGCTGGGGCAATCAAATACCTGAACTTTTCAGCCACCTAATTGCCCTTTAATCTCTGATTCCACTTCTATTTTCGGCATTTTCGGTGCTGCCATCTTGGTGATTACCATTGTGCAGCTGGCTTGATTATTGGAGGGATCTATATCGGTAAGACCGCCTGTTGGCTCAATTATGCCGTTAAATACATAATTGCCTGCGGCACTCACTGGACAGTCGATGGTAAATTCCTGATCTTCGTCGCCTTTTATCCCGGTTACGTTAAGGGTTTTTGTGCCAAACGGGGTATAAACGGTTATTGTGGCATCGATCGGATTAGTATCATATCCGTTGCGTACAGCTGTTACGGCTATCTCTCCAGGGTAACTTGTCATTGTCCAAGGGATGTCAATTGATGGTGGTAACGCGTCCATAAATAATGCCAGATCGACACCGGTCGGCTCGACGGTTACGCAAATCGTGTTGTTGCTCTGGTTGATCTCTGATGCGGGGGTTTGTCCGTCGGTATTTACTTTAAGCCAAAGTTTGGTTGTGGCATTTGGCACCGTTACCGTAAACGGGGTATCTACCTTTTGGCCGTTGTCTATAGACAAATTATCGGTTTTATACACTGGATTTTGCCATCCGCTGCCGTCCCAGGCCACTGCAAAATCCGTGATGTCCTGCCGGCCGGAGTTGTATACCATCGCTGGGATCGTGATTTTAGATCCCGGCTCGCCGGTGTAGGTGAGCGACGGGACGCTGGGCCAGTAGTCGGGTACGGGCGGATGCAGGTCAACCAGTACGTACCGGGTCAGTATATCGCTTCTGAGGGACTCAAATCCTTCGGGGTAATACTTATCTTTATTGCTGCTATTTATCGTGTACAATACGGTATCTGAGCCGTCTGCGTTAATCTGGTAGATTTCGATGATGCCGTTGACTATAAGATACTTGGCGGTATCCAGTTGTTCTGCGGGGAAGTTCTTTAATAGGTAATCACGGTAGAGTATTTCTTTTGATGCATAGGGTTTCCCGAATGACATTCCTTTGTCTTTTATGAACTTCTGCATAAATGCCATGTGCGCCCGCCGGTACTGATCGTAATCGTAGGTTTTATAATCAGTCAACGGAGTCTTGTTGGCATCGGCCAAAGCCATTTCATAGGCAACGGTGCGGTAATACTTGCCACTAGCTTGCTTTTGTACGATGGTAGACTGATTGAAAAATTGGATTGAATCTACCTGCGCTTCATCTTCGGAGCGGTATGCAAGTATAACCCCATTGTTTGTAATTGTCTTCTGCCCCAGATTTACGATTTCGACCCCATCACTATTAGGTACTGCAGTTTCCCCGTCAGCCATAACTACACTTGGTTGAAATAGGGTTAACAATGAACATACTGCAACCAACACAAATGCTAATATTCTCTTTTTCATTAATTAACCCCCTCTACAGTAGAAGATACTTTCCACCCTGGTGTCGCAGTATATATTCCCGCCCCCTGGTAACCAACACCGACATCCCACAGCTGATTTCCATTGACTATAACGCGAAAGTATTTAGTACCTCCATCATTCTTATAGAACAATGTTTTAGAAATAACTACTGTTTCGGCTCCGTCATAGGTTATGTTTTTAAGGTCTTTTTGGATTGCGTTTAAATATTGCTGGAAGTATTTGTCCTCAATCGAGGTCCAATAATATTTATCAGCTGGTGCCTGCTTATCCTTAATCGTCTGGATCAGCTCCGGAGTCAACTGATTTACATCAGTAATCCCGGTCGGTTGTCCCGGCAGTGGCGGCAGCTCACTCACCGGCGAAGGCTCAAACGGTCTTGCTTTGATTTCTTGTATGCCGTTGTCCTTTAGATTTTTAATAAATTGCACGGCCTGGGCACGGGTCAGCGTATCGGCGCCGTGGTAGTTATCGACGGTGATCGTATCGGTGTAGCCTTTTGCCAATCCCTTACCCAGAAGATATTGGATAGCATTGTTCCCGGTGTAATTTACTCCCTGCGTCCCCGACACGATCTCAGCTACCTGGCTACGCAGGATCAATGCGTCCGGAGATGTGCCGACCGGGTAGTTGTTGGTCTTGGCCAGATCGTAATACGGTTGATACCAAGGATTGCCGTCTCTGGTTGTGGTAAATGTCCGTTCCAACATCGCCAGAAACTGAGATTCGGTTACGGTGTTATCAGGCCGGAAAGTGTCGTCCGGGAAGCCTAATGCGATCCCTAAACCCATGCCCCAGGTTATCGTATCTTTGGCCCAGTGAGCCTGGATGTCCGAAAATGTTATCGGGGTAATTGTAGCTGCCATCACGGGAGTAGTCATCAACATTAGCAACATCAGTATCAACGTTAGTCTTTTTTTCATTATGTATTACCTCACTTTCTTTGGGTTTTTTGCCCCTACATCGGTCCATCCCTCCAGTTCCGCTTTGCGGTGATTATTGTGCAAGTGCCTCAATCGGTACATCGGTAATCTCTATTATCTGATCGTCCTGTCGGACTCTTATTGTCATTGTATTATCTGATTTTTTTATGATCTGGATGTCTGCTGTGATCTCCCCCTCCTTTTGATATAATGAAATTGCGTTTTTACGTGCCGGGATCACCTGGTCAGTTCCAGCTGGCCAGCCCGGCTTTTTTATTCCTTTTTTTTCGCTGCTCGGCGCAGCTGCCGGTCGCAATATGCCTCGATCGCTTCAACACAAATAGAATTTTGGGTGTATTTCCGGGCCGGCTTTTCTTCATTGAGTTTCTGGACGACTTCTTTGATTTTTTGAAGCTGCTCGCGGGTTACTTTTACGTTAATATTTGTGTAGTCGTCGGCTAACAAAGTATCCACCTCCTTGCCATTATTATACAACCAAATATATAAAAAAGATATAAATATTATATTTTTATAGATTAAATTTATCCTTTGTTTTTGGTTATTTGAATCATTTCTCGAAAAAAGTTTTTGGAGAAATTTATTTCAAAAATATTTTTGAAAAAGTATTAAAAATAAGCCTGGCAAGCAGCCAGGCTGAATAAAAAAAACTACGCAACGTAAACAAAAGTTATCTCGCCCCTCCCGTGGCCAATCGCATCGGATACTTTTTGGCGAGCCGCGCGATCAGAGTAGCCCTGATCGCGCAGCTCTATATAATAATTTTGCGCGTAGGTATGTCGGAGACCGTGGAAGTGCAGCTGGGCACGATTTGGATCGTTGACACGATTCGGATCCTGGAATTTATCACGATGGCGGTAAATAAAGTCCTCGATGCTTTTTTTAAATTTATGGATCGGCACGCCTCTCATATCAAATACATAACCGCCCCTGGGCACGTCTTTTATTGCGTCCTCCAGTAAGTCCCTGGCCCTGTCACTGAGCGGGATATCGCGCAGGCGGCCACCTTTTGTGTTTGTCAAGTGCAGTTGCCCCGTGCGCAGCGCTTCCTCTACTTGCGACCGGCGCAAGGTGCAAATCTCATCCAGCCGGCAGCCGGTGGAATAAGTGATCTCCATTAATTTTGCATACTCAGGGTGGTGTAGATCGCGGGCAAGGTCAACAATTTTATCCAGTTCCGCACGGGCCCAGGATTGATCATAGTCGCGAGCCTTATTATTTGGCGTGCTCCCTAGGCCGGCTTCCTGATTTATTTTAGCGGAATCGCCCAGTTGGAACTTTGTGTTCGGTGTAATTTCATGGATATAGCGCAGCGCTGTTAACTGGTTTTTTATATATTTGTCAGAATCACCATTTGCCTTTAAATGCTCGGCATAGGCGATCAGGTGCTTATCGCTCAGATTGGCCAGTTTTTGCATTTTAAACTCCGGTTGTACCCATTTAACAAACCGGGCTCCCGCCTTAGCATAGGTATGCTTGGACTCTAATGATCCCCGCGACGCGTTTCTTATGATCTTTTCATATTGGTGGCCCAAGTCATCGATCTGTTGGTTGCCGGTCAGAGGAAACGTATAACGCATACTCATATGTACACCTCCAAAAATGTTTTATATATCCACTAAAATCATTGAGTTTAGCCAGGGACATTAGTGTGATGCGAGCGCTCTGTTATACTTGTCAGTACACCTCCAAAAATGTTTTTCACAAAAATGGACAAAGCTGTGGCTCTAAGACAGGGGTAAAAAATGGCCCATCTTACGACTATCTTATTCCGCGGTGCCTCCGGACTGCAGTCCGGATGGGGACTCTCGCCGCCCCCATGCCCCCGTCTCCTTCGCGCCCTCTTTCCAAAATTTTTGTATTTTACCGTTTGTCTTATCTCATTATCTAAGTCGATTCTATTCATCAGGGGAAGGCGCGCGAAGGAGACGGGGGGATTCCTACGAAAATTATTTATTTATATAAAGATCGTTCGATCCGTTGGATCTCAATGTTTAACACCTAGGTGGCGCTGAACCTTACGGTTGATCAATATGATCTACGCCAAAAATCCGCATCTCTATCTCACTTGATAGATGTCGCCAGAGAGCGACGGCGAATTTCGTTCCGGCCTGATTTTCGGCTTGACCCGTCCGTCCTCATGGGAGTCGATCACTACTTGTCATTGCAACATGGCCTGATTTAATCGGCTATGACCTGTCCGTCCGCTGCGGGAGTAGGTTGCTACACTTCCTTGCGCGTCAATTTTTTCATTCCCACCGTGGTTTTCTTCCACGCTGCCTGGGTTTTTTGTCTGTGTGTCCCAGGCCACTGGCTTTACTTATTTGCCATCAAGATATCAATCGGTGTGCTTAAAAGCTATCCTATGATATCAAGTGGTGAAGCCGGCGAAAGCCAACCAGCTCGATAAGTAACCCTATGAGCTTGCGCTCGTTACTTATTGCTTGCCACTACAGTTTGTTACATTTGCATGCCCGTAATGGTAAGACTTTGTATGGGTAACACCCTCCCGACCTGGGAGACGCGCACGGCTTAAGTCCTGTTTATAGTCGCCGGTGCCGACTTATGCTTTGCTTTTTATTTTCACCTCCCAGTATTCGGTGTCTTTCTGCATTTTCAACTCGATTGAAATCAAGCTCTGCTGGTTCTGCGCCGCTGCAAACTTATCGACGATGTCTTTTCTTTTTTCGGTGATATTCTCATCCTGGTACGGGAAGTGATAAGTGGTAATTTCGTCCCAGCCGCTGCCATTGTATTGCTGTTTTAGGCCGATTATTTCAGCCTCGACCGGTTGGCCTTTCTTCTTTTTAAGCTTTGCTTTTAAGTGATCGATGACCTGGCTCTGGCTCCGCTCTCTATCCTTAAGGTCAGCAACCGCTGCACGTAACTCGTGCAGCTCCTGCCGCATATTATATGGCTCCATGTGTTCTCTCCTCCTCAATATGTAAGTAATAAAATACGGCACAAAAAAAGAGCCTCATCAGCTCTCAAAATTTTTGATAATTTATAAAAAATGTTATTGAAATTAGAATATGAAAGGTTTGTCGAGACGAGTTTTTGAACATCTTTTTGCAGAAAATATAAATAGCCACCCGATGCATAAGTGACTTCTTTTGATCCGGGCGGACAATAATCGCGCCCGGTTAATATTCCAACCTTGCGCCCGGTGTGCATATGTGCTATCCGGGAAAATAACTCTCTTATAAGCGTAATGCAAATCCTCGATAATTGCAAGTTGTTTTCCTGGTTTACATCAGTGCTATACAAGCCAAACGCCACAACCGCAAGGGTTGAAAGGCGTTTTTTATGTTGCTTTGTATAGCAACCGTACTATCGACATACACAAGCCCTTAAACCTAGTTTTTTCGGGCGTTAGAGCACTATTTTACTTGATTTATAAATCCCTATAAATTGCCTGTTCGGTACTGTTCATATTCGCGCCTGGCATCTTCCATTGTCATTTCGCTGGTGGCCCACTTGATACCCTGCAATATTTTTTTACGTGTTTCACCGTCCAGCTCCGCGATCTGACAAGCCCTCACAATGTAACCGATCATGGTTGCGTTAAAATTATCTAGATTTACCGTGTTCATTCGCTTTCCCTCTCCCTCTCTTTTTCTCTTAGTTCCTCTATTACAGCCGGGTCCACATATATATCGTAATCGTTTTCGATTTTTTTCTGCGGGGTTGTACTGATTAAATTCGCCCCGGTTAATAGATTATTTTTGAGAGTTGCCCAGTTTTGTATTAAATTAGCTGTCGCGTCATTGATGGTTGAGTTTCTTTGCAAATTTGCTAGGTTTTTAATAACGGTCTCTAGCTGCCCTGGCTCTAAACTTAACATCCAATTAATACAAGGTTCTGATCTTGTATTTTTATAGATTGGTTTTAGGCCATTTACATTGAACAGCGTATTTATTTCGGTTAATGTTGATTGCTCTGTTCCGGTGGTTGTGTTTGTTTTAAGTGGTTCAGCCGGTTGTTTTGCCGTGATAGTTATTTGTTTTTGTTCCAGCTGCTCAGGCCGTTGGGATCGAATGTAAAATTTAAGGCTTGTTATAGCCCTGCCAGTTTTGATTTCATCATACTCGATATGTAAATCCGTGAGTTCATTTATTTCCTTTACTGCCTGTTCTATTATTCTCTTTTTAAAGTCATTGTAACGTGGGTAATTTTTTTCGGCCTTTAAAAGTCGGCGTAATTCTGCTACTTCGATAACTTCGTAACCCTGTTTTTTAAATTCATTTGCTTTTAAAATTTCGTACAATCTCGGAGAATAGCGTGATTTCATGCGTAGCACATTAGCAAGTTGGTACTGTGTAAATCTTTCTTTGAGTTGCAGCATATATGGTTTTAATTTAGGGCTAAACTCTAGTTCTACAACACCTGATCCTTTTACATATTCTGCGCTCGATAACCATGCGACCTGTATTAATTTATTTTCTGCTTGTATTTCAAAAACTTTTTTCATTAAATCCTTCGTGATTCTCGGGATCTCGGTATATTTTGTTTTCGTTTCAACCCCGAATAGTTCCATAATATCAATGATTTTCATTTGATATGGTTTAAAACCTTCATCGTCTGGATGCACAAGGCTGGCAAGGCTGAGTATTAATTTTTGTTCTTCAAGATTTAAATCATAGCTACTGTTCATGATAAAATAATTTGATTTTTTTATTAAATTTTTTTCATCCATTTTAGCACCTCCGTAATTAGTATTTTATAACACTATATACAACTACGTCAATACTTACGTTGTTGTCGTAGTTAGGTACGCAAGTGTCGTAGTTAGGTACGCAAGTGTCGTAGTTAATAGCTCGTTTGGGTACGCAAATGTCGCAGTTAGGTACGCAAGTGTCGTAGTTAATATTTTGAGCCTTACAGCCACCGGCATCACAGCGATTTGAAAACAAGTTAAAATATACTTGTAAAACAAGCAAAACACCGTGAAAAAACTTAAGCATGAAAAATTGATAGCTATTTTGTTTTTGTTTGTTTGTTTTTTCTGCAATAATTAAAAAGAGGAAGGTGAAAACGATGGATTATATTGATAAGCTAAAAATATCGTCCGTGGTTGGAGGTTTTAGGGATTACGATAATTGGGATGATCCTGGTGAAACATTTGAGATAAAATTTACGGCTACACAATGGGAGCTTGTTAGGTATCTGAGTTACATGGCTTATTATGACGAACTGAACAACGGCGATATGTCAGACGATGAAGCGATAGAAAAATTTATCAAACACCTGATCGAAAATGAGCTATTGGACCCCAAACTTCAAGAGCGATCCAAATTAAAGCAGCAAACGCTGTTTGATGATAAATAACTACTTTAAATTCTGGATAGGTATAAATCTATTAAAAACTATTTATTGACGCTTAGAACGCAAATTAGAACCCTATATCAGTCATTAATAAAGCTAAATTAGTGTTTTACCTGAGCATGCAATAAATCACTACTATATTAGTGATGCAGCCCAAACCAAAACACAGCAAAATATCGTTCCTAAAATCAGAAAGGTATTTTTTTATATCGTCCGACTCTTTGGCCATCGCATTCCCTCCTTTACTATTTTCCAAACGGCCACCAGGATGATTTTTTAACCTCTTGCTTTTCTCGGATCTGGGCCACAACCTCTGCATCCCGTTCGGCAAGACGCTTGTCGATCATTTCATACAGTCGGGTGTTTTCTTCTCGAAGCTGTTGCATCTCAGCCAGAACCGGCTGCTGAATATGATGGATCATCTGCTGAGCCAACTGCTGCAGCTGCTCCTCAAACTTCGCATCACGTTCCGCGTCCCGCTCTTTTATAATCTCCGACAGAGCCAAGGCAACATCATGCAGCTCGTATTCCTGCTTAACTTCTATTACCTCAATTATTTTTTGAGCGGTCTGGATCTGGTCTGACAGCACTACCCACATGTCCCTACCGTATGGACTCGGGATTAATTTTGCGGTAAGTTCTCCTGATTCAATTTTTCGCCTGATTGTCTTATCTGCAACACCCAGTCTTTTCGCCGCTTCTTTGACTCCGATCCACCCTTCGGGCACCCAATTTTGTGCCATTTCCATACCCCTCCAACTCTACTCTTTCGCCCTTTGTACACCCGTTTACTGTCCTAAGACAAGTCTATACCTCGATCAGCATTTGTCTATAGCTTTTCTATAGACAGGTATATTATCTTGACTATACCTTTTCTACACCCATCGTTTTTTACCTCTTAATGACATAATGTACCTAAAAGATATTTCACATCATTTTACAAATCATATTATGTATAATATCATTCAGAAAGAAGGTTCTATAGAAATGAGTGCTATTATGGAAAAGCCAAAATTTGATCAAAATCAATTAATCAAGGCCTCTGATGTAACGAGG
>ENA-UOXR01003279-UOXR01003279.1-bioreactor-metagenome-genome-assembly--contig:-NODE-3279-length-13891-cov-5.061578_pt1 | contig 13891 bp, 11 predicted proteins | sample MGYA00238164_ERZ764825 | MGnify/ENA primary metagenome ERZ764825 (study PRJEB28920, sample SAMN05720171) | bioreactor metagenome | isolation source: Anaerobic biogas reactor | place: USA:Washington...
GTTCGCGAGATCGATCCAAGCATCGTCACCATGGTCGGCGGCGCCCATGTCAGTATCCAGCCACAAGAGATGGTCGATAGCCCCCTGATCGATCACGTCTTCTTGGGGGAGGCTGAGGAGACCTTTGTGCAAGCCCTGGATGCGCTGGAACGCGGCGAGGCGGTGCCGCGCCTGCTGCCGGGGAGCCATCCTGACCTGGACGGGCTTCCTTTTGCGGATAGGGACCTGTTCCTGGACGAGTGGCGGCGGCAGGGCTTTGCCACCGATTCACCCGAGGCGCCCTTTGCTGAGGAGCTACCCGGCCCCTTTGTCACCGTCATCGCTGGGCGCGGCTGCATCTACAACTGCAGCTACTGCCAGCCGGCCGAGCGGTGGGTCTTTGGGCGCAAGGTGCGTCGGCGCAGCGTGTCCAACATCATGGCCGAGCTCGAGATGCTGCGCGATGCCTACCAGTTCAACAGCCTGATGTTCCACGACGACTGCCTCACCGAGGATCGTGACTGGGTCGAGGCCTTCTGCCGAGCCTACTCGGACGCGGGGTTCACTCAGCCGTTCTTTTGTCAGAGTCGAGCGGATATCATCGTCAAGAACGAGGATATGGTGGCGCTGATGGCCGAGACGGGCCTGCGGGGCTACTTTATCGGCTTTGAGAGCGGCAGCGATCGGGTGTTGCGGTTCATTCGCAAGGGCACCACCCGTGCCCAGAACCTCGAGGCGGCACGGATCTGCAAGCGCTATGGCATCGCCATCTGGGCCAACTATATGCTCGGCCTGCCAACGGAGACCAAGGCCGAGGTGCTGGAGACGGTCTCGATGCTCAAGCGCATCGATCCGGACTATTACTCGCCGGCCTTTTACACGCCGCATCCCGGCAGCGACCTGTATGACTATTGCGTGGAGCGCGGTCTGTCGCTGATTCGCGACCACGATAGCTATCGCCGCAATCCCGACGAGGCCAAGATCAAGGGCATCGACTATGCGTGGCTGGCCGAGGCGTTGGAGGATTCGCAACGAAGGACGACCTGGAACCAGGCGAGACGATCGGTGGGGCGGTTCTGGCGTCGCTATGCTCGCCCCAAGCGAGCTGTGGAAAAGGCCTGGGAGCTGCTGACGCGGCGAACGGCACTGGCCAAAGGAGGGCACTGAATGCGCAAGCTGCTGGTGACGGGGGGCGCGGGTTTTATCGGCTCCAACTTTGTGAGGTATGTGCTCTCCACCCATCCCGACGATCGGGTAGTGGTCTATGACAAGCTGACCTATGCGGGCAATCTGGACAACCTCAAGGACGTGGCCGACGATCCCCGCTATGCCTTTGTCAGGGGCGACATCTGCGACGCGGACCTGGTGCGGGCGACCATGCGTGAGCATGCCATCGACACGGTGGTGAACTTTGCTGCCGAAACGCACGTGGATCGATCGTTGACCGATGCTGGCAGCTTTGTGGAGACCGACGTGCGCGGCACCTGGGTGCTGCTGGAGGCCGCCAAGGAGTTGGGCGTGCAGCGGTACCACCAGGTGAGCACCGATGAGGTCTATGGCCAGGTGCTGGAGGGCGCCTCGGTGGAGACTGATCCGCTGGAGGCGCGCAGCCCGTATTCCGCCAGCAAGGCGGGTGGCGACCTGATGGTGTTGGCCTACCACGCCAGCTTTGGCCTGCCCGTGACCATCACGCGCGGCTCTAACAACATCGGGCCGTACCAGTACCCCGAAAAGGTGGTGCCGCTGTTTGTCACCAACGCCATCGATGACAAGCCGCTGCCCATCTATGGCGACGGCATGCAGATGCGCGACTATCAGTACGTGGTTGATCACTGCGAGGGGATCGACACCGTGCTGATCAAGGGAGAGATCGGCGAGATCTATAACCTGGGGACGGGGATCTCTACCCAGAACATTGTGATGGCGCGGGCGATCCTGCGGCTGCTGGACAAGCCCGAGAGCCTGCTCCAGTGGGTCACCGATCGACCTGGTCATGACCGTCGCTATGCGCTGGATGTGTCCAAGGTGCAGGCGTTGGGGTGGCGGTCGCGTCACAGCTTTGACGAGGCCATTACCAAGACGGTTCGCTGGTACGCCGATAACGAATGGTGGTGGCGTCCCATCACGTCGGGCGAGCACTATCGCAGCTACTATGATCGCCTGTATGGGGGTAGAGAGGTGCTCTCGCGCGGGTAGGCGGGCGTTAGCGGGCCTTGCGCCAGAGCACGGTCTGCTTTCTTGTGAGGTAGCGCCATCCGCCCGCAGCGGCGGCGGTATTCCCAAAGAGCAGGTAGAACGGTGCCGTTAGCCACGGCACCGTTTTGTCATAGACGGCCAGGATCGCGCCCATGACCGCCACGTCGTACAGGATCCATTGGGCCAAAGCGGCCGCCAGGTAGAGCGGATGCCGCGCCAGGGCGATGCTGGCCACCAAGAACGGCAACCAAAGCCACGGCACTACCATCCATCGCAGGATGCGATGCGAAAAGCACTGCCACCACGCCAGCAGATCGGCATAGCGAGCGGGACCGCCGAGGCGGACGATAGCCTGCCAGCCCCCCGCTGCGTTGCGAGCGCGGCGCTCCCACGCCGCCCGCAGATTGGTGGGCGGCTCCTCGTACGCGATGGCCTCGGGAGCGTGTACCACGCGCCAGCCTTGCGCCACCAGTCCCATGCTGGCCGTCCAGTCATCGAGGATGGTGTCCGACGGAGGCGGCTGATACAGGCTGGCGCGCACCGCCCACAGCTCGCCAGGCACGCCCATCACCGAGCCCACGGCGCTTTCCCAGCGTTTCAGGGCGTTCTCGTAGCGCCAATAGAGGCCCTCGCCGCCTTGCGGTGTGCGCTTGGCACCGCCCACGGCCGCGATGTGCGGATCGGCCAAGGGGCGGACCAACGACTTGAGCGCATCGGGAGCCAGCATGGCGTTGGCGTCGGTGAATATCAGCAGCTCGCTAGAGGCAGCCGCGACGGCCCGCGAGAGGGCGGCCGCTTTGCCCTGGCGTTCTGGCTGATAGAGGACCTGGACGCGTGGATCGCGCCCGCGCTCGGCCAGTTGCTCGGTGCCGTCGTCCGAGCCGTCGGCGACGACGATCACGCGGAGCTTGTCCGCAGGATAGGCCAAAGACAGGGTGTTCTGGAGCTTTTGGGTGATGCAGGCGGCCTCATTGTGCGCTGCGATGATTACGGTCAGCGAGGGGCGATGATCGTCCTGGGTGTAGCGCCGCGGGCGCAGCTTGGCCCAGAGCGCCATGATGGCAGGATAGCCCAGGTAGACGTAGGCGATGGTGCCTGCGCACAGCCAAAAGAGCACGACCCAGAAGGCTCGCATGGTGCTTTGGTCCCGCTTGTTGCTTGGCGCTGTCGGCCGATAGGGTGGCTACAGGACGCGCACGCCCTGTTCGGCCCGGCACACATAGATGTCGGGTTCCAGGTTGGTGCGTTTCTGGTAACGGGGCGCAATCTCGCGGGCAAACGCCGCGGCATGGTCGGCGTCCACCAGGTTCACCGTACAGCCGCCGAAACCGGCCCCCGTCATGCGCGCTCCCCACACCCCCGGCTGCTCCCACGCCGCCTCGACCATGACGTCCAGCTCGGCACAACTGACCTCATAGTCATCGCGTAGGCTGACGTGCGAGGCGTTCATCAAAGCGCCGACCCGAGCCATATCCCCTTGCGGCAGGGCGTCGACCGTCTCGAGGACCCGCTGGTTCTCCGTGATAACGTGCCGGCACCGCTTGAGAACGATAGCATCGAGCGAGGGCGCGTGCGTAGCCAGATCGTCGGGAGTCAGGTCGCGCAAGGCGACGACGCCCATCTGCCGAGCGCCGGTTTCGCACTCCAGCCGGCGCTGGTTGTAGGCCGAGCCTACTAGCGCTCGGGGCTTGTTGGTGTTGCAGATGATAACTTGGCAGCCGACGGGGATTGGCACCGCCTGGTAGGTCAGGCTGCGGCAGTCGATCAGGAGGGCGTGGTCGCGCTGGCCCATGGAGATCACGTACTGATCCATGATGCCGCAACGCATGCCCACAAACTCGTTCTCGGCCTTTTGGCAGAGCTGGGCGCGCGCGACGCCGTCGAGCTCCAGACCGCTGACCGTCTGAAAGGCCATGGCGGTGGCCAACTCGATGGCAGCCGATGAGCTCAATCCTGCCGCGATAGGCACGTCGCTGCTGAGAGCCACGTCCATGCCGATGAGGTCATAGCCCTCCTGCTGCAGCGCCCACGCGACGCCCCGCTGATAGTTGCTCCACGTGTGCTGGTCATCCTTGACGATCTCGCCCAGCCGAAAGCTGCTGGAGGCCTGCATGTCGCAGGCGTATAGCCGCACCAGATCGTCCTGCCGAGGGTGCACCGCCATCACCACGTGTCGGTCGATGGCCGCGGGTAGCACAAAGCCGTCGTTATAGTCGGTGTGCTCGCCGATCAGGTTCACTCGGCCGGGGGCTGCCACCAATGCGCTGGGCTGGACGCCGAACGCCTCCGCCAAAGCGTGGCGAACGCGCTGGACAAGGTTATCGAGCCGGTTGCTAGAGTTCATGAATGGCTCCGCTCTTGAGCAGGTGGTAGAGGTCGCTCAGTGAGCCGCGTCCATCGGCGCCGTCATAGCTGCCGCCGCGGGCTCGGTCGATCCAGAAGGTCTTGATGCCCAGCTTGGCAGCGGGCATATCGCTGGAGATGCTGTCACCGACCATGAGGCACTCGTGCGGCTCGCGGCCGAGCTCTGCCAGCACCCGCGAGAAAAAGGCGGGATGGGGTTTGCAGGCGCGCATGGTCTCGTAGGAGGTGACCATGTCGTACGCATAGCGGTCGGTGCCCACCCCCGCCCAGGCCAGCCGTGCCTCGATGGCGATCAGAGGGAACAACGGTTGCGTGGTGATGGCTACCTGGAGGCCCTGCGACCGAGCCTCGGCGACCAGGTCGCTGGCCACGGGGTCCGGCTCGGTGAGCGTCGCCAAGGTTTGAAACTCGTTGCGGTAGAACGCCTCAAAGGCCGGCAGAATCGCTTCTGGGTCGGCGTCCACTTGCCCGAAAAAGACCTGCTCGAACACCTCGGCGTTGGTCCCGTCCGTGCCATCGTTGGCCTGCATGGCATGGGTGCCCTTGAGCAGCGCGGGCACAAAGGTCTCCATGGGGATGAGCGGGCTCATCCGCTGGGTCAACGCCCGAAAGTAGGGCTCCATGAACACCGACATGTCGTTGATGAGCAGCGTGTCGTCCAGGTCGAGCAGCAGGGCTAGTATCGGCATGAGCAAGCGATCTCCTACGCGGATGATTGGGCGGGCTAGATGTCGCGGCCTGGGATCAGAATGTGCGGCTGCTCCTCATCATCGCCTTTGGGGCCCGGCTCGGTTTGCGGTGTGGTGGCGCCGGGGACGATGATCCCCGAGGCCCTCCGCTGACCGGGGGGCGGGCGCCGTCTGGGGTCGGGCGTGCGTTCGCGCTGCTCCTGGGCCTCCTGGCGGCTGCGTTCTCGGAGCAGATCGCGGACGGGCGCCGGGTCGAGGTAGGGCGTTCCAGGCCCGAGCAACCGACGGAAGGGCTCAGCCTTGTCCGAGATCAAGAACGCCTGAAAGATCGTGCCGTTGGTCTTGAGAAAGGCATCCCATGTGGCGCCATAATGCTCCTCCTGGTAGAGGGCATAGGCGCGCCGCACATAGGAGAGCAAGGGCTCCTCAAGCGCTGTCGGGTAGATGGAGGTCATCGGTGAGAGGGCCGCGTCGCCATCGGCCTCCACATAGCGACCCAGCAAGAGGTCGCCCTCGTGGGCGTTGAGGACAACGAAGCGGTTGACGGCTCGCAGCTCTTGCTCGCGCAATAGATCGAGCAGGCGAACCTGGTCCTGTCCCTCCATGTCGAGGACCCGAAAGGTGCTCAAGGTGGCGCTGGCCCATCCTTGCAGGACCTCGCGCGCGGCCGGCGGCGCCGAGGTAGCCTCCTCCAGGAAAAGGTCGATCACCCGATGCCCGTCATCGTCGACCACATAGTCAAGGGCGAACCATTCCAGCATACGGCGGAATGGCTCCATACCGAGAGTTGAGGCGCTCGTCGGCGTGTAGCTGCCGCCCCAGTAACGTTGAAAGGCCTGAATCAGCTGCTGCGCAAAGCGCGGCCTGGTGGCAAAGCCAAAGAGGGCGTTCATGGCCGCCGCTTCAGCGGGTGTGAGCGCGTGTTCCCGCGAGCTGGCAACCTGGTCCTGCCTGAGATGGCACTGCTTGTACTTTTTGCCGCTGCCGCATGGGCAGGGATCGTTGCGGCGTACTGCCATCGTGTCGATTCTCCTACCTGACTGATGGTCCACTCAACAGGGCGATGGTACCATAGCGCTGGGTGTGGGTCAACGTGGGCCCTGGTCGAGGCGAGCCTGCTTTGACAGCGGCGTTGGCTGCGCTAGACTCGTGGGAAGGATGGGTGCAACGCTCACGATGCCTCGGTGTTTGTAGCATTGCCATGGGGATAGGATGACCAACGATCGGCGGCCTGAGGATCCACAGCATACGGCACAGCAGACCCAGGCTTTTGGGGATCTGTATGAGCAGTATGTGGATCGTATCTACAGCTATGTCTACCACCGCGTAGGCAATGTACGTGACGCCGAGGATCTGACCTCGCGCACCTTTTTTCGGGCGTATGCCCACTTTGGCGAGTATGAGGATCGCGGGTTGCCGATCTCGGCCTGGCTGTATCGCATTGCGCACAATTTGGTGGCCAACCATCACCGCGACCGAGGCCGTCGTCCCGTTGTGGCGCTGGACAACCTGGTGCTTCAGAGTAGGGGCGACGAGAACCCCGAGGCCGTCACCGTGCGCTCGGATGTGAACCTGGAGCTGCGGGAGGCCGTGCAAACGCTCGATAAGGATCGCCAGGAACTGCTGATGCTCAAGCATGTGGAGGGGCTGTCGAATGCCGAGATCGGAGCCGTGCTGGGCCGTAGCGAGGGGGCGATCAAGTCGCTGTATCATCGCACGCTGCTCGCTTTGCGCCGCGAGCTGAGTAAGCGAGGGATAGAGATCGAATGAAGCTACACCGAACAGACCTGCAACAGGCTGTCGGCGACGTCTGGGCGCGGATGCGTGATGGCGCCTCGGGGTTGCGCGTGCGCCTGTCTCCAGAAGCAGAGCCACAGGAGAATCTCAACGAAGTCGAGGGCGTCGTCAAGGACGTGTTGCGGCCCGTGGCGCCCACGGCAGACTTTCGTCAGAGTCTGCGTTCGAGCCTGGATCGCGCCGAGCTGGTGCGGCGCGAGGGCATCAGCATCAGTGACCCGCCCCCATACCGCGAGGGTATCCTGCTCGGCCTGGGTGCCACCGTGCTCGCGATCGCAGCAACCATCACCTGGCTGATCTTTCGCTGGCGCGCCAAGGGACGCGCGGCGAGCTAGCTCTCTTCCGTCACCGTTGGGCTGCCTCGTGGCCTTTAGCCGCATCATCTGGCGGCGACGAGAGGTGGCAGGCGACCCAATGGCCTCGATCGATCTCGCGCCACTCTGGCTCCTGCTCGGCGCACAGGGGCATGGCCAACGGACAGCGGGTGACGAATCGACAGCCTGAGGGCGGACTGGAGGGGCTAGGCACGTCACCCTGAAGGATGATGCGTCGACGGGCCCTCTCAAGGGCTGGGTCAGCGATCGGTATGGCCGAGAGCAGCGCCTGGGTGTAAGGATGACTCGGCTGGGCGTAGAGTCGCTGCCGATCGGCCAGCTCACACAGCTTGCCCAGGTACATGACGGCCACGCGGTCGCTAACGTGGCGAACCATGGCCAGGTCGTGGGCGATAAAGAGATAGGTCAAGCCGTAGCGTTCCTGTAGGTCCTGCAAGAGGTTCACGATCTGCGCCTGTACGGAGACGTCCAGCGCCGAGATGGGCTCGTCGCAAACGATGAACTCGGGTTGGGCCGCGAGGGCTCGCGCGATGCCGATGCGCTGGCGCTGCCCGCCCGAGAACTCGTGGGGATAGTGGTTGGCGTGGTTAGGATTCAGCCCCACCGTCTCCAGGAGGTCGCGGACGCGAGCGCGCCGCTCGTTGGGCGAAATGAGCCGATGGATCGCCAACGGTTCCGCAATGATCTCGCCCACCTTCATCCGAGGGTTCAAAGACGCATGCGGATCCTGGAAGATGATCTGCATGCGTTGGCGCAAGGGGCGAAGGTCGCGGTCACGCAGTATGGTCAGACGGGTGCCGTCAAAGAGGACCTCGCCACTGGTGGGGCGAACCAACTGCAGGATGGCGCGCCCGGCGCTCGACTTGCCACAGCCGCTCTCGCCCACCAGCCCCAGCGTTTCGCCACGACGAATGCTAAAGGTGATGCCGTCCACCGCCTTGATGGAGCCTCCGCGCCGCTCTCCCAACCCTCGCGCTGCACCATAGTGCACCCGCAGATCCCGAACCTCCACAAGGGCGACTCTCGGCTCGTTCACGCGGGTACCGCCCCATGGCGCGGATCTACCCAACAAGCGCAGAGGTGCTCTGCGCCCACGGCATCGAGCTCTGGCCGTTCCGCTTGGCAGCGCTCTATGCGGTATCGACATCGCGGGGAAAAGGGGCATCCCTCCGTAGGCTGTATGAGGTCTGGCGGCGCGCCGTCGATAGCGACTAGACGCCTCTGCTGAATCGCGTGGGGGCGAGGTAGCGAGTCCATCAGCCCCAACGTGTAGGGGTGACGCGGGTCCGCATAGAGTTCGTCCACGCGCGCCTCTTCCACGATATGACCCGCATACATGACGGCGACGCGATCGGCCAGGCCCGCCACCACGCCCAGGTCGTGCGTGATCCAGATGACGGCCATGCCCAGCTCGTGGCGCAGACGCTTGATCAGGTCCAGGATCTGGGCCTGGATAGTAACGTCCAGCGCGGTGGTAGGCTCATCAGCGATCAAGAGCTGCGGATGGCACGACAGCGCCATGGCGATCATCACCCGCTGTCGCATCCCCCCCGAGAACTGGTGGGGGTAGTCATCGACGCGGGCGCTGGCATCGGGAATGCCCACCATGTCGAGAAGCTCGATGGCCCTCTGGCGGGCGTTTTCGGGCGAGAGACCTAGGTGCAGCTCTGGGCCCTCGGTCAGTTGGCGCGCCACCGTCAGCACAGGGTTCAGCGAGGTCATGGGATCCTGGAAGACCATGGCGATCTGGCGACCGCGGATGCGGCGCAGCTGGTCGGAGGGGAGATCCCGCAGATCCCGCCCCTGGAAGCGCACCTGCCCCGCCGCGATTCGGCCCGATGGCGGCAGTAGGCCCATCACCGAGAGCATGCTAACGCTCTTGCCACAGCCGCTCTCGCCCACGAGGGCCAACGTCTCTCCCTCATGGATTGAGAGGCTGATGCCGTTTACGGCGTGGACTATACCGCCGGGTGTGTCAAAGACGGTGTGCAGGTTCGCGATCTCTAGCAGTGGGATCGCCAAAGGTCCTCCACGCGGCATGCCGAGTAGACGCCGTCTAGGGGGTCAGACTGATGTCGCACAGCCAGGCGTACATGGCGGATGAGGAGCCATAGCCCTGCACGTGTGGCTTGGCCAACGTGTGAGAGATGCTGTGCGTCAGGGGCACCCAGGGGGCGTCCTCGATGATAAGGCGCTCAGCCTCACGATAGAGCTCGGTACGGCGCTCAGCATCCATCTCGCCACGCGCCGCCTCTAGCAGGGCGTCGACCTGGGGATTGGCGTAGCCGCCACGGTTCTGGCCGCTGGCGCTATGGAACAAGAGATCGAGAAAGTTCTGCGAATCTGGAAAGTCTGCGATCCACCCTGAAAGATAGATCTGGAACTTTTCCTGGTTCAGATCCTCGAGAAAGTCGGCCCACTCGATCTGCTCCACGCGTATCTCCAGGCCGAGGTTCTCCTCCAGCATGGAAAGGATGGCACGCTCCTCGGCGCTCAGATGCGCGCTAGACCCAGCGGTGCTCAGCACTAGCTCGGGCATGGCGTTGGCGTAGCGCGAGGTCGCCAGGAGCTGACGCGCGGCTACGGGATCAAAGGACAACCCTTGGTAGCTGGGGTCGTGGTCGGGTAGGGCTGGCGGCAGGATGCCTCTGGCGGGCACCGCCGTGCCGCGATAGACGAGCTCGGCCAGCCGTTCCTTGTCGATGGCCATGGCGATGGCCTGGCGCACGATGGGGTCATCAAACGGTGGCGCTTTGGTGTTGAACCCCATATAGCGGACCGACGCCTCGGGGGCCGTGTGCAGCTGATCATGCAGAGGGTTACGCGGATCCAGGATACGCTCGATCTCGTAGGGCGTGACCGAGACGATGTCGATCTCGTCACTCTCGTACATGGTCATCGGATCCCCGCCAGAAAACAGGTAGGTGACGGTATCGAGACTGACGGATCGGCCCGCATAGTGGCCGTTTCTTGCGAGCACGAGATGGTCTTGGTCGATCTCTCGCAGCACAAAGGGTCCACTGCAGACGGGTGACAGCATCCAAGAGGGGCTGCTGCTGACCTGACGGCGATCGACAACATAGGAGGTGGGATAGGTCAACTTGGCCAAAAAGTAGGCCTTGGGTGCGTCAATAACCAGGCGGATGGTCTGATCATCAACGATCTGGATGCCTTCGACCCGATCGGCCTGCCCCAAGGCAAAATCGCGGGCCCCGACGATGTCGTCGAGATAGCTCATCGCAACAGGCGAGCCTAGAGTCGGAGACAGCGCTCGCTCGATAGAGTAGGCCACATCGTCGGCCGTGATCTGCTGCCCATCGCTGAAACGGGCGTCGGGAGACAGGTAAAAAGTATAGGTCGTGCCCCCATCGGTCACGTCCCAATCGCGAGCCAGATCGGGCACGATCTCGGCCTCTCCGTTGAGAGCTACCAGCCCGCTAAAGAGATGCACCACATACTCGGCCGAGGTACTATCCTGCACCACGGCTGGGTCCAGCGTGGGGGGCAGGCCCCCAAAGAGGGTCAACGTGCCGCCGCTCGAGGCAGGCGGTTGAGCTGGCCCTGGCTCGGGGCTGGTGACGGATGGAGGCAGCGCGGTGGCTGGCTCGCCCAGCTCGATGCCAGGGGAGGGCCGCAGCACGAACAAAGCGGCCGCCCCTGCCACGCACAATGTCAGGAGCCCACACAGGAGCAGGACCCCCAGAATCAGCAGAATAATGGTCTGTTTGGACATGCAGAGACTCTCAATCTGATGCCATCGTTTGGCTTAGGGATAGATGCGCCCCAGCGTCCGCGGGAACGCAATGGTCTCGCGAATATGGTGGATGCCGCAGATCCAGGTGACCGTACGCTCAACGCCCAGCCCAAAGCCCGCATGGGGCACCGAGCCGTACCGCCTCATATCCAGGTACCAGGCAAAGGGCTCGCGGGGCAGATTGTGCTCGCGCAGACGCTGCTCGAGCAGCTCGAGGCTGGCGGTACGCTGCCCGCCGCCGATGATCTCCCCATAGCCCTCGGGCGCGAGGAGATCGACCGAAAGGGACAGCCTTGGGTCGTCAGGATCGGCTTCCATGTAGAATGCCTTGCACTGGGCGGGGTAACGGTGCACAAAGACGGGCTTGTCGAACTGGCTGGCCACGTGGGTCTCGTGAGGTGCGCCAAAGTCCTCACCCCATGGAAGCGGGTCGTCGCTCTTGTCCAGGAGGGCGATGGCGTCGTTATAGCTGATGCGCGCAAAGGGCGGCTGGATCGTCTCCAGCGGCTGGGTATCGCGTTCCAGCGTCTTTAGTTCCTCGGCGCGCTCCTCCAGGCAGCGGCCCACGATATAGGAGACGAACTGCTCCTCCACGTCCATGATGTCGTCCAGCGTGGCGTAGGCGATCTCTGGCTCTACCATCCAGAACTCGATCAGGTGCCGCCGCGTCTTGCTCTTTTCGGCGCGAAACGTTGGGCCAAAGCAATAGACCTTGCCAAAGGCGGCGCAGGTGGCCTCGTTATATAGCTGGCCGCTCTGGGTCAGATAGGCCTTTTCGCCAAAGTACTCGGTCTCAAAAAGGGTCGTCGTGCCCTCGCAAGAGGATGGCGTGAGGATGGGGGCGTCCACCAACATAAAGCCGTGGTCATCCAGCCAGTCGCGGATGGCGCGGATGACGGTGGCCCGCACGCGCATGATGGCCCACTGCTGGGAGGAGCGCAGCCAGAGGTGGCGGTTCTCCATCAGGAACTCGATACCGTGCTCCTTGGGCGTGATCGGGTATTCCTCGGCGATCTGCACGATCTCGATGTCGCTGATGCCGAGCTCGTACCCGCCAGGTGCGCGGTCGTCCTGACGGACCGTGCCCGTGACCACCAGCGCCGACTCTTGCGTCAGACGTTCAGCATTCTCAAAGCAAGCTGCAGACACGTCCTTCTGGAAGACGACTCCCTGGACGATGCCCGTGCCATCGCGGATCTGCAGGAACTTGAGGCGGCCCTTGTCGGTCTTGTTGTAGAGCCAGCCTCGGAGGGTGACCTCGGAATCCGCAAACTGGGCGATGTCCTGAATCGTTGCCAACTGGGCCATCTCTTTCTCCTTTGTGGGGCGCCGCCTCGATGCGGCGCCTGGGACGGCACTAGACGGAAGTGATCGGTAACCAGGCATGTACGCGCGACCAGAGCCTATCCACGGGGATGGCCTTGCGCAGGGTGAGCCGCTCTTGCTCGCCAAAGGCCTCCAGTCTCCACATGCCTAGGGCAAAGATGGCCAGCCCAACCACCGCTCCCACCAGGGCAAAGCGGTGCGGCAGCAACGCCAGCAAGAGGACCACGGGCGCAGTGCAGGCCAGCGGCTTCCAGACGAGCTGGAGCCAAGGCGTTGGCGCCAAGTGGCGATGTACGCCCCAGGCAAAGGGCACCAGCAGCGCCAGCTCAGAAGCGACCATCACAAACGAGGAGGCCCGATAGCCGACCAACTCGATCAGGAGCAGGTTCGCGATCACGTTAAAGGTCAGCCCGATGGCAAAGGCCCGCGTGAGAAACGAACGTTGGTCCAGGGCGATGAGCACATACTGGGTTACCGAGTTGATAAAGCCAAAGGGCATGTACCAGATCATCACGGCCAAGAGCGGCGTGGCTTGCAGATAGGCGCTGCCCCCCAGCACAAGCACCAGCTCTCGCGCGAAAAATGAGGCGATCACCGCGCCTGGTAGGGCAAAGGTGAGCAGTAGCTTGATGGAAAACTGGTAGGCTCGCATGAGCGCGTCGTGCGATTCGGCTGCATAGCGGGACATGAGTGGAAACACGGCCATGGTAAAGTAGGCGGGGATCACTCCAACCGCGTCAACATACTTGTAGGCCGTGCTGTACCATCCCACGACCCGCGGGTCGGGCACGCGCCACTTGAGCAGGAGCACAGCTACCTTGAAGAACAGCGTCGCCAACAGGTTGTTGAGCATGAGTGGATAAGAGATGCGCAGCATCTCCCTTTGAAAGCTAAAAGAAACGTCAGCGTGGGGATCAAAGAGCCAGCGCCGCAGCAGGATATAGAGCACGACCATGGTGATGAGGTTGACGCCGATAGAGACGGCTGCCAGACCGACATACCCTAGGCCAAGCACTAGCACTGCGGCGCCAAAGGTGACCTTGAGCAGCGTGGTGAGCGTGCTGATGGCGGCAGGCACTCCCATCCGTTCGTGCCCCTGGAAGATGGCGCTGATGGTTGCCGCCACGTTGCTGGGGATTAGCGCGATGGCGAAAAGCCCGATGGCCACGATCGTGGCGGGATGTACGGGAGCGACCAGGTTCTGCAGCCCCAAGAAGACGCCGAGTGCGACCACGGCGCCCACCCAGAGCAGCATGCGGGAGACCACCCCGTTGCTGAGGTAGCGGTTGGCGTCCGCCCTGTTCTTGGCGACTTCCCGCGTGATCAAGGTGTTCAGGCCAAAGTTGGTAAGGATGTCCAGCCAGCTAATCAGCAAGACGGCGTAATAGTACTCGCTGGCATCGATGGGCCCCAGCAGCCGCAGCATCAGCATGGCAAAGACCATGTCGATG
>ENA-UOXR01003281-UOXR01003281.1-bioreactor-metagenome-genome-assembly--contig:-NODE-3281-length-13884-cov-38.755586_pt1 | contig 13884 bp, 10 predicted proteins | sample MGYA00238164_ERZ764825 | MGnify/ENA primary metagenome ERZ764825 (study PRJEB28920, sample SAMN05720171) | bioreactor metagenome | isolation source: Anaerobic biogas reactor | place: USA:Washington...
GCCGGGACACGGTCGCCGATCTTCACCTCAAGCGCCCTGATCTTCCGCAGGTAGCCGGTATCCCAGACCAGCATCGCGTGGTCCGGGGTGACCGTGAGGACCTTCCCCCGCCGCGTCGCAAACCGGATCAGGTGCGCCGGGGCCCGGTGGACCGAGACCGAGGTGACCTTCTTGAGGCTGGTCACCCCCTGGGTGTCGATACTCCTGACATAGAACGGCTGCATGGGGTCAGAGTAGAACGTCCCCATATGGTCAAGCCCGGGCTTTGAGACATCGAAGTTCTCCACGACGAACCGCCTGATCGGCATTGAGATCCACCGGCGGCCGTCTGAGACGGTGATCTCGGTATCGCCCGCAAAACAGTTCCGCCGTTTCGCGGCATGGAAGAACGGGTGGCCGTAACCGACCGGCGCCTTCGAAAACCCGATAAGCCGGGCGAGGACCCCGGCGCTGGTGTGCGGGGCAAGCCCCATCAGGAGATGGCCCACGAGGTCGAGCGGCTTTTCCGCCCGGTAGAAGGGTTCAAGCCCGTAGACCTTCACGAGGAGGTCGTCGACGAACTTCGCCACCCGGACCAGCCACTCGCCGCAGTCCTCCGAGACCAGGATGTCCTGGTGCCTGAGTTCCAGCACCTGAGAGGATTCGGTGAGTTCCCGGCCGTAGATGTCGTGGGTGTAGCCGAGTTCACGGAGCCGCTCGATCGGGACGCCGATCTCATCGGGCCGGAAATGGGTCAGGGGAAGATCGATCATATCGTAGCGGACGGTGCCGTCCTTGAAGACATAAAGGTTTTGCAGCGCCCGGAGGATCCCTTTCTCGATCGGCTCCACCGGCCGCTCCCGGGATATCAGGCCTTTCACCCCTTTCAGAAGCGTGACTGCCGAGTCCCGGACCCCGACGTTCTCGAGCGCCGCTGCGTACTCGTTCTTGACGTTGATGGTGACCTTCTGGAGGCAGACCGTCGGCACGTTGCACCGGGGGCACTGATCCTTGCCGATCTCCTGCCCGCACTTCGGGCACCGGAGGACCGGGACCGTGTGGGTGCCGCACTCGCAGAGGTTTTTGTAGGTGAAGGTGCCGCAGGCCGGGCAGCGCCGCTCACCGACCTCCACCTCGATAATGCCGCCGTCCGTGTTGGACCTGGGTTTTGAGGCGCAGGCCGCCTGGAACGACCGGCGGGAACCCCCCTCGTCACCGATCGGGAAGAGCGAATGCGGCGGCGGCCGCATCTCCCGCGGTTTTGATTTTCCCGGCCGCCCCATCCTGCCGCCGACCCGGGTGCCTGCCCGTGAGCGGACCATAAAGCCGGAGAGGTGCATCACGAGGTCAAGGGAGTTTTCCAGGGGGGCGTCCTGCCACGCCGGCCGCTTCTCGAGCTGCAGCGTCAGCCCGAGACAGGCGAGGAGCACCAGGTACTCCGGGACCACGATCCAGTCCCCGGAGAGGTGGTGGGGGACCAGGAGTTCCTCGAGGATCGCCTTCACCTCAGGGGTATCGGGCACGGAGAGCCCCCCGTTCTCGACCCTGCCCTCAGCGCTGACCCGCTCAGCGAGGAGGGCGATATCGGCGGGAGCGACGTCGTCCCAGAGGTAGGTGTACTCGGGGTGGAGGGGGACCCCCTCAAGCGCGAACTCGATCGCCTCAAGTTCGTTCTCCGGGCGCCGCGTCCCGCCCTCGAGCCGCCACCACTCCTCGCAGTAGCACGGCGGCATCAGGGGGTGGTTGTTCTCCATGAACTCGCCGAAACTGATCAGGACCTCGCCGGTATCCAGGATCTCGGCGACCTGGCCGGCGATCCGCCGGGCCTCGGCAGCGTCGTCGACCCGCAGCACCTCCCCGCTCCTGAGTTTCACCGTCGGCCCCTGGATCGAGTCCACCGGCACGATCCCGGCCGCCTTCCCCGGGCGCTCGATCTTCATCTGGGTCCCGACCGCGAGGAAGTCGCCGAGGATGTGCATCGTCGCCGGATTCAGACCGGCGGCCGCAAACCCGGTGTTCCGGGACCGGCCGAGCCGCAGCCGGAACCCTCCTTTGCGCATCGGGTAGGAGAAGACCGGACGGCCGCCGATCAGGTCCCTGATGTACTTGTCTTTGGGTTTGATGGCGGCGCCGGGATCGTCATCATCGCTCTTTGCCGAAGCGCCGCCGCTGATCAGCTCCTCGATCCAGTCCCAGCCCTCCATCTTCATCTTCCTGACATTTTTGAGGACTTTCGGGGCTTTCAGGGCCAGCCCTTCGGCGACGACGAGCGCCATCCCGCCCCGGACGGTGTTCGTCTCCACCCGCTCCAGGTTCCGGTAGCCGCTCACCTCCTCCCGCTCGGTCGGTTCGCCGTCGATGCAGACCGGGCAGTTCTCGATGATCGTCCGGAGCTCCTTCTCGCTCGGGAGGTACTGCAGGCTCATGATGTTGTTGTACTGCCGGATCTCCTCGATGTAGCGCTCAACCTCTTCAGGGCGGGGGATGTAGCGCCCGATCCCGAGCGCCTGGCGGACGTAGTCGCCCACCAGCACCGAGAGCGCCTGTGCCGTCCCGCCGGCGCTCCTGATGGGGCCCGCGTAGTAGATCTTCAAATAATCGGTCCCGTCGTCGTTCTTCCCGAGACTCACCTTCGCGATCCCCTCGGTCGGGGCGGCCACGACACCCTCGGTCAGGAGCGCCATCGCCGCCCTGATGGCGTGGTCGAGGATCTCCTCAGGTGTGGTCTCACCGAACTTCCGTGCCACAAAATCGTCGCCGATGCGGAGCGCCGCCTCTTCCCGGGACATCTCCTGCTCAAGTTCCCGGATCCGGGCCGCGATCCCCGTATACCCGAGGAGCGCCTCCACGCGGTCGGCAAGGTCACTTGCTATCGGGATCTCGATCTCGGTCGTCGGGTCGAGCCCGCGGGCCCGTGCTGCAGCGGCCAGTTCCATGGCAGTCGCGAGCCCTTCAATCAGTTCCTCGAAGTAGCGGGCGGTAGCAGGTGAGACCTCCATGTATGATGTATAGGCCCTTCACGCATTTAGAAGCCTCGTCTCACGATACAATGCCCGGATATGAGCCCACCATCGGGGTTTATTTGGGGGACTATTCACAAATTGGACGATTAAGAAGAGTGGTTTTGGGGGTCCGGGCTCACCGCTTCCCGGCCCACCCGGCTTCCAGCGCCGCGGTGAGCGCCTCGGCGCCGGGCTCACCCATCTTCCAGAGGAGGAGGGCGGCACGTTCCTGCATCGCCGGGTCAGGGTGGTGCATCAGCCGGAGGATCGGGTCGATCGCGGGTTCTCCGATCTTGCAGAGCGCCATGGCGGCGAACGGCTGGAGGTCAGGGTCGCCCTCCTCGATGACGGCGATGAGCGGCTCGACCGCCGGCTCCCCGATGCCTGCAAGGGCAGCCATGGCGTAGCGCCGGAAATCCCGGTCCTCTCCGGCATGCATCGCCTGCAGGAGGGGCTCGACCGCGGGCTCGCCGATCTGCACCAGCGCCCGGGCGGCGTACCACCTGACGTCGTTGTCACACTCGAGCATCACGGCGATCAGCGGCTCGACTGCCGCTTCCCCGCTCGCCCCGAGTTCGTCGGTTGCCGCCCGGCGCACCTCCATGCTCCCCTCCTGGAGGTCGGCGATCAGTTCATCAATCCGGTTCTCATCAGTCATGTTGTTCTGGTGCTCCCTCACCCAAGTTATGTCTTCTGATGCCCCCAAGCGCCTCCCTGGCAGCCAGCCGCACATCCTCCTCGCCGTCGCCCAGGGCCTCGATCAGGGCATCGACCGCCGCCGGGTCGCCGATCCTCGCGAGCGCCAGAGCCGCTCCGGCTCGGACGTGCGGGTCGTCTCCGGTGCGGAGCGCCATAGCGAGCGCGGAAACGGCGGGTTTGCCGATCTGGCCGAGGGCGGCGGTCACCCCCTGCCTGATATCCCGGTCGTCGGCCTTGAGCGCCGCAACAAGCGCCGGGACGGCCGCCTCCCCGGCATCCCCAAGCGCCGTCGCGGCCCGCCGCCGCACGTCTTCGTCCGGGTCATGGAGCGCACCGATGAGGGCTTCGACGGCCTCCGCCCCCCCGATCCTCCCGAGCGCCAGCGCCGAACCCCACCTGACCCGCTCGTTCCCGGTCGAGAGGCCGGCGATGAGCGCCGCCTCCGCGGGCTTTCCGATGGCAGCGAGCGCGAGGGCCACCCTGCTCCTGACATAGGTGTCCTCGTCGTTGAGCGCCGCAACAAGCGCCGGGATGGCTGCCGGGTCTGCGATATCGCCGAGGGCGACCGCGGCCATCCACCTGACGTCCACGTTCTCGTTCTTCAGGCTCTCCGTGAGCGGCTCAACGGCCGCAGGACCCAGTTTCCCGAGCGCCTCCGCCGCCTTCCAGCGCACACCGCTCTCCGGGTCGTCGAGGAGGTCGGCGAGCGGCCCGACCGCGGCCGTCTCCCGGGCATCGCCGAGGCACCCGGCCGCCTGGTAGCGTGTCTCCGGGTTCCGGCTCGATAACCGGGCGATCAGCCTTCTCGTATCAGGGTCGCAGACAACCGGCCCGGGCTCGCCGATGCGGAGGTGCCGGGCTTCCGGCCGCCCTCCGGCGGCATCGAAGAGGTAGCCGAGGAGGTAGGCGACGGCGATGAAGAACACCGCACGCACGAGGGTCCCGGGTCCGGGGGGGTACTCGAGGGCGACCGCGAGCGCCGCGACCAGGACACCTGCGTACACCGCACGCCCACGGTACCAGAACGCTGCCAGGATGAGCGCCAGGTAGAGGAGATCGGTATACGCGGCTCCGGTGGCGAAGAAGAGAACCGAGAGCCCTATGATCAGGGCGATGACCGCAAGCCTGCCCCATGCCGGTCCCGTGAACCTCATTCCTGAAGAGTGGGTGCGGGCCGAATCAATAAAAGGGTTTGTGCGGGGCCGCTCACCGCGGCACTGCAACCGCAGCCTCTTTGAGTTTCTCAAGCGACGCCGCGATGAACGCCGGGATGTCCTCTGGCTTCCTGCTCGATACCAGGTTGCCGTCGACCACCACCTCCCGGTCGACGTACTCCGCACCGGCGTTCCTGATATCCTGGATGATTGACTTCCAGCCGGTGACCTTTCTGCCTTCGAGGACCTGCGCCGTGATCAGGAGCTGGGGCGCATGGCATATGGCGAGGACCGGTTTGCCGCTCTCGACAAACCGCCGCACGAACTCCACGGGGGCGTCGCGGGCTCGGAGTTTGTCGGGCGAGTAGCCGCCCGGTATGAGGAGCGCGTCAAACTCGTCCACCGATACATCGGCGGCGGCCCGGTCGATGGTGACCGGCGTTCTCTTCTCCTTCCCGTGCACGGTCTCGCCCGCAGAAAGACCGACGTGAACGAGGTCGTGGCCGGCCGCCCGGAAGGCTTCCGCGGGCTTTGTGTACTCGATATCCTCAAACATATCTGTGATCAGGACTGCAATTCTGCTCATCTCCATCTCCACCGGACCCTGATCAGGATCGCCAGATATAATGTTACCGGGGGAAATCCTCTGGGTTTTTATGCACCCATGCCAGACTCTGAAGTATGCCCCCGCCGCCCGACTGGTGGAGCCTCACGTCGGAGGAGGTCCTGCAGGAACTCAGGGCCCGTCCCGCCGGCCTGACCGCGAAGGAAGCAGAGGAGCGGCTGGAGCGCTACGGGGAGAACGTCCTCCGGGAGGAAGCCCGGGAAACACGGTTCCAGGTCTTCCTCCGGCAGTTTAAGAGTATCCTCATCGCGATCCTGGTCATCGCCGCGGTGGTCTCGTTCCTTGTCGGCGAGCCCCAGGACGCCGCCGCGATCCTCATCATCGTCGTCTTAAACGCCCTCCTCGGGTACACCCAGGAGTGGCAGGCCGGGGAGGCGATCGAGGCGCTCAAGAAGATGCTCGTCCAGCGGGCCGTGGTCATCCGCGACGGCGAGCAGCAGGAGATCGACGCAGCCGGGGTCGTGCCGGGAGACATCGTCCTCCTCGAGATGGGGGAGCGGGTGCCTGCCGATCTTGCGATCATCGAGGCGACGTCGCTCCAGGTCGACGAGGCGCCGCTGACGGGGGAGTCGGCGCCCGTTGATAAGGCGCCGGGCCGGCTCCCGCCCGGGACCGGGCTTGCCGAGCGGAGCAACATGACGTTTGCCGGCACGACGGTCGTCAACGGCCGGGGGCAGGGGGTGGTCGTCGCCACAGGGATGGAGACCGAGTTTGGGAAGATCGCGGGTCTCTCCCAGCTGGTTACGGCGGAAGCGACCCCGCTCTCCCGGCAGATGGACGTCCTCGGCCGCGACATCGGCTTTATCGCCCTTGGCATCGCGGCGCTCGCGGTCGTCGTCGGGCTCCTGCAGCAGCGGGGACTCCTGGAGATGTTCCTCGTCGGGGTCTCGCTTGCGGTGGCGGTGATCCCGGAGGGTCTCCCGGCGGTCGTGACCCTGACGCTCGCTATCGGGATCAAGACCATGATGCAGAAGAACTGCCTCATCAGGCGGCTCCCTGCGTCGGAGACCCTCGGCGCGGTCTCGGTGATCTGCACCGACAAGACCGGGACCCTCACCAGGAACGAGATGGCGGTCGTCCGGGTGAAGACCCCGGGTGCGGAGGTTGCGGTCACCGGGACCGGTTACGCTCCCGAGGGGGTGTTCCTCCTCGACGGCCGGGCAATCGACCCCGGGGACTACCCCGGGCTTCGGCAGTTCCTCCGGGCCGTCCTCCTCTGCAACCACGCGACCATCGCCCACGACGGGGTGGGGGGATGGCGGATCTTCGGGACCCCGACCGAGGGGGCGCTCGTTGTCGCGGCGGCGAAGGCCGGGCTCTCCCGGGACGATGCCCCCGCGGCGGTCGATGAGTTCTCGTTTGACTCCACCCGGAAGCGGATGACGATCATCTACCGCGAAGAGGAGGAGGACGTCGCCTACGTGAAGGGGGCGCCTGAGGTGCTCCTCGCCCGGTCGTCGGGGGTGCTCGTGGACGGATCGGTCGTGGCGCTCACCGACGACCTCCGCGAGACAATCCGCGCGGATATCGCCGGGTACGCGTCCGGGGGGCTCCGGGTGCTCGGGGCCGCATACCGCCCGCTCCCGGCGGGTCTTCCCCGGACGGCGGATGCGGTGGAGGAAGACCTGATCTTCCTCGGGTTTGCCGGGATCCTCGACCCCCCGCGTCCTGAAGCGGCTGAGGCGATCCGGCTCTGCAGGAGCGCCGGGATCGACGTCATCATGATCACCGGGGACAATCCCCTGACCGCCTACGCCATCGCAGAGGACCTCGGGCTCCCGAGCGAGGGGGCGCTTACCGGGACCGACCTCGAAGCCCTGACTGACGACGAACTCGAAGAGCGGCTCCGGGTGACGAAAGTGCTCTCCCGGGTCACGGCCGCACACAAACTCCGGGTGATCGATATCCTCTCCCGGAAGCGGGCGGTCATCGCGATGACCGGCGACGGGGTGAACGACGCCCCGGCGCTGAAGAAGGCGAGTATCGGGATCGCGATGGGGATCAAGGGGACGGACGTCGCGAAGGAGTCAAGCGACATGGTGCTCGTGGACGACAACTTCGCAAGCATCGTCGCCGGCGTCGAGGAGGGGAGGCGGGAGTACGACAACATCGCCCGGTTCACCCGCTACCTCCTCTCCTCGAACGTCGGGGAGATCGTCGCGATCGTCGGCGGGCTCCTCCTGGGGCTGCCGCTGATCCTCATCCCGGTCCAGATCCTCTGGATCAACCTCATCACCGACGGCCTGACCGCGCTTGCGCTCGGGCTTGAGCCTGCCGAGAAGGACGTCATGCAGCAGCGGCCGCGGGACCCCGGGGAGCCGATCCTCACGCGGGCTGCGTTCACGATCATCCTCGCCCTCGGGGCCTTGCTCGGGCTGCTGACCCTCTACGTCTTCTCGGGGCTCTACCATATCGACCTCGACCGGGCGCGGACGATGGCGTTTTCCGGGCTGATCGTCTTTGAACTCTACAACGTCCTGAACTTCAGGTCATTCCGGTTCCCGCTCCACCGGATCGGGTTCTTCTCAAACCCGGCCCTGCTCTACGCCATCCTCGGGAGCCTCGCTCTCCAGGTGCTGGTGGTCTACGTCCCGGTCTTCCAGGACTTCCTCGGGACCGCACCCCTGACCCTCGCCGACTGGGGGCTGCTCGCCCTCCTCGGGCTGCCGGTGCTCCTCGCGGGAGAGGTCTATAAGATCCTCAGGAGCCGGGGCGGGAGGGAGGGGGCGGGAATCCCCGGGTCTTCCTCACCCGGTGAGTCGGGTTGACCGGTATGATTATAGGAATATCCCGCAAATCTGGATCCGGAGAAATCATTCTTTTTGAGGAGTTCTATGACCATATGTCAACCTCTCGCGACGTCACTCGCCGCCTGCCGCCGGGGCGGTAAGCGATGATCGGCCCGGAACTGATCGCCATCGCGGTCTTCCTCTTCACCTACGCGCTCATCATCGACGAGCGGATCCACCGTGCGGTGGCGGCGATGCTCGGCGCCTCGGTCATCGTCTTCCTCCACATCGTCCCGTGGGAGATGATCCCGGTCTACGTCGACCTCGGCACCATCTTCCTGTTGATGGGGATGATGATCATCGTCAACACCGCCCGGGGGAGCGGTCTCTTTGAGTACATCGCCATCAAGACAGCGAAACTCGCAAAAGGGAGCCCAATACGAGTATTGCTGCTCTTCTCGGTCGTGACCGCGGTCGTCAGCGCGTTCCTCGACAACGTCACCACGGTCCTCCTGCTCACCCCGATGCTGCTCTACATCGCAAACGTGATGCGGATCACCCCGGTGCCCTTCCTCATCGCCGAGATCTTCGCCTCGAACATCGGCGGGGCGGCAACCCTCATCGGCGACCCCCCGAACATCATGATCGGGTCTGCCGCGGGGCTCTCGTTTAACGAGTTCCTGATCAACCTCGGCCCCATCATGGCCATCGACCTCGTCGTCGTCATGGGGATGCTCTTCCTGATCTACAGAAAAGACCTCCATGTCTCGCCCGACGAGCAGGAGGGGATCGAGAAGACGTTTGCAGACCTAAACGAGCGGGATGCGATCCGCGACTGGCCGCTCTTCAAGAAGTCGGTCATCGTCATCATGCTGGTTATCGCGATGTTCTTCACCCACGACCTCCTCGGCCTGGAACCGGCCCTCGTCGCCCTGATCGGGGCATCGATCCTCCTCTTCTGGAGCAGGCAGCCTCCTGAGGAGATCTTTGAGAAGATCGAGTGGCCGGCCCTCTTCTTCTTCGGCGGGCTCTTCATCGTCGTCGGCGCACTCGTCGAGACCGGGATGATCGCGGCCCTTGCGGAATTCGTGGTGAGTAACGTCCACTCGCAGGGGGAGGCGATGCTGATCATCGCCTGGTTCGCGGCGCTCGCGTCCGCGATCGTGGACAACATCCCCCTCACCGCCACCCTGATCCCGCTGATCCAGGATATGGGTGCCTCGATGGATACCTACCCGCTCTGGTGGGCGCTCTCGCTCGGCGCGTGCCTCGGCGGGAACGGTACCGCCATCGGGGCGTCGGCAAACGTCGTCGTGGTCGGGATCGCCGCCCGGAACGAGATCTCGATAACCTTCGTGGATTTCCTGAAGGTCGGGATGCTCGTGCTCTTCGTGACGGTCGGGATCGGCTCCGCGCTCCTCTGGCTCAGGTTCGTCGTCCTGTGATGCCGCGGCCGGCCTCGACCTCCTCGAGGCGGCCGACCACCCACCGGTACGCGGTCGCGGCCGCCTCCCGGGCCGAGGGGCTCGGGTCTTCGCTGCGCATGCGGTCGAGCGGTTCCCTCGCCCTCTGGTCGGCGAGCGCCCCGAGGGAGAGGGCCGCCTGCGACCTGACGAACTCGTCCTCGTCCTTGAGCGCCAGGATCAGCCCGTCGACGTCCCGGGCATCACGCATGGTATCGATATCGTCCAGTGTTGTCATGGGGATCTCCGCCTGTGCTCAGCCCGGGCGGTATATATGCTTTTTCCGGGGCGGCTCCGCTGCACCGTTTCGTCTCTATCCGGTGCGTCATAGCCTCACGCGAAGACGCGAAGCCCGCGAAGGAGCGATGCGTGGCGGTATTGGTCCCCCCGGCCCCATGACCCGGCTACGCACTGAGATGCATCCCCTCCACATCCTTCTTCTCCGCAAGCCTTCCCGCCACCTGGGCGTGCGCAAGCGACGCGGCCCGCCGGACCTCCGCATCAGAGTCCGAGAACTTCAGCCGCTCCAGCGGTTCCATCGCTCGTTCGTCGCCGACGGAGCCGAGCGCTTCGGCCGCGACCTGACGTATGATCTCGTCCGGGTCCGCAAGCGCCCGGATCAGCCCGTCGATATTATGCGCCCGTCGCATGATGTCAATATCCTTCTCGTGCATCGAAACCCTCCCTGACCGGCCGGTGGGGCGTACCTATAGCCTGTTCTGATATGAACGTTGTGGAGAGGGCGGCAGGATATGGCGGGGTTGATATGGACGCATCCCCTAACGCTGATCAGGCCAGAGGAGACCATGCGGTCCGTAACGATCAACGAGAACACATTCTATAACGGCGACTGCGTGCCCGGGGCAGAGGAGCATATCCCGGAGAACACCGTCGACCTGATCATCACCGATCCCCCCTACGGCATCAACGGCGACCGGCTCCACCGGCACTACAACCGGGACGAGGGGTTCGTCGTCGAGGGCTACGTCGAGGTCCCGGTCGACGAGTACGGGGAATTCAGCCGTGCGTGGATTCGGCAGGCGGAACGGATCCTCAGGCCCGGGGGCTCGCTCTACATAGTCTCGGGGTACACAAACCTCTACCATATCCTCGCCGCCCTGCGGGAGACCGGGCTGGCCGAGGTCAACCACATCATCTGGCACTACAACTTCGGGGTCTACACCCGCAGGAAGTACGTCTCCTCCCACTACCACATCCTCTACTATGAAAAACCAGGAGGCCGGCGGACGTTCAACCTGGAGGCCCGTTACGGCACCGACGAGCGGGATCCGGGGAACGGGTCGCTCAACTACTGCGACCGGGAGGATGTCTGGACTATCAACCGGGAGTACAAACCGGGCCGGCTCAAGAACAAGAACGAACTGCCGACCGAGCTGCTGGTGAAGATGATGCAGTACAGCAGCAACGAGGGCGACCTGGTCTGCGATATGTTTCTCGGCGGGTTCTCGACGGCCCGGGTCGCCATCGGCCTCAACCGCCGGGTGACCGGGTTTGAGATCTCAGAACCGGTCTTTGCGGCGAAGACGGCGGAGATCAGGGCCACGAAGCCGGGCTACCTCCTCCCGGGGCTCCGGACCCCTGAGAAGACCGGGGACCCGCCGAACCGGGGGAAGCCCTGGACCGATGCGGAGATGGGCCGCCTTGCGGTGCGGTTTGCGGAACTCCGGGATGCAGGGATGACGAAGAAGGACGCGGTCGCGGTCCTCGGGCAGGAACTCGGGCGGGGCCGGTGGGCCATCGAGCGGATGCTCAAAGGGCTGGATACTGGGGGGTGAAGGGTGTATCCGGGCGGTCGTCCCCCTCATCACCCCACCGGGCTTCCCGGCCCCGAACCGCATACCGCTCCAGATCCCCGATCGCCTCCAGGATATCGGGGAGCCGCTCGTCCCCTCCCTCAGAGCGGCACCACCTCGTCAAGGACCCTCTTTCTGTATCGCTCCTTGAGCCCATTTTCGGTCACCCGTGTCCACCCTGCCCGGGGTCCCCCTCCAGACCCTGGTCCTACCTCAGAGAAACGGGTCAGACAGCGATACTGCGCCGCGTGGGCAGCAGGGGGCTGGCCCGGATCCGCTCTTCACCCGCCCCTCTCTCCACCGCCATCCTCCGGCACCACCTCAAACCGGCAGTGGTCAAACCCCATCGAGTAGCACCGGGTCTCGATCGCCGCTGTCGGCCGCCCGTAGTGGCCGGAGAAGAGCGCCCGGAGGATACCGGAGTCGAACGCGCACGCGGGCCTGCCGGTGACGGGCAGGTCTTCGCACTCAAAGCAGTCGTAGACGAGGAGGGTCAGCGGCTCCGTCCCGGCGACCTCAACCCTTCCGAGGTTGTGGTCCTCCCAGAACCGGGCGATGTTGGTGCAGAAGACCTCAGTCGTCGGGTCAGCCACCGCCGGGTAGAGTTCCTCCCCTATCCACTCGCCGGCCCGGGTGAGGAGCGGGTCGAGGAGGATCCCCTCCTGCATGAGCAGGACCCGGACCGTCCGGAAGGTCAGCTTGTAGAACGCGAAGGGGTCGGCCGCCCCCGCACCGTAAACCCCTGCGTAGGCGGAGAGCGCATCGGCTATCCGGTCCTCTGCCGAGACAGTTCCCACAAGGTCGCCGGTGAGGAAGAAGATCTTTTTCCTCGCATCATCAGGGTCAGGCCGGGACCCGACCACGCCCGCCGCCGCCATCTCCTGCAGGTGCACCGAGACCGTCGACTTCACCCTCCCGGAGAGGGCGACGATCTCGTCAAACGAATGCTCGCGTTCACGGAGCGCCGCAAGGATCACCCGCCGCACCGGGTTCCCGACCGCCCGCGCCCCTTCCGGCGTCGAATAGAGGTCGATCTCCCGGATCCCGCTCGGCCGACCCGGTTTCCCCCTGCTGTCCATCCCGTCCTCCATAGATCAAGATCGAAAGGGAGATATATCAAATGTTCTGATATAGTAGAATGTTCGTAACGAATCGAACTGATTGAGGAATAACTATGATGGCTACAAACCTCGCCCCCGGCGTCTACTGGGTCGGGGCAATTGACTGGAATTTGAGGGAGTACCACGGATACACGCTCCCGGGAACGACTTACAACGCCTACCTCGTCCGCGGTGAGAAGACCGCGCTCATCGACAGCGCCTACGCCGGCTTCGAGAACCAGATCCTCGGCCGGGTGGCGTCGGTCTGCGACCCCGGCGAGATCGATTACATCGTCTTAAACCACATCGAGATGGATCACTCCGGCTGCCTGCCCACGCTCGTGCGGAAGATGCCGGGCATCCCGATCTACTGCACCGAGCGGGCAAAGACCGGACTTGCCCGCCACTACGACACCAGCGGCTGGAACATCAAGGTTGTCAAGACCGGCGATACCCTCGACCTCGGCGGGAAGACGCTCACCTTCCTTGAAGCCCCGATGCTCCACTGGCCTGACTCGATGTTCACCTACCTCGCGGAAGACGCTATCCTCTTCCCGAACGACGCCTTCGGGCAGCACATCGCAAGCGCCGCCCGGTTCGACGACCAGCTCGGGAAGGACGAGGCGCTCGCGCACGCACAGAAGTTCTTCGCGAACCTGATCATACCGCTCGCGCCCAAAGTCCTGAAGAAACTCGACGAGGTCGGGAAACTCGGGATCGCCATAGAGATGATTGCGCCGAGCCACGGTATCATCTGGCGGTCGTATGCCGGGGATATCCTCAAGGCCTACATCGACTGGAGCCAGGGCGTCGCGAAGGACAAGGTCACGATCGTCTACGACACCATGCACGGCTCGACCACGATGATGGCCCAGGCCATCGCCGAGGGCGTCATGGCCGAAGGCGCCGACGTCCGGGTCTGCCTCCTCCGCGACGGCCGCTACGAAGGAACGCACCGGAGCGATATCGTCACTGATATCCTCGACTCAAAGGCAGTCCTCATCGGATCGCCGACGCTCCAGGACGAGGTCCTCCCCACGGTGGCCGGGTTCCTCAGTTACCTCCGCGGGTTACGTCCGGGCCGCCTCGGGGCAAAGAAGATCGGGTGCGCGTTCGGGTCGCACGGCGGCATGGGCGGCGCGGTTGCCCAGGCAGAGGAGGCCCTGAAGGCGGCTGGTATCGAGGTCATCGACGGCGGATTCCACGTGAACTACCGCCCTGATGCCGACGAACTCACGCGGGCCTACGAACTCGGGCGGAAGGTGGCGCGGGAGATCCGCGCCCGGTAGTGCCCGGCCCCTCCATTGCGTCCTCCGAAA
>ENA-UOXR01003284-UOXR01003284.1-bioreactor-metagenome-genome-assembly--contig:-NODE-3284-length-13879-cov-4.524161_pt1 | contig 13879 bp, 8 predicted proteins | sample MGYA00238164_ERZ764825 | MGnify/ENA primary metagenome ERZ764825 (study PRJEB28920, sample SAMN05720171) | bioreactor metagenome | isolation source: Anaerobic biogas reactor | place: USA:Washington...
CGAGATTGTTATCGGCACGCATATGAAGGCGACGATTTCGGCCGACCACCGGGTTACCGATGGCGCCGAAGCTGCCCGGTTCATGCAGCGCTTCAAGGAGATTCTCGAGCAGCCCATGCTCCTCTTGATCTAGCTGCTACCCGACGAAGCCGAAAGAGAGGAGGGCGGCCCCTCCTCTCTTTTTCTTCTGCCTCCAATCTCCTAGGTTCGCCGATAGCTTGTTTGCCACTCCTTCGTTATAATCGTGTAAAGGAAGCGTGAAAACGCACCACAAGGGTTGAAGGAAGGCTCGATGGCGACCATTCTCGTGATTGACGACGACGACCTCGTGTCGCAAACCCTGCAGCGGGCGCTGAAGATGTATGGCTATCAGGTTATGCTGGCCAGCAGTGGCACCGAAGGGCTCCAGCTTGCCCGCCGCCATCCCCCAGATCTCTTTATCCTGGACATCATCATGCCCGGCGCCGATGGCTACCAGGTCTGCCGGCAGATTCGTGGCGATCCATTGTTAAAGGATCTGCCGGTTCTCTTTCTCACGGCAAAGGGGAAAGACGAGGACAAGATTGAGGGCTTCCGGGCCGGCGCAGACGACTACCTGTCGAAACCATTCAACATGGAAGAGCTGCAGCTGCGCGTTCAGGCCATTCTACGGCGCGTACAGGCAGGCCTGAGCGGGCCACTGGAGCCCGATTCGATCCTGCGCATCGGCAACGTCGAGCTTGATTGCCGGACGTTTAAGGTAAACACACCCGCCGGTACCGCTCTGCTGACCAACGTGCAGTTTGACCTGCTCTATCACCTGATGAGTAATGCCGATCAGGTCTTCACCAGCCAGCAGTTGCTCCAGGATGTCTGGGACTACCCGCCGGAGACGGGCAGCCCGGAGCTGGTACGCGCCCACATCAAGAACCTGCGCGACAAGATCGAGCCGGAGACCACATCGCCGACCTACATCCGGACGATCCAGGGCCATGGATACACCTTTTCGACGGCCGGCGCACACGAAGATTAGGAAACCAGCAATACCGAGGGAGCGATGAAAAGCGCACAAATCCTGGTCGTAGACGACGAGCCGGAGATCGCCAGCAGCCTGGCCGAATACCTGACCACTAAGGCGGGCTATGAGGTCTGGTGTGCTCACGACGGGCAGGAGGCCATGGAGAAACTGGATCGCGCTACGACCGACGGCGGCGATCCCATCGACCTTGTCATCCTCGACCGTCGCATGCCCGGCATGTCTGGCCTCGATGTCTTGAACTGGGTGCGCAGCCACCCCCGGTTGCGCTTTACGCGGGTCATCATGCTCACCGGCGCGTCAGGCAGCCAGGAGAAGGTCGAGGCGCTGTCTGCCGGAGCAGACGATTACGTGACCAAACCCTACTACCCCCAGGAGATGCTGGCGCGGGTCAACACGATTCTGCGCACGCAGGGGCTGGAGAAGCAGCTACAGCGGCAGAGCGAACAGCTTGCTGCGCTGAACCAGGCCAGCAACGCCGTCACGACGCTGCTCGACGTCAATCGCATTCCCGAAGCCGCCGTGGATGGCGTCCAGAAGGTGCTCGGTGTGTCGCTGGCTGCCCTCTTCCTGCAGGGGGCCGACGGGCTATTGCATTGTCGCGCCGCCACGGGTCTGGAGGCGCACAGCATGCCGGCCATTCGCCCCGGCGACGGCATTATCGGCCATACCTTCCTGGATGGCCTGCAGCACAACGAGTCGCCGGAAGCGCTCAATGCCGATCCCTTGCTGGAGACGCTACAGGACATGCCGGTTCGCAGTATGCTCGCTTTGCCGCTCGTCGTTCGCGCGCGTCCGGCTGGCGTTCTATGGGCAGCAAGCGAAGTGCCCGACCGCTTCGGCGACGTTGACGCCGTTCTGATCGCCTCGCTGGCGCGATCGGTCAGCCAAGCGATCGACAACGCCAGCCTGTTCCAGAACGTTCGCGCCCGGCAGCAGGAGCTGCAGGAAAGCCACAACCGGCTGCAGGCCGTGATCAACGGCATTCTGCAGCCCATCTACACGATAGACGAGCAGTGGCGGCTCATGGCGATCAACCGCTACAAGGCCGAGAGCCTGGGCGCCGAGCCGGCCTCTCTGCTGGATCGCCCCTGCTACGAGGCCTTTTTCGGGCGCGACGAACCCTGCGACCACTGCCGTGTCGGGTGGCTTCTGGAGCGCCGCGAGGCGCAGGTCTGGCCTGTGCGCTGGCTGGGCGAAGACCATCTCCTGCAAGAGTGGGAGGTCTCGGCCTTTCCATTGCCTGGGCGGCACTCCGCCCAGCTGGGCGCCGTCGTCGTCTGGCAGGATCGCACCGAGCAGCGCCGGCTGGAGAACACGCTGCTGCAGGCCGGCAAGCTGGCAGCGATTGGACAGCTCGCCGCCGGGGTAGCCCACGAGATTAACAACCCGCTCACGGCGATCAACGTCAACGCCCAGATCCTGAAAATGTTCGTTCCCCACGAGGGCGAGCTGTACGAATCGGTGGACCTCATCGCGCGGGCCGGCGACCGTGCGTCTAGCGTGGTGCGCAGCCTGCTTGACTTTGCGCGCCAGAACCAATACAGTTTTGAGCCAGGCGACGTGAACCGCTCGCTCCAGCAGGCGCTGCAGCTGGTCGCCTACCAGCTTCGCGCCGGACACATAACAGTCAACCAGAAGCTGGCCGGCGATTTGCCCCCTGTTGAAGCGAGCTGGGAACATCTGAAATCCGTCTGGCTGAACGTACTGATCAACGCCCGTGACGCGCTCGTGGCCCGGCCCGAGCCGCGCACGATTGAAGTTGTAACCAGGAAGACAGGCGAGGACGAAGTACAGGTTGTCATTGCCGACAATGGGGTCGGCATGGCGGCGGCCGAAGTCAGCCATATCTTCGAGCCGTTCTACACGACAAAGGATCCTGGACAGGGTACCGGTCTTGGCCTGGCTACCAGCCAGCGGATCGTCCATCAACACGGTGGCGTCATCGAGGTCGTAAGCGAGCCCGGCAAGGGCACCATATTTATCGTACGCCTCCCTGTACGCCCCACACTGGAACGAACACAGGAACATGGACCTTCCGGCGCAGAAGAATGAAGTAACCCTCGGCGACCTTATTCGTCTCGCCCTCCCCTTCGGCACCATGGTTTCCACCGGGCCCGGTCAGATGGGGCGAGAGATAAACTGGGTTGTAACCCTGGTAGACTGGAACAACCTGGCGGACCAGATCCAGGCCAATGACGTTGTCCTCCTCCCTCCGGCGCTCCAGGAAGGGACCCGCGACGAGGCGCTGGCGGCGCACGTTGGCGAGCTGGCCGACCTGCACGCCGCAGCGCTTGTCACCTTTCAGGACGTGCACACCGGCGTCAAGAAGGAAGCTCTCCGTCTCGACTTCCCCATCCTGGCTCTGCCGGCCAATACCTCCCTGCGTTACGTGCAGCGCGTAACCACGTCGCTCCTGCTGGACCGCCAGGCCCAGACCACCGAACGGGGCATGGAGCTATATCGCCGCCTCTCGGAGATGTCGCTGGAAGAGCGTGGGCTGGAGGCGCTGGCCTCGCTGATGACCACGGTGACGGGCAAGATTGTCGTCATTCAGGACAAACGGCTCGACGTGCGGGCTATCGCCGTGCCGCCCGATAACAAGATAGACGTGGAGGGCCTGCTTCCCGTCTTGAAGCAGCGGGAGATGCTCCCGGCCGTCCTGCGCAACCGCAAAGCCGCCGCCAAGACCCACCAGAGTTACTGGCAGCAGCTATTGGGTATCGAGAACGTCGGCCGTCTGGTCGCGCCGATCATCTCCGGCGACCGCGCGCGGGGTTACGTTTCCGTCGTCGGCCCGGCCGACCAGCTCGACCTGCTGGACAGCCTCACCGCCGAACAGGGGGCCGTCGCCAGCGCGCTGGAGATGGCCAAAGCCAAGGCGGTCAGCGAAGCGGAAAAGGCGCTGCGGGGCGATTTCCTGGAAGGCCTGCTTGCCGGAACGCTGCCCCGCAAAGAGATCGAACGGCTGGAAAGCCGCCTCGACCACGATACGAGCCAGCCGCACGTCATCATGACCTTTGCCTGGGAACAGCCCGAGCGCGCGCCGGCTATAGCCGATCTGGCGACCACGATGAACTGGCTGCTTTCCAGCCATAAGCGGCCGGCGCTGATGCACAATTTCGCCGAAGACCATGTCGTCGTCTTTCTGGCCAGCGCGCCCGAGCAGGACGGCGGCGAGGTTGCCGAGCTGGATCGCCGTCTGCGCGAGCACCTGCAGGCGGAATATAGTGAGGAGTACGACAACGTGCGCATTGTGGGCGGCGTGAGCGGCCCGACCAACGCCATCCACGAATGGCCCACCGTCCACCAGGAGGCGCTGCAGGCCATGGATCTGGCCCGCCGCCTGCACCTCAACCATCTCGTCGAGTTTAACAGCCTGGGCATCTACCAGCTCCTTAGCCAGCTCGAGCATCTGGACGGCGTGCGCCGTTTTGCCGAGCAGATCATCGGCCCGCTGGCCGAGTACGACCGCCGCCACCGCGGCAGCCTGGTCGAGACCATTGACGCTTATTTCAACCATCACGCCAACGTCAGCCAGACGGCCGAGTCGCTGTTCATCCACCGCAACACCCTGCTCTACCGGCTGGAGCGCATCCAGGAGCTGACGGGACAGGATATCAACCAGCCCGATACCCGCCTCGCCCTGCAGCTGGCCCTGAAACTGTGGCAGCTACGGCCCGATACCTGACCATTTGTATAAACCTACCAACGACACTGTTCCCGGTTTCTGGCAACCTGACCGTAGACGTCCCCTGTCGCGATCCCTATACTGATGATTGTGTTTGCGCTCATGGCGCAGCTCAGTGGGAAATAGTGGGATGTTCGAAGCGGACAGAGGTATACCTCGTCCGCTTCGGCGTTTTTGTGGCCAGTTGACAGTTTCCCTACCCTCGATTATCCTCACCCGCGTCATGCCTTACCGTAGTAGCGACAAAACGCGGCAGAAGAAAGACGCCAAACGCACGGCGATGATGCAGGCGGCCGTGCGTGTCTTTGCCGAGAAGGGGTACTATGCCGCAACCATCCGCGACATTGTCAGCGCGGCGGACGTAGCCATCGGCACCTTCTACTTCTACTTCCCCGACAAAGAGACGCTTTTCACCTACCTCTACGAAGAGACCGCCGATTTCCTGCTACAAACGCTGCGGCAGGCCGTCGCCGGGCGGTCCACCCTGCCCCATCAGGTCAGCGCAGGCGTGCGCGCCTACGTGAACATCGCCGTGTTTGAGCCGGCTGTCGTCCAGCTTCTCCTGGTCGGCGGTGTCGGGGCGCTGCCCGCGCTGGAGAGCCAGCGGCTGCGCTTCCGGGAACGGCTGACCGCCATCTGGCAGAAGCCGCTGGACGCGGCGATGGATCGCAGCCTGATCGCCGCGCAGAACACCCGGCATACCGCCGAGGCCATTGCCGGCGCCTGTGACGAAGTCATCCTGAATCTCATCAACCTGCCCGATGCGGAGCGCGAGGCCGAGGCAGTGGTGAACGACCTGGTCGAGTTCATCCTGCGCGCCGTTGCTTATCACGGGAGTTGACTTGGCGAGCCAGTCCATCAGACAACACCAGATGACCTATACCGCCAGCGTAGCCAAACGCGCCGCGGCGGACGTTACCCACTTCCTGGAGAGCACCTGGCCCCACACCATCGCCGTGCACAACGTGGAAGACGATCCCGCCTACCAGGAGATGGACGTTGATCTACTGTGGAGTATCGTGGACGGCGAGGGCAACCTGCGCATTATCCCGGTCGAGGTCAAGGGGGACCGCTACCACCGCACCGGCAACTTCTTCTTCGAGACGGTCAGTAACGAGGGAAAGGGAACGGCCGGCTGTTTCCTCTATACCAAGGCCGACTGGCTCTTTTACTACTTCGTGGAGATTGGCCGGCTCTACTGCCTGCCGATGCACGGCATCCGCCCCTGGTTCGACGCCCATATGCACCGTTTCCGCGAGCGGCGCACGAGCACGCCCGTCGCCCGCGGCCAGGATCGCTACATCACGGTCGGCCGCCTCGTGCCCATCCAGACTGTGCTCGACGAGGTGCCGGGCATCCTCCAGTACCAGAAGACGGAGACAGGCTGGGAGCCAGTCGTCGAGGCGGGTTAAGGCTGGTCAGGTTCGGGCAGCCTAATAAACCGCCAGCTGGGAGCCAGACGGCCCCTTGACCACTTCGATTCGCCGGGGGAACGCGTCGCGCAGCTCGCCCACGTGGGTGATAACCAGCACACGCTCGAAGTCGTCCCGGATGGCGTTGATCGCCTCTACCAGCCGTTGCTGCCCCTGCATGTCCTGGCTGCCAAAACCCTCGTCCACGACGAGCGTCTGCAGCCGCGCGCCGGCCCGCCGGGCCAGGATGCGCGACAGGGCCAGCCGGATGGCGAAGTTGACGCGGAACTGCTCGCCGCCGCTGAAATTCTCGTAGGGGCGCTCGCCTACGTTATCGCTGATCGTGATGTCCAGCGTCTCGGCCAGCGCATCGCGGCTCTTCAACTCCTTCTGGGTGGCGAAGCTGATGCGCATCTCGCCGCCGCTCAATCGCTCCAGCAGATCGTTGGCGTCGGCCTCGATCTCTGGCAGCGCCTGCTCGATTAGCAGCGCCTGGACGCCGTCGCGCCCGCACGACTTCTCCAGAACGTCGAGCCGGCGGATGAGCTGGATCAGCGCCTCCCTTTCTTCCTGCAAGACGCTCTTGCGCTGCCGCTGGCTCTCCAGCACAGCCAGTGCCTGCTCCACAGCGCCCATACGCCGTGCGGCCTCGATCTCCTGCTCCCGCAGGTCGAACAGCTTCTGTTCTTCGGCGACGGCGTCGCCCGCGCCCTGTTCCATCTCGGCCAGCGCCGCGGCTGCCGCCTCATGCTGGGCGCGTAGCTCGGCCACCTGGAGTTCCTGCTGGCGAAGCTGTTCAACCAGCTCGGCCAGCGTTTCCCGCACCGGGCGCACGGCGGCTTCGGCCTCCTTCAGCGCCTGGTGGCGATCCGGCGCTTCGGCCAGCGCGTCGCGGGCCTCGCGGGCCGCCGCGTGCGCGGCCTCGTCGTAGCCCAGCTCTGCCATGTCCGCGTCCAGCCGGGCCAGTGCGGCCTGAGCCTCCGGCGCAATCTCCCCTGCTGCGAGCTGGGCGTTCAGGCTCTCCAGGGTGGCCTGCCCTTCACGCTCCCACGCTTCCAGCGCCTGCCGGATCGTTTCCTGGCGCGCCGTGGCGTTGGAGAGCTGCTTCTGGGCGGTGTTATAAGCCTCTTCCAGCTCGGCCCGCTCCTTTAAGCCCTGGCTTAGCGCCGCGACCTTTTCCTGTTGGGCGGCGAGTTCATCCGTGTCGGCCAGCTTCGCCGCCAGCTCTGCCAGGCGCGGCGCTCCCTCTGCCTCCCAGGCCTCTACCCTGCGCGCCGTCTCTTCCAGGCGCGCCACTGCTGCCGCCAGGCGCTGTTCCTGGCTGCGACGGTCCCGGTCCAGCCGCTCGCCGGCGCGGATTTCCTTTTCCAGGCGCGGAATCTCAGCTTCCAGCGCGGCGATTTGCTGCTTATGGCTGCGGTAGCGGTCGCCGTACTGCCTGCCTTCGGCAAGCACGTCTGCCAGAACCTGCTCGCGGTGGCTTTCCGTTAAGGGCTGCCCACAGAGCGGGCAGCTGCCTTCGCTCCCATCCTCGAGCTGTTCGCGGCGGCGCTGGAGCCGGTCCATGGCCTCCTTGAGCTGCGGCAGCTCGTTGCGCATGCGGTCCAAGTCGCCCAGCGCAATGGCGTACTGCTCGCGCTGCCGGGTCAGAGCCACAGCCTGCTCCTCCAGCCGGGCAAGCTCCTCTTCGGCCTGCAGCCGGTTGGCCTCCACTTCGGGCACGCCCTGCTGCAGCACCTCGATCTCGCGCTGCGCCGCTTCAAGCTGCTTCTGCTCTTGCTGCCAGAGGTGTCGCTCGCCCTCGAGCTTCTGCAGGGCGGCGCGTGCCTTGTGCAACGCTTCTTCCTGCTCGGCCAGCGCTGACCGCTCGGCGCCGAGCCGGGCCAGCTCTTCCCGCGCTGTGGTAATAGTCGCCTCCAGCTCGGGCTGCTCGTCGCTCATGCGCTGCACCTGCTCCTGCCGGGCCAGATACTCCTTCTGCTGCTGCAGCAGGCGGCTGCGCGCGCTCTCGAGGGCCAGCTCGTGAGGACGCCGCTCGCGCTGCAGGGCATGGTAACGATCCGCCTTCTCCTGCCAGCCCTGCCAGACGCTCGCGGCCTCCTGCCAGGCGGCGAAGGCGGCCTGGATCGTCTCGGCGTCTTGCAGCAGCGCCTCGACCCGCGACAGCTCTTGCTCGCGTTTCTGCCGCGCCTGGGCCAGCTCGGCGGCGCGTGCCTCCGCCTTGACGAGCGAGGCATGCAGATTCTTTAGCTGCTCTCTCTGCTGCCTGACGGCGGCTTCCGTACGGCGCATCTGCTCGACGATTGTCTCCTGCATCTGCCGCCGCCCTTTGAGATCGGCGTGGTGCTTTTCGGCCTGCACCAGCTCCTCGCGGCGCACCTCTTCCTGGGCCAGCTCCTCGTCTATCGCCTGGATCTGCGCGTCGAGGCGCTCACGCTTTGTTTCCTCTTCAAGGCGGCGCTTGCGCGCGGCATCACGGTAAGCATCCCAGCGATTCACGCCGAGCAGCTCCGCGAGGATCTCCTTACGTTTGCCCGGCGTCTTCGTCGTGAACTCGTCGGCGCGCCCCTGCAGGAAAAAGCTGACGTTGACGAAGGTGTCGTAGTTCATGCGTAGAAGCTGCTCGATGGCGGCCTGTGTGGCGCGCACGCCCGTCTCGCTGAGGCTGCGCCAGTCGCCGTCGGCCGAACAGACCTGCAGCTCCAGCGAGCTATTGCGTCCCGGCTGCTTCTGGCGGATGACGCGATAGGTGGCGCCCTCCAGCGCAAACTCCAGACGGACTTCGGCCTGTTGCCCCTCGCGCCCGGCGCGCCGGTTGACAATGTCGTCGTCGCTCTTGCTGCGGCTCTTGCCGAAAAGCGCCCAGGTGATGGCGTCGAGCAGGCTCGACTTTCCGGCGCCGTTGTGCCCGGCGATACAGGCCAGGTCCAGGCCGTCAAAATCCAGCACCGTCGTCTCGCGGTACGAGAGGAAGTTGGTTAGCTCTAAGCGAATTGGAATCATAGCCGTTCTTCACCAGGGCAGGCGGCGAAACCGCCGCTATACGTCGACCCCTCCCAACACGTCCCGCGCCAGGTCACGCATGATGGCGATTTCCTCCTCGTCCATTTCTTTGTCGCGCCAGTGCAGGACAAGTAGCTCTTCGGGCGCCATAGACTCGATGCCCATACCAACCGGAAGCCGCGAGCGATTGGTGTGGGTGTGGTGCTTGACCAGCCGCAGCTCAAATGCCTCGGCGAAATGCTCGCGGATCTCTTTTTCGTCCAGCAGCCCTTCCCAGTCGCGGGGGTAGCTGAAACGCAGCCGGCATACGGCGTCGCGCACCCGCTCCGCAGGCGGCAGCTGGCGGCGCACGTCGCTCATGAAGCTCTCGAACTTCTCCGTCTTGATGACCACGTCGATGTAGCGGCGCGTGTTCAGCGGGACGAATTCCCAGGTCGTGCTGCCGGGGCTGACTTCCGCCAGGACGAAGCCCTTCGTTTCGTTGACCTCGCCAAAGTCAATACGCTCGATCGAGCCGGAATAGACGACCGGCGGGTGGTTGTCGCCGTTCAGGCTCTGGTGTTTGTGGATGTGGCCGAGCGCCACGTAATCCCAGCGTTTGTCGCGCACGAGGGCCGGGCTGAGCGTCAGCTCGTAACCCAGATTCACCGTGCGCTCGCTGCTGTAGGTGGCCCCCATGCCGCTGACGCTGGCGTGGGCCAGCAGAATGAGCGGCAGCTCCGGGTTGGCCCGGGTCATCGCCCGCGCCAGCCCGTCGGCAATGCGCTCTTCCAGCATCATGTCCACGTCGTCGTTACTGCGCCCGTAGGTCTCCTCGCGCGTCAGCAGAGCGCTGCGCGAGATCCAGGGCAGCGTGGCGACATAGGCGGGCACGCCCAGCTCATCCGGGCCCAGCAGGCCAAGCCGCTCGGCTACCCGGATTTGGGGGATCTCCAGCGTGCTGTATTCCTGCAGCGTGCTGGCTCGCTTGCTTGCCGGCGAGATGTCGTGGTTGCCTACCAGCAGGACGGTGGGAATACCGGCGCGCGAAAGGCGGATCATCCGCCGCCCCCACTCGCGCTGGAAAGTCGGCTGCGGGTTTCGATCTTTGTAGGCGTCGCCGGCAAACAGCACCAGGTCAACCTGCTCGGCGATGGCCCGCTCCACTATCTGGTCCAGTGCATTGAGGAAATCGACGACTCGCACGGGCAGCCCCGTTTCCGGGTCGTGGCGCCCGTAGTTGGCAATATCGATGTGGGCGTCGGCGAAATGTAACAGCTTCAGTGGCCTGGAACTCACGAGGCTCCCTCCATTGGCTCAGGGCGTATGCGGGCGGACGACAATGCGGTAGGTATCCGCTGTCGGCTCGCCAAAGACGCGAACGACGACGGCATAATAAGACCGGCCCGTGACGAGCGGCCGGGTCACCGCCAGCTCGTTCAGGTTGCCTATTGCAGTGCCGGAGCCGACCGGATGTTTGTTGCTGTCATACAGATAGACGTCGTAATTGTGGTCGGGCGGAATATCGCTGATCTCAACCTCGTAACGTCCCTGGGCCGGAATTTCCCAGCGGAAAATGTCGAAGTAATCTTCCTGCCCGGCAAAGTCATGCCACTGCTCCTGATGGAGGGCAATGGGCCAGGCGTCGGCCATGGTGTCGCCAGGCTCAGTCAAGGCCGTCATGAAAAAGGGCATGAAGCCCTGCAATTGGGGCTGCTGTAGATGCTGCATCAGCGGCACCACGTCCGCCCCCGGCACAGTCTCGCCGCCAAAGACCCAGAGGGTGGTGCCGACGAAAACGCCCTGCGCCAGCGCCCGGCCTGGACGGGTAATAGCGTAGCGGGAATCAAGCACCTGCCAGGTATCCGTTGCGGGATTGTAGACCTCGGTGAGCGTGACCGGCGTGCGCTGGGCATTGATGCCCCCAAAGACGTACCAGCGCCCGTCCGGCCCCACTGCGCTGTCGGCGGCGAAGCGGGCGAAATTGAGCGGCGCCCGCTGGCTCCACGTCCGGCTGTTGATATTGTAACACTCGGTGGTACGCAGCGCCGCCGCCGTCTCTTCGTCAATCTTGCTCACGCCGCCGGCAACGCAAACCTCCGGACCGCGCGGCGTGGGCACAAGAGCGGCTACGTGCGCATAACGCGCCGTCGCCATATCCGGCAGGTTGGTCGTCCAGCTTCTGTTGCCGGCGTTGTAAAATAGCAGGTTGCTGGTCGGCTGGGCGTCAGAGGGCGGCGAGGGATCGGGATCGCCGGAAAGCAGGCCGCCGACGACGTAATAGCCGTTTTGTTGGGGGACTGCAACGGTCTGTATCCAGCCGTATGGCTGGCCCGACGGCGAAGCGGTCGCCCAGGGAACCGGGGGATCGACGTTCTCCTGCCAGTAGTCGCCATTGACGATGTAGGTGAAGTGGGAGCCGGCATAGGCGTTGTTGTTACCCACGTAGCCGGAAGGCAGGTAGATCTTTCCGTTCAGGTAGGCGGCGTCGGTGCGCGAGTAGCCTTCGTCGTCGTAGCTGTTCGGCATCTCGTATAGCTCTACCCACTCCCCTGTCGCCGGATTGAAGCGCAACAACCGGCCCGTGCGGTTGGGGAATGGGTTCACGGCCTCTTCGCCGCCGACGACGTAGATGTAGGTGCCGTCGGTGACGACCGCGTGGCGGCTGACCGGAAGCCACATCTCGCCCTGCCCGGACCAGAAGCTCGGTCCCTGAGCCAGCACGACGGCCAGCCGCAGGTAGTTGGCCTGCTGCGCGGCAAAGGACCAGTCGGCAACCTCGATATAGTAGGTGCGGCCCTCGATGACGAACTGGCTGACCTGGGAGAAGAAGCCGTGGTAATCATCACTGCAGGCCATCATCCGCAGGGTATCGCAGCTTTCGCCGGTGCTCTCGTAGAGGGCCAGCACCGTGTCGTAGCTATCCTCATACTGGCCGGGGTTGAAGTCGGTAAAGGCCACCAACTCGCCGCTCGCCGGGGCGACAAACCTGTACCAGACCGTGCGGAAGCCGCGCGGGTTGGCAGGGGTGCCAAACATACATGGCAGCACCGGATCAGTCGGCGACTCAGTCATGTTATTGGTCGCCAGGAAGTCGCCCGCCGCGCCCAGGCTGAGGTCGAGGGGCGCGGCGTTTTCACAGAGGTCGCTGCCGTGGTCGGTGGGCGAGGATGGAAACACCGGCTCCGCCACCCTTTCGGCCTCGACCATCTCCATCTGCCAGACGCCCTGGAGAGGACCGAACAGGCCTGGCTCGTCGGGATCGCGGGGAGCCGTAATCGGCTCGCCGTCGGCCGGCGGATCTTCCTCGGCGTAGACGAGCAGTACACTCCCCATGAGCAGGACGAGCAACAGCATTAGCGAGCGGCCCATAGGTTTCCTCCCAGTAAGCGGTGCTGATTGTACCTGCTATCAGTGAAAATTAAAGGGGAACGAGAAAACGCCGCCCGTTTTGTTAACCGCACGCCTAAGAAGCAAGACAGGACAGGTCTGGGCGACCTGTCCTGTCCTGAAGGATCACTCAGGCGCGGGTTCAGCCCGCCTTTCGCCAGAAGAGCGTCACGCTATGGTCGCCGACGGCTATCGTCTCCTCGCGGTAGCCGGTGGCGTCGCCCGGTTGCCCGCTTTCCAGCGTCACGGCGAGCGTCTCCTGCTTCACGTAGCCGGCAAAACGCTTCATCGCCGCGTCGATAGCCTCGTCGGCCTGGTAGAAGAGATGGATGCGGTCGCTGATCTCCAGACCGGCGTCCTTACGCATCGTGTTGACGGCGCGCACCAGGTCACGCGCATAGCCTTCCTGCTCCAGCTCGGGCGTGATAGTTACGTCTACCGCTACAGTCACGCCCTGGTCGCTGGCGACGGCGAGCCCGCCGCGCGACTCCGTCTGCACCAGCACCTCTTCGGCTTCCAGCGTAACGGCGGAGCCGTTCAGCTCGACCAGCAGCTGGCCGGTCTCCTGCAGCTCCGCCGCCGCGCGGGCCGGGTCGAGCGCCGCCAGCGCCTGCCGCACGCGAGGGAAGTCCGCCCCGAAGCGCGGTCCCAGCAGGCGGTTGTTGGGCAGCAGGCGGTAGTCAACCAGCTCGCCTACCTCCGAGACGACTTCGATCTCCTTCACGTTCAGCTCGTCGGCCAGCACGTCACCCAGGGCCAGAATGTCTTCCCGGGCCTGCTCGCTGCCGACGTTGACGCGGGCGCGGGCGAGCGGCTGGCGGAGCTTGACGTCCGCCGCGCTGCGCGCCGCCCGCCCGAGGCTGGCGACGGTTACGCCGAGACGCATCTTCTCCAGCAGGGCGCGATCGAGCGCCGCCGCATCCGCCTCAGGCCAGAGCGTGTGGTGCACGCTGGCAGGCGCGTAAGGATCGACGTTGCGCACCAGGTTCTGGTACATCGCCTCCGTGAGGAACGGAATAAAGGGCGCCAGCAGGCGGATGTAGCTGACCAGTACGTGATAGAGCGTATTGTAGGCCGCCTGTTTGTCGTCGTTCATCTCGCTCTGCCAGAAGCGGCGGCGCGAGCGGCGTACATACCAGTTGGACAGGTCGTCGAGAAAGGCCTCCAGCTGCTGCGTGGCGTTCTCCGCGCGGAAGGCCTCCAACTGTTCTGTCACCCCAAGAACCGTCTCGTCCAGACGGGCGACGATCCAGCGGTCAAGCTGGGCGTTGGCCTCCACCGGCGACACCACCTGCCCCAGCAGGTCGCGGGTATCAAGCAGCGTGCGGCCTCCATTGCTCTCACCCGGCGCGTGCTGCGGCGTCCAGCCGTCGAGGCTGGCATAGGTGG
>ENA-UOXR01003292-UOXR01003292.1-bioreactor-metagenome-genome-assembly--contig:-NODE-3292-length-13849-cov-7.008482_pt1 | contig 13849 bp, 13 predicted proteins | sample MGYA00238164_ERZ764825 | MGnify/ENA primary metagenome ERZ764825 (study PRJEB28920, sample SAMN05720171) | bioreactor metagenome | isolation source: Anaerobic biogas reactor | place: USA:Washington...
CTCCCTCCCTCCGCCCGGCGTCCGCTGTATAGTTCTTGCAATAACTATACATATTGCAATAACTATAGTTTTTTCCGAGGGGGGGGGGCGATGGATGGCGGATAGCGGACGGGACGGCGTTCCGACTCCCATGCTGCCCCTTCTCCGATCTGGAGGTTTTCCTGAAACCAGTTGCGGATTGCCCCGGCCTGGGCTATAAGCACCCGACAGTATGGATGGACGGAAAGGAGTCTCATGAAGAAAACAATTTTCCTGTTGTGCGGGCTGATGGCGGCGGTGCTGTCGTCGGTGGCGGCGGAAGGCCGCGTGTTCGCGCTGGCCACGGCCGGCGACCTGGAACCCGGTTTCACGGCGCGGGTGGTGGACTATTTGGAAGCCCAGACCGGCGCGGTGCTGCGTCCGACGGATCCCGTAGCGGCGGATGCCGCCGAAAGCCTCGAGGAAATCGGCCGGACCGCGGCGCGCGCCCTGAAGGAAGACGAAGTCGGCGTGCTGGTGCTGGGGCGTTTCGGCGATGGCCAGCCGCAGGGCGTCTGCCTGCCGCACGAACGCTTCGGCATTCTGAATCTGTCCCGCCTGGAAGCGGGCGCGGACGCGGACCGGCTGGTGCGCCGCACCGGGCAGGACGGCCTGCGCGTGCTGGCCATGCTGGTGGGCATGTCGGCCTGTCCGTTTCCGCTGTGCGTCCTGACGGGCTATGAACAGACCGAGGATCTCGACCGCATGAGCGGCAATTTCTGCCCGCCGTGCCGGGACCGCTTCGAACGCCTGGCCCGCGAGGCCGGTTTGCTGATGAAGCCCGCCGTCCCGGCCGCGGAGGCCCCCGCCGAAGCGGAGACCTCCGACGCCCCCGCCGCGGACGACGCGCCGGCCGTCGATTAGGCGGCGGTTTCCGGTCATGCTCGACATCAAGCTCATCCGCGAGAAGCCCGACGTCGTCCGCGAGCGCCTGAAGACCCGGCGCTCCGCCGTGGACATCGCCGACGTGCTGGCGCTGGACGAGCGCCGCCGCGCGGCCATTACGGAAGCCGACCGGCTGAAGAGCGAACGCAACGAGGTGTCCAAGCGGATCGGCGCGCTGAAGAAGGCCGGCGAAGACACGTCCGACATCCAGCGCCAGACCCGGGAAATCGGCGAACAGATCGCGGCGCGGGATGCGGAAATCCGCGAGATCGAAGAGACCCAGCGCCGCCTCCTGCTGGCGATTCCCAACCTGCCCCACGACAGCGTGCCCGAAGGCGGCGACGCCTCCGGCAACGTCGTGGTGCGCGAATGGGGAGCGAAAACGGAATTTCCCTTTGCGCCGAAAGATCACGTCGCGCTGGGCGAGGCGCTGGGCCTGTTCGACTTCGAGCGCGCGGCGCGCCTGTCCGGCGCGGGCTTCCCGCTGTTCACCGGTCCGGGGGCGCGCCTCGAGCGCGCGCTGATCCAGTTCATGCTCGACCTGCACACGACAAAGCACGGCTACGTCGAAGTATCCCCGCCGCATCTGGTCACCACCGCCACCATGACCGGCACCGGCCAGCTGCCCAAGATGGCCGACGACATGTACCACCTGCCCGCCGACGACCTCTGGCTGATTCCCACCGCCGAGGTGCCCGTCACCAACATCTACCGCGACGAACTCATCCGCGAGCCCCTGCCGATCAAGCGGGTGGCGCACACGCCGTGCTTCCGCCGCGAAGCCGGCGCCGCCGGCAAGGAGACGCGCGGGCTGATCCGCGTGCACCAGTTCGACAAGGTGGAGATGGTTCGCTTCGTTCCCCCGGGCACGTCCTATGACGCGCTGGAAGAGCTGGTCGGCGACGCCGAAGCCGTGCTGCAGGCCCTGGGCCTGGCCTACCGCGTCCTGCTGTTGTGCTCCGGCGACATGAGCTTCGCCGCCGCCAAGTGCTACGACATCGAACTGTGGGCCCCCGGCCACGGCGGCTGGCTCGAGGTCTCCTCGTGCAGCAATTTCGAAGCCTTCCAGGCGCGCCGCGCCAACATCCGCTGGAAAACCCCCGAGGGCAGAAACGAATTCGTCCACACGCTCAACGGCTCCGGCGTGGCCCTTCCGCGCCTGGTGGTCGCCCTGCTCGAAAACGGCCAGCAGGCCGACGGCTCCGTCGTTCTGCCCGACGCCCTGCGCCCCTACATGGGGGGCCTGGACCGGCTGACGCCCCGGGCGTGATCCGCCGGTGATTGCCACGGTCCAGCGCACGGCGGCCGCGCACTTTCCGCGGTTGCGCGGAACCCGCGTACTGGTCGCCGCCAGCGGCGGCGCCGATTCCACGGCCCTGGCCCTGATGCTGAAGGAGATGGGGTGTTCCATCGTCCTGGCCCACGTCCATCACGGCATCCGCGGGGCCGCCGCCGATGCCGACGCCCGCTTTGTCCGCCGTTTCGCCCGGAAGCTCGGCGTTCCCTTCGTGCTCGGGCGGTTCGATGTGCCGGCCGAAGCGCGGGCGCGGGGCGAGTCGCTGGAGATGGCCGCCCGGCGCGTGCGGCGCGCCTTTCTGATCGAGACCGCGCGGCGCGAAGGCATCCGGCGGATCGCCGTGGGGCATACCGCCGACGACCAGGCCGAGACCGTGCTGATGCGCATTGTCCGCGGCACCTCCGTAACCGGCCTCGCGGGCATTCCGCATGTCACGCGCCACGGCGGCGCAGTCTTCATCCGTCCCCTGCGCGACGCGACCCGCCGCCAGGTGCTCGACTATCTGGCCCGCCGCCGCCAGTCCTTCCGCGAAGACGAAACCAACGCGGACGATTTCGCCCGCCGCAACCGCGTCCGCCACGAGATCCTGCCGCTGCTGGAGAAGCGCCTGAACCCCGCCGTCCGCCAGGCCCTTTTGCGGCTGGCCGACATCGCCGCCGCCGAAGACGAGGTCCTGTCCGGCCTGGCCCGCCGGGCCCGCCGCGAAGGCCGGACGGCCGAGGCTCCCCTGGCCATCCGCCGGCGCCTCGCGCTCGACGAGATGCGCCGCGCCGGCGTCCCGCCGGACAAGCAGGATTTCCACGCCGTGGAAAATTATTTTCCACGCCGTGGAAAAAACAGTCCGGATTTTCCACACCGTGGAAAAAAGTTTTCCATAGCGTGGAAAACCGGCGAAAAAAGTTTCCATGGCGTGGAAAATCCGGAGTCGGCGCCGGGGTTGCGCATCCGGATGGGCCGGGGATTTTCGCGGCGGCCGGACGAGGTGTGCCTGTCCGCGGCGGCGGTGGGGGGGCGCGATCTGGTGTTCCGCAGCTGGCGGGCGGGCGACCGGATGGCGCCGCTGGGCATGACGGGAAGCAAGAAGCTCTCCGATGTGTTCACCGATCTGAAAGTGCCGCGCGCGGAGCGGAACGGCTGGGTGGTGGTTGAATGCGGCGGGGCCGTCGCGGCGCTGGCCGGCTGGCGTGTCGCGCGCGGTTTTGCGGTCGAATCCCCCCGCGCGCCGTCGCTGCGGATCCGGATTCAAAAGACTGGAGCCCCAATCAATCGCTGAACAGGTCGGCGTGTGTGCCGGTGCGCTCCAGGCGGAGAGAATCGGGACTGGCGGTGTAGATCAGGAGCCAGTCCGGCTCGATGTGGCAGTCACGCGATGGATGCCAGGGACCCGCCAGCGGGTGGTCGCGGAATTTCGGCGGCAGGCTGGAGCCTTCGGCCAGCAGCCGGACGACTTCCTTGAGTTTGGGCAGTTCCTTGCCACGCTTGCGCATTCGCTTGAGGTCGCGGGCGAACTGCGTGGTTTGGGAGACCCGTTTCACTTCTCCCAACTCTCGAACAGGTGTTCAAGAGAATCGAATGGCTCGACACCTTGGCCCCCTTGGCTTTTGCGTAGCGTGGCGGCGGTGCGTTTATTCGGGACATGGACAGCGAAGGGCAGGCCGTTGCGCAAGGTGATCTGCCGGTAAAAAATACGGATGGCTTCGGTCGGGCTGATGCCCAGGCGGCGCAATACTCCTTCGGCGCTTCGTTTCGTATCCGGTTCAATGCGGGCATGGACCATGGCGGTTTTCATGCCCCGCAATGTGTTGCATTTGACACACAAATGCAAGTGAATTTTTCCGGCAGTGAATTTTCCCGGCGAGGCATGGCGGGGGCATCGCCGTGCCAGAAGGCGTCAGGTAATCACGCCGCGGGTGCGCAGTTCGAAGAAGGCGGCCTTGCAGGCGCGGACATCGGCCAGGGCGTCGTGGGCGCCGTCGAAGGCTTTCTGGAACAGCTTGCGGTGCAGTTCGGTCAGGTTGGGGTATTTGCAGTCGCCGTAGCGGCCGGGAATGGCGCAGTAGGCGGTGGATTCCTTCATCGTGCAGCGCAGGGGCTTTTGGCGCAGGGGATGGGGATGGCCCAGCCGCAGGCATTCCGCGCCGAGGATTTTTTCGTCAAAGGAGATGTTGTGGGCGATGACGCAGGCGGCCTGTTCGATGGACGGCAGGACTTCGGCCAGGACGTCCGCAAGGGGGACGCCTTCGGCGAGGGCGCGTTCGGTGGTGATGCCGTGGACGCGGGAGGCGTCGGGGGGAATGGTGTAGCCCTGGGGCAGGATGATGCGGTTGGCGGAGGCGATCTCGTTGCCGGCGTCGTCGCAGAGCATCCAGGCGAGCTGGACCATGCGGGGCCAGTTGTCGAGCGTGGCGGCGGACAGGGGCAGGTTCCAGCGGCGGGGCAGGCCGGTGGTTTCGGTGTCGAAGAAAAACAGCCGCGCATCGGAAGGGCCGTTGAAATTGAGCAGCATGTCCATGGCGGGTGACTCGGATGAAAATGGTGCTCGAGGGGGGACTCGAACCCCCACGGGTTGCCCCACATGCCCCTCAAACATGCGTGTCTGCCATTCCACCACCCGAGCACCGGGATTGGGAAGACCTTCGTGGTCGTTGGGCGGGAAGATACGGGTTCGCCCCGGAGACCGCAAGTGTTTTCAGGGGGCGGCGGCCGGAATTATTGAGTCTTGCAACAATGCGTTGCGGTTGTGGTTCCGGCGGGCCCCACCACCTTGCGTGGTGGGGGAGCCAACTTGGCCTCCCACGGCACAAGGCCGTGGGGGGGCGCAAGGGCCGAGTTCGTCACCCACATAAGCAATACTCAATAGTCGGCGGCGGGGGCGTCGGATTCGGCGGGGGCGGCCGGTCGTTCGACGGGCGAGCGGATGCCGTGGGCGGTTTGGATCAGGACTTCGGTTTCAAACGGGTCGGGCTGGTCTTTCCATTGGAGGGACAGCAGGAGGGAGGCCGGCAGGGCGGGCTGGGTCTCGCCGGGAGGGGGCCATTCGGCGTGGGGGGTGTCGTTGCTGACGGCGGCAATGGCGAGGGTGAAGGGGCCGGCAAAGATCCGGTTGGTGGTCAAGCGGTTGGTGAAGGGGCCGGAGCAGGGGGCGGCGATGCGGCGGAGTTCGCGCCGGCCTGATCCGAGCGCATGGACTTCATAGGCGACCTGATGGATGTCGTAGGCGCCGGGATAGGCCGGGGAGGGGGGGGGCACGGGGGCGTAGAACGCGAGGCGCACCTGGGGCTTGCCGGGTTCGGTGGAGGTGGACAGGGTCAGGGGAACCAGGTCCTGGACGGGAGGATGGAAGGCGCAACTGACTTCGCGGGAAAGAGTTCGAATGGCAGAGCGGGCGCCGAAGGGGCCTCGAAGCCGCGCCGCCTGGCCGTCGCCGGCCATCAGCAGCCCGCGAAGCAGCATGGCGAGGATCGCGGCGACAAGGGCGGAAAGGGCCACCGCCAGCAGGAGTTCCACCAGGGTAAAGCCTTGGCGGGGGCGGATGGCACGGGGAGGGTTCATCCGGGCATCGGGTGCCGGGGCCGGTGAATCAGCCGGCGCCCAGCAGCATGAGGAAGTAGAAAACGAGAGCGAGAATGGCGACGAGGCCGGTGATGGCGAGGACGAAATACCAGGTGCCGCGGCGTTCGCGCGGGCGGGCCCCGAAGGGGGAGATGCTGGCGAAGTCCTGGGGAGCGGACATGGCGCCGTTGGCCAGTTCGGCGTCGGCGTCGGTGTAGCGGGCGCCGGCCGAGGACAGTTCGGGGGCATCGAAGAGAAATTCGATGGAACCGAGCTGGATCAGGTCCTTGTGATGCAGAGCGGATTCCTTGACGTCGCGGGAATTGACGCGGGTGCCGTTGGTGGAATCCAGATCCTGCAGGACGCAGGAATCGCCGCTGTGGAGAATGCGGCAGTGGTGGCTGGAAATGGTGGGATGGTCGAGGAGGATCCGGTTGTCCGCCTTGCGTCCGATGGTGATCTCGCCCTGCTCGATGGGGAATTCGCGCCCCTTGAAGTCGCCGGACATGCCGCTGAGTTTGGCCATGAAAGGATCTCCCTGTTGCTCTGGGTCGTATGCTCGATATTCGAGAACCGCATCATGCCGGGAAACCGCGCGGTTGGCAATCCCAAACCGCCCGGGTTTTGCCGCGGGTTTTGCATCGGCGCCGGCGGGGAGCCCCGGGCGGGGGGGCGGGGGGCGTTCGGTGGGAAAACCGGGCGTGCGGCGGCAGGATTTTTCCGATTTAGCGGTTGACGAAAGGCCCCGGATGCCGCACTATTGCCGACAAGGTGAAATATGGCCGTAGACGGACCGCGGTCAGATCCGGTCCGCCGCCTTCGGGCAAGGAGAAACAGAAGATGAAGAGAATTCTCGTTTACATGATGGTGGGATTGATGCTGGCCACGACGGCGGCCATGGCCCAGGGGAAGAAAAAAGCCGATGCCGACAAGGCCCAGGCCTCGCAGCCGGTGACGCATCCGCAGCTGGCGGACCTGCTGGTGAAAGCGCTGGGGCTGGTGCGGTTCCTGCCGAATGCCCCCTCGGCCCAGCAAATGTTTGACATCTTGATGCAGAACGGCATTGCGCCCCAGGACGGCTGGAAGCTGGACGCGGTGGTGACCAAGGCCGACCTCTCGCGGGTGATTGTCCAGGCCCTGCGGGCGCAGGATCAGGTCGAGAATCCGAACGATCCCCAGGCGTGGATCAATGTGCTGAAGGAGATGGGGATTTCCATTGACCGGCTCAGCGAAACCATTCAATCGGTGGAAGCCCTTCCGGAAGCGATCGGGCAGGATGTGACCATGGCCTCCACGGATCCGCTGGTCGAGGGGCTGAGCTTCGGGCCGAGCACGGTGCAGTATTCGGTGGACCTGAACCTGGTGGTGCGGGTGCTCAGCGAAATGGAAATGGCCAGCGGCGAATTCCGTCCGATTTCGCCGACGCCTCATTGAAGCCGGTGTGCGCCCCGAACGAGTGTCAAAGCATAAAAGGAACAGAGATATGAAACGGATTCAGATTCTGGCAGCGGCGGTCCTGCTTCTCGCCATGGCGGCGCCCGTCTGGGCGGCCTCCGCCTCTTCGCCCATTCATGTGAACAACCGGCTGCGCGTGGGCTGGGACGACAACGTGTATCAGGTGGACGATCCGTCCGCGAGCGGCCTGGACAAGCAGGACAGCTTCCGGATCATCGAAGAAATCGAGGCGCTGGTAAGTCTCAATTTCGAGCGGACGTATCTGGGTCTGCGCTACCGTCCGTCGCTGGTCTGGTATTCGGACCGCGAGGACGAGGACACGGACTTCCTGCATGACCTGGACCTGAACTTCACCCACAACTTCAGTCCGGTGCTGTCGCTGTCGCTGGCCGACTCGCTGCGCGCGAGCCAGCTGCCCGAGCTGCAGGACGAGACCTACGTGGTCCGTCAGGACGACGACAACATCTACAATTCGGCGGTGGCGACGCTGTCGTACACGATGCGGCCGGAGACGCGCCTGGACCTGTCGGGCCGCTACATTCTGCTGGAGTACACGGAAGACGACTACCAGGACGCGGCGGGCAACGTGGTGTCGCATGACGGCGACAACTACTACAGCATGGTGGGCGGCCTGACGCTGCGCCAGCAGCTGGCGAGCCTGACGACGCTGATGGTGGACGGCCGCTATCAGTCGGTGGTGTATCCGGACGCCGACGACGCGGACAACCGCGATGCGGACAGCTTCTTCGGCGGCCTGGGTCTGGAGCAGACCTTCAGCCCGCAGCTGATCGGGAACCTGCGCGCGGGCGTGGAGCACCGGATGTATGACAACGACGCCTTCGACGACAACACCCAGCCGTACGGGGAGCTGTCCCTGACGTTCCTGCCCAGCCCGGCCACGCGCATCACCGGGTCGGCCTCCTACTCGATCTACGAGTCGGACGTCTCGAACTTCATGAGCCAGGACCGGTTCTACGCCTCGCTGAGCGTGGCGCACGACCTGACCGCCAAGCTGAACTTCTATCTCAGCGGCGCCTACACCCTGAACGCCTACGACGCGGACTACGCGCTGGATCCGACCCTCGAAGACGGGGATGAAAACACCTTCCTGGTTTCGATGCGCCTGAGCTACCGGCTGAACCGCGTGAACTGGCTGGAGGCGGGCTATCAGTTTGTCATGCTGGACAGCGATCTGAACGGGCGCGAAAGCTACGAGCGCAACCGGGTGGATCTGGGCTGGAAGATCCAGCTCTTCTAGTCCTGTTCGGCGGGAAAGGCGACCGGCACCGGCCGCCTTTTCCCTGTCCCCGGTGCATGGCAGACCGGACGGGGCCGTTCCAGCCCCGTCCGCATTTATCAGGATGAGACCCCATGGCAGAAGACAACCAGACCTCGGCCCTCCATTTTCTTGATTACTGGCGGGTGATCCGCGACCGCAAGGAGGTCATCCTGGCGGTGGCGCTGCTGACCATCGTGACGGGCACGGCCTACACGCTGATGATGCCCAAGAAGTTCACGGCGACCACGCAGCTGGAGGTCCGCGAGGACGCCATGGACGTGGATCCGTTCTACGACCGGCAGGCCACCCGGATGGGGTACAATCCGTTCTTCCTGATGACGCAGGAGAAGATCATGCGCTCGCGTCCGGTGCTGACGGAGGTGATCCGCCGGCTGAATTTGCAGCGGGTGTGGGGCGCGGAACTCAACGAGGACAAATCGCCGATCACGATCGACCTGGCGCTGCAGATTCTGTCCCGGAGCCTTCGGGTGGAGCAGGACCGCGACACGGTGCTGATGAACATCCGGGTCACGACCGAGGATGCGAAGCGCTCGGCGGAGATCGCCAACGAGATCGCCAACGTGTACCGGGACCGGCGGCTGAACGCCAAGCGGCGGGAAATCCAGCGGGCCATTGACGCCATCAGCAACGAGGTGCGCAAGCAGCAGGAGCGGGTGGAGGAGGCGGAGGCCGAACTGCAGCGCATCCGCGAAGAGCGGGGCATTTCGCTGATCGGCCGGATGGGAATGGGCATCCGGGTGGAGACCACGCGGCTGAACATGCTCGAGAGCGAACGCAGCGCCGCCCGGGTGGAGATGCTGGTGCGCAAGGCGCGGCTGGAGCAGCTGGAAAACCTGGACGGCACCGAGCTGATGGAGGCGGCGGCCTACATCGTGCAGGATCCCACCCTGATGTCGATCCGGCAGCAGCTGATCGACAGCGAGGTCAGCCTGGAGCTGATGCTCAACACCGGCGTGGTCGGCGAAAACCATCCCGACGTCCTGCGCCTGAAGGGGGCCGTGGACGAGCTGCGCCGCCAGCTGGATTCCGCGCTGATGGGATTGAAGGCCGGGCTGCGGGCCGACTACGAGGTCGCGCTTCAGAAATACAACGCGCTGGACGAGGAACTCCAGGCCATCAAAACCCTCGACATCGAGTCGGAAGGCGAAGACTATCTGCCCTTCAGCCGGGCCGAGCGCAACGTGCAGGTGCAGCGCGACATCCTGACGGCGCTGCGGGCGCGCGTGACGCAGACGGGCATCGAGGTCGAGGTGCCGCGCACGACGGTGGAGATCATCGAAGAAGCGGAGCCGCCGCAGCGTCCGTCGAGCCCGCTGGTCGTGCTGAATATTTTCCTGAGCGTGGTGCTGGGGCTGCTGGCGGGCGTGGGCCTGGCGTTCTTCGTGGAGTACCTCGACGTGTCCATCAAGACCGTGGACGAGGTGGAGAAATACCTGGGGCTGCCGGTGCTGGCGGTGATTCCGCAGCAGTCGCGGCCGCTGACCGAAGCCGGGCAGTCCAGCGGGCAGGGCGAGGCCTACCGGTCGCTGCGCACGAGCCTGGCGCTGCTGGCGCGGGAGGGCAACCAGAAGGTCTTCGCCGTGCTCAGCGGCGGCGTGGGCGAAGGCAAGTCCACCACCCTGTTCAATCTGGCCTATGTCTGCGCCGAGCAGGGCAGCAAGGTGCTGATCATCGACTCCGACCTGCGCCGCCCCGTGCAGCACAAGATGGTCGGCCTGCCCAACCGCGTCGGGATGGTCAATATCCTGACCGGGGAAATGAAGGCCGAAGAGGTCATTCAGGAAACCGGGGTGCCGAATCTGTGGATGATGACCAGCGGACGGCTGCGCCGCGGGTCCATGGGCATCATGAACAGCCCGCGCCTGCGCGCGGCGCTGGATGCCGTCAAGGACCAGTACGACTATGTCCTGCTGGACTCGCCGCCGATCCTGGGCGTGACCGACGCCGCGATCCTGGCGGGCGAAGTGGACGGCGTGCTGCTGGTCGTGCAGTACCGCAAGTATCCCAAGATCATTTCGCTGCGCGCCAAGCGCATGATTGAAAACGCGGGCGGCCGTCTCCTCGGCTCGGTGCTCAACAACATCAACATCATGCGCGACGATTACTACTACTACTACCACTATACAACGAAGAAGTATTATGGTAGCACGAAGCATGAACAAGACGACGATGCAACGGAAGCCTGAGACGTGAATCCACTGGTTTCGAAACGACTGCTTTTGGTCCCTCTGCTGACGGCCTTGCTGGCCGCCGGCTGCTCCACGGCCCCCAGCCACAACCGGCGCATCTACGACCGGTATGCCCAGCTGGTGGCGGAACGCAGCCGGGCGCCGGCGACGTCGGTTTCCGGCCGGGAGGCGGCGGAAACCGCTGCGCCGGCCGCGCGGACCGAAGCGGCCCGCCCCGCCAAACCGGCGGAGCCGCGCAAGCCCGCGGCCGCCAGGCCGGCGCCGAGCGCCCGCCCCGTGGCCAAACCCGCTCCCGCCAAGGCCCCGAAACCGGAACCGGCGCCTGCGCCGGCTCCCGCGCCCGAACCGCCGCCGCCGGCCCCGGCTCCGGTGCAGATCGTCGCGCCGCCGCCCGCGGAGGCCGCGTCCCCTGCGCCGGTGGAAACGCCCGACGAGGCGTTTTCGTCTGACGGCGTGGCCTACACCCTCAAACAGGGCGACGTGGTTCAGATCACGCTCCGGGGCATTCCCAATGCGGAGGCGATAGAAGCCATCATCGATGAGAACGGGATGGTGAATCTGCCGTTCATCAATGAAGTGCTGGCGGCCGGCCGGACCTCGTCGGAGCTGGCCCGGCACATCCGCCAGACCTATCTCGACGAAGGCATTTACCGGAACATCTCCGTCGGGGTGGTGGTGCCCACGCGGTATTATTTCGTGCAGGGCGAAATCCGCGCGCCCGGACGTTACCAGATCATGTCCGCCACGCGGGTGTCGCAGGCCATCGCCGGGGCGGGGGGCTACACCGAATTCGCCAGCGGGCGGGTCGTCATCAAGCGCGGCGGCAAGATCGTCAAGAACATCCGCAATGCGCGGCGTCTGGAACGGACACCGGAAGATGACATTCTGCTGGAGCCGGACGACATCATCGAGGTGCAGCGCAGCCTGTGGTAGGCGGCGTGCGCGGCGGCGCCATGGAGAATCGCCGGGAGCGGATCAGACCGGGCCGTCGGCCTTCTCCGCGGGAACGCATCTATGATGTGGTGTCGCTGCTGCTGCTGATGTGGCCGGCGACCGGGGGCATGGGGCTGATGGGGTCCACGCGTGTCTGGGGCTACGCCCCCGGACTGGCGCTGTCCCTGGCCGGTTCCGCCCTGGTGCTCTCCCGCCCCCTGTGGTTTTCCCGCACGCCGCGCTGGGCGGCGCCGCCGGGGTTCGGTCTCTGGGCCCTGATGACCGTCTATGTCGCGCTGGGCGTGGGTTGGGCGGCGGTGCCCCATGCGGCGCGCGAAGCGGCGTTGCGCTGGGGGTGCCTGCTGGCGGCCGGGTTTGCCTGGACCCAGCTGGGTCTGCGCGAACACCGCTGGAAATGGGTGCTCGGCGTGTTGCTGGCGGCGGTCGCCCTGAACGGACTGTATGCGTGGGTCCAGCACATGGACGGATCGCGCATGGTGCTGTGGATGCCGCGGGCCGAGCAGTACGGGCTGCGCGCCAGCGGAACCTATCTGTGTCCCAACCATCTGGCCAACCTGATCGCCCTGCTGGTTCCGGTGGCGCTGGTGCTGATTGCGCTGCCCGCCGCCGGATTCCCGCTGCGGATGTTGTCCGGGTATTATCTGGTGGTGACGCTGCCGGTGCTGTACTGGACCCAGTCGCGCAGCGGCTGGCTGGGCATGGCGGGCGGCGTGGGGACGGCGCTGCTGCTGCTGGCGTGGCGCAAAAGCCGGACCTGGCTGCTGACCGCGGTGGTGGCGCTGCCGCTGCTGGGCGCGGCCGGCGGGTTCGCGGCCTGGCATGCCTTGCCGGCGGTGCGGGAACGGATCGGCCAGGTGCTGGAGAATCCGGTCAAGGCCGGAGGCATCCGCATGGAGATGTGGCGGGATGCGCCGGCGATGTTCCGCGCGCAGCCGTGGCTGGGCCACGGCGGGGGAGGATATGCGTGGGCGTATCCGCCGTTTCAGCGGAATGTGACCCAGCATCTCCACTACGACTATGTCCACAATGACTACATCCAGCTGGCGCTGGAACACGGGGCCGTCGGGCTCGGGCTGGCAGGCCTGGCCCTGCTGGTCAGCGCCTGGGGCATCGGCCGGGCCGTGCGGCGCAGCCGGTCGGACGAGCCGGCCGTTCTGCTGGCGGGCGCGGCGGGGGCGCTGGCGGCCTGCCTGCTGCATGCGCTGTTCGATTTCAACTTCCATATATTCCCCAATCCGCACGCGCTGGTCTGGGTGGTCGGACTGTCCTGGGGCGTCTGGGCGGCGATGGAACGGGGCGTGGAACCGCCGGCCGGCCGCGAGCAAGTCCTGCGCCGGGCGGCGGGCGCGGCGGGCGCGGCGGGCTGCGTGCTCGGCGTCTGGTGGTCGCTGTCCATGGGCATGGCCTATTACTGGAATCTGAAAGCCGACCTGGCGCGCAGCCGGCTGGAGTGGGATCGCGTGGAACGGGACTACCGCCGGGCGATCCGCTGGGACCGGCTGGACTGGCAGCCGCATCTGGGGCTGGGGCATTTCAAGGCCGGCCGGGCGATGTGGTACCGCGACCCGGATCTGGCGGCGGAGCAGGAAGGCAAGCGGCGGCTGGCGGAGGAAGCCATCGGCCATTACGAAGCGGCGCTGGCGCGGAATCCCCGCGAGATGGCGGCGGAGTTCGGCCAGGCCCGCGCGCTCAATGCCGCCGGCCGTCCGGAAGAGGCCCTGGCGCACCTTCGCCGCGCGGCGGACTACCAGCCGCGCCACGTGTTCTATCGCGAGCAGCTGGGCATCCAGCTGCGCCGCATGGGACGCGACCGCGAAGCGTTGCAGGTGTTTCGCCGGAACGTCGAGGATCAGGTGGCCACCGAGGTCAGCACCCTGAACATCCGTGCGCTCGAACGCAGCCTGGCGCGCGAAAACGCCGCCGCGGAACCCGCCGCAGCGGACTGACGCCGGACCCGCGGCCGGTGCCGCCGCGGCAACGAATCCGGATTTTCCACGGTGTGGAAAAAATTTTTCCATGGCGTGGAAAACTTCGCGGTCCGGCCGCTGCCGGATTCCATGGCGTGGAAAATCCGGACTGTTCCCGCCCGTTCCGGGGGGTCTAGAGCGGATTACATTTTACGATTAGCCGTTCCCGATGGAGCCATTGAATCAACAGCCCCGCGCCCAACGGGCGCAGCTACAACCGATCCGCCTGAGC
>ENA-UOXR01003297-UOXR01003297.1-bioreactor-metagenome-genome-assembly--contig:-NODE-3297-length-13839-cov-9.926074_pt1 | contig 13839 bp, 6 predicted proteins | sample MGYA00238164_ERZ764825 | MGnify/ENA primary metagenome ERZ764825 (study PRJEB28920, sample SAMN05720171) | bioreactor metagenome | isolation source: Anaerobic biogas reactor | place: USA:Washington...
CTTCTCAATGATTATCGTGTATTTGGCCATCTAAGATATCCTCTGTGACTGCCTGGCTTTTATGTACTTTTCAGGGTCTTAGGATGCAGGTCCATATCCAACTTGACAGATATTCATCATTTTGGATTCTTTTCAGTGGGCACCGCGAGTCGGCCCTGCGGGCGGCAGGCAAAGAGGGAGCCCTTAGACCAGGGAGGTCCGAAAAAGCAGTCGATGGTTTTGGATTGGGATATATTAAAGCAAAAATTCTCCATGCGGGCCGGGCCAGAAGTTTGAACTGCTTTTATGAGGCTCGAAAGATCTCGACGGTCAGCATTGTTGAGTTCTCCAATCCAGAGCTGTTATCAAGGCTAGGATTGATCTACACAGACTGTTTTTTATGCACGCCGCGAGTCGGCCTGCGGGCCTCCCGCGCTAATGCTCCGGCCCCCTCAACGCCGGGGTGGCTTGGATACAATTGCTCAGGTGGTTGATGATTTTCGATATAACAGAGATCGTATTCTCCAGACGGACCCGGATGACTTTTGGATTGTTATATTAGTGATTGATGAAAGTCATTTCTTTTCAGTTGATTTCCCGAATCTGTGCAGGGTTGACCAATCTTCTTTTACTGGTTAAAAACAATTTTAGAGTAGCTTAAGCACATATAAAAAGACTTCTGTAATTTTAGAATTATATTTAGAAGTGGACAGTTAATGCGAAATTTGGAGTACAATCAGAGGCAAAATCTTTTTCCCTTTTAGTTGCAGATCTACAGTTGTGCAGGAGGTATTCCACTGATAAATGGTAAGGATGTTAAGCCATCAAACGTAATGAAAAAAACTATTAAATATCTAATCGCTTGTATGGCCATACTCATCTGGTTGGGACTCTTGGCCAACCATTGGCCCACTGCCCTTGCGATAGCAGTTATCGGTGGCATTATCTGGCGATCGAGAAAATCATTGCATAAGGAGTTGCCTGAAATAACTCCTGCTTCAGATCCACTTGCTGGAAATGCAACGCCTGCGGCACAGCTATCCTCATCGATGCCACCGGTTACTGCATCTATTCCTGGTCCTGTTATCACCTTTGAATACAACTTAAACCGCTCGATCAGTCGCTCGACAATGCCTGGGACAAATGAAGTTCAGTGGGCATCTTACAATGATATGCTTGAAGTCGCCAGCTACCGCATCGAGCATCCAATGACTTATTGGGCAGCCGGGAAGACGCGCATTGCTGAAGCCTCCTGCATTGAGAAAAATTTGCCGATTGGAAAGCCTATATCTGAGCCGATTGGCGCGCTCGGCTACTGGCCGCGATATGAGAACATGACCCCAGGCCAAAGAGGAAACTATCTTTCTTGGCTGGCAAGCGGAAAGCAGGGGCAATTAGATGATATCGGTTATGCCTTCGTTTATTTCTACGGACTTGAACGGCGGTTTTTCATTGACGGCAAAGATGTCGATCTGATCATTCCCGAAGTCGTTCGTTTGCTTTGCCGATATCCAGAATCAGGATCTTTCAATGGATATTTGAGTCGCTTCATCGCCTTTTCCACAGCCCGGATGGGGCTAAGATCCATAACGAATGATGGCTTTGCGTTTTGCTTCGATCAGGCACCGCTCAATAGCTATTCCGAAGATCTGCTTGCCGTCATTCTCGCCTGGTTCTACCAGCACAATCTTCCACTCCCAGGCCGCTGGGCTTTCGAGGTGGCCAGGCAGGATGTCAGAACCATGCGCAGTGTAGTTATCAACCGCGCGCCAGAGCAATTTAAGTCTCTTTTCATGCAAAAGTACCATGCTCAATTTGCTGAAGGCATGGTGCTTAAAGCAGCAGAAAGAGAGCGGCTGATTGAGTATCATCCTGCAAGTCCAAGTTTAATGGAGTTGGGCCAGTCTTCCACTGCATTTGCAGCAGTCAGAATTCCCGATGTATTGGGTTTGCAGAGTCAATTCGTGCATCTCTCCCAGATCTGGAATACTTGCGTAGAAGAACTTAGGGATTTCAGTCGCGCGGTAGGCAAAGGCTTGGATACTACAACACGCGAAGCGTGGGAAGCGCTACCTCCTGCATTGCGCAAAGACGTGGACCATCCAGATGCTCCACACTGGAAAGCCATAGCAACGACGCAAGCACGTGAGGATGGATTCTCATTTGCTTCAATATCAAAGCTTGCGGAAATTCAGAAATTTCAGTCACGAGAAAAACTGACGGCCACCCAAAGCAAGTCATTGGCACGAACCGCAGAAGATATCGGACTTGCCATCGTCCCTGATGCACGGATTACAGGACGAGCCTATGCCTGGTCGGATGAGGTAGTCCTCTTTCAACAAGAGGGCAGTGCCGCCCTGCAGCAGGAGAGCGGCTATCGTGCTGCATCATGTATGCTGGAATTGGGCATGGTTATCGCTGGGGCAGACGGGAAAATCGATCCAGAGGAAAACGCCCGTATTGAGCAGTTTCTGGAAGATCAATTCCGTCTTTCGTCCGATGAATCTCGACGTTTGAAAGCCTATGGAATATTATTGGGCAAGAAGCCGCCATCCATCTCTTCGCTTGGCAAGTCGTTGCGAGAAGCATTGACTTTGGATCAGCGTGCCATGATTGGCAAATATCTGATTGGAGTGGCTGCCGCTAATGGCATAATTGATCACAAGGAAATTTCATCGCTGAAGAGCATTTATAAGGCACTTGAAATCGAGGCTCCTCTAGATTCATTATTAGCTGAGCTGCGCCTATCCGGCAGTCAGCCCGTGGAAGTTCAAACAATTCGACGTGAACAGCGTGTTAGCGAAGCGATCCCTCAGCGCGAGCAGATGCCTGTTGACAAGCCAGTAGATATCACTCTTAATAACGAGGCATTGGCGCGCATTATGGCGGAGACTGCGGAAGTCTCACGCATTCTTGGACAGGCGCTATGCGAAACTGAAAGCAAAATAGATGAGTCTGATGCTGTTGATAGAGTTAAGCCTTCTGCTGCGCCGGAGGCAGTCACATATACGATAAATTCCAGCTTGCCATTTTCAACGGAACAGCTCGCGGCACTGGATAAACGATATTATGCACCGCTGGCAGAAATAATGAAAGAGCAAGTCTGGTCTTCGGATGACCTCGCCAAACTGGCAAAACGACATCAATTAATGCGTACAGGCATGTTGGATACCATTAACTCCTGGGCTTATGATAGTCTTGGTGACGAGATCCTGTTTGAAGAGGATAACATGTATAAAGTCAATCAATCCCTGGTGGGGGCATAAGCATGGCGATCACCATAAAACCTCGTGAACGAAATGCAATTCTTCAGTCTCTGCGTGCGGGGGTTGTACCGCGCATCGGTCTTCAGCATATTCAGGTAGGTCGCAAAGATGAGGTGGCAGCGATCCTAAGCGATCTCGACCGCATTGCACAGGACGGGGCGACAGTTCGTTTCATTATCGGTCGCTATGGCTCCGGCAAAAGCTTTTTCCTTAATCTAGCTCGCATGGTGGCACTGGAAAAGAAGTTCGTGGTTGTCCAAGCCGATATCTCTCCCGACCGCCGTCTGCATGCTTCAAGCGGACAAGCACGTTCACTCTATTCCGAGTTGATGCATAACATGTCTGCTGGCGCTAAACGAGACGGCGGCGCATTGCCAGGTTTAGTCGAGCGATGGGTCTCTGAAGTAGAGTTTGAAGCCAAAGAGACAGGCGGCGATCCGCAAAAAGAGATTTACAGACGTCTGAAACCACTGCAAGAGAATGTCAGTGGTTATGATTTTGCTACTGTCGTCAATAAATATGTGGAAGGATCTCAGCAGGGAAATGATGCTATGACGAACGCATCACTCCGCTGGTTACGCGCGGAATATGCCACAAAGACGGAGGCACGCCAAGATTTGGGGGTACGTTCGATCATTGGTGATCAGGACGTCTATGATCATTTGAAACTCATGGCCGCCTTTGTCCGTCTTGCCGGCTATTCTGGCCTATTGGTTAACTTGGATGAAATGGGCGTGTTGGCACAGCGGCTCAACAGCAAATCAGCGCGTGATGCAAATTATGAGATGATCCTTCGCATCTTCAACGATTGCTTGCAAGGCAGTGTGAATGGACTGGGTGTGGTTTTTGCAGGCACGGATACATTTATGGATGATCGGAGGCGAGGATTGGCGAGTTATGAAGCCTTAGCTACACGATTGGCAAATAACACTTTTGCCATCGATGGTCTACGAGATTACTCAGGCCCGGTCATCCGGCTTCCAAACTTAACTGTCGAAGACCTCTACGTTTTGCTGCATAATATTCGCCAGGTTTATGCATCAGGTGACGTTTCACGTTACCTCGTGCCTGATGAGGCGCTCAAGGCATTTATCCAGCATTGCGCTCAGACGCTAGGTGTGGAATTCTATCAGACGCCTCGTGACGCTGTAAAAGGATTTGTAGGCTTTCTTTCTGTCTTGGAACAAAATCCAGGTACAGATTGGCAGAAGCTGCTTGGCGGCATAAATCTTCAGCCATCAATAAATCCGGAAATCATTCCGGTGACAGAAGATGACACTCAAGTGCCACCCAATGGCGAAAAAGATGAGTTGGCAACATTTCGGCTTTAGCGAGCGATGTAAATGAATGAACCGACCGCCTTCCAGCGATTAAATCCGATCATTCAGGAAGAGCTATACCGCATGAAATGGACTGACCTGCGTTCCATCCAGGTCGATGCCATCCACGCGATACTTGGAGGCAATAAGCATCTCATCATTTCGGCGAATACAGCCGGAGGAAAGACCGAAGCTGCATTTCTTCCTATCCTCTCCGAGATAGTCGAAGATCATACAAGCAGCGTGCGGGCCTTGTACGTAGGACCTCTCAAGGCACTCATCAACGATCAATTTCGTCGTCTTGAAGAGCTTTGTGAACGCGCCGAAATTCCGGTACATAAATGGCATGGCGATGTCGGTCAATCCAAAAAGCATCAGGTGCTGAAATCACCGGGTGGTGTACTGCTGATAACGCCGGAATCCATAGAGTCACTCTTCATCAATCACCCTGATAAGCTGGACATACTGTTTTCTCATCTCAGCTTTATAGTCATCGACGAAATGCATGCGTTTCTCGGAACAGAACGTGGAGCGCAACTACGTAGCCTGTTGGCAAGATTGACACAACGCGCAAATCATCAAGTGCGCATCATTGGATTGTCTGCTACGCTCGGAGACATGACTTCCGCACAAAAATGGGTTGACCAGAAGAATCCAGATAGCATCGCGATGATCAAAAGTGGAGATAATAAAACCGTAAAATACATCATCAAGGGTTATCGGCGGCTAAAATCTGGAGAGGAATGTGGAGAGGACTCCTCTGATAAAGAGAATGCAGAATCTATCGCCACACCTGACGATTTTCGCTTGGCCAAAGACCTAATCAATGCTTTTGCAGGCAAGACGGCATTGATATTTGCCAACAGTAAACAACAACTGGAACTGTATGCAGACCTTACAGGACGCCTTCTGTTACGAGCCGGGCGGCCAAATCTGTTTCGCATTCACCATGGCTCGTTATCAAAGGCCGAGCGTGAGGATACTGAAGAGGCTTTGCGATCAAAATCAAGCCCAACAGCAACTTTTTGTTCCAGCACATTGGAGCTTGGCATTGATGTCGGCAATATCAGCAGAGTGGGCCAAATAGGCGCTCCCTGGTCTGTTTCTTCGCTGAAACAGCGATTAGGACGCAGTGGTCGTGGAGAGGATCAGGCTTCTGAGCTGTGGTTGTATATGGTTGAAGATGCAGCAACCGAACAATCCAAACCTATTGACCGCCTCTACCCACAATTGCTCCGTGCTATTGCCATGACGGAACTTATGCTGGAAGATTGGTGTGAGCCTCCTGACATTGAACGCTGGCATCTCTCCACCTTGGTTCAGCAAATCATGAGCGTAATTGCCGAAGCTGGCGGCGCATCGGCATTAACTCTATTTGAACGTCTCATCACCCGAGGATCATTTAAGAACATTGACCAGAAAACGTTGGTTCGTGTCCTTCGCAGCATTGGGGCCAATGACCTGGTAGAGCAAACTCCAGAAGGCACAATTATTCTGGGCCTCAAGGGTGAGCGGATAGTCAGAAGCTTTGAATTCTACTCTGCATTTGTAACCGAAAAGGAATTACGTGTGCTGCATCGTGGTCATCTTATCGGAACCGTTTCCGCATTGCCGACAACGGGGGCTGAAGGCTTCTTGATCCTGGCCGGCAGACGCTGGAAAATCATCGAAATCAACCTCGATCGCGAAGAAATCTTGGTGGAACCATCACGCGGTGGGCGCTTGCCATTATTCTCTGGCTCATCTGGGCCTGATCTTCATCCACGCATTCATGAGAAGATGCGCGAGATTCTTTCAGACACCCGAGTGCCCGTTTACCTGGATCAATTGGCAAAAGAGATGCTGCAAGAGGCAAGAATTTTTGCACGAGAGTCGGATATCTTGCACCATCCTTTCTTCCTGAATGGAAACGATACATTATGGTTTACCTGGTGTGGGACACGCGCAAATAGAACCCTCCTTGGATTAGGTTTGTATAAGGATTTGGATGTAAGTGACGAAGGTATTGCTCTTTCCTTTGAAAAAATGAGAGATACTGATATCCAGATGTGCTACAGCCAATTTCTCTCTGAACAACCCGATCTTGTCAAATTGGCAGAGCATTTTCCTGTGAAAATTGTTGAGAAATATGATGGCTTCCTGACAGAAGACTTGCTATGTGAAGCATTTGCACGCAATTATCTCGACCTGCCAGGAGCTTTAAAATCTATCAAAGGGATGCCTTTTATTTCTGATTCTGAAGCACCATAACCATACCCGCTTGATACCCTTCTATCCTCCTGATCAAATCGTTTTCAAAGTCCCGGACTGCCTCTCCGTCCAATTGCACCCTCACGGAGACCCCATCCTTCAGATAGAACAGCTCCGCTCCGAGCATCGGCGAGAAGATCTCCCGAGCGATATAGAGATAGAACCTGGTCTGAAACTCATAAGCCTCGCTATGCCTCTCTGACGAAGAGAACTTGAAATCCAGAATCTTCCATCCTTCAGCAGTCTTGATCACCTTATCCGGCCGGCCGGATAGAATATACCTGCCAAAGGGCCTGATGATCTGGTACTCGTTCATGGACTCCAAAGCCGACTCCATCTCTTTTATCAGGGGATGATCTTTCAACCGGCCCAGATGCCTCAGCACCTCCTGAAAATCAGCCTCGCCCAGCCCTAAAGGCGGCAGATCATACAATTCCCGGAGTGTCTCGTTGCTTGCGACTTCTACAAGCTCTTCCAGCCGGCACCCATTTCCCACCGCCTCCATGACCTTGTGGGCGAAAAGGCCCATTGCTCGACCTTGATCTCCCTTTCCGGGATCTTCTTCACGGGCAATATCATCTTCATCGATCTGTACACCCCGTCCGGGCGATGATGGGGCCTTGCTGATGATCGTAGGCGAGATGTATTCTTTATAGGTCTCGGAGGCTACGGGCTCAATGTACCTCGTCTCCAGAGTAAGCCTTGCAGGAGACGCAGAAGCTGGTGGGGCTGTGGCCTCAGCTGCAGAGACTATCTCCACAATATCTTCAAATCCGGGAGCCGGTGATATCCCCTCGCCCTGGACTTCGATCATGCTGCCCAGGATCATCTCCCTCCAGGGTCGTGATTTGCTGCCCTTCTTGCTGGATATAGTTATGACCAGCATATCCGACGCCCTGGTAGTAGCTACATATAAAGAGCGCTTTTCTTCCTCAAAATCACGTTCCTTTTCCTCCGCTATCATTTTCCCCAGGAAAGACCCAATGCACTGATCTTTGTCCAGGCAATTCAGGGCGAAACACATGCCATCCTCGCTCTTATCAAAGAGCAATAATTCATTTTGCTCCTTTTGGCTCCAGGAGGTGTCGCCCACTATCACTATGGGAAACTCGAGGCCCTTGGCCTTGTGCACAGTCATGACCTTGACCGCATCTGTATCCTCGCTCTCGATGGAGGCCTGCTCTTCGTCATCCAGTCCCACGTTATTGAGCATCCGAATCAGATCCCGTAAAGATACTCCTGCCTCATCCAGGCTGCGGGAAGTGATGATGAACTTCCGAAGGTTGGCTGACTTGCGGCCGCTGGGATCCTCGACGGCCAGGAATGCCGGATAATCCAGCTCCTCCACCAGCCTCTCCGCCAGCTCACTGGGCCGGATCATGGTTCTGATGGGCAGATAACTCTCCATAGCCCGATGAAATCTCCTCAAACGATCGATCCTGCCGGGATCTATATCTGACTCCTCGATCCGGCCTAAAATCTGGAATATGCCTTTTCCGGCGGCTTTGGCCCTGCACTTCAGCCGGGCCATATCCTGAATATCCAGGCCCACTAGCGGAGACATGAGAGCAGTGGTCAAAGCCATTTCATCACCTGGATCCGAAAGCACTCTGAGCATGGCCAGGATGCCAGCGATCTCTGGAATCTCGAAAAACCCGGCCTCTCCAACGGTGTAATAAGGAATGCCATGCCTGGCCAGGGCACTGGTGTACTCCTTGCCCTTTTCCGGCCTCATCTTGCGAAGCAATATTGCAATATCCTTGAACATTATCGCTCTCTTAGTGGCGACGAGTTTTGTCTCACCGCCAAATTGCTCCCTCTTCACAAAATCAAACTGCTGGCCCACTATACTGAGAATGTATTTTGCCGCAGCCTCCGCTTCGTCCTGAGGATCAAAGAGAATCTTCACTCGGGGCCGATTGCCGGTCTCTCCCACCACGGATAGAGGACTTACCGGCTCATAGCTCTGCGAATATCTCTTGTCAGATGAATGGAAGACCAGAGGATAGAACGCATTGCATAGATTCAGAATATCAGGATGGGACCGGAAGTTTCTTTCCAGGTGCCGCACAACTCCCCCCTCCGACCTGATCATTTCCCTGGCATCGGAGAAGACCTCTACCTCGGCCCCCCGGAACCGGTAGATGGACTGCTTGGCATCGCCCACGCAGATGATGCGGCTGTGTTCGCCACAGACGAGGTCCAGGACCTCCTTTTGCAGGGAGTCGGTATCCTGAAACTCGTCCACTATGATGTAACGAAACTGACTGCTGTATCTCTCTTTAATCCAGGCGTTCTCGGGCGAGGCTAACAGCTCCCTGAGAGTGACCAGAACTCCGGCAAAATCGGTTAAGTTCTCTTCCTGCATCTCCTCCTGGAAGGATCGATAAACCTCCTCGAAAAGCTTCTTGAAAGCATCAGAGGCAAAAACCAGGGATTCAGCTATGGAAGAATCGCCATGCAAACGAAGCCCGGCTTCCTCTTTTCCGGCAGGCCTTGACCTCATCATGGCATATCTCCTCTCCTTTACCGCTCGCTTTAGAGCACGGCTGAGGTCATCTAAAGTGAGGTGCCGGATCAAAGGCTCAATCAGGTCCTCGTGTTCGAAGAAGGCACGGAATATGCATCGATCTAAAATGGAAGAAACCTGGGAATCCGAGCCGATCTGGATATCCGGAGCTATCCGGGCGTAGACGCCAACCTCAGAGAGGATGCGTGCCGCAAAGGAGTCAATGGTGCTTATCCATGCAAAGGCCATGGATGATTTAAGCTGCTGCCACCTCACGTCGTCCGCCTCTTGCTGCCTTATCATATCCAGAATGCGGGACTTCATCTGCGCTGCCGCCTTCCTGGTGAAGGTTATGGCTACCACATTTCCTACATTCAGGGGATCATTATTCCGAAAAGCTCGATCGAAAATGTCAATATAAGCCGCGGAGATGGTATGGGTCTTTCCGGTGCCTGCGCTTGCCGAAATGAAGAGGTCCTGCTCCATTATTGCATTCCTCCTCTGGAATTCAAGATCAACTGGCAATTCAGCTGCAGGCCGCAGAAATAGCAGTCGCCTCCCTTTTTTTTAATGTATATGTTTAGCTCACCATTTCCCTTCTTCGCTGTGAATCTATCAGTTTCAGTGTTATTGATTTTCAAGATTACTTCAGAATCTTCGCTAATGAGCGTTAGTGAAATAGTTTTATCCTTTTTGGATATATTGATGGTCTTACCGTCTTCGATTTTGGCAATTCCTGCCGTGTATACCCAATCGATATGATATTTCTTTACTAGAAATTCCTTGAGCTTCTTATCATCAGTTCCTGGTATTTTCGTCCAGCTAAACACATACTCTTCAATCATCTTCCCTGGCCAAAACTCCCTTTTCTCGAAGATTCTATCGAGGGTCTGGAGAAGCTCCCTGTCCACATCCGAGAAGTTCAGGGACGACTTTGGCTTGGTGGAAAGATCCATCCTGCCCTGGCTGGCAAATGCGTCCAGATTCTTGGAAATCGTTCCTTTTTTCACCACCCGGAAAAATGACCTTACAAGCTGTGGGTTGCTGGGAAGATCCCTGTTCTCCATAGATAGCAGCACCAGAGTGTACAGCTTCAGCTGCTCCCAGTCCCCGGAACTGCTGGCCTTGTAATCTGAGAGAACCAGATCGTAGACCTTCTTTTTCAGAGCAACATTTATGTCAATCCGGTCTATCCTGCCCCGAAGGATCATTTCGCCATACTTTTTGCCGCAGCCGGACGCCAGACAGGCCATATCTGCTAGCCTGAACTCAAAGGGCAGCTCAACTAAAGTCCTCTCACCGATACAGGCCAGCTCTCTTTTGTCCCGCTCAAACTCCAGATATCCCTGAATCGCGCCAGTTGCATCCTCTGTCATGGCCCTCCTTACGGACGGCAATGACCGAACGGTATTGGCAGCCAGGAACCTCTGTATTATGCCTTCTACCACCTCACGGACCTTGCCCTCCTCTATTGCCCTGTCCCAGGTGGCATTCTCCTCCTGCTTCCAATCGTAGAGGCTCTTGAGAGCGGCATGGTAGGTGATTCCCTTCTCAATTGAAGACAGCTCATATAGCTCATCGGACTTTTCCTCCAACCGGAGCATGCGACGAAAGAAGAACTTGAAAGGACACTTCTGCAATTCAGAGATCCTGGTATAGCTCAGGGTCCTGCCCACCAGGGATTCGACAACCGCCCGATCTTCTACCTTCCAGGAAAATTTCGAACCGGCATAGAGCTTCAATGGTGCAGTCAGGCTTTGAGCGCTTTCGGGTACCACCAGTTCTCTTCCTTCGGCCATTCCCCGTCCAAACTGGATCATCAGCTCAGTTGCACTCATGGGAGCAGTTCCCCTTTCCAGAGTATTGGTTTTCTCATAGTCCCAGCCATCCAGCCATAAAGAAGGCATCATCAGCTCTCCTTCTCGAGAGGCGGACAGGTAAGTTATCACCGCCTGAGAAGATGAACATAAAGAGGAATAGAGTGCTTGCCTCTGCTCCCGTTCCTTGATCAGGGAGTAGCCAGGATTCAAAGCAATGCCCTCCAGAGAATAAAGGGGATTGGAGCGGCGGGTGGGGAATATACCGTCATTGAAATCAACGATGTACTTTATAGAACGATGCCGAAATCTGGCCGAATGCAGTGGCAGGATTTCCACCTCATTGGCCAGGGGAGAAGATGGCCTGTACTCCTCGCTGCCTATCAAGATCTCTAAGTCGGCCAGGAGACCTGGCAGAGTCAGACTCTTGCCATCAATAATTTTGACCAGGACCTCCAGCTTATCCAGCAACTGCTCAAATCTGGCTATAGCCATAGCCTCTGTTCCGAGATCTGCATTTTCGAGAAAAAGGAAACGAACTCGAAGTGGCTCCATCCAGATGGTTAGCTCCTTTTTGAACCGCTCAAAATCGGTCTCCCCTTCCCTGAACTTCTCGATCTCCTGCAGAGCCTCAAATAGCTGGCCGGATCTTTGCAGCACCTCCTGGCAAAGCAGGATCCTGGCCTCATTAGCCTGAAGATCGCTATCATAAACGCTATCATCCTGAGCCAGAACCTCAAGCCTCTGCTTTTGTGCGGCAAGATGGCCTTCCAGTTTTGCCTTCCACTCTCTTCTCCGGTCCTCCAGAGAACTCCTCTTTGGACCAATGTAAAGCCCCGCTCCCCTGGCTAAAGCTTCCAGACCGTCAAGATCGAATTGTGCTGCCTCCGGCAGTCCCAGGCCGTGATCGAGCATTGATATGAGCAGATGAGAGGGATAGCCAGCTAAAGCTGTCCGGAAAGGCAGAATAAGAAGCTGGATGGCAATGCTGCTCGATAAAGGTTCTTCACCGCTCAATTTTACTGGAACTTTATATTCCTCCAGCTTCCTGGAGAACTCCCCTGCCCTTTCCGAGAAGTTGTTGAGGACCACGGCGATCTCCCCGGGCTTCATGCCGTCATCCACAATTCGCCGTTTGATATCCCGGCAGACCTGTATCAACTCCGCCTCAGGATCCTTAAAGCAGGCAATTTGGATGAAATCGCCTTCCAATTTCACAGTCGGTCCCTGGTCTTTCAAGAGCCTTTCCAGGGGCCCAGCGGCCTTTGGAGAGGATGCGAGCTCCTCGTACAGGACTTTCACAGACTGAATCGAGAGCGATTCCAGGAATTTGCTCCATCTCTCCCTATCCACATAGACCGGGTCCAGTGTCATGAAAGTCTCCTGGAAAAGAGGTATGACCTTAGAAAGAAATATCATCTGAGCCCATGAGAGATTGGTGAAACCGTCAAGGAAAAGAGTTTTGCTGCATCGAGAAGCCAAATAATCTTTGATTTCCTCAGGGTCTATCTTCACGTAGGCATCAAAAGTATCATAGAGTTTTGCCCGGTAAACCGTATCAAGCTCCCTGAGTGCATATTTGACCAGAGATCGGGCGGTATCATTGGCCAATCTTGCCATAAGGGCAGCCTCTCCTTCGTCCTTGGCCTGCATCACCGCTTCAGCGACGAAAGCTATCAAGCCAGGGGAATCTTTGAGCGGATAGAAAGGACCCAAATCTTTTTGGGTTGCCGATCCGAGAATATTAGCTATGAACACATTCAGAAGGTGCTTATCGACATACATCATTTCCTGATGGGTATGGCCATAGACCTCATCAGCAAACTGGTCTATCACCATAAAACTCCCCCTTGGGACAGATGAATGCAGACCCCTTGAGAACCATTCTGAGAACTCCTTTACGAATTCACCAGTTGGCCCCAGAAAGGTGTAATACAAGGGATTTTCGCGGTGAGTTTGCTCCATTACTCTTACTAGATAATTAGTCTTTCCTGATAGAGCTGGCCCTTTGATAATATGCAGTTTCAGTCTATTCCCTCCGGTTCCTAATTCTATAAATGAGATTATTTGATTAATCTATTGGTCGTCTTCAGTGTTTTTTATTAAATCCATTCATCTGGCGGTCGGCCCGGTTTAAAGTTTATTCCACCACCATCCTCTTCAAGCAGGTGCCTTAGCGGTCCAATTCTTTATTTCGTGAGCCCCAGGACATGAGCGCTTTTTTGCAGCCAATCGATGCCGGTCGTAAGGGATGAGATTCTCCCACTTATCATCGATGAATTAATAAATACGTGATACTGTCTTGTTTTTATGGCAGAAAAATGAAGGTGAAATTATAAATTACCAACCAGCATTTAACCAACTCATGGATATTTTTATTACACCAGAGGTCAAGAGACGACAAGAAATCCATGAGCTGTCCTAGGATCTATTTTCACTTTGAAGCTCTGCAAAAATTGCATTCCGCTCTTGCTCCCAAATGCTAACCTCATCCGCAAGCTTCTTCGTACTGGCAATCCTGCGATCCAAGCATTCCTTTTAAAGTGCAGAAAGTTCTCTCTCCTCCATTATTAAGCCAGCTTATTTTCTTAAGAGTACGATGTTGAAAGTCAATCATACCCCTCCCCCATCTTCTCCCTCCCCCCCATCCTCTTCTTCCTCTTCTCCTCCTTCATCCTCTCCACCTTGTAATCCTGGAA
>ENA-UOXR01003300-UOXR01003300.1-bioreactor-metagenome-genome-assembly--contig:-NODE-3300-length-13829-cov-5.631552_pt1 | contig 13829 bp, 12 predicted proteins | sample MGYA00238164_ERZ764825 | MGnify/ENA primary metagenome ERZ764825 (study PRJEB28920, sample SAMN05720171) | bioreactor metagenome | isolation source: Anaerobic biogas reactor | place: USA:Washington...
TGCGGGAGCTGGCCTGGCCGCCGCACACGCTGCAATGGGTGATCTCCAGGCCCGGCTTGGCAAGGGTGGCTTTCCGCTCCTCCACCCACATGTTGTCAGATTTATGGGGGAGCTTGGCGATGGCTCTGGATTCAATTAAATTGCATCTGTTGCACTTGCGCTGTTCTTTCCCCTCTTTTGTACATGAGGCTGGCGTGTCTACTGACCAATTGCTGAATTTATGTCCCCAAGCGGCTTCTTTCTTAGTGTCTTTAACGCCGCATAACTTGCATATGCGTTCTGCTATTCCTTCCTTGGTACAGGAAACCTCCTGTGTCGTTTTCCAACTGCCAAAATTATGCTTTAACGCAGGATCCGCCTTGTTTTCCTGAGTAGCGCATATATTACATGTTCTTGTAAAGTTACCGTCCACCTCACACTTCGCGGCAGGGTTGGAAACCCAGTTCCCCCACTCGTGGCCTGTCTTTGGCAGAACATTTGTTTCTCGCTCCCCCTTACAAAGCTGGCAGTATTTTTCCCGTAAGCCATCTGTTGTACATGTCCGAGGCTCTATTGTTATCCAGTCGGTCATTTGATGGCTGATTTTCTTCACATCCTCATAATCCTTCTCGCCACATGTTTTACAGGTGGCTGTTTTTTGACCAACCTCGGTGCATGTTGCAGGTTTGGTCAGTATATAATCACCCCAAGTATGGCCCTTTGCTTTCGGTTCATTATAGTCAGTTGTCGTCACGCCACACTTGCTACAGGTCTTGGTACTCGAACCGGAATCAGTGCACGTCGCAGGAGTCTTCTCAATCGGTTTTCCCCACTCATGAACACAATCATCTGCTATCGCCACACCAGCCATCCCCACCAACAAACAGCACACCAACAGCGCGCCCAAGGTTTTCCTGAATCTCGACATGGTCTGTTCTCCTTTCCATTACGGCTTCAATATTGACTGATTCATATTCTGACTGATTAACTGCCATTATAGGCAGATTGAGAAGGCATGTCAAGCGGCACACAGCGCAAAACCGCGTTCCGCTTTCTCTCCATCTATTAGACGGCGGGGAAGTGTAAAATGTTTCATCTTCTCAGAAAAAATTTTGTTTTATATTTTGTGCCCCGCAAACGCACACAGGAACAAAAAAGGGGTTGAAGGAAGGGGGCCAATAATGGCAGGGCTTCCCGGACGATGCGCTGTGAAACGATACCTGGCGCTCCCCTGTCAATCATCTTACCCCGGGGGCGACTGATAATCGCCCCTGCAATGGTGTGTGGGAGGCCGGGTCAAGCCCCTTTCCGACATGAAAAACCGGCGCGCTGTGCGCCGGTCAGGCCTCCGGAAGAGTTTATCCCTCCGCCTTCAGCAGCGCCCGGGGGATGTCTTTTAGCTGGCTGAACTTGTGCTGAAGAGGCAGATCGCTATAGAAGCCGTCCGGGTCAAACAGGGCGGCGGCCATGCCCGCGTTTTGCCCCGCCTCGGTGTCAATGGGGCGGTCCCCCACCATCACGCAGTCAGCGGGGCGCAGACTGTGCCGGGCTGCCAGCCAGTTGAGGGCATCGGGGGCCGGCTTGTGGGGAAAATCCGCCTCAGAGGTGATGAAATCCCGGAACAGCCCGTCCATGCCGTCCCGTTCCAGGGCTTCCACCGCCTGGCGGTTGCGGTGGGTGTAGAGGTAGTTGAAGCCGCCCCCTTCAAGCACCGCCAAAAGCGCCTCCCGGCAGCCGGGATAGGGCCTCATGGCCCCGATGCCCAGCTGGGAAGCGTGAACGGCGCAGCGGGCCAAAAGCGCCTCCGCCTGACGCTCCCCCGCCAGCGCCAGGCTGGCATGGCGCAGGGTGATCTTGGCCAGGCGGGTTAACTCCCCTTCCTCCGGAAGGGGAAGGCCCATATCCTCAAGGCCCAGGGCCAGGGCGGATACAATGACCGGATAGCTGTCGTACAGGGTGCCGTCAAAATCCCAGATGAAGTGTGAAAAAGCCATCAATCCCCTTACTTTCCGGCGATGTCGCTGGTGCAGTGGGGGCAGCGGGTGGCGTCATCCGCCACAGGCTCCAGGCAGAAGGGGCACTTGCGCACCACGGGGGCCGGGGCTTCCACTTCCTTTTTCTTAAATTTGCCGATCAGCTTCACAAACATGAAGATCCCCAGGGCAATCAGCAAAAAGTCGATAACCGCCTGAATGAACATGCCGTAGTTGAGGGTTGCCACCCCCGCCGCCGCCGCCGCTTCCACGCTGGTGAGGGGCACCTCGCTGGCCCCCAGCTGAATAAAGAGACCGGACACGTTGATCCCTCCGGTCAGCAGCGTCAAAAGCGGCATGAGCAGGTCGCTCACCAGGGAGCTGACGATCTTCCCAAACGCGCCGCCGATGACCACCGCCACCGCCAAATCGATCACATTTCCCTTGATGGCAAAGGCCTTGAACTCGTCCCAGAACTTTTTCATGGCGTCTTCCCTCTTTCTGAGTAGTAAAATATACACAAATAGTACCATGCGTTCCACACTTATACAAGCGTCAATGTGGTTTTTTGTCCCGAACCGTCCCAAAAAACCCGGTAAAAGACCATGATTGGATTGGCAAATTTGAATTCCGCCTTGACAAGTCCCCGGAATCCGTGCCATTATGTATACCAATACATAGGGAAATATGGGTTTGGTTTCCCGTGTAACTGCCCGTGGGCAAGAAAAAAGGAGGACCTCCATGCGGAAACTGTTTGTATTGTTCCTGGCCCTTTCCCTGGTCCTCGGCATGATGGCGCCCGCCGTTGCCGAGACGCCCAATTACAAAATCGCCATCCTCACCGGCACCACCACCCAGGGCGAAGAGGAATACCGCGCCGCTGAAACCCTCAAGGCGCAGTATCCGGACATCGTCATCACCGACACCTATCCTGACAACTTCAACGCTGAGGTGGAAACCACCATTGGCAAGCTGCTCACCTTTGCCAATGACCCTGATGTCAAGGCCATCATCATGGTCCAGGCCGTGGCCGGCGCCACCGCCGCCTTCACCCAGATCAAGGAAACCCGCCCTGACATCCTGCTGATCGCGGGCGTGGTGGCGGAAGACCCCGCCGACATCTCCGCTGCGGCTGATATCGCCATCAACTCCGACGACCTGGGCGGCGGCGCGCAGATCGTGGAGACCGCCAGCGAGTGGGGCGTGGATGTGCTGGTTCACTACTCCTTTGCCCGTCACCTGGGCATGGAGACCATCGTGGCCCGCCTGAACATCCTGAAGGAAGAAGCGGAAGATGCCGGCATCCAGCTGGTTGAGCGCGACGTGCCCGATCCCCTGGGCGAGGGCGGCGTGTCCAACGCCCAGAACTACGTGCTGGAAGACGTGCCGAAGGTTATGGAAGAGTATGCGGGCAAGAAGGTCGCCTTCTTCTGCACCAACTGCGGCATCCAGGAAGCCCTCCAGGCCGCCATTCTCAAGGAAGTGCGTGACGGCGAGGAAGCCTACTATCCCCTGCCCTGCTGCCCCAGCCCCTTCCACGGCTTCCCGGCCTCCCTGGACGTGGCGGTTGATCCTGAAGACTATGGCAACATCCCCGCCTACATCCAGAAGGCTGCTGAAAAGCTGCAGGAGTACAACGCCCTTGGGCATTTCTCCACCTGGGCCGCCCCCGTCAACATGGCGATGATTCTCAGCAGCTTCGAGTATGCCCAGAATTACATCCAGAACGGCGGCGAGCGCGTGGATAAAGACCAGCTGCACGCGGCCTTCGTGAAGGCCACCGGCTCTGATCTGAGCGTGACCGAGTATGTGGACGGCGATGGCAGAGAGTATGACAACTTCTTCATGATTCTCTTTGACAACATCGATTTCAACGACTACATCTGATTTAGAAAAAACAAACACATCTTTCCCGGGGGGCCTGCCGCTGGCCGGCAGGCCCCCCGGTGAACAAAGGCCGTGAAATGGGGGAAGAAGGCTTGTCGCAGGAATACGTGCTGGAAATGAATGGAATTACCAAGCGGTATGGGGAAAATGCCGTGCTGAAAGACGTCTCTCTCAGGGTGCGCCCGGGGGAGATTCATGCCTTGCTGGGGGAAAACGGCGCCGGGAAATCCACGCTGATGAACATCCTCTTTGGCATGCCGGTCATCCATGCCACCGGGGGCCATGAGGGCAGCGTCACGCTGGACGGGCATCAGACCCATATCACCTCCCCCATCCACGCCATGCAGGAAGGCATCGGCATGGTGCATCAGGAGTTCATGCTGATTCCCGGCTTCACCGTGGCGGAGAACATCAAGCTCAACCGCGAGATCAGCCGGCCCAACCTGGTCAGCCGGCTGCTGGGCGGCGAGCTGGAAACCCTGGACTGGCAGGCCATGCGCGCGGACGCCCGCAAGGCGCTCTCCAGCGTGGGCATGAACCTTCACGAGGATACTCTGGTGCGGGGCTTGCCGGTGGGCTATATGCAGTTTGTGGAGATCGCCCGGGAGATCGACAAGGAAGGCGTCAAGCTCCTGGTGTTTGACGAGCCCACCGCGGTGCTCACCGAAAGCGAGGCGGAACAGCTGATCTCCGTGATGAAGGCCATCGCCGCCCGGGGCATCGCGGTGGTCTTTATCACCCACCGGCTGGACGAGGTGATGCAGGCGGCCGACACCGTGACCGTGCTTCGGGACGGCCGCTTTGTGGCGGAAAAGCCCATCGGGGAAACCTCCCTTGTGGACATGGCCGCCATGATGATCGGCCGGGGGGACGAGGGCCAAGGAACCCGCCAGGGCCGCCAGATCGGCCCGGAGGCGGGGGTGGTGCTTGAAGCCCGCAACCTCACCGTGGAGATGCCGGGAGAGATGGTCCGAGGGATCGACATGACCGTCTACCAGGGCGAGGTCTTAGGCGTGGGCGGCCTGGCCGGCCAGGGCAAGATCGGGCTTCCCAACGGCATCATGGGCCTCTGCCCCGCCACAGGCGAGGTGGAGGTGTTTGGCGAGCCGCTGCCCCTTAGCAACGCCGCCCAGGCGCTGGCCAGGGGCCTGGCCTTTGTGTCGGAGGACCGGCGGGGCGTGGGGCTGCTGCTGGATCAGTCCATCGAGGACAACATTGCCTTTTCCGCCATGCAGGTGCATGGAGGGTTTTTATCCGGACCCAGGGGCCTGCGCTTTCAAAACCGGCGGGAGATACGCCGCTACGCCCTGGACATGATCAAGCGCCTGGACATCCGCTGCACCTCCCCGGCCCAGAAGGTGGGCACCCTGTCCGGCGGCAACCAGCAAAAGGTCTGCGTGGCGCGGGCGCTGGCCTTAAATCCCCGGCTGTTGTTCGTGTCCGAGCCCACCCGGGGGATTGACATCGGCGCCAAAAAAATCGTGCTGGAAACCCTGACCCGGCTTAACCGGGAGGAAGGTCTGACCATCGTGATGATTTCTTCAGAGCTCAACGAGCTGCGCTCCATGTGCGACCGCATCGCCATCATCTCAGAGGGCAAGGTGTCCGACATCCTCCTGCCCCAGAGCAGCGATGTGGCCTTTGGGCTTGCCATGTCCGGGCTTAAACACAAGGAGGAGAAAACGGCATGAAAGAGCGTTCAAAAAGCCAGTGGATTCTCTCCGTCCTGCTGTTTGCCGCGGCCCTGGTGCTTCTGGTGGTGGGCGTCATGGGCTTCTCCTCCCGCTCCGGCGGCCAGGTGAGCGCCCTGATGACGGACATGCGGTCCCAGGCCGTGCTGGGCCGGGCCGCGGGCAGCATCATTGACGATATCGCGCTGAAGGCCAAGCAGGATGCGCGCAAATACGCGGACGAAAACAACTACAGCCGCAACCAGCGGGCGGAATACGCCTCCCAGCAGGAGGACCTGGCCCGCGAGGAAGCCAGGGCTCGCTACTTAAACTTCAGCCCCCAGCAGCGCCAGGCCATCCTGCCCGGCATCGCGGGGCTGGAGGCCCTGATGCGGGACTATGGCGCCCTCTATCAGCAGGAGCGGGAGGTGTACGCGGAAAGCTGGCGCGCCCAGCAGGCCGCCCAGACCGCAGCCCCTGAGACAGAGGACGCGGAGGCCATCGGGGCTGATGCCGCGGTCTCGGACGATGCCATGCTGTCAGAAGAGGTGGTGGACTATTCCGGCTTTGTGGCAAGCGATGCCCTCCTGGCCAAGGAGGACGCCATCCGCCCCGCCTATGACGCCCTGTTTGCCCAGATCAACGAAGCCCTGCCCGAGCTGCCTGAGGAGGCGATTGACGATTTGTACCGGCCGCTGACCGAGATGGTCTATGAGCCCGGGGAGAACTTCGAGACCGCCTATGACCGCTATGCCGCCGCCAGCGGCGATCAGGTGCTGGAGGGGTCTGACCGCCTGCGCATGACCGTGGCGCGAAGCGGCAGCAACTGGATCGCCTTTGCGGTGGGGCTTACTGTGCTGGGGCTGACCGCCTTTTTCTACAAGCCCTTAACCCGCAAGCTGGGGGTGCCCCGGCTGGTGATCACGGTGTTCTTCCTTTTGCTCTGCGTGGCGGCGGCGCTTTACAACCTGAAGGTCACGGGCCTGATTGGCAACGTCCTCTGGCGCACGGGGATGTATGGCGTGCTCACCCTGGCGATGCTGCCGGGCATCCAGTCCGGCATCAGCCTGAACATGGGCATGACCATCGGCATCATCTCCGGCCTTCTGTCCACCCTGATCGCCATGGAGATCAACCTTGCAGGCTGGAGCGCCTTCCTGTTTGCCATCGGCGTGGGCGTGCTGTTTGCGGTCCCCGTGGGGCTGCTTTACGGGATGCTGCTCAACAAGCTGAAGGGCAGCGAGATGACGGTGAGCACCTATGTGGGTTTCAGCTATGTCTCCCTGATGAGCATCGCCTGGATGCTCCTGCCCTTTTACAACACCCGCCTCACCTGGGCGCTGGGCCGGGGCCTAAGGGTGATGCACAACATGTCCAGCTCCTTTGGCAAGATTCTGGACAACTTCCTGGCCTTTGAGCTCTTTGGCGTGCGGGTGCCCACGGGGCTGTTGCTCTTCCTGTTCTTTGCCTGCTTCCTGATGTGGCTGTTCTCCCGCTCAAAGGCGGGCACTGCCATGATCGCCGCGGGCAACAATCCCCGCTTCACCGAGGCCTCCGGCATCAAGGTGGACCGGATGCGTTTGTTGGGCACCACCCTGTCCACGGTGATCGCCGCGGTGGGCATCATCGTGTATTCCCAGTCCTTTGGCTTCATGCAGCTGTATGCCGGGCCCCGGCAGATGGGCTTTGTGGCGGCCAGCGCCATTTTGATCGGCGGCGCCTCCGTCACCCGGGCCAAGGTATCCAACGTCATCCTGGGCACCTTCCTCTTCCAGGGGGTGCTCTCCATCGGCATTCAGGTGGCCAACGAGGCCATCGAGGTGGGCGGCCTGTCGGAGGTCATGCGCATTCTGATTTCCAATGGCATCATCCTCTACGCCCTGACCCAATCAGGAGGTGATTCCCGTGACTGATAAAACCCAAGGCCGCCCCCGCTTTGACGCCGGCAAGCACTTCAGGGAATATATCGTAACCTATATTTTCCTGATTCTAAGCATGCTGTTCATCTGGGCTTCCGGACGCTCCCTGCCAGAGATCATGGGCCAGCTGATGGGCCGGCTGGGGCGCAACCTGTTCATCGTCCTTTCACTCATCATCCCCATCATCGCCGGCATGGGCATCAACTTTGCCATCACCATCGGCGCCATGGCGGCCCAGGTGGGCCTGCTGATGGCCCTCAACTGGGAGATCACCGGCATCCCGGGCATCCTGGTGGCAGCAGGCATCACCGTGCCCTTAGGCGCGCTGTTCGGCTTTCTCATCGGCAGCCTGCTTAACAAAATGAAGGGCCAGGAGACCATCGGCTCCCTGATTCTGGGCTATTTCGCCAACGGGGCCTATCAGCTGCTGTTCCTGTTTGTGTTTGGCAAGCTGATCCCCTTGAGCGAAAAGGTCACCATCATCGGGGCCACCGGCGTGTCCAACACCCTGAACCTAACCGGCGCCTCCGGGCTGTATATGGTGCTGGACGGCATTTGGCAGGTCACCTTCTCCCAGGCGCTCTACGGCGTCTCCGCCCTGATCGCGGTGGCGGCGGCGCTGCTCTTCGCCCTTAAAAAGATGAGCAAAAAGCGCTTCATCACCCTTTTGTCGGTGGCGGCAGGCGTCAGCCTCGTCTACACCCTGCCCTTTATCTCCGCCATCTTCGCCAACATCCGTGTTCCGGTGGCCACCTTTGTGCTGGTGGCGCTGCTGTGCCTGTTCAACGTGGTCATCATGCGCACCAGGCTGGGCCAGCGCTTCCGCGCCGTGGGCCAGAGCCGCTCGGTGGCCAACGCCTCCGGCATCAACGTCAACCGGGTGCGCGTCATCGCCATCATGATCTCCACCGTCCTGGCCGGCTGGGGGCAGATCATCTTCATCCAAAACCTGGGGACGCTGCAAACCTATTCCGCCCATGAGATGGTGGGCCTCTACGCGGGCGCCGCCATCCTGGTGGGCGGCGCCTCCATCGACCGGGCCACCAACTCCCAGGCCATCATCGGCTGCGTGCTGTTTCACCTGCTGTTTGTGGTGTCCCAGGACGCGGGGGTCAAATTGTTTGGCGATCCGGCCATCGGCGAATACTTCCGCGTGTTCATCTCCTACGGCGTCATCGCGGTCGCCCTGGTGATGCACACCTGGCGCGCCAACGCCGCCCGGGCCAAAAAGAGCAGCCTGCAGGCCTGAGCGAAACCTTCTGATCTTAATATTAATAACAGCCGCCCCCGGGAGCAGCTCCCGGGGGCGTGTGTTTTGTGTGGGTGCAGGGCGTTTAAAAATCCTTGCGCCCATAGATTTTAACACAAGCAAACATCGAACACAGCCACAAAACCACGGACACAAATAGCATCAGCAGCATCCGCCAGCTATCCGCGCCAAGATTTGCTGAAAGATGGTACAGGTTTTCCTCCCCCACGACCCTTGCAATCAATAGCATCAAGGCCGCAAAGACGATGTATTCGATCACCCTCACCTTGGCGTATCCCTTCCAGTATAATAAGGGCATTTCAATGGCGCTCAGCGCAAAGAATGCCGCTGCCGCCAGCGTATAAAAATACCCGTCCTCGGGCACATAGGCCTCATGAAAATAAGGAGCAAGCAGATCAACCGCCCGGTTGATCCCCAGGCAGATCACAAAGGCCGCAAACGAAAACACATAGCGGCCATACACAGCGCTCTTTCTGTCAATCGGCGCAAAACAGATGGCCCGCAGCCCTCTTTCATCGTTCATAAACAGAATTGCGATCACCCTGGATAAAAACAGGAAGGAGATCAGCTTCATGTTCACCGCGCTCATGCCCGCGATGACCAGCAGCCACAAGAGGGTTGATCTCGCCTTCATCGACATGGCATCTATCAAAAAGCTGTTGTAAATGCTTTTCATGTTCATCAACGCTGTGCTCCTTTCAGGCTGTGAAATACGACAATCTCATCGATGCTGGCCGGCTGGCTGATGGCGGTGGAGGGCAAATCGCTCAAATGCGCCCGGGTTGTAAGGGCTTCAAAGCCATACGCGTTTTTGCGGACGCCGATGCACCGGTCTTGAACTGAATCCAGCGCCTCCAGGCTGTCTCTGATGATGACATACCGCTCTTTGATGACATCGGTTTCCTCCGAAAAAACCATCCGGCCGCCGCTTACAAAGGTGATGAAATCGGCCGTCTTTTCCAAATCCGTGGTGATATGGGTGGAATACAGCACGCTTCTTTCACCAGCCCGGATATATTCTTTGATAAGCGTCAAAAACTCATCGCGCATCACCGGGTCCAGGCCGCTGGTGGGCTCGTCCAGAATCAGCAGCTTCGTTTCCCGGCTGAAAACAGAGGCCAGCATCAGCTTTGTTTTCGTCCCGCTGGAAAAGGTCTTGATCGGCTTGCCCTCCGGAACGCCGTATCGATTAAGAAAGGCAAAAAACGCAGAGCTGTCCCAGGAGGGATAAAGCCTTCTCATCATCAGGTTGATGTCTTTTGCTGTCCAGGATTCAAGAAAATAGCAAGCGTCCGCGATATAGCCCATGCTTTCCTTGATCTTTATTTCATCGCTTTGGGTGGACAGACCAAAGGCGGTGATCGCTCCCTCATCAAGAAGAATGGCATTCACAATCGCCTTGATAATCGTGGTTTTCCCGGCGCCATTGGGCCCCACCAGCCCCATGATATAGCCCTTTGGCAGATCAAAGCTGATATCCTTCAGATGAAAGCCGTCATACCTCTTGGCGATGCCTTTAACTTCAAGCAGGTTCTCCATCATGGCAACTCCTTTTCTATGAGGAAATGTATGATCTCCATAAAACTGTCCTTTGTTATTTTGGCGACTTTGCAATGATCAATCGCCTGCAAAATCAGCTGTTCAATTTTATACTTGCATTCCTCTTCCACCCGTTCAAGGCTGAGCGTGACAAAATAGCCCTTGCCCTGAACGGGAGAAATCAGGCCCTCCGCCGCCAGCTCATCATAAGCCCGGTTTGTTGTGATGACGCTGACGCGAAGCTCAGTCGCCAGATGGCGGATAGACGGCAGCATCTCGCCGTTCTTGATTTCGTTATTCAGGATCGCGTCCTTTATCTGGTTTTTTATCTGCTCATACATCGGGATGCCGGATGTGCTGGAAATAATAATGCGCAAATCCCCACCACCCTTCATTCTGTCTATATTGCATTATATACAGTATATAGAATGGTGTCAAGCGGCTTGTGCCCCCAAACAAAAACACCCGGGGATTCAGGCTGTGAATCTCCGGGTATAATGGGGCTTAAGCCCCGGGGGGATATTGGATTAATAGTTCTTCGGGGCGCGCTCGAAATAGTTCTGGGGATGCTTGCAGGCGGGGCAGAGTTTGGGCGGTGTGGTGCCCTCATAAACAAACCCGCAGTTGCGGCAGCGCCAGACGGTGGCTTCCTCCGATACCCAGACCTGCTTGTCATCGATGCGCTTGGCCAGGGTATTGTAGCGGGCTTCGTGTTCTTTTTCCACGGCGGCGACGTTGGCAAACTGGGCGGACAGCTCATTAAAGCCCTCGGCCTTGGCGGTTTCGGAGAATTCCTTGTACATCTCCGTCCACTCGTAGTGCTCGCCCGCCGCGGCATCCGTCAGGTTAAGGCGGGTGTCGCCGGGGGTTGTGCCGTTATGCAGGCTGCCAAGGGCCTTGAACCACTGCTTGGCGTGCTCTTTTTCATGCAGCGCGGTCTCTTCAAAGACACCGGCGATCTGCTGATAGCCCTCTTTGCGGGCGGCGGAGGCATAATAGTCGTACTTGGTACGGGCCTGGCATTCGCCGGAGAAGGCGGTCCAGAGGTTTTTTTCAGTCTGTGTTCCTTTGAGTTCCATGAAATACCCTCCCTAAATTTATTCTTCAACCCACAAACAGGCGCGCTTAGAGCAGCTGAATCAGCGCGGCTAAGGAGCCGCCCACAATCAAAACCGCTAAAAACACGCTCAGCGCGCGGATAAAAAAGGTCTTGTTATTCCTTTTCCTGGTGTGCATATGGCTTTCGTATCTCCTTTGGCGTGGTGCCGCGCTGTCAAAAACAGCCGTCTTTAATGTAGCACAGGGCGGAAAAAGTGTCAACGAAAGGACAGGGTGCCGGATGCCCCTTAAGTCAAAATGGAAACGGCCGGGTATGATGTCATTATCACGGGGAAAAGAGGAGCGGACATGGCAAAACGGGAGTGGAACACCAACAGCGGGGGGCTGTCGATGCTGATTTTTGGCGGCACGGGGGATTTAACCCACCGCAAGCTGCTGCCCGCCCTTTATCACCTGATGGCGGAGGGCCGCCTGCCGGAGGCCACCCGGGTGATCGCCATTGGCAGAAAGCCCAAGGACGAAAAGGGCTACCGTAAGGAGGCGGAGGCCTCCATCACCGCCCATTCCCGCACGGAGGTGGATGCCCGGCAGATGGCCCGCTTTTTGCAGCGCCTGCACTACCACCAGATGGAGTTCATCCAGCAGCCGGACAGCTACCAGGGGCTGAAAGCCTTTTTGGAGCAGGCGGAGGGGCCTGAGAAGGCCGAAAGCCTGCGCCTGTTCTTCCTGGCGGTGGCGCCGGAGCATTTTGGCCCGGTGGTTAAGCACCTGCACAAAAACGGCCTGGCCGAAAAGGGCAATCCCCGCCACCGGGTGATGATCGAGAAGCCCTTTGGCAGCGACCTTAACACCGCCAGAGAACTAAACCACAGCATCTCCCAGGCGCTGGAGGAAAGCCAGGTTTACCGCATCGACCACTACCTGGGCAAGGAGATGGTGCGCAACATCCTGGCCATCCGCTTTGGCAATTCCCTCTTTGAGCCGCTGTGGAACCACCACCATGTGGACAACATCCAGATCACCTCCACCGAAACCCTGGGGGTGGAGGGCCGGGGCGCCTATTACGAGCAGTCAGGCATCCTCAAGGATATGCTGCAAAATCACCTGATGCAGATGCTGGCGCTGATCACCATGGAGCCCCCGGTGGACCTGCAGCCGGAATCCGTGCGGGACGAAAAGGTCAAGGCCCTGAAATCCCTGCGGTTGTTTAACGGGGAAAACCCCTGCGGGCAGATCGTCATGGGGCAGTACGGCCCAGGAGGCGGCATGCCCGGCTACCGGGAGGAGGCGGCCGTGGCCCCGGATTCCCGGGTGCCCACCTACATCGCCCTGGAGGCCCACGTGGACAACTTCCGCTGGGGCGGGGTGCCCATCTATATCCGGGCCGGCAAGCGGCTGGACCGCCCGCGCACCCAGATTGTGGTGGAGTTTAAGCGCCTGCCCGGCGTCAACCACTACGACACCTTTAAAGACCTGCCGCCCAACCTGCTGGTGATCGAGGTGCAGCCGGCGGAGGGCATGTATTTCCAGATCAACGCCAAGCGCCCCGGCAACGAGTTTAAGATGGAGCGGGTGGAACTGAACTACTCCCAGCGCAACCAGTACCAGGGCAATGTGCCCGAGGCCTACGAGCAGCTGATCCTGGAGGCCTATAACGGCAACTCCTCCCTGTTTACCCGCTGGGACGAGCTGGAGTATTCCTGGCGCTTCACCCAGTCCATCGAGGGCACCTGCCCCCAGCAGGAGGCGGCTTTCCCCAACTATCAGGCCGGCTCCCGGGGGCCGGAAGCTGCCGACGAGCTGCTGGCAAAGGCGGGGCGCAGCTGGTGGGAGATAGAGCTGCCCTGCCCCGGCGGCGTCTGCTGAGGCCAGGCCCTTTTCATTTGATCAGCCATACATAAAGGAGACTTTTCATGAGAATCATCGACATTTCCATGCCCATCCGCCACGACATGCCGGTGTACAAAAACCGGGAGGAAAAGCGCCCCCTGCGCACGGTGGAGCGGGCGCTGCCCCAGGACAGCGTCAACGAGTCCAACATCAAAATGAACCTGCACACCGGCACCCACATCGACGCCCCCTTTCATATGATGGCGGAGGGCTGGACCACAGAGGCGCTGCCCCTGGAGAAGTTCATCACCCCCTGCCGGGTGCTGGATTTAAGCCGGCTCACAGACGGCATCACCCGGGAGGATCTGCTGGCCCACCAGATCCAGGCGGGGGAATTCATCCTGTTTAAAACCCGCAACTCCTTTGATGAGGGTTTCCGGGACGACTTCATCTATATCAAGGCGGACGCCGCCGGCTATCTCAGGGACCTGGGCATTAAAGGCGTGGGGATTGACGCCCTGGGGGTGGAGCGCAGCCAGCCGGGCCACGAAACCCACCTGGCCCTGTTGGGCCACGACATCATGGTGCTGGAGGGCCTGGCCTTAAAGGACGTGGCGGAAGGCCGCTACCTGCTGATCGCCCTGCCGCTCTTGATTGACGGCGCAGACGGCGCCCCCGCCCGGGCGGTGCTGGTGGAGGGGAG
>ENA-UOXR01003302-UOXR01003302.1-bioreactor-metagenome-genome-assembly--contig:-NODE-3302-length-13824-cov-5.991357_pt1 | contig 13824 bp, 9 predicted proteins | sample MGYA00238164_ERZ764825 | MGnify/ENA primary metagenome ERZ764825 (study PRJEB28920, sample SAMN05720171) | bioreactor metagenome | isolation source: Anaerobic biogas reactor | place: USA:Washington...
CCTTTGCCAAGGCCGACATCGACGAGGTCGCGCGCCTGGCGGGCGCTCGCGAGGTGGCGCGGTACACGCTGCACATTCCGCATCCTTACCAGCGGCACATGGCCGAGAGCTGGATCGCATCGCACCGCGAGCGGTACGACGAGGGTGTAGCGTTGACCCTCGCCGTCACCGAACGCCAGGGCCGCAGCCTGGTCGGTGCCATGGGGCTTTCGGTCGATGCGGGCAACCTGACGGGCGAACTGGGGTACTGGATCGGTGTCCCTTACTGGGGTCGCGGCTATGCTACCGAAGCCGCGCAGGCCGTGTTGGCTCATGGCTTTGGCCCCCTGGGGTTGGAGCGCATCCACGCCTGCCATTTGGCCCCCAACTTGGCCTCTGGCCGCGTCATGCAAAAGCTAGGGATGGTCCAGGAGGGCGTCCTACGTCAGCATGTCGTCAAGTGGGGCATCCGCTACGACTTGATCTACTATGGGCTGCTGCGACCTGAGTACCTGGCGACGCAGCACCAGAGCGTAACCGTTTCGACGACCGACACGGTGGGAAGGAAAAGCCATGAGTGAGCTCGCTATTGATGGTGGTAGTCCCGTGCGCGTTGACCCGTGGCCCCGTCGCCTTCTGATCACCGAACGCGAGATCGAAGTCGTGCATGCACTTCTCGAAAAGGAGCGTACTCAGGGAGGGGGCCTCGACCGCTACGGCGGTGAGCACGTCGATGCCTATGAGCACGAGTTTGCCGCCTACCACGGCATGGCCTATGCGACGGCCACCAGCTCGGGCACGGCCGCCGTCCATGCAGCCCTGGGGGCCCTACGGATCGACATCGCCCATGAGGTCATCAGCTCTCCGATCACCGACCCTGGTGCGGTGGCACCAATCCTCTGGAACAACTGCATCCCCATCTTTGCCGATGCCGATCCCGACACGATGAACGTCGACCCAGCGTCCATCGCCGAGCGGATCACCGAGCGCACCGCCGCCATCATTGTGGCCCATATAGGCGGCCAACCCGCCGACATGGACCCGATCATGGAGATCGCCAAAGCCCATGGGCTCCCCGTCATCGAGGATGCCAGCCAGGCGCACGCCGCCGTCTACAAGGGGCGCAAGGTAGGCACCATCGGGCAGATGGGCGTCTTTAGCCTCATGGGAGGCAAGCACCATACATCGGGCGGCCAGGGCGGCATGGTGATCACCAACGACGAAGAGCTCTACTGGAACGCCAAGCGCTTTGCCGACCGTGGCAAGCCGTTCAATAGCATCGAGACGCGCAACCTGTTTCTGGGCCTCAACTATCGCATGACCGAGCTGGAGGCGGTGATGGGTCGGGTTCAGCTGGAGCGGCTGGACGAGATCGTCGCCGCCCGCCGCCTTCGTGCCGACCAGCTCGGCGAGCGGATTGCGGACCTGCGGGCCGTGCGCATGCGCACCCTCATCCCCGATACGGTCAGCTCTTACTGGCTGATGCTCATGCATGTAGACGAGGCAGCGCTGCGCGTGGACAAGGAAACCTTGGTGCGCGCCTGTGTGGCCGAGGGCATTCCCATGGATCCCCACTATGACCACATCGCCTATGAGAACCCGCTGTTCCGCCAACGCGCCGCCTACGGCCCGTCGGGTTGCCCGTGGAACTGTCCGTTCTATGGCCAGCAGGTCGAGTACGAGGGCAGTTGCCCAGGCGCCCGAGCGGCTATCAACAGCCACTTTATCATGCCGTGGCACGAATGCCTCACCGAACGTGAAGTGGACGACATTGCCGCCGCCTTGCACAAGGTGGAGCGTGTCTATCTACGTTGACGGTCCGATGGCGTTGACCGTGGGCGGCCATTCTTGGTGCGAGTGCGCGGCCGTTGTACAATGCCCGTTGGCGCTCTAGGCATCTTGTGGAAGGACGAATCGAGGTCGAGTCATGGCATTGAGGTGTCTGGTGACGGGGGCGGCAGGCTTCATCGGCTCGCATCTCTGCGAGCGCCTGCTGGACGACGGACACCAGGTGATCGGGGTCGACTGCTTCACCGACTATTACGCCCGCGGCCTCAAAGAGGCCAACCTGGCGGGGATCCTGGCTCACCCCATGTTCGAGTTCGTCGAGGATGATCTGGGACGCATGGATCTGCGTGGCCTCCTCGACGGTGTCCAGGTTGTCTTTCATCAGGCCGCCCAGGCGGGGGTGCGGGCTAGCTGGGGGCAGAGCTTTGCCATCTATACCGAGCTGAACGTGCTGAACACCCAGCGCCTGCTCGAGGCGGCCGTTGGCTCCCCGACCCTAAAAAAGTTCGTCTATGCCTCCTCCTCGTCCGTCTATGGCAACACCGACACGCTGCCGCTGCGCGAAGCCGATCGCCTGCAGCCCGTCTCGCCCTATGGCGTCACCAAGCTGGCGGGAGAGCATCTGGCGCGGCTCTATGCGGCGAACTTGAGCGTGCCTACGACGTCGCTGCGCTACTTTACCGTATACGGCCCGCGCCAGCGCCCCGACATGGCCTTTACCAAGTTCCTCCGTGCCATCTACCGCGACCAGGCGATCACTGTCTATGGCGACGGAGAGCAGACCCGTGACTTTACCTTTGTGGCCGATGCCGTCGAGGCCAACGTGCGCGCGGCGCAGCATGGCCGACCTGGCAGTTACTATAACATAGGTGGGGGTTCCCGCGTCACGGTGAACCAGTGCCTCGATGTGCTGCGCCAGGTGACGGGCTTGCCCGTCCGTGTGAACCATATCGAGACGCAACACGGAGATGTGAGGCATACCTGGGCTGATACGTCGCTGGCCCAAGAGGAGCTTGGCTTTCGGCCCAGCGTCTCCCTACAAGAGGGCCTGGCCCAGCAGGCAGCCTGGATCCGCGCGACCATCGATGCCGAGAGAACCACAGAGCCCTGAGGTCTTGATGCTCATGACGCAGAATTGCGAGGCCGATCGACCCTGCCCTCTGACCTTGTCCGTCGTCATCCCCGTGTACAACGAAGAGGAGAGCTTGCCGCGCCTGGAAGAGGCGCTCCACGACGCCCTCGATGGCCTGGACGAGCGTTGGGAGGTCCTGCTGATCGATGATGGCAGCACCGATGGCAGTTACCCGCTGCTTCAGGCCATGCACGAGCGCGATGCACGGTTCGGTGTGGTCCGCTTTCGCCGCAACTTTGGCCAGACGGCGGCCTTTTCTGCCGGGTTCGATCTGGCCCAGGGCGAGGTGGTCTTTACCATGGACGCGGACCTGCAGAACGACCCCCGCGACATCCCCATCATGCTGGCGACGCTGCGCGAGGGCGACTATGATATCGTCAGTGGCTGGCGCAAGGATCGCCAGGATGCCTTTCTCCTGCGCAAGTTCCCCTCTCGCATCGCCAACTGGCTCATCTCGCGCGTGACGGGCGTCCATCTGCACGACTATGGCTGCTCCCTCAAGGCCTATCGGAACGAGGTCGTCAAGAACGTCAAGCTTTACGGTGAGCTACATCGCTTTGTGCCCGCCATCGCCAGCTGGATGGGCGTGCGCATCTTTGAGATGCCCGTTCATCACCACGCTCGGCGCTATGGCCGCTCCAAGTACGGCATCTCGCGCACGCTGCGCGTCATCCTGGATCTCTTAACCGTGCGCTTTCTGCTGAGCTATGCCGCCAGGCCGATGCAAGTCTTTGGGCGCTGGGGCTTTGTCTGCACCGCCCTCGGCGTGGGCCTGGGCATCTATCTCACCATCCTCAAACTCGCCCGTAATGTCTCGCTAGCATCGCGCCCTCTGCTATCACTTGCCGTGCTCCTGATGATCATCGGCATCCAGTTCATCTCGATGGGGTTGCTGGCTGAGCTGATGGTCCGCGTCTACCACGAGTCGCAGGACAAACCCATCTATGTGGTCCGAAATCGCCTTCCAACGGCACAGCCTGCGCCTCATGAGCGGGCCTCGCGATGATGCCAGCGCCCTCGGACGATCGAGCCAGCGCCATGGCCGCCCAAGAGTCCGCCGCTCAGAGCCGATCCAAGCCATGGCTCAACGTGCTCAAGGTGGTCGTGTCCGCAGGGCTGCTGGTGCTGGTCATCACGCAGGCCGATCTGCGGGCCGTCTGGCATCTGGTGGCGGGTGCACAGATGGGAGCCCTGGCGGCCGCCTTTGTGGTGGTGCAGCTAGGCGTCGTCCTGCGCGCGGGCCGATGGATGGCCCTCATGCGCGGTCAGGGCGACCACACACCGTATGGCACCCTGCTATACCTCTACTATGTGGGAGCCTTTTTCAACACCTTTCTCCCCACGGGATTTGGTGGCGACGCCATCCGCATCTATGAGCTCAGCCAGGATGGCGGCACCCCTCGCGCGGCCATCTCGACAGTGGTAGCCGAGCGAGCCCTCGGCCTCCTGGTCCAGTTCGCCATGGCGCTGCTGCTGCTCCCTCTAGCTTGGAGGCTGATCCCGCAGGAAGTCGCTCTGCTCCTGCTGGTGTTCGTGCTGGGCGCCTTTGTGGGAACGGCCCTCTTTATGAGCCGCAAGCTGTACTCCTGGCTGGCCGATCACCTGCCGCTGGCGGGGCGCCTGCTACGCCATCCCAAGATCGTTGCGCTCTATGGGTCCTTTCACGGTTACTCACCCCGCTCCGTCCGCCAGGCGGCGGGCATCTCGGTGCTGTTCAACGTCACCCTCATCTTGAGCCAATGGCTGCTGGCGCGCGCCCTCGGCATTGGCCTGGGCGTTCTCGAGTTTGCCGTGTTCACGCCCATCCTCTCGACGCTCCTGCTGGTGCCGATCACCATCGGCGGCCTGGGCGTCCGCGAGGGCGGCTATGTGTTGCTCTACGGCCAGGCTGGGGTTCCGCAGGATCAGGCCCTGGCGCTTTCGCTGCTCACCTATGCCACCACCCTGGCGTCTGGCCTCATCGGTGGCGTGCTCTATGTGGTCGTGGGGTTGCGGCGTATGCGGGGGCGCCCGCGGAACGCTGGGTAATCTGCCATGGGCAAGCATCCCCGGGCGCTGGACACGCTGATCGCACTAGCACTGGCCCTCACCGTGCTGCTGAGCCGCGGCCTCGCGGCCGACCGCTTTCTCTCGTGGGATGAGCCCATGTGGGCCCACCGATCAGCCCGCTTCCTGACGGCCCTCCAAGATGCCCGTTGGGGTGATACCCTCATAACGGGCCACCCCGGCGTCACCACCATGTGGGGCGGATCCCTCGGCCTGTGGTGGCACAGCCAGATCACGGGCGACGCGTCACGCGACCAGCTAGCCGCCGCCGCGTCCATGACGCACATCGACGTCCATGACGACACCCAGATGCGCGCCCTGGGTGAGCTTGTGCCCCTGGCCAAGCACGGTGTCCTGTTCCTCCATGCGGGCCTGGCGGTTCTCTGTTACCTGCTGCTGCGCCAGGCCATGGAACGGGCCGTCGCCGTCGCCGCCGCTCTGGCCGTGCTGGGCAACCCCTTTTTGCTAGGACTCTCCCGCCTCCTCCACATCGATGCACTGGCAGCGCAGTTCATGCTGCTGGCAATCATCGCGATGCTGGTCTACCAACGGCGGCGCGATCTCCTCTGGCTGGGCGTCTCGGGCGCGGCCACAGCGCTGGCCTTTGCCGCCAAAGCCTACGCCGTGTTCTTGGCGCCGTGCGCCTTGCTACTGATCGGCCTCGCGCCCCACCGCGACGTGGATGCCAGCGCCAAGCCTGCGATCCGCACCGTCACCCATCTTTTCATGTGGGGCTCCGCTGCCTGGTTGGCGCTGCTGGTCATCTGGCCAGCCGCCGCCCATCGTCCTGTGGCGGTGATCCGGGAGGTGTTCGGCCTGGCCCTCGGATATGCTGGCGACCCAGATGCGGCCACCAGCACGTACTTTCTGGGCCAGCAGACAGCCTCTCCTGGTCTAGGGTTCTATCCGCTGGCATACCTATGGCGAGCCACGCCTCTCTCCCTGGTGGGCGTAGCGGCGGCCCTGGTGATGCTGCCCTGGCCCGCTCTCTGGCGCGACAAGGAACAGCGGCGAATGGTAGCGGCGCTGCTCGGGTACGGCCTGGTCTATACCCTGCTCATCAGCCTGAGCGCGAAAAAGTTCGACCGCTACCTACTCCCCGCCATCCTGGCGGGCGATGTGGCCGCTGGCGTCAGCTTGACGCAACTGATCGCCAAGCCGCTTGGCGCCATCAGGGCGCGGTGGGCCATCTCGTACCAATCAGGGGCGCTCGCCGCGGTAGCGATCGCGATCCAGGCGGTGGCCCTGGCGGCACCGTTGGCACCAGCGCACTACCTGGCCTACTACAACCCGCTGGCAGGGGGCCTGCCCAGCGCCGTCGAGACCCTCCCCGTGGGATGGGGCGAGGGGCTGGAGGAGGCCATCGCCTGGCTGCAGGAGCAGCCACGCGCCGCCGATCTCACGGTGGCCGCTTGGGGCGTGCCTGGCGTGGCGCCGCTCTTTGACGGAGAGGTTGTCCCCCCCACCGCCGCCAATCTCCACCGCGCCGACTATGTGCTGGTCTATATCAGCGACGTGCAGAACGGCGAGCCCATCCTCGAGCGCTTTGCGAGGGAAGACCCCGTCCACACCACGCGGGTGAGCGGGCAAGAGTACGTTTGGGTCTATGCCAACGACTGGCCGCAGGCGCTCGAGCCCTACCTTCGCTCCATGACCAGCGCCGACTCTGTGCTGGTAGCCAATGATCACAGCACGCTCGACGCGCGCTTGGGCAACAACGCGCTGCACGTGATCCTGGACGACTCTGACGAGACCATCGCCCGCCGCCTACAGGATCTAGCTCAGGGGTGCGACGAGCTGTGGTACCTTTGTTTTGATGCCGTGGCCCCCCAACGCACCCAGCGACTCACTCGTCTGCTGGCTATCGAGGCCATCCTCCTCGAAGAGATCCCCTTTGCCTACGGCACGCTGCAGCGCTATGCCCTGCCGACCGATCCCGCTTTCGGGGAGTCGTTGCCGCAAATCGACCTGGAAGCCGACTTTGGGGGTCGACTCCGCCTGAGAAGCGGCGGGTTTCATCGCACCGACGTAGAACATGGCCAGGCCGTGGGCGTGACGCTGACCTGGGCGGCCCAGGAGGTCGGTGACGCCGACCTATCGATCTATTTGCATCTGGTCGACGCGCAGGGGCGCCGCTGGGCGCAGACCGATGAGCTGCTCCGCAACCAGGCGCGTGCGACGACCTCGGCGTGGTTGGCAGGGTCTGAGCAGCTCAGTCACCACACCATCGACCTGCCCGCTGGGCTGCCGCCCGGACCCTACGAGGTGCTTGCGGGCCTCTATGCGCTGGCGGAGCAGCACAGCCTGGTCCCCATGACCGCCGACGGCCGGTCCCATGCGGGCGGCGTGCCACTGGGCGCCATCACCGTCAGGCCAGCCACCCACCCGCCATCACCAGACCAGGTCGCCGTGGCCCGGAGGCTCGACGCTTCGCTCGGACCCCTGCGCCTGATCGGCTACCGCCCTGAAACGCTCCAAGGAAGATCGGGCGAGACGCTAGCCGTGGACCTCTGCTGGGAGTGCATCCGCGAGATGGATGCCGACTACCAACTCCAGCTTGTCCTGACCACCGGGGCGCAAGCGGCGATCACCGCGACGCTGCCCCTGTCCGGCGCGCCGTATCCCGGCAGCGCCTGGCAACGTGGCGACGTCATCTGCCAGCCGTACGCAATTCCCCTGGACGTCGACCTCGCTGGGGGCCAGTATCAGCTAGGCGTCTCGTTGCTGGATGCAGGCGGCGCCTCGTTGCCAGAGGTCCCGAGCGTGGAGCTGGGACTAGCCGAGGTCGCCCACGTCTCGCGGCAGATGGCCGAGCCCGAAACTGGGCATCGGGTCGCCTACGGCTTTGGCCCCCTATGCACGCTGGTCGGCATCGACTGGAACCAGGAATCGCTCTCCGCCGAGTCTCCGCTCAAGCTCACCTTGACCTGGCATTCGCTAACAGCCACCGACACCGACTATGCCGTGTTCGTGCATCTCGTGGATGACGGCGGCCATATCCTGGCCCAGCTGGATGCTCAGCCCGCCTCCGGAACCCGTCCAACCAGCGGTTGGCTGCCCGGCGAGTATGTCACCGACCGGCACCAGCTCACGGTGCCCGAGGACGCCGCTCCGGGGCCAGTTCGGGTCATGGTCGGGCTCTATGATCCCGCTACCCTAGAGCGCTTGCCGATTCGTGACTTGACCGTCAATCGCGCGGTGGGCGACGCGCTCCAGATGCCAGCCTCGTTCCGCATCGTCGCACAAAGCGAGGAGGGCTAAGCCATGTCGCTACGAGGATATCGCGGCAACGTGCGGGCGCCCGAGTTTCCCGAGGGCGCAAGCTGGGTCAACACCCGAGAGCCTATTGCCCTGCGACAGTTGCGCGGTCGGCTGGTCCTGCTGGATTTCTGGACCTATGGCTGCATCAACTGTCTCCACATCCTGCCCGACCTGCATCGGCTCCAGGAGGAGTTTGCCCGGGAACTGACCATCATCGGGGTACACTCGGCCAAGTTCGACCATGAGAAACAAGAAGACAGCCTTCGCCAGGTTGTGGCCCGTTACGGGATCACCCATCCGGTCGTGAGCGACCCCGACTATCGCATCTGGGAGGCCTATGCCGTGCGGGCCTGGCCGACCACGGTGCTGATCGACCCCACCGGCCGGATCGTCAACGTCCACAGCGGCGAGGGAGTCTACCAGGCCCATCATCAGGCCATCGTGGATACCATCGCACAGCACCGGTCTGAGGAATCGCTCCTGCCCGCTGTTTCCATCCCCATCTCCGAGGTCGACCAGCCCCACGGCCCCCTGGCCTATCCCGGTGCCGTGCTCGTGGACGCAGCCCGAGAGCGGCTCTGGATCGCCGACACCAGCCACCACCGGCTGTTGGTGACCACGCTCTCGGGCCGCGTGCAGGCCGTCGTCGGCGATGGCGAGCCGGGCCTGGTGGATGGAGCTTACGAGAGCGCCCGGTTCCGGCTGCCTCTGGGAATGGCCCTGGCGCCCGACGGCTCGGTCTACCTGGCCGATCGCGGCAACCACGCCGTCCGGCAGATCGATCCCGCCGCCGATCACGTGGCCACCGTGGCCGGTGACGGCCACCAGGCTCGTGGCGCGATGGTCGAGGGCGCACTTCCGGGCCGGCTCAGCTCGCCGTGGGATCTCTGCCTCATCGGCGAGAGGCTCTATGTGGCCATGGCCGGCAATCACCAGATTTGGGTTATCGACCTTGGCAAGAGGCGGCTAGGCCTTCACGCCGGCAGTGGCCGCGAGGGCGTCCTGGATGCTCCGCTCAAGCTGGCAAGCCTGGCCCAGCCTAGCGCCCTGGCCTACGATGGCGAAGCGCTTAACGTGGCCGACGCCGAGTCTAGCGCCATCCGCATGGTCCCGCTCGAAGACGAGGGCGAGATGCGCACCCTGGTAGGCGAGGGCCTGTTCGACTTTGGCGACCGCGACGGCGACTGGCCCCACGCGCGCCTCCAGCACCCCCAGGGCCTGGCCTGGTGTGCCGGGCGCGGCCTGTTCGTGGCCGATACCTACAACCACAAGATCAAGCGGCTGGACCCGGCCAACGGCCACGTCGTCACCTATGCTGGCGACGGGTCGCCGGGGGCGGAGGACGGCCAGTCAGCACGCTTCTGGGAGCCGACAGGCCTAGATTGCGACGGCACCACCCTCTACGTGGCCGACACCAACAACCATGCCATCCGCATCATCGGGCTGGCTGACGGCTCAACGCGAACGCTGCCGATCACACCGGCCGCGCCATCGACGCGCAGCGGCCCCTCGGGAGCCCGTGTGCTCAAGGCCGACGTCGTGTCGCTCCAGCCGGGCCAGGTACGCCTGACCGTTGAGCTCGTTCCGCCAGCGGGCTTTCATCTCAACGCGGAGGCGCACTCGCGCATGCGTTGGCGCATCGAACCTGCAGGGGTGGAGGGCGACCTGGATCTACGGGAAAGCGGCCGGCACCCAACCCTGTCGTTCGACCTGCCCGTGGGCGAGAGCGTGCTACACGCCGAGGTGATGGCCTACCTATGCCAGAGCGACGAGGGGCTGTGCCGCGTGGATCGCGTCACGCTGATAGTGCCGCTGCGAGGTGAGCCCACCGCCACCACCCAACAACGGACGGTACAACTGGGGTTGGAGCTGGAGCCGCTGACGGCCTAGCCGCGGACGAGTTCGGTCACGACCGCCCCGGTGATGCGGACCAGATCGTCTACGCGCAGCTCAAGGTTGATCCCCCGCTTGCCCGCGCTCACCAACACGCGCTCCTGGGCCAGCGCGGACGCGTCCAGAAACACCTGCCAGCCCCGCTGGGTCAACGCCAAGGGCGAGATACCGCCCACCTGCAAGCCGGTGATCCGTTCGGCGTCGCGATGGCTGGCCATGTGGCAACGCTTGGCACCCGCCGCCCGCGCCAGGGCCTTGAGGTCCAGCTCGGCGTCACCAGGCAGCATGGCCAACACGGTCTCGTTGTCATCGGTCACCGTCACCAGCGTCTTGAACACCCGTTCCGCGGGTATGCCCACCGCCGAGGCCACTTCTTGCGCCGAGCGGATGGTGTCCGAGAAGACGTGCGCGGCGTAGGAGACGCTCTCCCGATCCAGAAGCCGCATGGCGTTGGTGCGCGTCGGTTGCTTGGCCACAGCCATTCCTCCCGCTAGAGTTCGCCGGCTCCCAGAATATGGCACAAGCATGCCGCGGACGCAACGTTTGCCTGGGGGGCGGTCACACGCTATAATGCCCGCCAATTCCCCGGCACGCCCCGGTAAGCGCGTCCCGGCGAGCCCGCCTCTGGCAAGGCAGCCCTCTCCCGACGCTGGACCCGTTGCTCCGCCTCCCGCAGCGGCGCAAAGACACAAGCTTGGATGCGGCCCCTGGCCGGCGTCCGGCCGCGGGTTTTTGTTCCAGCCGTGTGGGAGGAGTAGGCCATGATCGTCCACAAGTTCGGCGGCTCGTCCGTCGGCACCGGCGAGCGCATCACCAGCGTCGCCCGCATCATCACCGATCTCAAGCAGCGCTCCGAGCAGCAGCCGATCGTCGTGGTCAGCGCCATGAGCGGCGTTACGGACTATCTCATTCGGGCAGCCACCTCTGCCGCCGAAGGTGACAGATCGACGTTCGTCGATATCCGTCAGGCCTTGGCCGAAAAGCACCGCGAAGCCTCGCTTCTCTGCACCACCGACCCGGCTGAGCAAGCGCACCTGCTGGAAGAACAGTCCGAGCTGCTGGACTGGTTCGAGACGCTGTGCGGCAGCATCGCCACGCTGGGAGAGCTCACACCGCGGGGCCTGGACGCCGTCTCTGGCCTTGGCGAGCGACTCTCTGCCCGGCTCACGGCCGCGGCCCTCCGCGAGTTGGGGACGGCCGCCCAAGCCATCGAGGCCACCGAGCTCATCGTCACCAACGGCAGGTTCGGTGCTGCCGTGCCCATTTGGGACGAAACCACGCCCCGCGTCAAGGAGCGCCTGATCCCGCTGGTGCTACGTGGCGTTGTGCCTGTGGTGACCGGGTTCATCGGGGCCACGTCGTCTGGCGCCCCCACCACCCTGGGTCGCGGGGGCAGTGACTATTCCGCCTCTGTGTTGGGGCGATGCCTCCCGGCCGATGAGGTCTGGATCTGGAGCGACGTGGACGGCGTGATGACCGCCGACCCACGCGTGGTGTCCAACGCCGCGACGCTGCCTTCGGTCACCTATGGCGAGGTCTCGGAGCTGGCGTTCTTTGGTGCCAAGGTGCTACACCCCAAGACCATCCAGCCGGTGGCCGATCTGGGCATCCCCGTGCGGGTGCTGAACAGCTTTGCGCCCGATCACCCCGGCACGTTGGTTTGCCAGACGCCCGATGAGACCCGCCTTGTCAAGGGCATTACAGCCATCCGCGACCTTTCGATCGTGTCCGTCCAGGGAAGTGGCATGATGGGCGTGCCGGGCATCGCTGGGCGAGCCTTTACCGCCGTCGCTCGAGCTGGCGTCTCGATCCTCATGATCACCCAGTCGTCGTCGGAGCAGAGCATCTGCTTTGAGATCCGAAGGCCCGACTCGCCCCAGGTGATCGAGGCCTTGGAGGAAGAGTTCCAGCTGGAGATGATGCGGCGTGACGTGGACCGCATTTCGGCGCGCCACGATGTCGCGATCGTCGCGGTGGTGGGAGCCGGCATGCTCGGTCGCCCTGGCATCGCTTCCGAGGTCTTTAGCGCGCTGGCCGAGCGGGAGATCAACGTGATCTCTATCGCCCAGGGATCCTCAGAGTACAACCTCTCGCTAGTCGTCGCGCAGGCCGATGCCGACGAGGCCGTCCGCGCCATCCATGACCGCTTCCAGCTTGGCAACGGCGCCTCGACAAGATAGGAGCATACCTCCATGAAGCCTCTACGGGTAGGTGTCTTGGGCGCCACGGGTGCCGTGGGCCAGCGATTTGTGCAGCTTCTCTCGGCTAACCCGTGGTTCGAGCTCACGGCGCTGGCCGCCTCCGAGCGTTCAACCGATCAGCGCTATGCCCAGGCCTGCACCTGGCGCCTCTCCAGTGACATCCCGCCAGCCGCACGTGATCTGCCCGTGCTCCCCTGCGAGCCAGGTCTGCCCTGCGACGCGGTCTTTTCTGCGCTGCCCTCGTCCGTCGCCGGAGCGGTCGAGGAGCGTATGGCCGCCGCAGGCTATGCTGTCTTTAGCAATGCCAGCGCCCACCGCATGGACGCCGACGTCCCCCTGCTGATCCCCGAGGTGAACGGCGCACATATCGGCCTGATCGCCGGTCAGCGGGCCCGTCGCGGCTGGATCAAGGGGATGCTCGCGACCGACCCCAACTGCTCCACCGTGGGCCTTGCGCTGGCGCTTGCACCGCTGCATGCTGCGTTCGGTGTCACGCAGGTGATGGTGACCACCATGCAGGCCCTATCTGGAGCGGGGTATCCGGGCGTGCCGGCCTTGGATTCGCTGGACAATGTGATACCCTACATCGGTGGAGAAGAGGAAAAGGTGGCCACCGAGCCACTCAAGCTGCTGGGATCGCTGGACGAGGCTCACGGTAGGATCGTGCCGGCCGAGATGGTCATCAGCGCTGCCTGCAACCGTGTCGCCACTCGTGATGGCCACCTTGAGGCGGTCTCGGTCAAGCTGGCGAGCCCCGCCACGCTGGAGGATCTGACCGCGGCTTGGGAGGGCTTCCGGAGCGAGCCCGCCGCGCTGGGCTGTCCCTCGGCGGTACAACCAGCCATCATCGTTCGGCGCGAGGCCGATCGCCCGCAGACCAACCTGGATCGCGACGCCGGAAACGGCATGGCCATCAGCGTGGGCCGCGTCCGCCCGTGCCCTGTGCTGGATTGGAAGTTTGTCGTGCTGGTCCACAATACGATCCGAGGAGCGGCCGGTGGCTCCATTTTGAACGCCGAATACATGATGGCCAAAGGACTGTTGCCATGATCAAATCCAATCTCGCCAGCGTGCTTGATGACCGGGTCGCTTACCGCAACCTGGAGCCTGTGGATCCGGGACTACCTGGCTTGCGGGCGACCTGGCAAGAGATCGGCCTGGAATCCTATCGCATTCCTCGCAAGACAGAGCCGGACTATGCCCAGGTGCTGATCCATTTCATCCAGCTGGCCCAAGCCCAGCGCGGCAGCGCCCCGCTGGAGCGGCTGCTCTTTATCGGCGACACACCCATGAACGACGCCCAGGCGGCGCGCAATCTGGGGCAGTGGCTGCCTATGCGCGGCTTTATCGGTGCCGATCGCCTGTCGCAGCCAGCCCAGACCACCGTCGAGGACGGCCTGATGTTGGCCAACCGCTGGGGCGCGCTGGCATCCTGGCTCCAGTGGCTGCGCGATGAGAGCATAGTGATCGATGAGCGCACCGCGCTGCTGCTGGATATCGACAAGACCCTCATGGGGGCCCGTG
>ENA-UOXR01003318-UOXR01003318.1-bioreactor-metagenome-genome-assembly--contig:-NODE-3318-length-13783-cov-5.540355_pt1 | contig 13783 bp, 11 predicted proteins | sample MGYA00238164_ERZ764825 | MGnify/ENA primary metagenome ERZ764825 (study PRJEB28920, sample SAMN05720171) | bioreactor metagenome | isolation source: Anaerobic biogas reactor | place: USA:Washington...
TAGCCCCCCGCAAAGGCCACGCGCAGCGGGTGCTCGCTCGCCGGCGATGTGGCGCTCGCCGCCAACTGGACCTCACCGAGGACCACGTGATCGGCGCCGCCGGTAAGGCAGCGCTGCCAGGTACCGTCATCGGCCAGGTAGTAGAAACCACCAATCAGCTGATAGACGCCGGGCTCGGCATGCCAGAGCAACGCCAACGTGTGCGAGTCCACCTGCAGGGCTCCCGGTGCGATCTGGTCAGCTCGATGGAGGCGATCACCCTGGCCCAACACTCCCTTTGGGCCGATAAGCTGGACAAAGCTGGTATAGTCGCGCTCCAACCCATCCGGGGCGTCCCAGTAGACCCGCGCCATCACGCTGCCGCCCGGGTGCGCTTCGGCCGCCTCCAGCGAGACGCCCAACAGCCGCATGCCCTCATCGAACACCGCGGTTTGCGACGAGACCTCGGCCGGAAGCTCTTGCCCACCACCCGACAGCACCTGCCAGCCGTCCGCCAGCGGCGAGAAGCGATACCCCGCCCCCTCAAAGGCATAGAACCAGTTCGTCACCAGCACCGGACGCTGCGCCAGGCCCTCAGCGATGCGCCGCAGCCACACCTCCTCATTGGGCGTGGCTCCCTCTGGATGCACATAGGTCACCTGCACGTCAGGCCGGCGTCCCTCCACCGTCTGCAGATACCACAGGCTGGTGGCATGATGCCAGTTACTCAGAACGAGGGCATCGCCGGGGGCCGCCTCCAGCAGATCGCGAGCATAGCGCTCATCGGTGGCATCGTTGCCAAGCTGGCGCAGGCTGGGCCAGTTGACGGCCCCATTCGCGAGAGCCGTCACCAGCAGCCCCGCCAGGACTAGGGCCCGCACTCGGGACACTCCCGCCGCCGCTCGCCAGCCGCCCAACCCCAACGCCGCGGCCAGGAGCATGCTAGCATAGGTCGGCAGCAGGTACTCGACGGTCTGAGGCGCGCGATAGGTAAGGGCCGAGACCGCGTTGAGCAGCCAGACCCCGCCGACCAGGGCCAGTGCCGGTCGGTCCCGCTGCGCCAGCAACACGGCTCCCAGCAACGATCCCGCCAGCAGCGGCCACCCCATCTCCAGCCGCAGAATCTGCCCGAACACCTCCAAGCGACCGGCCAGCTGCGGCAGGGTCCGAAAATGGAACATGTCGCCCCGAAAGCCCAGCGCCAGCACATGCTCAAAAAACGCGCGCACGCTCGTAATCGGCTCGGGATCGAACGCGCTCCCCAGTGCCGATCGTATGGGCAGGTAGAGCCATACCAGCAGGCTGATGGCAAAGGCTCCAAGCGGAGCCACCCATCGCCGCGGCGCACGCAGAATGGTCGGGTCGCATACGACCACAAACCCAGCCATGGCCGGAGCCAGCAGCAGGAGCGAGCTATGATGTCCCGCCCCCAGGCCAAAGGTGAACCCCGCCCACGCCAGCCGCCGTGCCGTGGGATCCTTCCTCCAGCGCAAGAGGGCATCCACACACAGCACCAGCAGGAGCACGATCAAGCTCCGAATGTTGGCCGTAGTGCTCTGCACCCAGTAGGTAGCGCTCAGGCCCAAGCCGGCCGCAAACAAGAGACCGCCGGCCCACGAGTCGGTCTCGCGATGCACCAAGCTGGCCCCGATCCAGAGGGTGGCGGCGCCGGTGACGGCGCTAAAGAGGTTGACGCCCAAGGCCGGCTCGCCCCATGGCAGCCGCGTGAATAGGTGGGCAACCAACGTGTACAGGGCGTAGCCGGGCGGGTGCGCCACGCCCAGGACGGTGGCTACCAGCTGGAACTCACCGGCATCGGCGCCGAGTACAGAGCTGGAGCATGTGGCCCCATAGAGCGCCAACGCTGCCAGCGCGACCGCGACGCCGACCCAGCGCCCGGGCGACCACCTACGCTGCAGAATCAGGCCGACCGCTGCGACGGACGCAGATAGCCCCAGTCCCAGCCCGAGCGCGGGCCGCGGCCACACCAGGTACGGTATGCACAAGGCCAGCGGCCACAGCTGCCACCGGCACACCCTGTCGGACCATCGTCGACCGGCCCAGAGCCCACCAAACAGGCCGATGGCAGCGCCAGCGACCACGATCGCGGCCAGATGCGCCAGCCGCCAGGGTCCCGGTCGCAGCTCGGCACCCAGCCTCGCCAGGGTCAGCCCACCCACCAAGCCGACAAGGCAGGCCTTGAGTCGAGCTTTCACACCTGCTGTTGCCTGCTCCCGTCGTCGAGTCGCGCTATTGGCGTCCACTTGCTGCCGCCTCTCGATACGCAGCCACCGTCTCAGCGGCTGTTCGTTGCCAGGAGAATTGCGCTGCCTGCTCGATGGCCTTTGCCGCAAGGCGGTCGCTCAGGTCCGAATCCCCCATCACGGCGCAGATCGCCTCAGCCAAGCCTTTTATATCGTCGGGCTCCACCAGCAGGCCAGCCTCGCCCACCACCTCGGGAAGCGAAGAGCTTTGCGCGGCAATCACTGGCGTACCACAGCTCAACGCCTCCAGCGGGGGCAGACCAAAACCCTCATAGATGGACGGGAAAACGAACACCTCCGCCCCCGCGTACAAAGCGGGCTTGTCGGCTTCCTCAACATAGCCCACAAATCGAACATGGTCTCCCAAATCCAGTTCCTGGGCCACACGACGCGGATCCGGCGCAAAGGCCGAATCCATCGCGGGCAGCCCTCCGGCCACCACCAGGAAAATGGGCTCCAGCCGCGCCAAAGACAGCTTGAGGGCTTGTAGCAACTCCGGCACCCGCTTGCGTCGGTCAAACCCGCCTAGGTAGAGGAGGTAGCGCTCGGGCAGCCCCAGCCGTCGCCGCAAAGCAACGAGTTCGTCCTGCGGGCGGGGCTGGTAAGCGTTCCCTGCCGCCAGGTAGACCACCCGAATGCGCTCACGAGGGATCCCCAACACCCGTTCCACGTCGCGCGCCGAGGCCTCCGAGTCGGTCACCACCAGCGCAGCCCGACGGGCGGCGGCTGATGCAAGCGCCATATAGGCACGCACGTGAGCGCCCCCCCGGTACGCAGGCAGCACTCGCGGGATCAGGTCATGGATGGTCACCACGACGGGCGCCCCAGAGCAGAGTGGCGGGGCAAAGTAGGGCACGTGGACCACGTCAGCCTCTTCCCGACGGCTCGCGCGTGGAAAGGCCGCCTGCTCGAACCATAGCTTGGCCAGGTTGCCACCAGCGCGGCTGCTCGGCCGCACCTCCACGCCCGCAGGCAAGGGCGCGGCTGGCGGCCCAGCCGTCACCAGCAGAGGCTCGACCTCATCCATTCCAGCCAAGCCCTCGATCAGCCCGCGCAGATACTGCCCGCTCCCGGTGGCCGGCTGATCCCAAAAGAGCCCGTTGATAGCTACCCGCATGCCCACCCTCCGTTCGGCTGCGCCCCGCCATTCTAGGGCTGCCCCTGGCGCCGGTCAAAGCCCGCTGGACGATGGTTGACGGGATCTTGCCACCCAGCCATAATGGGTCTCCGGGTCGCTCACTTTGGAGGTTGCATGGTCGACACCCCCCGCAAAGGCCTGGGCCTGGCGGTCTCGGCCGGGCTGATGGCAGTCCTGCTGCTCTTGATGGCCGCCGTGTTCTATGCCGCCCAGCGCCAACCCTTTGGCGGGCAGCGAGTGGTGCTACACACGATCGCGCTGGCGCTGCTGGCCGGCGTAGTCTGGATCGGTCTCAGGGCGGTTCGCTTGGCAGCCCTGCGGTACGAGATAGCCGATGGCCAGCTCGCGGTCCAGATGGGCTTGGTGCGCTGGGAGGTGCCTCTGACCACCAGAGTAGGCGTGCGGCAGCCCGATTCCGATCCCGGGCGCCTCTGGAGCTGGCCGGGCTGGATCCACGGCGTCGCCACAGACAACGAGAACGCCGCCACCCTCCTGGCCAGCACCATGCCCCGACGGCAGTCTCTGCTACTAGAGGGGAGCGGCTGGTCGCTGCTGATCTCGCCCCGCAACCCCACCGCCTTTGTGCAGCAGCTCGATCGGGCCATCGCCGCCGATGAGCCGAGCGGCGAGCTGGCGACGATGCCCTTGGGCGCCGCGGCATGGCCCGTCTGGCGTGACCCTTCCATCCTGTATCCACTGGCGATCAGCCTGCTAGGAACGCTCCTCCTCTATGCAGGGGCGGCACTGGCTCATCCCCTGCTGCCCAGGCAGATCACCCAAGTCGGTTCTGAGGCAGCCTCGCGGGTGCTGGTCCCGCAGGACGCGGCCCAGGCGCTGCCCACCGTCGCGGCCCTCGGAACGCTGGGAAACTGCGTCCTCTCGGTTCTGCTTCACCGCCACAGTCGGGTCTTGGCGCACCTTTGGGTCTACGGAGCCTTGGCGCAGCAGGCGGTTTTGTGGGTTGGCCTCTGGCGCCTGCTGCGAGGCTAAGCGATGGGTCTGTGGGGATTCGCAAGCGCCGGCATCGCCGTCCCCGCCATCATACTGGTTATAGGTGTGCGCCAAGGCACCCTCAAGCCCGTAAGCGCCATTGGAGCCGGGCTGGTGACAGCCGGGGTCACCTACCTGTGCAGCTGGCAATGGGGGATGGCCCTGGACGCCTACCTGCTCGGCGTGGTGGCGTGGATCCCGTTTCGCCGCCATACCAAGGCTGAGGCCTGCGACCGCCCTGGCGGCTTGGCCCTCTTGGCACCCGCTGCTCTGCTTGCGCCGCTGGCATGGCCCGCGCTCATCGCCGTCGCCGAGGCGGCCTTGGGCGGCGCCGAGGTCGCCTTTGTGCTCTTCCTGGGTTCGCTGGCCGCCTCTAGCGCCGATCTCTGGGCCAGCGAGATCGGCGTACTGAACAGCCAGGCCCCTCGCGATCTCGTGCGGGGAAAGCAGCAGCCCGCGGGCGCGGCCGGCGCGGTCTCTCCTCTCGGGTTGGTGGCAGCCACTGCCGGCGGCTGGGCTATCGGGCTGGCCGGCATGGGCGCACGCTTGCTGCCCGCTCTCATCGCGGGTCGCCCGGCCAGCAGCCAATGGGGGCTGCTACCGTTGATATGCACATGCGCCGGCCTGATGGGCTCCGTGGCTGACAGCATCCTGGGAGGCATCGCCCAGGCGATCTACCATTGCCCGCGCTGCGAGCGCGCCACGGACCAGCCCATACACCACTGCGGCACGCCCACCCTCAAGGTGCGAGGATGGCGCCACCTCACCAATCCTCGAGTCGACCTGATCGCCAGCATGGTGGGCGGCGTTGTGGCGCTTGTGTTCTGGATGTGGCTTGCATAGTATGTCTGCGTTTGGTACAATGACAGCCAATGGGGTTGTCAACGGAAAGATGACCGCGCAAGCTTAGGAGGTTCTGCATGGGGCACAAAGAAGAGATTTACCAGGGCGTCCTGGACGGTGACCGCGATCTCGTCACCGAGAACGTTACGGCCGCTCTGGACGAGGGGATGCTGGCCAGTGAGATTCTGTACGAGGCCCTGATCCCTGGCATGAGTGAGGTAGGACGCCTCTTTGAGATCAACGAGTATTATGTGCCCGAGATGCTCATCGCGGCGCGTGCGATGAAGGCCGGCCTGGCCATCATCCGGCCCAAGCTCGTGGAAGAGGACGTGGAGCCGATCGGCAAGATCGCGCTGGGCACCGTCAAGGGCGACCTGCACGACATCGGCAAGAACCTGGTCGGCATCATGATGGAAGGCGCCGGCTTTGAGGTCGTCGACCTCGGTGTGGACGTGGCGCCGCAGCAGTTCGTGGAAGCCATCCAGGAGAAAAAGGTCCATCTGGTCGGCCTGTCGGCTCTGCTGACGACCACCATGCCCAGCATGCGTGACACCATCGACGCCATCTCTGAGGCCGGCGTCCGCGACCAGGTCAAGATCATCATCGGCGGCGCGCCCGTCACCCAAAAGTACTCGGACGAGATCGGCGCCGACGGGTACTCGCGCGACGCCGCTGGCGCCGCGAACCTCGCGAAAAAGCTGATCGGCGTCTAGCGCCTTTCGGCCGTCCGCTGCACCTATCGAGGCCTCCCTGCCCACGCAGGGGGGCCTCGCGCTGCTCTGACGGTCCTCACCGCTCGTGGTATAATGCCGCCCAGCGAAAGGACGTGTCATGCCCACAGAACGGGTGATCTCACCCAATCGACATCCCGAAGAGGTCAATGCCGAGCAGAGCCTGCGGCCGCGCAACCTGGCCGAGTACATCGGCCAGGCCCGCATCGTCGACACCCTCTTGGTGACGCTCACCGCCGCCAAAGAGCGCGATGAGCCGCTGGACCACGTCCTCCTGCACGGGCCGCCGGGCCTCGGCAAGACCACCTTGGCCAACGTCATCGCCGCCGAGATGGGCGTCAATATCAAGGTAACCTCGGGACCGGTCATTCAGCGCCCTGGCGATCTGGCCGCCATCCTGACGAACCTGCGTCCCGGCGACGTCCTCTTTGTGGACGAGGTCCATCGCCTCTCACGGGCCGTGGAAGAGGTGCTCTATCCCGCCATGGAGGACTATGCCCTAGACGTGATGATCGGCAAGGGCCCCTCGGCGCGGAGCATCAGGCTACATCTTCCACGCTTTACCCTGGTGGGGGCCACCACCCGGCTGGCGTTGATGACCTCTCCGCTGCGGGCGCGCTTTGGCGTCGTCTGTCGCCTCGATTTCTACGATCTCGAGGCCATGTGCGCCATCGTGGAGCGGTCAGCCAGCATCCTGGAGGTGCCCATCTCTGTCGATGGGGTCCGTGAGATCGCGGCGCGCTCCCGTGGGACGCCCCGCGTGGCCAACCGCCTGCTCAAGCGCGTCCGCGATGTCGCGCAGGTACGCGGCGATGGCACGATCGATGCCGCCATCGCGGCCGAGGCCATGCAGCTCCTCCAGGTTGACCACCTAGGATTGGACGATTCGGACCGTCGTGTGCTCGAGACCATCATCGAAAAGTTCGATGGCGGCCCGGTTGGCCTCGACACCCTGGCCGCTGCCTTGAGCGAGGACGCAGACACCATCATGGATGTGTACGAGCCGTTTCTGCTGCAGCTTGGCTTTCTCGAACGGACGCCACGGGGACGCACCGCCACCCGTCGTGCCTACGAGCACCTCCACCGGCCGATCCTCGCCCCGGACAGTCTTCAGGAGAACCTCTTCTGATGACCCAAGCCCGAGTGCTCGATGCGCGTGGGCGCGTTCTGGCCCCCTGCCCTGAGAAAAAGGCCCGACAGATGCTCGTTGACGGCCGCGCCTCGCTGGTCTCAGAAGATCCCTTGACGGTCCAACTGGGTTATGCCGTCGAGATCCCCGAGCCCGAGCCTGAACCAGTCTCGCCGCTCTTGGGGCAGGGGCTCCTGCTACATGTCTGTTGCGCCCCTTGTGCCACCTGGACCGTCCAGCACCTGACAGAGCTGGGCGCTGACGTAACCGGATTCTGGTTCAACCCCAACATTCACCCGTTCGCAGAGCACGAGCGGCGCCGTGTGACCTTGGCCACCTACGCGGACGAGCAAGGCCTCGCGATGGTGTGGGAGCCCGGCTATGAGATGCCAGCTTTCCTGCAAGCCGTCGCCAATGATCCCCAGCAGGGACGCCGATGCCGACACTGCTACCGTCTGCGACTTCAGCGGACGGCTCAACGCGCAGCCCAGCTGGGCTTCTCGTTCTTTAGCACCACCCTCCTCATCAGCCCCTACCAGGACCTAGAGGCCATCAGAGCGGCGGGCTGCGACGCGGCGGAGGCTCACGGGGTGCGCTTCTATGGCGAGAACATGCGGCGGGGCTTTGCGGCCCATCACCGTCTTGCCCAGCAGCACGACCTCTACCAGCAACGCTACTGCGGCTGCCTCTATAGTGAGTGGGAGTCGCTATCTCCAGACGCCACGACGCGGGGTCGGGACTAGCATGCTGACCAGTGAGTTTGACTATGCCCTGCCCGAGGAGCTGATCGCGCAGCATCCGGTCGAGCCAAGAAGCACCTCGCGCATGCTGGTGGTGGATCGCGCCACCGGCGATCTGGCACACCGCCAGTTCGCCGACATTCTGGACTATTTACGGCCGGGCGATGTGTTGGTGGTGAATGAAACCCGGGTGATCCCGGCGCGCCTGAAAGCCCACAAGCTGCCCACCGGTGGCAAAGTCGAGCTATTGCTTCTAGCCCGCCGCGACGCCCTCCACTGGGAGGCGCTCGTCAAGGGGCGACGCGTGGGCATCGGCCAGCGTCTCGCCATCGGCACGGCAGAATCGGCCAGCGCAACCGCTATCGTGGAGGCGATCACGGCGTCGGGCGGTCGGCTCTTGCGCCTGGAAAAGCCCCTGGAGGAGCAGCTCGACCAGCTGGGCACCATTCCCCTCCCGCCCTACATTCATGCGCCACTGGAGAACCCCGAGCGCTGTCAGACGGTGTACGCCCGCGTCAAGGGCTCAGCGGCCGCGCCGACTGCGGGCCTGCATTGGACGCCCGAGCTGATCCAGCAAGCGACCGACCGAGGCGTGCAGTGGGAGCGCGTGCTGCTGCACATCGGCCTGGACACCTTTCGCCCCGTTCATGAGGAACGAGTCGAGGATCACGCCATCCATACCGAGTACTGCCGCCTCGATGAGGCCACCTGCCAGCGCCTCAACCAGGCCCGCGCTGAGGGACGCCGCTTGGTGGCCGTGGGCACCACCAGCGTGCGCGTGCTGGAATCTGCCGCACAGGGAGAGGAGGGCGCCCTACGCCCCCTCGACGGCCCTACAGCCCTCTTTATCAAGCCGGGCTATCGGTTTCGGGCAGTGGACGCCCTGCTGACCAACTTTCACCTGCCGCGATCCACCCTGCTGATGCTAGTGTCGGCCCTGGCTGGCACGGAGCTGATTCGTCGCGCCTATGGCGAGGCTGTTCAGCAGCGCTACCGCTTCTACAGCTTTGGCGACGCCATGCTGATCCTCTAGTCGCCACAGGCCCCACACGCAACGCGAGGGCAGAGGTGGTAGCACCCCCGCCCTCGTCGCGTCTACCGTGTCTGGCTAGATGATCTCTAGCTCTTTGCCGACTTGACCAAAGATGTCGAGCACGCGGTCCATCTGCTCGTCGGTATGGGTGGCCATATAGCTGGTACGAAGCAGCGACAGATTGGGCGGCACCGCTGGCGGCACCACAGGGTTCACATAGATCCCCGCCTCGAACAGAGATCGCCAAAACGCAAAGGTCTTTTGGTCGTCGCCGATAATGATGGGGATGATGGGCGTCTCGCTAGCGCCCACGTTGAACCCCAGTGAGCGAAATCCTTCGCGCATCTTGCGAGCGATGGCGTGCAGTCGATCCACGCGCTCGGGCTCCTCGATCAGCACGTGGAGGGCGGCCAGAACGGCGGCGGTATTGGCGGGCGGCATGCTAGCGCTAAAGATCAACGAGCGAGCATGGTGCTTGATATAGTCGATCACGGGGGCGGCCCCGAGGATCACCCCGCCCAGCGACGCGAATGACTTGCTAAAGGTGCCCATGGTGAGGTCCACCGCGTCGGTCAGGCCATGGTGTGCGGCCGTGCCGCGTCCGTGGGCTAGCACGCCCAACGAATGCGCATCATCGACCATCAAGCGAGCGCCCCACTCTTGGCAGAGCGCCACGATCTCGGGCAGAGGCGCGATATCGCCACCCATGCTAAAAACACCGTCCACCACCACCAGCTTGGGCATCTCCGCTACGCTCTCGAGCACAAAGGCGAGGTGCCCCATGTCGTTGTGCCGAAACCGCTTCATCTCGCCGAACGCCAGGCGGCATCCATCGACGATACTGGCGTGGTCCTCGCGATCGGTGATGACCACATCGCCACGACCCACCAGCGCCGAGATGGTGCCGAGGTTGGTCTGCATGCCCGTGCTAAAGACCAGGCCCGCCTCCGTGCCCACAAACGCCGCCAGCTCGTGCTCTAGCTGCTCGTGCATGGCCAGGTTCCCATTCAGAAAACGAGAGCCCGTGCAGCTGGTGCCAAAGCGCCGCGTCGCATCGATGGCGGCCTCGCGCACCTTGGGGTGGGTAGTCAGCCCGAGATAGTTGTTCGACCCTATCATGATCATGCGCTTGCCGTTGATCACGACCTCGGTGCCCTCCGTATCATCCAGCGGGATGAAATACGGATAGAGGCCCAAGGCCCGCATATCCTCGGCGCGTGAAAAGCTCCCGCACTTGGCGAACAGATCCATAGCATCTCCCCCCTGGCCTCAACGGCGAGCGGATACGGCAATGTCCAGGGCATTATACCCGTGACTCTCGCAAAAGCGCTAATGGGCCCGCACAAGGCAAATCCGTGTATCTTTTTGACCTTATGCAAAGTGATGGTAGAATGGCGCCAAGCTACGGTCGGGTAGGTACTGGAGGGGGCAAGCAATGCTCGAGCACATCGAGCGATTTCTTCAGGTGTTGGCCAAAGAAAAGGGCTATGCCAGCAACACGATTGTGGCTTATCGCAACGACCTCACCCAGTTCCACCAGTTCGCATCGGAAACCTGCCAGCGATCGGCGTGGGCCGAAGTGGCAGAGCACGATCTCGAGCACTATCTAGACTGCCTACGCGAGGACCACGAGTATGCCACCGCAACGGTGGCTCGCAAGGTGGCCGCCGTCAAGTCCTTTTTCCACCATCTGGCCTCTGAGGGGATCCTCACGCAGGATCCGACCAAGGAGATGGATTCGCCTCACGTCCGCAAGTACACGCCCGTCTCGCTTACCGAGAGCGAGGTCAAGCAGTTGCTCCGAGCGCCCCTGCAAAGCAACGGAGCCCGCAGCCTGCGCGACGCCGCCCTGCTCGAGCTCTTGTATGCCACGGGGATGCGGGTTAGCGAAATCGTCAGCCTCGACCTCGACCAGATCGATCTGGAACGCGGCAGTGTCCACTGCAGGGCCAGGAATCGCCAAAAGGACCGCGTGCTGCCCTTTTACCCGCGCGCGGCCGACGCCTTGCATGCCTATCTCACGGACGGCCGCCCCAGCCTGGTGCGCGACAATGACGAGGACGCCCTCTTTTTGAACCATCGAGGCCAGCGCCTGACGCGCCAGGGCCTTTGGCTGATCATCAAGCGCTATGTGAAGCAAACGGGCATCAGAACTGCGGTGACTCCTCACACCCTGCGCCACTCGTTCGCGCGGCACATGCTGAACGGTGGCGCGGACGTGCACGAGGTGCAAGGGTTGCTCGGGCACGCCAATGTGTCCACCACGCAGGTCTACACCCAAGCGCAGGTGCGCGCCGCGTACGAAGAGGCCCATCCGCGCTCCGCTTAGCGCCTGCCTGCGCCGCGACGTTGGTCGTCTCTATTCGTCTCACCAAGCCAGAGAGGCGCATCCATCATGCATGCTGACTCCCGAATGGCTTTGGAGGCCGCCGAGTTCGTGCAGGCCCGTCTTCGGCGCCGCCCCACGGCAGCTGTAATCCTCGGCTCGGGCCTGGGCGCCTTGGCCGAACGCGTGCAGGATCCTGCCATCATTCCCTATGCCGAGATCCCCCACTTTCCCGCATCCACCGTCCCAGGCCACGCTGGCCGCCTCGTGGTTGGTGAACTCGGCGCCACCGTGACGGCCATCATGCAAGGTCGGGTGCATTTCTACGAGGGCTATAGCCCCTCTCAGGTAACCCTGCCCATTCGGCTGTTGCACCACCTGGGCGTTCGGACGCTCGTGGTCACCAATGCGGCGGGAGGCATCGGTCGTCATCTCGCGGTAGGGGATCTGATGGCCATCGTCGATCATATCAACCTACCAGGGCTGGCGGGCAACCACCCCTTGCGAGGGCCAAACGACGACGCGCTGGGTCCCCGTTTTCCCGAGATGTCTACCGCTTACGACCGCGACCTCCTGGCCACACTGCGAGCCTGCGCCCACAAGCGGAACATCCCCCTCAAAGAGGGCGTCTATGTCATGGTCTCGGGGCCAAGTTTTGAGACGCCCGCCGAGGTCCGCTTCTTGCGAACCATCGGCGCCGACGCGGTGGGCATGTCCACCGTCCCCGAGGTGGTAGTGGCCCGCCATGCTGGCATGCGGGTGCTGGCCGTCTCCTTGATCACCAACATCGCGGTGGATAGCTTGGCCTCGGCCGACGTTGCCAGCCACGAGGAGGTGCTCTCGGCGGGCGATCAGGCTCTCCCGCGACTGGCAGCGCTCGTCGAAGACATCCTGCGGCAACCGACGCCCCCCACGCTGGAGAAGTAGCGGGTGTTCGATATCGTCAACAGCTTGTTCAACCTGATCGATCAGCACGCGATCTGGCTCTACCTGGGGTGCCTGCTTCTGGCGCTCTACTATCTACGGGTCTATCTGACCGCCCACCGTGACCGAACCAATACCATCTTTACCATCGAAAAAGAGATGGCCACCCATCGGCAGGGCCGAGCCATGTCTGGCATCGGCGTCGCACTGGGCATCGCGGCCGTGATCACTGGCGTCAAGTACTATGTGGTGCCCAATGTGGACGTGGCCCAGCTCGCCCCTCCCACACCGACCATGACGTTCACGCCGCCCACCGTCGCAGCGCCGACGACCACGCCCACGCCGGTCACGCCTACCGCAACGCCGCGCCCCATGCCGACCACGGCGCCGGCTGCCACGATTGCCGTGGTGGCCAATCCGCCCGAGCAGCCGACGGCTCAGCCGGCCGTTTCATGCGCCAACCCGAACGTATGCATCACCTCGCCGGCTGCCAACGCGGTGGTCTCGGGATCGGTGCCAATCAGCGGCACGGCCGCCGGTGACCGTTTCCAGTTCTTCAAGATCGAGTACAGCCAGGGCGAAACACCGAGCGGGTGGAACGTCTATGGCGATCTCCGCCGCCAACCCGTCGCGCAAGGCAACCTGGGCACGTTCAACTCGACCGCCTTTGCGAACGGCGTCTACTGGCTGCAACTGGTGGTCGTTGACGAAACCGGCAACTTTGGAGAGCCGCACCGCATTCGTATCGTGATCCAAAACGACTGACCGGCAGCAGGACCACACCAGTGCGGTGCCACGACACCATGGAGGTGATGCGATGACAGGCTCTTCACAACCAAGCCAGCAGGTCGACACCATCCTGCGAGGCGGCACGGTACTCACCATGAACCCGGATCGCACCATCTATGCGCCGGGTTCCGTCGCAGTTTTGGGGGATGCCATCGTCGCTGTCGGGCCCGTCGCCGAGATCGACGCCGCCTACGCGGCTACAGAGATTATCGACTGCAGCGACCACATCGTCATGCCCGGGCTGATTAACACGCACACGCACGCGCCCATGGCCCTCTTGCGCGGCCTTGCCGACGACCTCCGACTCGATGTTTGGCTCCATGGCTATATCCTACCGGTAGAGCGCGAGTTCGTGAATCCCGAGTTCAGCTTTCTGGGGACGCTGCTCTCGTGCGCCGAGATGCTCCGTGGCGGGGTCACCACCTTTGTGGACATGTACTATCACGAAGAAGAGGTGGCCTGGGCAGCCGTGCAGGCTGGCATGCGCGGCGTCTGCGGCGAGACCGTCGTCAAGCTCCCGACCCCCGATGCCGCCGCCTTTGAGCAAGGGCTCACCTACTTATCGGACCTGATCGCGCACTGGGAAGGACACGATCTGATCGTCGCGGTGCCCGCGCCACATTCCATCTACCTCACCACTCCCGAGATTCTGCGCGAGACCACCGCCATCGCCTTGCAGCACGATGTGCCCCAGCTCATCCACGTCTCCGAGACGGCCGGTGAGGTCGATGACTGGATCACCGCCACCACCCGTCGCCCGGTCCGCTGGCTGGAGGAGCGCGGCATTCTCGAATCCAAGGTGGTGGCCGCCCACTGCGTGCACGTCAACCGCGAGGAAGCCCTCCTCCTGGCCGAGACGGGCACCGGCGTCGCGCACAACCCAACCAGCAACCTAAA
>ENA-UOXR01003331-UOXR01003331.1-bioreactor-metagenome-genome-assembly--contig:-NODE-3331-length-13736-cov-4.015642_pt1 | contig 13736 bp, 9 predicted proteins | sample MGYA00238164_ERZ764825 | MGnify/ENA primary metagenome ERZ764825 (study PRJEB28920, sample SAMN05720171) | bioreactor metagenome | isolation source: Anaerobic biogas reactor | place: USA:Washington...
TGGAGGAGGGTGGGGGCGATATCGGCCAACCGCCCTCCGTCGCGCAGCGGATGATGGCGGATCTCGGTATCGCCTGGCGCGACCAGGATGACCGGAACCGGATTCGTCGTATGAGCCGTCATCGGCTGATCGGTTCCGGGAACCAGCATCCGCTCAGCGTTTCCGTGGTCGGCCGTCAGAATGGTCACGCCGCCCATGGCCGTAGTGGCTTCCGCCACCCTGCCCACGCACTCGTCCACCGTTTCCACCGCCATCCTGGCCGCCTCATAGATCCCGGTGTGCCCTACCATATCACAGTTGGCAAAGTTGATGACCACCACATCGTAAGCGCCGCTCCTGATGCGCCTGACCGCCTCTTCGGCCACTTCCCGGGCGCTCATATCCGGTTTCAAGTCATAAGTGGGCACCTGGGGCGACGGAATGAGCACCCGGTCCTCGCCGGGAAACAGCCGCTCCTCGCCGCCGTTAAGGAAAAAGGTGACATGGGCGTACTTCTCGGTCTCGGCGATGCGCAGCTGCGTAAGGCCGAGACGGCTCAGGTACTCGCCGAAAATATTGGTGAGGGAATGCCGCGGGAAGGCTACCGCCACGTTGGGCATGGCGGCGTCGTACTCGGTGGTGCACACGAACTTTACGGGCAGAAAGCCGCGTCTGCGCCCGATGGGAGTAAACCGCGGGTCTGCAAAGCAGCGGGTGAGCTCCCGCGCCCGATCGGGGCGGAAGTTATAAAAGATGATGGAGTCGCCCGGATTTACCCCGGCATCCTTTACGCATATTACCGGCTCTACGAATTCATCGGTGATCTTTGCGTCGTAGGACGCCTGAACCGCGTGAGCCGGGTTCGGGTCAAAGATCCCCTCGCCGCAGGTAAGCGCGTCGTATGCCCGCTGCAGGCGCTCCCACCGGGAATCCCGGTCCATGGCATAATACCGGCCCATAACGGTGGCGATCCGCCCCACTCCCAACCGGGCACATTCTGCCGCGCACTCCTGCACAAAGCCCAGGCCCGAGGTGGGAGAAACATCCCGTCCGTCCAGAAAGCAATGAACCCGGACGTGTTCCAGCCCGCGCTGCCCGGCCATTTTCAGCAGGGCATAAAGATGGGTGTTGTGACTGTGTACGCCACCGTCAGACAGCAGACCCATGAGATGCAGGGCGGTGCCCTTTTCCCGGCAGGCATCCATGGCGGCGGCATATGCCTCATTGGCAAAGAAGGAGCCGTCCTCAACGGCCATGCTGATACGGGGCAGGTCCTGAAACACCACGCGGCCCGCGCCGATATTGGTGTGACCCACCTCGCTGTTGCCGATCTGACCCGGAGGAAGCCCCACATCCAGACCGGAGCAGGCAAGCCTGCAGCCGGGTGACTGTGTAAACAAACGGTTTAAATTGGGTGTGCGCGCATTTCTGACGGCGTTGCCGTGGGACTCCTCCCGCAGGCCAAAGCCGTCCATAATAACCAGTGTCGTGGGTGTCTTCATGGATAACCTCCGGAGCGTTCACTCCTCAGACTGCAAAGCGGATACCTGCCTGCACTTTTACTCCTGATTGGCCGCACGGATTATGCTCACAAAGTCTTCCGGAACCAGGGAAGCGCCGCCAATGAGCCCGCCGTCCACGTCGGGCTGGGCAAGCAGCTCCGCGGCATTTCTGGGATTCATGGAGCCGCCATACTGAATGGTGACAGCCCGGGCGATACGGGCTCCGTAAAGCTTCCTTATGACGGTGCGGATAGCCTCGCACACCTCGTTTGCCTGCTCGGCCGTGGCGGTCCTGCCGGTCCCGATGGCCCAGATGGGCTCGTAGGCGATGACGACACGGCGTATCTGGTCGGCGGGCACGCCGGCCAGAGCGCTTTTTACCTGATAGGCAATCAGCTCCATGGTAATGCCCATCTCCCGCTGCTCCAGCGATTCGCCTACGCAGACGATGGGATTCAGTCCCCCGCCGAGGGCTGCATGTACCTTCTTGTTCACCGTCACATCGGTCTCGCCGAAGTACTGGCGCCGCTCGCTGTGGCCCACAATCACATATTTCACGCCGATGGCCCGGAGCATATCCGCGGATACCTCCCCGGTATACGCGCCTGAGGGCTCATAGTGCAGATTCTGAGCCCCGATGGCCACCCGGGTGTCTTTAAAGCAGCGGACCGCCATGGGAATATCCACAAAGGGAACGCACAGGACGGCAACACACCGCTTTTCCCGGGGAAAAATCGGCTTGAGCTGTTCTGCAAAGGCTTTTGTATCAGCGTTGTTCTTGTTCATTTTCCAGTTTCCGGCGATGATGGTTTTACGATATCTGGTATTCATACGGGCTTACTCCTTCACTTCTATAAATGAACCTTGTCACTTGTCCAGCAGGCAGGCTACTCCGGGCAGCTCCAGCCCTTCAAAAAACTCCAGCGAGGAGCCGCCGCCGGTGGATACATGGGTCATCCTGTCGGCGTATCCGAACTGCTCCACGGCCGAGGCCGAGTCCCCGCCGCCTACGATGGTGATTGCATCCGACTCTGCCATGGCCTGCGTGATGGCCCTGGTCCCGGTCGCAAAGGCGGGAAACTCAAAAACGCCCATGGGGCCGTTCCAAAAAATCGTTCCCGCGCCGCGCAGGACCTCGGAAAACAACGCAATGGTGCCCTCTCCGATGTCCATGCCCATAAGAGAATCGGGAATGGCCGCGGCAGGCACCTCAACAGCCCGGGCATCGGCGGAAAACTCGGCGGCGGCCAGATTATCCACGGGCAGAAGAATGGTTTTCCCCTTTTTCTTCGCCTTGTCCATCATATCCAGCGCATAAGACAGTCTGTCCTCTTCCAGCGGGGACTTCCCCACCGAGCCGCCCAGTGCTTTGACGAAGGTGTAGGCCATGGCGCCGCCTATGATGAGGGTGTCGGCCTTTTCCAGAAGGTTGCTGATGACGCCCAGCTTGTCCGATACCTTGGCGCCGCCCAGAACGGCTACAAAGGGACGTCTGGGATTCTCCAGCGCCCGGCCCATGATGCGCAGCTCCTTTTCCACCAGAAGTCCGGAAACCGCGGGCAGGTAGGCGGCTACGCCGCAGGTGGAGGCGTGAGCCCGGTGAACGGTCCCGAAGGCGTCGGAGACGAAAAGATCCGCCATGTCCGCCAGCTTTTGGGAGAAAACGGGGTCATTGGCCTCTTCTTCCCGATGGAAGCGCAGGTTTTCCAGCAGCAGCATCTGCCCCGGCTTTAACCCGGCGGCTTTGGCTGCGGAATCCCGGCCCACCACGTCTTTGGCCATTTCCACGGGCAGGCCCGTCAGTTTGCTGAGCCGTACCGCGACGGGCGCCAGGGAGTATTTGAGGTTCCATTCTCCCTTGGGACGTCCCAGGTGGCTGCACAGGATGACTGCCGCTCCGTTGTCCAGCAGATGGCGGATGGTAGGCAGCGACGCCTGGATGCGCTGGTCGTCGGCAATGGCGTTTGTCGCCTTATCCAGAGGAACGTTAAAGTCACAGCGCAGCAGAACTTTCTTTCCTGTCACATCGGTGTCCAGGACTGTTTTCTTATGGTAGTTCATACACAGCCTTCTTTCTTTCTGTCCCCTTCCCCAAGAAGACCGGGGAATTCAAGCTGCCGCAGCGCCTCATAGGCCACGATGGCAACAGCATTGGATAAATTCAGACTGCGGGCGTCCTCACGCATGGGGATGCGGATACAGCGGTGAGGATGTTCATATAAAAGAGCGTTGGGCAGACCGGCCGTCTCCTTGCCGAAAAAAAGCCAGCAGCCATCCTGAAAATGAGCCTGCGCATAGCTTCTGGACGCTTTTGTCGTGGCCAGCCAGAGATCGGGGCCCGGATTCCGGGCAAAAAAGTCGTCCAGGCTCTCGTAGACCGCAAGGTCCACCATATGCCAGTAATCGAGCCCGGCCCGCTTGACAGCTTTTTCGCCGATGTCAAATCCCAGCGGTTTGATCAGATGAAGCCGGCTGCGGGTGACGGCACAGGTTCTGGCGATGTTTCCGGTATTCATCGGAATCTCGGGTTCCACTAAAACGATATTGAGCATAATGCCACCACCAAACCTGTTCAACAGCCGCTATTGTATCCCAAAACGGAAAAGATTTCAATATAAAAGTGGCGAACAGGCCGGAAATAGTTTGTGATCGTTCAGAGTATTCTCAGAAAATCATCTTTTTTGTCCCGAATACTTTATTGTGTCAAAAAAATGTGATATTATGAGTGAACAAGAAGAGGGTGAACTGTGTTGAGCAGCAAAAATAAACAGCGGGTTGTCATAAAGGTGGGTACCTCCACCCTCATCCGCGGAAACGGCAGCATAAAATATCAGCGCATCGACCATCTTGCCCGCACCCTGTCCGATCTGAAGAACATCGGTCATGAGATCATTTTGGTGTCCTCAGGCGCCATCGGCATCGGCGTGGGAAAGCTCGGGCTTTCGCGGCGCCCCAACGAGCTGCGCATGAAGCAGGCGGCAGCGGCCGTCGGGCAGTGTGAAATGATGCACCTATACGACAAGTTCTTCGGAGAATACGGTGCCACCGTGGCACAGATCCTGCTGACCAGTGAGGATGTGGATGATCCCCGGCGTGCCGAACACCTGTCCGGGACCTTCGCCGCTCTGCTGGAGATCGGCTGTATTCCCGTTGTCAATGAAAACGATTCGGTCTCCACGGCCGAGATTGAGACGGGCAGCTGCAAGGTGCTGGGCGACAACGATACCCTTTCCGCCATTGTGGCCGGGCTGTGCCATGCCGACCTGCTGATCCTTTTGTCCGACATTGACGGATTATATGACGCCGATCCGCATAAAAATCAGAATGCAACACTCATCCGCCGCGTGACGGCCATTACGCCCGAACTGCGTGCCATGGCGGGCGGTACCGGCACCTGGCGGGGGACCGGCGGCATGGCCACCAAGCTCAACGCCGCCGAAATCGCCATGGCGGCCGGGCTGGAAATGGTCATCACCAACGGCGAGCGCATGGAAGATCTCTACGACATTATAGCCGGCAAGGATGTGGGTACCCGCTTTTGCGCGGAGGAAGCTTCCGCATCCTGAAAAAAGGAGGTTCTTATGACAGTTTTGCAGATGCAGGCCCTCTCCGCGAAGCATGCCGCCCGTATCCTGGCGGCCGCGGGTACCGCGAAGAAGAATGAGGCGCTAAACGCTATTTCCGCCGCCATTCTGGCGGGGCAGGAGGACATTTTATCCGCAAACAGAGAAGACCTGGAGTCGGCCGGGCAGTCGGGCATGAGCGAGTCTTTGCTGGACCGTCTCACCCTCAGCCGGGAACGCATCGCAGGCATTGCCGAGGGTGTACGGCAGGTGGCCGCACTCCCCGATCCCATCGGGGAGGTAACCAGAATGACCACCCGTCCCAACGGGCTGGTCATCGGCAGACGCCGGGTTCCGCTGGGAGTCATCGGCATCATTTATGAGGCGCGCCCCAACGTCACCGTGGACGCAGCGGTGCTCTGCCTCAAATCGGGCAACGCCGTCATCCTCCGGGGCGGCAAGGAGGCTTTCCGCAGCAACGCGGCCCTGGTGCGCATCATGCGGGACACGCTGGAAAGAAGCGGCCTGCCGAGAGACTGCATCTGTTTTGTAGAGGACACCAGCCGTAAAAGCGCGGATGAACTCATGGGGCTGAGAGGATATCTGGATCTGCTCATCCCCCGGGGCGGCAAGGGCCTCATCCGCTCGGTGACGGAACATGCCCGGGTGCCCGTCATTGAAACGGGCGTGGGGGTCTGCCACGTCTATGTGGAAAAGGACGCCGACCTTCAGATGGGCGCCGAGATCCTCTTCAATGCCAAATGCTCCCGCCCGTCGGTGTGCAATGCCGCCGAAACCCTGCTGGTGGATCGGTCCGTGGCCCGGGAGTTTCTCCCCATGGCCTATGAATTCTTAAAGGGCAGGAACGTGGAGCTGCGCGGCTGCATCACCACCCAGGAAATCCTCGGTGATATTGTGGTGCCTGCCACAGCGGAGGACTGGGACACCGAGTACGGCGACTATATCCTCTCGGTCAAGGTGGTCTCCGGCATGGACGAGGCCCTTTCCTTTATCGCCCGTCACGGCACCGGGCATTCCGAATGCATTGTCACCAACAACTACCTGTCCGCACAGCGGTTTTTGAACGAAGTGGACGCGGCGGCGGTCTATGTCAACGCCTCTACCCGTTTTACCGACGGCTTTGAGTTCGGACTGGGAGCCGAAATCGGCATTTCCACCCAGAAAATGCACGCGAGAGGCCCGATGGGGCTGGAGGAGCTCACCAGCTCCAAATATGTCATTTACGGAACCGGCCAGCTTCGGTGACATACTGCCCGGCCCGCTGTTTTGTATGGGCGCAGACTGTTTGCCGGAAAAGCCCGCCGGGTTTGTCCGACAATATCAAAAACGCCCTTCCGGACGGAAGGGCGTTTCGCATCGTTTCATTACAGAACGAGACAGAGCACCAGAGTAAGCAACATAAACCCGAAGGCCACGTATTTGGTCATCTTGGCCAGAATAGAGTCCCATCGCTTGGACTTGTTTTTAGAAAAAAAGGTGTCCGCTCCGCCCGCAATGGCCCCGGACAGGCCGGAACTCTTACCCGACTGGAGCAGTACGACGGCGGTTAAAAAAACGGCGGCAAGCACCTGTATCACAGTGAGGACAGTCCTGACGATCTCCATAATCCTTCTTCTTTCCTTTCCAGAAACCCGTTGTTAACTTGGGTGTCACAGCACCCAAAGATCCTTTTTATCCTATCATAACTAAAAACGCAATGCAAGTATTATTTTCAAAGAGGGCCTCTGAAAATCGATTGACAGAAGCCACGCGCATGGTACAATAAACATCCGGAAAACACAAAGGAGAGATGGGAATGCTAAAGCATCTGCGCGCCGCCCTGCAGGGAATCTCGGTCTATAAGGAAATTGCCGCCGATCCCCTGATGAAAACGGCAGCGGCCATGCTGGACGCGCTGGTGTCGGGAGCGGGCGAAGACGCCCTTGCGCGGTATACCGATTTGTTCTGCGGACTGTGCCGGGAGGGCTGCGCGGGGCTGGGCGGCTGGCTGTGGGACCGCCTGCGCTATCAGGAAGCCCCATACCCCGCGTCCCTGGAGGCGGGGTGCGCGGACCCCGTGCTGGCAGACGCCGCCCAGCGTGACGTCACGGTATTTCTTGAGCTTGCGCAGCTTGACTGCGGCGCCGTCCTCCATGAAATGGCGGGGCTGTTGCCCGGGGAATATACCCCCGTCCTGGAGCGTCTGCCCCGCTGGGCTGCCGGAGCGCCCTTTACCTTCCAAAGCCTCACCTTGTATTACAGGAAGCACGGCTGCGGACTGTTTGCCCGATATCGGGCATTTTTATGGGAGAACGGCACGCTGGCCCCCGTTGCTCACCCCGACTGTATGGCGCCCCGGGAACTGCGGGGCTATGAACGTCAGCGGGAAGAGGTGCTGGCCAATACCCGGGCGCTGCTGGAGGGCAAGCCCGTCCACAATGTCCTGCTTTACGGGGACAGCGGCACCGGCAAATCGGTAACGGTAAAATCCCTGCTGGCGGTGTCCGGATTCGAAAACCTGAGGCTCATTGAGGTGGAGAAGGACGGGCTTTCCGATCTGCCCCGCCTCATTCGGACGCTGGGCGGGCGCAGGCAGAGTTTTATTCTCTTTCTCGACGATCTCACCTTTGAACAGGATGACCGCACCTATTCCGCCCTCAAGACCATTTTGGAGGGCGGACTGGAAAGGCGGCCGGACAACGTGGCCATCTACGCCACCTCCAACCGCCGCACTCTGGTGCGGCAGACCTTCAGCGACCGGGCGGGGGACGAGGTGGACCTGAGTGAGACCATTCAGGAAAGGACCTCGCTGGCCGAGCGGTTCGGGCTGCGCATTCCGTTTCTGACCATGAGCAGGGCGGAATTTTTGAGCCTGGTGGAGCAGCTGGCCGCCCTGCATGGAATCACCATGGAATCCCAGACGCTGCGCACCGAGGCCGTCAGGTGGGAGATGCACCATCCGGGCAGAACCCCCCGTACCGCAAGGCAGTTTCTCATGAGCCTTTCCCTATCGTTCTTCCATTGAAACCGGAAGCCTCGTATCATGCCGTTGCGCGGTAAGTGTCCTGCATGCAAACCCCTTGTCGAAAAAGCTCATAGGGCTTTTTCGACAGTCTGAAAAAACGGAAGCCTCGCCGGCTTCCGTTTTTTTTCCGTTAAAGAATGGTATACAGCATTTTGGCCACCTCGCCGCGCCTGACGGGATTTGTGGGGTGCACCCTGTTGTCATAGCCGCCCACAACTCCCTGGCCCACAAGGGATTTGACATAGGCAAGCGCCCACGCGGGCACCGTGGAGGAGTCCTCAAACGTAAGCTCCGGCTCGGCGTAGCCCCGGGGCTGGATGCGCCCAAGGACGGCCATGGCCTCGGCGCGGCTGATTGCCGACCCGGCGTTTGCGTTGAGGGCATCGCCGTCCCGGCTGCCCTTCATAATGCCCAGCGCATACATGGCCTTGACGCCGGGCAGCGCCCAGTCCGCGATGGAGCCCAAATCGTCAAAGGGCAGTTCGACTGCGGCGTAGGCGGAAAGGTCCAGTCCCATCCAGCGGGAAACCATAAGGAAGAACTCCCCCCGGGTGATCTGTTTTTCAGGCTGGAACTGCAGTCCGCTTTCGGTAAGGATACCGGTTGTGACGGCATGATCGTACAGATAGGTGGTATATTTGTCCGCCCAGTGTCCCGTCATATCGGTAAAGGGAGGGGCGTATGCCTGAAAAGCGGGAGCCCCGGCTTCGGCCTCTGTCTCCGCCGGTTGCGGGAGATTCGCTTCTTCCCCTTCCGGTTCCTCCGTTGCCTCCGGCTCCATATCATAGGAAGCCCTGCCGATATTGCCGCACAGGTCGGCAGCGGTGACGGTGAGCCGGTGCAGCTTGCCGTCATGGGCGGGAAGAGCGGCTTCTGCGGTGCCGTCTGCGGCGTTCCATGTGAACTCAAGGGGGCTACCGTCCCGGGTGACCCTGATCTGCTCTTTTGCAAATTCATGGGTAACGGAATCCGTAATGCCGGCCAGCAGCATACCGCCGCTTACCGACACCGTGACCGCCGGCGGCGTCAGGTCGTATACCGCCTCGTTTGAGGTGGTGATCTGGTCGAGATACAGGGTACCGGAAGCGGAGGCGCCGCCGCCGTAAAAGACATTCAGGGCGGTCATGCCGGCGGCGTTTGCAGGCAGGGCGGCGGTCACGTATTTCCAGCCGGTGAAATCAAGGCCGGCAAGGGCCACGTCGGTGCGGACACCGTCGCTGTCGCTGATTGTGGCCGTCAGGGTGTTGCCCGAACCATCTCCGTACACCCACAGGTTGAGGTGCCTCTCTCCCGGCGTTATGGCAAGGAAGGCGGCGGCGGCGGCGGGGCCGCCTTTTGCGGTATCATAGGAGAGCTTCAGGCTCTGCCTGCCGTACCGCACCTGCTCGGCGCCCGTCTGCAGGGAAACGTCCGCCGTATCGGTGCCCACAAAGGAGAAAAGCTCTCCTTCAAAGTCTTCCAGCGGCAGAACGTGGCCGGTAACCGACACCGGAATAACCGCCGATCGCCCCCCTGCCGAAACGGTAAGGCTTCCCGTTCCTGTTTTGTCGGCGGCGGTGAAAAGGCCGTTTTGATCCACCGTACCCGCCCCGCTGTCCGCCGTCCAGGCAAAGCAGGTGTCCTGGGCCGTGAGGGTCAGCTTCTTATAGATGGCGGTGGCCCTCAGGTCCACAACCTGTCCCGGCTCCAGTGCCAGAGACGTTACGGCGGCCCCGGCAGCCTCATCGGACAGCAAAATGGTGTCGGGGGTGTCAATCACGGTGACATAAGCGCTGCCCGACGCGCCGCCCGCTGCCGCCGTCACAGCTGCCACGCCCGGGACGCTGCCCGCGGTAAATACTCCGTCGGAGGAAACAGTGCCCGTTCCGCCGGTGGCCGACCAGGTCACCGGACTGCTTAAGGGCATGGGATACCATGCCGTATCCACCGCCGATACCGCAAGCCGGGCAGTCGCGCCGGCCAGAAGCATGGCGTCGCCGGGCGTGACGTAGAGATGGCTCAGCATCCTGGTAGGCGTGAGATTGGATACCAGAAAGACAGCGTTGCTGTTGGCCCGCTCATAGCCGTCGGACGGCCTGTTTACGACGCCGAACGAGCTTGCATCGGGGTAGGAGGTCCCCATGGTGGCGGAGCCGCCCCCGTCCATGCAGACCGCCTCTGTGCAGCCCAGTTCCACCAGCCGCTGGGCCACCTGGGAGAGGGTCGCGCCCACACTGTGGCCGGTCTGCCTTCCGTCGATGGTGTAAAACACAGCCGTCCCGTCCGCCCTGATCCCTACGGCGGAGCGGGGGGCCTGTTCGGCATCCAGACCGCTTTCCACCGCGCCCGCTGTCACCAGCTTATACATGCCGCCTACCGCGTACTCCGCCTCGGCCCAGCGGGGATCGGGACTGGTAATGTCCACATCCACCGTGTCGCCGGGCCGGAGAGAGGCCAGCTGAGAAACCAGCCACTCGTTGCTTTTGCTGTTGACGGTGAGAACGGCCTTCCCCGCCGGGATATCGATGCTCCCGGCAGACTGGAGCACCTGCTCCACCACATAGGTAACGCGCCCGCCCACCGTGGGCTTTGCGGACTGAATCAGGGTATCGGCTATCCCGTCAGCGGTATCCTGCTGCACCGTCAGAAGCCCGTCTGTTACCTCCCGGGATTCCGAAACCGGCTCCAATGCCGGCAGCTCCGTTGTCTCAGCCGGAGTTTCCCCGCCGCCGGAGTCGGATATCTTCAGCGACACATCTACTGTATGCCCCACGTGGTCCAGAACGGGGGAGAGAATCACATCCACCCCGGGCTGACTGTTTTGGGTACCGGCGCTGAAATCATCGGTGAGCAGATAATAGCCGTCGGTGGCTGTGCGCACCTTATTGATTCCGGCCACAATCAGCGTTTGCCCTGAGAACGTGGCGGTTACCGACAGCTGGGGCTGTCCGACAAATACGGTGCCGTCGGCCCGAAAGCCCACACCGTATAAATAAGAAGCGGAAGAGCGGAGCACTCCGTCGGTAATCACCAGTCCCAGCGGCGCGCCGGTAGCCACCACGTAATAGTCTCCGTTCATCCCTCCCACCACACGGCGGCCGTCTGTCTCAAGGGGCCGCGCCATGGAGGTGAGGGTTTGTTTGGACAGAATTTTATCCCCGTAGCATACTATGGGAGTAACGACGGGATTCGGCATATAGGTGAGATAGTGCTCGGTACGGAGGTCGGAATATGTATTGCTCCAGAACACCCCTGTTGTGAGTTCGGTGCTTTGGCCCACGAAAACTGAACTGCTCTTTATATCGTCGCCCAGGGCCACAGATGCCAAGGCTGCGGGGCTTGCGCCCAAAACAAGCGCGAGGGCAAGCGCCGTCGCGCGCCCGGAAAAACGTCTCATGACAATGCCTCCACTAACCGGAACGTTGCCCCTATGTTAACATAAAAACACCGCTTGTGTAAACAAGAATCACCACCAAATTTATGACAGTTTGGTTAAAAAAACATGTCAGAACGTCAGGCTGCGATCCCGTTTTGTAAGTGACATCGTTTTTAAAAGTGTTTCCCCCAAGAGGAAACCATGCGCACGATAAGGAAACAGGCGGGCCGCCGGACGGAAACAGACTTCCGGTCATCGCGCCGGATGACCGGAAGTCTGCGGCTGTCGAAAAAGCCCTATGGGCTTTTTCGACAAGGGGTTTACATGCAGGACGCTCACCGCTTACCTGCATGATAGGGGTCATTTCCGACGCGCATGTCGCCGGAAATGACAAATCGGACTTTGTTTCCGCCGTACGCGGCGGAAATTCCGCGAAGCTTTTCGTGCATTCCATGGTTTTTTGACAGTCTCAAGGCCGCTGCCCTCGGGCAGCGGCCTTGAAAGAACTCAGCTGGTTTTGTTTTACTCGGCCAGGCTGGTGTAGCCGAAGAAGAAATAGCCCAGCGGGGTGTAGTACATGCCCTGCAGGTTGGGATCCTTGCAATAGTATATGGTGTAGAAATAGATGGGACCGAGCACCCAGTCCTCGCCCATCAGGATATCCTCGGCCTCGTGCATGGCGGCCATGCGCCCGGCGGGGTCGGAGGTGGACTTGGCCTGCTGGATGGCGGCGTCGTAATCGGGGTTGTTGTACTGCGCGTCGTTGTTGCCGCTGGTGCTCAGCCACATGTCGAGGAAGGTGATGGGATCGTTGTAGTCGGCAATCCAGCCGTTGCGGGCAATATAATAGTCGCCGTCCTTACGGGTCTCAAGGAAAACGCCCCAGTCCTGGTTGGCGATGTTGACGGTCACGCCCAGCTCGGTGCTCCACATGCTCTGCAGGGCCTCCGCGATGACGCGGTGGCGGTCGTTGGTGTTATACAGGTATTCCACGACCGGGAAGCCCTCGCCGCCGGGATAGCCGGCCTCGGTCAGGAGCTCGCGGGCCAGGTCGCAGTTGGCTTTATAGGTCGCATCGTCCACGGGAGCGGTCCAGTAGTCGCCGCCCACCGTGCGGAAGTCGTCGCTGCCGGCGCCCGCGGCGTCAGCGACACCGGCGGGAACATAGCCGGTGGCGGGCACTTCGCCGGTCTGGGTGATGGTATCGACAATATACTGGCTGTCGATGGCAAGGGTGAAGGCCCGGCGGACGCGGGCATCGTCGAAGGGATACTTCTGGGTGTTGTAGCAGACATAGTAGGTGCCGATATAATCAACGACGGTCAGGGTTCCGTCGGCCTTCAGGGTGGCGATCTCATCCACGGGAACGCTTTCAATAAAGGAGAGGTCGCCGGCCTTAAAGGCGTTGAGGATGGCGTTGTCGTCGTCCATCAGCTTGAAGGTGATGGAGTCGGGGCCCAGGTTGGCGGCGTCGTAATGGTATTCGTTGGGCACGGCGACGATCTGGGCGTTCTGGGTCCACTCGGTCATCTTATAGATGCCGTTGGAAAGATAGGTGGCGGGATCAAAGGTCCACTGGTCACCGTTGGCTTCAATGATGTCCTGGCGGACGGGGAGCAGTGCCGGGAAGGCGCATACCTCCAGGAAATACGGGCAGTCATAGGTGATATTGACCACGAAGGTGGTGTCGTCGGGAGCGGAGACACCCAGCGTGGAGGGCTCGGCCTCAGAGGCCATGATTTCGTTGGCGTTTACCACCATGTCGGCCATATAATTATAGTCGGCGGCGGTGGCGGGGGTCACCAGTCTCTGCCACGCGTATACGAAATCGCCGGCGACAACGGGCTTGCCGTCGCTCCAGAAAATATCGTCGCGGAGCTTGAAGGTGTAGGTGACGGTCCCGTCCTCATTTTCCACCTTTTCATAACTGGCGGCCTGTCCGTTTGTCAGGGTGGCGTTGCCCGCGCCGTCGTCCGTCCACTTCATGAGGCCCTCAAAGAAGTGCTGAAGCATAACGGCGCCGTCCACGGCGCTGTTGAGCGCGGGGTCGATGGTCTGGGGGTTGGAAGCCAGGCAGACGGCCAGGTCAAAGGTTTCCGCGGGCGCTGCGGTGGGGGCGGGGGTGGGAGTGGCGGCGGTGCCTCCGGAGCAGCCGGCCGCCAATGCGGTGAGCATGAGCACAGCCAAGAGAAGCGATGTCGTCTTTTTCCATTGTTTCATTGTATTACCTCCTGCAATCTTTGTTGTTTAAACTGCCTAAAATAAGAGCTCTGCTGTAAAAACAGCTGGTAAAATTATATCATCATTTCCGG
>ENA-UOXR01003336-UOXR01003336.1-bioreactor-metagenome-genome-assembly--contig:-NODE-3336-length-13726-cov-4.183088_pt1 | contig 13726 bp, 10 predicted proteins | sample MGYA00238164_ERZ764825 | MGnify/ENA primary metagenome ERZ764825 (study PRJEB28920, sample SAMN05720171) | bioreactor metagenome | isolation source: Anaerobic biogas reactor | place: USA:Washington...
GCGCGCCCCAGCACAAACAGCGTGCGGTCCAGCAGCGAACGGGTGATGACCTGCCCCAGCCGCGGCCTGCGGTAAGGTGGAAGCTCCAGCGCAAAGGAGGAGGGCATGCCTTTCAGAATGGTAGCCGAGAGCAGACGGGATACCTGAAAGGTCATGAAAACGCCCAGCACAATGACCGCCATCAGCATCAGCGCCGCTTTTGCTGTCTGTGCCGCGCCCTCCCCGGTACCTGCGAAAAAAATGGTGATGAGGGCGATGAGAGTGGGAAAGCGCCCGTTGCAGGGCACAAAATTATTGGTCAGAATGGCAATCAGGCGCTCTCTCGGGCTGTCGATGATGCGGCACCCCACCACTCCCGCCGCGTTGCATCCGAACCCCATGCACATGGTAAGGGACTGCTTGCCGCAGGCCCGCGCCTTCTGAAAGGCGTGGTCAAGAACAAAGGCAACCCGGGGCAGATAGCCGAAGTCCTCCAGCAGTGTAAACAGGGGAAAGAAAATGGCCATAGGGGGGAGCATCACCGAAACCACCCACGCCAGCACCCGGTACGCCCCCAGCACCAGCGCGCCGTGCAGCCACGGGGGCGCGCTGAGACAGGCAAACAGGGCCGTGAGCCTGTCCTGCACCCAAAACAGCGCGTCGGACAACAGGGCCGAGGGGACATTCGCACCGCTGATGGTCAGCCAGAACACCGCCGTCAGCAGCAGGAGCATCACGGGGATGCCGGTTGCCCGGCTGGTGAACAGATAGTCCAGACGGCGGTCCAGGCGGGTATAGTCCGGACATCCGTACCTGACGGCGGCACTGGCAATCCGTTCAGCCAGGCGGATCTTGTCGGCGGGGTCGGCCGCATGGGCAAAGCGCCCGGGGGGCGACACGCCCTGGCCGTCCGCCACCCGTGCCATCTGCCGGAGCAGTTCATCCATGCCTTCCCTGCGCCCCGCCGACGTACCCACCACCGGCACGCCCAGAAGGCGGGAAAGCTCCGGGAGATCCACCGAAATACCCTTTTTCCCGGCCTCGTCCATGAGGTTGACGCACACCAGCACATTGGGGGTGAGTTCAAGGGTCTGAAGCACCAGACAGAGGTTGCGTTCCAGAGAGGTGGCGTCACACACCACCGCTACGGCATCCGCTTCCCCTGACCGGAGAAAATTCCGGGCCAGCTCTTCCTCCGGAGAGTGAGCCGAAAGGGAGTAGGTACCGGGCAGGTCGACCAGAGTCAACTCCTGCCCGTCGTATTGACAGCGGCCCTGGGCGGTACTTACCGTTTTGCCCGGCCAGTTTCCGGTGTGCTGATGCAGTCCGGTCAGGGCGTTGAACACGGTGGATTTTCCCACGTTGGGGTTGCCCGCCAGCGCGATGACCTTGCTGTTGGGGCACTGCCGCTCTGCGACCGCCCCGCGGCCGGAGGCATGACCGCCGGCCGCGCTGCCCATACGCTCCACTTCGTTATACCGGCACCGCACAGGCGTCGGGAACGGGGGCAAGCACCCGCTCCAGTCCCACCCGGCGGGCGTCCGCTGCACGCAGGGCAATAACCGCTCCCCGTATAAAGTAGGCACACGGGTCACCTGCCGGACTTACCCCCACGCAGCTGACGCGGGTACCGCGGATAAGCCCGATATCCAAAAGCCTGCGCCCCATTGCTTCGTCGCCGTCGGCGCTGATTCCGGTGACAAGGGCGCTCTGTCCTTTTTTCAGGGCTGCAAGAGATAACTGATTGTTCATACGTAATGGCTCCGATCTGATAGGATGATAAGAAAGCGGGGTTTCTCATCCTATCTTATTGCGGAGCGCGGCGAAAAGTGACAGAGGAAAACGGCATAAAATGCCCCCAACCCGCAGGAGGATTGGAGGCACTGATACGGAATGCGACCATGCTGTTCAGCGGCGGAACAGCGTCTGGGCGTAATGGACCGCACCCATGGCGTCCCTGGAGTAGCAGTGAGCGCCGATGGCGTCGGCGTACTCCTGAGTAAGAACCGCTCCGCCTACCATCACCCTGCAGTCAGGCTTGGCTGCGGCCAGCTGCCGGATGGTTTCGGCCATATAGGGGGCGGTGGTGGTCATAAGGGCGGAAAGGCCCACCAGCTTCACATCTCTGTCCACCGCCTGCCTGACAATGACTTCGGGCGGCACGTCCTTGCCCAAATCGATCACATGAAAGCGGTAATTTTCCAGCAGGACCTTGACGATATTTTTTCCGATGTCGTGGATATCGCCTTTGACGGTGGCCAGTATGATATCCGGGCCCCGGACGCTCTCCTGAGGAGGAAGATAGTCTTTCAGCGCGTCGAAAGCGGCCTTGGCGGCCTCGGCGCTCATGAGAAGCTGGGGAAGAAATACCTTACCCTGCTCAAACCCCGAGCCGACGGCGTCCAGCGCAGGCACCAGCGCGGCCTGAATCACGGCCATCACGTCGCCCTGTCCGGCCGCCTGCTTTGCCAGAGCTGCCGCCTGCTCGCGCAAGCCCCTGACAATGGCCTGCTTCAGCGTCAGCTCAGACGGGGGCGGGGCGGTCTGGACGGCAGGTTCACCGCCGTAACGGGAAAGATAGCGCGCACACTGAAGATCCCGCCCGGTGACCGCCAGAAAGGCGCTGTATGCCCCCATCATGGCCTCGCTCATGGGGTTGATGATGGCTCCGTCCAGCCCCGCGTTCAGCGCAAGGGTAAAAAAGGAGGTGTTGACCGTCTCCCGCCGGGGCAGGCCGAAGGAGACGTTGGATACGCCCAGTACGGTTTTGAGGCCCAGTTCGGCTTTGATGCGGCGCAGCGCCTCCAGCGTTACGCTGCCGTTATCGCCGCCGGCGCTCACCGGCAGGGTGAGGGCATCCATCAGCAGTTCCCGGCGGGGAATGCCGTGGGCTTCGGCGGCCTGCGCGATGCGCCCGGCAATGGCCACCCGTCCCTCCGCCGTCTCCGGGATGCCATCTTCATCCAGCGTCAGGCAGATGAGGCCGCCGCCGTATTTTTTCACCAGAGGCAGCAGGGCGTCCAGGCTCTCCTGTTTGCCGGTGACCGAGTTTAACAGGGGCTTTCCGTTATACAGGCGGAGGGCGGCCTCCATGGCGTGGGGATCGGAGGTGTCCAGCTGGAGGGGGAGCGCCGTGACGCTCTGAAGCGCCTGCACCGTTTTGCACAGCAGCGCCTTCTCATCCAGACCGGGCAGGCCGACATTGACATCCAGCACCTGGGCGCCCGCGTCCTGCTGAGAAAGCCCCTCCCGCAGGATAAAGTCCATGTCCTCTTCCCGCAGCGCCTGCTGCAGACGTTTTTTCCCCGTGGGGTTGATGCGCTCCCCGATGATGACGGGATCGCCGTCAAAGACCACCGCGCCGCCGTAGGAGGAGATGAGCAGCCGCTTTTTTTCGGTGACCGCCGGCAGGGGGATGTCCCGGCAGGCCTTGATCATGGAGGCAATGTGGGCGGGTGTGGTGCCGCAGCAGCCCCCCAGAAGGTGTACGCCGGATGCCAGCTTTGCCATTTCTCCCGCAAACGCTTCCGGCGAGACGTCAAACACCGTGACCCCCGCCTCGGTGCGGGGCAGGCCGGCGTTGGGACTGACAATGACCGGCGTTGAGGCGTACTCCAGAAGCTCTTGCGCGAGCGAGGCCATCTGAGCCGGGCCCATGCCGCAGTTGAACCCCAGAGCGTCCACCCCCAAACCCTCCAGCAGGGCAACCGCCGACGGGATATCCCCTCCGGTGAGCAGCCTGCCGGTTTCGTCCAGAATGAGGGTGGCGAAGACGGGTAGCCGGGTATGTTCTTTGGCGGCCAGCACAGCCGCCTTGAGCTCGTAGGTATCGCTCATGGTCTCGATGAGCACGCAGTCGGCGCCCGCCCCGGCGCCCGCCTCCATGAGTTCCGCAAACAGGGAAACAGCGTCCTCAAACTCAAGATCGCCGTAGGGCTTCAAAAGCTTTCCCGTGGGGCCTGTGTCGAGGGCGATATAGGCATCAGCGCCCGACTCGGCGATGGCGCGCCGGGCAATGTCCACCGCCGCCGCCGCCACCTGCCCGGGGGTGACGCCGCAGGGGCCGAGCTTATACCCGTTTGCCCCGAAGGTGTTGGTTTTCAGAATGCGGCTGCCCGCCCTGAGGTAGGCCGCATGAACGGCCTTCACCTGTTCGGGCTGTTCCAGGCACCACAGGTCGGGCAGCCGGCCCGCCGGCAGGCCGGCATCCTGAAGCATGGTGCCCATGGCGCCGTCAAAGAAGATCCGTGTCTGCCTCATGGCGGTGAGGATGTCCATAGTAACTACTCCTTTCGGAAGGGACAGTCGGTTTTGGAGCAGCGGGCGCACTTGTGAAGGCGGCATGCGCTCCCGTCCGCCGTAATGCCGATGACCGCTGTGACCGACTTGGCGGGCACCAGCATGCCGCCCTCGGTAAGGGACAGGCCGAGGCGGCGGCCTGCATCCAGCAGATCCAGCAGGGGCCGCTGGAAGTCAAGGGAAAAATCCCCGTAACCGGGGCTGTAGCGCGGCCGGAGAAACTGCCCTTCGGGCAGGGTTTCGGTCAGCCGCTCCATACACTGGTCGCAGTAGTCCTCCAGCACGGCGGCGGCGCAGGCCTGCCCCACCACCGCCAGAGACATGTCGGCGGCGGCCCATCGGCGCAGAAGGGTGTCGGCCTGCGCCCCCAGGGTGGCGGCAAAGAGAAACACATGGCGGCAGCCGAACAGATGACGTTCCAGATCGGCGCTGTGAAAGGCCAGGCCGTCCAGCGGCATGTTCCGGCTGACGTACCGGGGCGTCACGGCCTCCAGTGCGTTCAGACAGAACAGGATACGCTCCGCCACCCGAGGGTCGGGGACGGCCGATCCGTAGCCCAGATAGCGGGCAATCTCACCTTTGTCGGCCGTCATCGCTTCAGGATATCGGACAGGTTGGCCGAAATGCGTTCGGCCACGTCGGGCTTGTTCATGGTGTAGACATGTATCCCCCGCACACCGTTGGCGATGAGATCGATGATCTGCTCGGTGGCGTAGGCGATGCCCGCCTGCTTCATGGCGGGGGGGTCGTCTCCGAATTTGTCCAGAATCATGCGGAAGCGATAGGGGATGGTAGCGCCCGAAAGATGGATGATTTTGCCGATTTGCCTGACATTGGTCACCGGCATGATGCCGGCCACCACCGGAACGGATATGCCCTTTGCCTGCATCCGGTACAAAAAACTGTACAGGGCGCTGTTGTCAAAGAACATCTGAGTGACCAGAAAGCTGCACCCGCTGTCCACCTTTTCCTTCAGGTGGCCCAGGTCTTCGGCCTGGCTGCGGGATTCCACATGCCCCTCGGGATAGCACGCCCCGCCCACGCAGAAGCCCCCGTCGCCGGCAATTTCCCGCACCAGCTGGCTGGCGTTGCGGTAAGGGCGGGGATCGTCCGGCGAAGCGCCCGCAGGCAGGTCGCCCCGCAGGGCCAGGATATTTTCAATGCCCAGCGTTTTCAAATGCCCGAGCTGAGCCAGCACATCTTCCCGGGTGGAGGAAAAACAGGTCAGATGTGCCAGTGCGGCCACACCCTGTTTCTGCACGGCGGCGGCAATGGCGCCGGTATATGCCGAGGTACCGCCGCCCGCGCCGTAGGTAACGCTCATATAGTCGGGCCTTAAGCGGGCAATCTCCTCCACCGCGGACCGGATGGGCGAATAGTCGCCGTCCTTTTTCGGGGGGAAGACCTCAAAGGAGAGGGTAGGGCGGGGCTGGGAGAGAAGCTCGGTGATTTTCATGGAATTCCTCCTTCAGGAGCATTCGGCGCGCGTGCCTATACGGATGCCGGAAAGGGTAAGGGCCACAACGAACCAGAAGATCAGCATGACTCTGGGATAGTTCCAGATATAGTCGGCAATACCGCAGACCAGAATACCGGTAAGGGCGGAAGCGCCTCCGATGGTGATCAGGCGCACCGGACGGGGACATGCTCCCGACGAAACCGTCCGGATTGCCTTTTTGACGCTCCAGGCCATGGCGCCGATAAAAGAGAGCATACCCAGCAGCCCGGTTTCCGCCCAGATCTGCAAATAAATATCGTGGGCGTGGACAAAGGGGGCTACGCCGTGATAGAAATTGAGGTCCTTGACCGCCCGGCGCACCGCGTCGGTGCCCAGCCCGGCACCCAGCGCAGGGCGGTATTTCAGCAGCCGCAGCGCGGCGGCGTAGAGGGGAAAGCGGCTGGTGGTGGAGGTGTCCTTCAGATTGAAGATGGTCAGGATGCGGTTAAACACGGTGCCGGGCAGAAGGGGAACAGCGGCCAGCCCCAGCAAAAGCATGGCCGGCAGCAGCTTCCGGTTCCAAAGAAACACAAAGAGAAGGGCGGCTGCGGCCAGCCCCACCCAGCTGGCCCGGCCATAGGTCATCAGGATGGCGGCAACACCCAGTCCGGCGGCCAAAAAGCCGGTTATGCGGCCGCCCCAGCGGGGGCTGCCCAGGCAGAGCCCCACGGCCGGAGGGATAAGCAGGACGAGCACCTGTGCGAAGGCGTTGGGGTTTTCAAACATGGCGTATACCCGCCCGGGCATTCCCTTGTTGACGACGAGATCCACATAGGAGGCGTTGACCTCCACTCCCAGCACGCGCTGCACGACGCCCGCGGCCGATATAAGAGCAAGACCGAGCGCGGCGAAGGTGGCAAGGCGCAGCAGCTGATCTGCGCGCTCCACGGTGCTCACCGTGACCAGTACACAGAGCATGCAGGTGATATGGAAGAACAGAAAGCGGAAGGAGAGCTGCGGAAAGGCGGACAGAGGCCAGGCCAGACACACCGCCGCCGCAAAGCACACGGCATAAGGGCCGAGAGCGGCCACATCGAGGCGGAGGGAACGCCGGCGCATGCCTCCCGCCAGCGCAAGCAGCAGCATCAGGGAAAATCCCGCCAGACTGTAAAGGTTGTTCCAGCGCTCGTAGGGAATCAGCACAATGGCCACAAAAAGCCAGCCGATGGCGGCGGGAGTCTGTTCCCCCATGCCAAATCCGATGGAAGCGGCAATACTGCCGTCAAAGACCGGGCGGAACCGGCGGTAGAGCCAGTGCAGAAGGGCGGCCGGAAGATTGAGCGCGATACCCAGTATGCCGCAGGCGGCGCTGCGCCGCCAGGACCGGGCGAGGATGCCTTCCCGGGAAAGAAAGGCTACAAGGGCGCTGCCGCGCCACAACACCCTCCACCCCGCGGCCAGCACACGGAAGACAAGGGCCAGCGCGCTGCACGCATACCAGCGGCGCAGCCTTCTCCACACAGGGAAAAAGAAGCCGCACACAGCACTGCTTTGCACCGTTTCCATCCTTCAGCTCACCTGCCTTCCTCTGTTTTTGAGCAGATACAACAGTGTAAGAACCCCAAACCACCGGCGGCGCACCAGCATGGTCACCAGCTGCTTGTTGCGGCCCAGCCCTTTGGGAGAAAGGGCTGCGATGGCGGCCGACATTTCGGGCAGCTCGGCAAAGGACCGAACTCTTGCCTGCTTTTCCCTTGTACCCGCCGGGTTTCCGGGGGCATACTCGTTGCCCACAGCGATGAGAAGCCCGGCCCAGTTGGAGCTGTGCTCCCAGCCCGGAACATCCAGGCCGAACCGCCCGGCGAGCTCCCGTTTGCTTGCCATGAAGCGGCGGAAGGTATTCATGTAGTCGGGCAGATAAGTGCGGGTCACCGAGAGCGGGTTCTGGAGATAGTAATAAAGAGGCTTGTCCGTCATGGACAGCTTTTTTGCACGGCAGAAATACTCCATCAGAAAGAGCTCATCCTCCAGATAGGCCCCCTCAAAGGCGATATCGTGCCGGGTGATGACGGCGCGGGAATAGAGAAACCGCCAGATATAGCCGTTTAAAACCACGTCCGGCTGCCCCAGCCGCTCTCCCAGAAGCCGGTCTACAATCCCCGTTTTGATCTCGGCTTCCCCGTAGACGCCGGCGGGCAGCGCACCCCGTTCCGTCCACGTTTCACCTGAAGGCAGCGCGTTGTAATGGGCGCAGCCGGCGGTATCGGCGCCTGCGGCGGAAAGCGTGCCGTAAAGCACTTCCAGCGCATAGGGGTCAAGCCAGTCGTCGGCGTCTACAAAGGCGATGTAGTCCCCGGCGGCCTCACGCATTCCCAGATTGCGCGCCGAGCTCACCCCGCCGTTTTCCTTGTGGTATACCCGCACCCGGGGATCGGCGGCGGCCACGGCGTCGCACAGGGCGCCGCTGCGGTCGGGAGATCCGTCCTCCACCAGCAGCAGCTCAAAGTCGGCAAAGCTCTGCTCCAGGATGGAATCTGTACAGCGGGTCAGAAATCCCTCCGCCTTATATACGGGGACGATGACGGAAACTTTAGGCATGGCGCACCACCTGACTGTATCATGTAGTTCCTATAAACAGGAGCGCAGCTCTTCCGCCCTGTCGGTCCGCTCCCAGGGCAGGTCAAGGTCGGGCCGCCCAAAATGGCCGTAGGCGGCGGTTTGCTCGTAGATGGGGCGGCGCAGATCCAGGTAGGAGATGATGCTGGCCGGGCGCAGGTCGAAGCACCGCTCCACCGCGGCGGCCAGCGTTTCGTCCGGACAGGCGCCGGTACCCTGCGTGTCCACCAGGATAGATACGGGGTGAGCCACGCCGATGGCGTAAGCCAGCTCGATCTGGCACTTTTTTGCCAGGCCCGCGGCGACAAGGTTTTTGGCCACATGGCGGGCCATATAGGCGGCGCTCCGGTCCACCTTGGTGGGGTCTTTGCCCGAGAAGCTGCCCCCTCCGTGGGCCGCCGAACCGCCGTAGGTATCTACAATGATCTTGCGTCCGGTCAGGCCGGAATCCCCTACCGGGCCGCCGGTGACAAAGCGGCCGGTGGGATTGATATACAGCCTGGTGTGCCGGTCCATGTAAGCTGCCGGGATGACCGGCCTGATCACCGTCTCCATGATGCCCTCCCGAAGCTCATCCAGCGCAAGGTCCGGGTCGTGCTGGGTAGACACCACAATGGCGGGGCAGCGCCGCACCTGTCCGTCCTCGCCGTACTCCACGGTGACCTGTGATTTGCCGTCCGGGCGCAGCCAGGGAAGTTCCCCGCTTTTGCGCACCCGGGCCAGGCGGCGGGAGAGGGCGTGCGCCATGGAGATGGGGGCGGGCATAAGCTCGGGCGTCTCGTCGCAGGCGTAGCCGAACATCATGCCCTGATCGCCCGCGCCGATGAGATCGGCGCTTTCCGAGGCACTGGCCTTGTACTCAAAGGAACGATCCACGCCCAGCGCGATGTCGGGAGACTGCTCGTCGATGGAGGTCATAACGGCGCAGCCCTTGCTGTCGAAGCCGTATTCGGGATTGGTATACCCGATGCGCTCCACCGTTCTGCGGGCAATGGCGGGTATATCGGTATAACAGCCGGTGGTGATCTCGCCCATGACGAAGATCATGCCGGTGGTGGTGATGGTCTCACAGGCCACCCGGGCGTCGGGGTCCTTGCTCAGAATATCATCCAGGACGGCATCCGAGATCTGGTCGCAGATCTTGTCCGGATGCCCCTCGGTAACCGATTCTGAAGTAAACAGACGACGGCTCATTTTCTCATGCGCTCCTTTTTCAAAAATTCAGGCGTCATAGCCGCTTAAATAGGCGGTTTGCTCCGGCGTGAGGGTGTCGATGGACAGTCCCAGCGCGTGAAGCTTAGCCTGCGCACTGGCATGGTCGATGGATGCGGGCACCTCGTATACTTTTTTCTCCAGACTCCCCCGGCTGGAAACCAGCCACTCCAGCGCCAGCGCCTGCACCGAGAAGGACATGTCCATGATCTCGGCGGGGTGTCCGTTGCCGGCGGCCAGGTTGACCAGTCTGCCCTCCGCAATCACATGGAGGGTGCGCCCATCGGACAGGGTAAAGCCCTCCAGGTTTTCCCGCCGCATTTCACGCCCCGCGGCCATGCTTTGAAGACCGGCCACGTCCACCTCGCAGTCGAAGTGGCCGGCATTACACAGCAGGGCCTTGTCCTTCATTACGGCAAAATGGGCGGGGGTAATGACGTCCCTGCAGCCGGTTACGGTGATAAAAATATCTCCCAGAGGGGCGGCCTCTTTCATTTTCATGACGCGAAAGCCGTTCATGGTGGCATCCAGCGCCTTGAAGGGATCAGTCTCGGTGACGATGACGTGCGCGCCCAGACCGGCCGCCCGCATGGCCACCCCCCTGCCGCACCAGCCGTACCCGGCGACCACCACGGTCTTGCCTGCCACGATGAGGTTGGTGGTGTGCATAATGGCATCCCATACCGACTGGCCGGTGCCGTATTTGTTGTCATAGTAATGTTTGGCTTTTGCGTCGTTGACCGCCACCATGGGGCAGGGAAGGGCCCCCGCCCTCTCCCGGGCGCGCAGACGGAGAATACCGGTGGTAGTCTCCTCACAGCCGCCGATGAGCCGGTCTGCGCAGGGGGCGCATCTGCCGCCCAGCAAGTGAACGAGGTCGCCTCCGTCATCCACGATCAGATGAGGACGGCAGGCTAAGGTCTCGGTGAGATGGGCTTCGTACGTATCCCGGTCGGCGCCGTGTATGCCGAAGGTCTCCACTCCCATGGAATCCAGCCCGGCGGCCACGTCGTCCTGAGTGGAAAGGGGGTTGGAGCCGGTGAGGAAAACCTGGGCGCCGCCCGCCCTGAGCACCAGCCCCAGATTGGCGGTCTTGGCTTCCAGATGGACGGAAACGGCAATGCGCAGCCCCTCAAAGGGGCGCTCTGCTGCAAACCGCTTTTCAATCGCGGCAAGGGCAGGCATAAAGCTGCGCACCCACTCGATTTTGCGCCGGCCGGCGGCGGCCGCTGATTTGTCCCGGACAATACTCATAGGTCCCATCCTTTTTTCTGCTTAATATATCAGTTTACCATATTTCCTCTGCTTCGAAAAGTAAAAACCAAAAAAGAAGGCTCCTTTTTGAAAAGGAGCCTTCAGGATGAGGGTATCATCGCGACCGCCTCCTTATCGCTTGTTAGCAGAACCACCTTGCAAAACGCAGGTTGGTGTGAGGTCTTCGAGCTAACTCTCTCGCTCACTCTTGATAACGGGCTGATATGTACTTGTTGTAGTATTATAATCGATTCTGAGGAAAATACAAGAGAAAAATTTTATTATACCGCTTTGCCGCACCGAGCGCACCCGGCGCAGCCGTGTCCGCTCTCTGCCCAGAGCCGGTCGGCTGCGACCGCCCATTTTTCGGCTGTATCCACGCACTTGCCGCAGTAATCGGCGGCCGATTCCTGGTGGACATAGTCAGTGGATTTTGCGCCGGACTCGGCCACCATCTCGGTCAGACGGCCGGGATTATCCAGCACGGGGCACGGGCGGAGCATATTGTCGTTGAAGGGCTGGTTTTTGCGGTAGGCCATAAACAGGGGGGACTGATAAGCCTCCAGCAGGGTTTTTTCATGGATATTGGAGTCGGAATAATGCATGAAGGCGCAGGGCTCGATGTCGCCGTTGGCGTTGATGTGCAGATAGTTGCGCCCGCCCGCGATACAGCCGTTCACATATTCGCCGTCGTTCCAGAAGTCCATGGTAAACAGCGGCTTGGTCTGGCGGAACTTGCGCACCTGATGGTACATATACTCGCGTTGCTCGGCGGTAACCATCAGGTCGGGGATGGCGTTGACCCCTACCGGCATATAAGTAAAGATCCAGCAGAACTTGGCGCCCCACGCCACCATCTGGTCAAAATACTCCTCGCTGCCGATGACCTCGGCATTCTGCCGCGTATAGCAGCAGGAGGCGCCGAAGGGCAGCTTCTTGCGGTGCAGCAGCTCCAAGGCTTTTACCACCTTGGCGTAGGTACCCTTGCCCCGGCGCGCGTCGGTCTCCTCCTCAAAGCCCTCCACACTGATGGCGGGGATAAAGTTGCCTACCCGGAGCATATCGTCGGCGAACGCTTCGTCGATCAGCGTGGCGTTGGTAAAGGCAAGAAAGATGCAGTCGGAGTGCTTGTTGCACAGGGCGATGATGTCGTCCTTTCGCACCAGGGGCTCGCCGCCGGTATACAGGTACATGTAGGTGCCCAGCGCCTTGCCCTGCTCGATGATGGAATCCAGGGTGTCGAAATCCATGTTCATCCGGTTTCCGTAATCGGCCGCCCAGCAGCCGATGCAGTGGAGATTGCAGGCCGAAGTGAGATCCAGCACCATCGCCCAGGGGATGTTGCAGTCGTATTTTGCGCGCGCGGCCTCCTGCTTGGGCCAGCCCTCCAGAGTGGCGTTTATCACAAAGTTTTCAAAAATGGTCTTGCGCACGTTGGCATCGATGTCGCTCCACAGGCTGAGAATTAATTGATACCAGTTGTTGTTCTTGTCGTTTATCACCTTACGGAACGTGCTGCGGGGTTTGGAAAAGAGATCCTCTCCCGCAAATCTGTCCACCCACTCCATCAGCTTGGGTAAATTGGCTTCCGGGTCTTTATCCAGATATTCCAGAGCTTTGGAGAGACCGTAAGCCTTGATCTGGCTACTCAGTTTCATACCGCACACTCCTTTCTTATATATCCAGTATAGTACATACTATTATCTCCCACTATGTACAATGACCGCCAAATGTCCAAAATTTCAACATCCGGCAGCCATTGTCTAGCTGGAAAACTTTTCGGCACAGGGGCGGAGCCTGCCTTCCAGCATCAATATCAACTTGTCAACAAGCTGCTCGGGATCATCCCTCATTCCCCTGCGGATCCAGTCGAGAATGACCCCGACAATCGCATATTTGTAACAGTCGGCAATAAACCGCCTGTCCTCATCGGAAAGGGTGAGGTCTCTGCACAGGTCATCCAGCTTGTTGCAGATCAGCTTGTACATCACACCATAAAGGTATTGCTCCAAATGCTCACGGCAGAGGGAATGAAAGACATTGATCACCATGGTGCGTTCTTCCGTCATGGTTTTGAAAACGTCCCTGAGATAGGCTTTCCAGTCGCAGGATTTATCCTCCAGCACATCACCGAGGCGAGTCTCTTCATCAAAAATCCAGCGGACCAGATCGTAAATATCATGATAGTGATAGTAGAAGGTCTGGCGGTTTACCTGGGCGTCCTCAACAATATCCTTAACCGTGATCTTATCCAGTGCCCGGGTGCCGAGCAGTTTTTTAAAAGATGCCGCCAGCGCTCGCTTGGTGACGGAAGACATCGCAATTACCTCCCTCCTGCGATGTTTTGAATTGTATGATTTATCTATATTGACATATGATTTATTTATATTATAGTATAAATTTTCCGTTTCGTCAATGCCGTCTGCACCCGCAAGGCAAAGCGGGATATGACGGGAGCGCACAAAAAAGGGGTAGACTTACGGATAAAAACCGGGTAAAATGAAAAAAACCATTGCTTGGGAGGGCTTGCTTTGCGCTCGATTGACAGCTGGCTGGACCGGTTTGCCAGGAAACACGCACGCTTTGGAATTCCGGGTCTGATGAAGTATATCATCATAGGCAACGCCGCCGTTTTTCTTCTGGACCGCTTTTCCGGCGGCCTGTGCTCCCAGATGCTGGGATTTTGGCCGGGACTTGTCCTGCGGGGGCAGATCTGGCGTATCATTACCTTTTTGATCGTGCCAGAGCAGACAGAGCCGCTGTGGTTTGTTGTTTCACTTTTTTTCTATTACTATTTGGGTACCGCGCTGGAACGGGAATGGGGCACCGCAAAGTTTACGCTCTTTTATGGTTCCGGCGCCGCGCTTACCATAATAGCCGGCTTTATCGGCGGATTTTTTATGGCTTATGGCATCAATGCGCCCGCCG
>ENA-UOXR01003345-UOXR01003345.1-bioreactor-metagenome-genome-assembly--contig:-NODE-3345-length-13689-cov-3.478143_pt1 | contig 13689 bp, 7 predicted proteins | sample MGYA00238164_ERZ764825 | MGnify/ENA primary metagenome ERZ764825 (study PRJEB28920, sample SAMN05720171) | bioreactor metagenome | isolation source: Anaerobic biogas reactor | place: USA:Washington...
TCGCACCACTGCGTCGGCAGAACGTGCACCATCCACCCCTCACCTGACAGCGTCGTGACGAACCCCCCGTCCGGGAAGAAACGCCGTGCCTCGCTTAGCCAGAGCGCCGCGGCGTCGCGCTCCGTCACGTCGTGGTTCCCCAGCGCCAGGACAACCGGGACGCTGAGGCGGAAGGTGTCCGCCGACGTGCGCACGAGCTCAAGGGTGGCCTCATCGACCATGTCGCCGCCGTGGAGGATGAAGCTGACGGGCTCCCCACCCCGGCTCCGCTGGGCGACCGCATCCCGCGCGATCCAGCGCTCCAGCAGCGCGAGCAGCGCCGGCAGCTGGTCGGCCCGGCGCGGCTGCTGCGTATACCCCACGGCGTTGGCGGCGCCCAGGTGCGTGTCGGTGAGAAAGATGAAGCGTGCCATCGACCGGATGTATAGACCCGTTCGCGCTCATGCCAAGTGGGGCCCCGGCTCCAACGAGCTCGAATAAGCGCGCCCTACCTCGTCCCCGAGGGCCACATAGCCCGGAGCAAAGCCGCTGCCGATCCGCCGCCAATCACGGCCAGCCTCCGCCCGGTGGATGCGGTAGGCGGCGACACGACGATCGGGCACCGCTTCCCAACCACGGGAACCGAGGTCGCGATCCTACGGTCGGGAATCCAATTCCGGGTAGAACTCGACCTTCGCTGGCGTGCTCTCCAGGGCAAAGTCGAACTCCAGGTCTGCCTTGCCGTTGGCCGGGAGGCTATCCACCCGCGCTCTGCTGGCGCCCGTGATCTGGCCAACCTCATCGAAGGCGATGGCGTGAACGATGAGGCCGGCAAGCTCCTCCGACGTTGGGTTACTGATCTCGCCGGTGACGACTTGTCCGAAACTGCCCGCACTGATCTGGCTGACCGTGTAGGGGAATTGGGGAACGGCCTCTGCCTCTTTGTAGCTGACTGCAAGGACCTTAAAGTCAACGCGCTCGACCTCAGCGTTTGACGACAGGAACATCGCGCGTGAGAGCCCCATCGTGGTGTTGGGAGACAGGCTGATCTGATCCCACACGACATCGAGCAGGCTGCCGTCCTGGGCGTACGCGGCCATCATGACGTTCTCCCAAACTCTGTAACCGCTGTTAGGGTTGCTGAGAAGGATCACGGCTTCAAGGGTGCCACGCTTGTTTCTGCCATAGCCGCTGTTGACCAGAATGGGTGCGCTCGCGCCTGCAGTTACCGTTGTCGGGACCTGCAGGTGCCTGAAGGAAGTAACGTCCAAGTACGCCTCAGCCCGGTCGACTTCGCCTGCCAGCATGATGTTCTGGGCGAAAGCACTGCTATCGTTGGGAAGGACAAAACCCACGTATGTCCGGCCTCCTCCGACGACTTGCCCTGCGCTGTCATAGGCAATGATGTAGACAGAAGGCGACACCAGATCCACGTCGAGCGCATTGGTGATCACGCCCGTTACGGCTGTGAACGTAGGATTATTGGGTGGGGCCACTTCCAAAATCTCTGCGACAGGCATTCTGTCGATCACGGACTGCAACTCACTGCGAGCCACCGAGGCACCGCTCGCCACCAGGGCGATCTCTGCCTTCGCGACAGAACCGCCTTCTATCGAGGCACGGACGGTGACCCCGATTCTCTGTCCTGGCAATAGAACCGGGAGGGGCTGCTCGCTCACAACCTTGAGCTCCTTCCCATCAGCGTCCAGGAGCGTGGTGGCATAGGAGGCGCGCTCTACTCCAGAGTCCTGACTGGGGTTCTCCACGAAGAAAACGCAGAGGACTTCGCCGTCCTCACTCTGTATGACCGCCGGCTCCGAGATGACGAGCGAGACGACCTGAGGTGTCGCAGTTGGCGGCACGGGGGTTGGCTCCGGCGTATGGGTCGGCGGGATGGGGCTTGGCTCCGGTGTGGAGGTGGCCGGTGTGGTGGCCTCCACCATGGGTTCGCCGTCATCCACCACCGTCGTCTCTGCGACGGAACCTTGAGTCCCACTGCTCGAGCAGGAACTGAGCCATCCTGCGGCTAACAGGACGACCGTGACCAACACCAACAGACGGAGAGCCGAGTTTGTACGCACAGCGCTACCTCCTGAAGAAGAATGAGCTAAGTTGAAACGCCTTGTCGAGTGACGTCTTCTGCATAACCGTCGATCCGGCACGTGACACCCTCATCGCACCACCAGCGGCAGGAACACTCGGCCGAGAGGCACGCCGTCGTTCAGGGCCTCGAGCACCAGTTGGCCGTCGACGAGAGTCACTTCGTACTCGAAGCCCGGCGCCAGCCCGCTGATCGCCACACTGTCGAACGCGCCGGTGACGCCTCCGGTTGCGGTGAGGAAGGTGAAGGTGTCGCCCTGGCTCGGCGCATAGCCGCCTCGGAAGGCGAGCGCCAGCACGCCGTCAAGGATGGTCGCCCCGGTAACGCCCAGGCTGCCATACTGACCAGCGCCGCTACCGGTCACGGGAATCGCCAACTGCCCGGTGGGGCTGATCGTCAGTGTGCCGGTGATGGTGAGCGTTGCCGGGTTCGCCTGCACCACACCTGCCATCTGCGCCTGCTGAGCTTGGATCACCTGGACGCTCGGCATAATCACGCCCTCGCTAGACAACCCGAGGCCCCCCGCCCTGATGGCACCCGTTCCGCTGACAACGCCCGTCGGCCCGATATAGATGCCCTCGAGGCCGGTCAGTTGGGCAACATCTGAGCCGGAGACCATATCCACCAGCGCTGGTGCCCCGCCGCCCATCTGCCCCACGCGCACCAACTCAGTCGCCAGCAAAGTGCCGCTCAATCGGACATGGCCCAGGCCGCCCGTAACCACAGATGAGCCGATCGTCACAGCCCGGCAGAATACGTGACCCTCGTTGTGCATCCCCGCATCGTGGGTATCCCCTATCTGACAGAGACCCTTGCTGGGGTCGGTCACCGTCAGGCCGGTCGCTCTCCCATCGACGAGCACAAGACCGTTGCCGTCGCGACCCACAAGGAGGTTGCCACTGATCCAGGCTTGAGTTCGGGTGAGGCTGCTGGGCGAGATCCCGCTATACAGCCCGAAGACTGAGCCGCTCGTGCCGCCGCCGATCACAAGGTCGCCCAGCACCTCCAGATGCGTCGCCGCCTGGCTGCCTTCGCTGGGGTACAATTTGAGATCGGCCCCCTTGAGATAGACGTCCTGGTTGACGGCCAACTGTGCGCCGTTCTGCACGTCAATCCAGGCTCCGTCCTCCCCTGTCAGGGTCCCCCCCACTGCCCACAGCGAGGGTTGGCCGCTTCCGACAGCGAAGCCATCAACGATCACGTTTGAGTGGCTGTTCTGGTCGCCAAACCCCACGACAGCCGTGTTGGAGTTCACACGACCGCCGTTCTCGATAGTCAGGGCTCCCTGCCCAGCATAGCCCACAGCGATGCTGCCCGTGTCCCACAGCGAACCATCGCCGCCGACAACTGCGCTGCCTGGCTGCGACCCGCCCAGGCGCGCCTCGGCGCTGGATAGATGCCCGCCGTTGGCCACGAACAACTCACCCGCCCCTTCACCGCCGATCGTCAGGCGGCCGGAGCCGGTCAGGGTCGTGCCGCTGTTGAAGACCTGCAGACGGGCGGCGGGTGGGTTAGCGGGGTCTTGGGGCGGCGCGCCGCCGATAACGGCATGCGAGAACGTTGTCGCGCCGGAGTTGACGTTGGCCGTGCCGCCATCGTTCACTTGCAGGGAGGGGTCTCCCGGCGCGTCGTAGGCCAGATTCAGGTCCAGGTTGTTGAAACTCACCGTACCGGTCGAGGCGATGACCAGGCGGTCGATCGAGAAGCTGTTGAGAGAGAGGATTGAGACCGGCGGCGTGGCGGCGTCCACGGTGTACTCTCCGCCTAGATCGAAGATGGTGGTGTCGCCCGCACCAGGGATGCCCTGCGGATCCCAGTTCGTGGACAGATGCCACGAACCGCCGCCGGGGTTGGCCCAGTGATAAGCTTGCGGCGTGAGCAGGTAGGCGCGTGCCTGACCGTTTAAGGACCCCCTACCCACAATCTGTCCCTTGTCGTTGATGGCGCGCGCAGATTGCAGAAGCCAACCCGAATCCACCGGAATCTGACTGTTGAGGTCCAGCATCTGGCCGCTCTCCCAAAGAACGGCATGCCCCCCGGAACTGCCGACGATCAACCCGGCGTTGTTGATGTCGACGGCCGTACTCTGAGTTCCCCCCAGGTCGTGCATCGAGCCGTCCCAGAGGACTGCGTGCCAGTCATTTTGGCCTTCGTTGACCAGGTTACCGACCACCTGCCCGTTGTCATTGATGGCATAGGCGTGGCTGTATGCCCATCCAAGAGTGCCCAGGTCTTGCATCGAGCCGTTCCACAGGAAGGCATGGTCATACATCGACCAGGGACTCACAGTGCCTACTTGAGCCGAACCAACCACTTGACCACTGCCGTTGAGCCCATAGGCCTGACTGTCCAAGCTCAGAGCCCCCAGGTCCGTTATTCCGCCGCTCCACAGGGCGGCGTGCAGTCTGCCATCGCTTCTCGATGCGGAACCAGCCACTTGCCCGGAATTGTTTATGTCAAGCGCGATGCTATCGTCTCCTCCCAGCGTGCCCAAGTCCTGCATACTGCCATTCTGCCAAAGGAAAGCGCGGAAATCACCGCTGCTGATATACGACACACCGACCACCTGCCCGCTGTCGTTGATGCCGTAGGCCTCGCTCCTATCGCCTCCGAGCGTACCCAGGTCTTGCATCACCCCATCTTCCCATACAAAGGCCCGGTAAGTGTACCCGCTGCCGGTGGCATACCTGCCGGCCACCTGTCCGACGTTGTTGACCGCAAGCGCCTCGCTGTCTCCCCCCAGCGTGCCCAGGTCGGTGATGGTGTAGCGAGATTCAGGTGGGTTGGCCGATTGCACCGCCCCATACGGAACCCAAAGGGCCATGATCAACACCGCCGAGAGTAACGTTCGTTTCATCGCTCCATCACCTCCACCGGGTATCCGGTAGCCGCTAAGACCAGCATCGCCGTGATGCTCACGCTCAATCCCTGGCCTGCGCCACGTCCAGAACGCCCGATAGCGCACGCACGTATGCATCGGGCCGCTCCTCGTGAATCGAATGTCCAACGCCCTCGAACAAGGTGTGCGTGCCGTACGCAAGCTTCGAGAGTGCGCGATGCACATCCTGTGGACTTAGCGCACTCCCGAACTCCGTCTGCCCCACCAGCAGATGGGCCGGACAGCGAACCTGCGCCAGTAGCTCGTCGGGGTCGCTCCCTCCCAGGAGGCGGCCCTCAATGCCCGCATCGAGAAGCGTCGGGTCCATCCACTGCAGCTCAAGCGCTCGTTGTAGCACACCTGCAGGCCCGGCGACCTCCGCCATCGTCCGCTCGGCATCGACCGGCATCTGCCCCACCACCAGAGCAAGATCCTCCACGGTCCTGCCCGCAGCGTGTTGCTCAGCCAACTGGGCCCGCAGCGCCACAAAGAAGCCATAGAAGGGGCTCTCCTGGAGGCGCTGCAGCTGCGTGATGTACAGGGGTGGCTCCTCCAAGAGCAGAGCGTGTACGCGATCAGGGGCATTGGCTGCCACCCAGACCGCGACCAGAGCACCCAGTGAATGCCCTGCCACCGTGGCGGGGCGCCGGACTACGCGCTCCAAAAAGGATGCCAGATCGCGTCCATAGTCGGAAAGCTCGTAGGCGCCCGGCGTGTGGCCCGACCGGTAGTGCCCTCGCAGATCAAGAGCATACACATGGGCCTTTGCTGCCAGAGCAGCCACAAACGGCAAGAAAGCCGTATACGATCCGGTGATGCCGTGGACCAGCACCAACGCTGGTCCCGGTCCGGGCAGCTCAGCGTAGTGCAGGTGCGCCCCATCCAGATCCACTGAGTGATGCTCAATCCGTACTGCATCCATCGTTGTTCCTCCCCAGGCCAACTCGCCTGTCACACTCCCCCGCCAACGTGCTTACCCAGGAGCAGCTCAACACGTGGGGCCGCAGCCAACCCGGCGCATAATGAACCCCAACCACGCGTAGAGCGTGCCCCACCCACCCCACGCTGCCGCAGTCGCGATGGCGCACGGAAGCCCGCCGAAGATCGCCGCCAGGAGCAGGATGATCGGGGCGATGACCGAGACGATCCAGAACAGAATGCAGTGGACGACTCGCATCACGCTGCACGCTGTCGTTCTCGCACAGACTGCAGCCCAGATGCCGAAGAGCAGCAGCCCGAGGGCGCCGACGACTATGCCAGCGATCCAGAGCCAGGGCACGCCCAGACACACCCCGAGGATCACCAACACCGCGCCGATGGTCAGCAGCGCAACCGCCACGATGAGCAGCGCCGCACAGGGGTTGAAGCCACCATCGCCGTCGCCAGTGTCTGTCGGCGTGACCCGTGTTGAGGCGGTTGCGGCCGGGCAACTCGGCGGCACGATGAGGGTCACGGTCGCGGTGAACGATCCGGCCTGCCCGTACGTATGGGTGGTGCTGGGGCCGGGGGTTCGCGCCGTGGTGCCATCGCCAAAGTCCCACAGGAAGCGGTTGCCCTGCGCATCGGCCAGGATCGCGCCGGGGTCCGAAGCCACCGCCTGGAAGCTGACCGCAAGGGGCGCCCGGCCGGTCGTGGGCGTGGCTGTCAGCGAGACCGTCGAGCAGCTGCAGCCCGGCGTGACCTCGACGGAGAGGCTCTGATCAGGGCAGCCCGGTGTGCTCATCGTGACCGACGTCGGGCCGGGTGTCGCGAAGCCGGGAGCATAGCTGTGATCTACCTGGGGCGCCGTCGTGCTGGCGGTCGTCCCGTCATGGAACGTCCAGTCGAAGGTCAGCGGCACGCCATTCGGGTTGGATAACTGGGCAAAGAACGACCAACTGCACCGGTCGTTGGGGCGCTGCGTTGCGTTCAGCGGGCCGATCAACTGCGGGCAACAGGCGGCCACGGCAAAGGACTGGGTATCGGTGGGGTTACACGGCGACGAGAGGCCGGGGATCACTGCAGTCACACTCAGGCTGTAGTTGCCCCCGCCGGCGAATGAGACGGGTGCCGGGCTCGCGCTTCCGGCCGTGGCCCACCCAGCGCTGGTATTCGTGGTCGGCTGGCTCGTGCTGCGCTGGTATCTGCGCCCGCCAGGTCCGTTGAGGGTCCACTCATACGATGTAGGGGTCTGGGCAACGCATCCTGAGGGCCAACTGAGGCTGGCAGTGAAGCTCGCGCTGGCACCACCCGGGGCGCAGCCCGTGACGGTGATGGGTGCCAACGTCAGTGACGGACAGCATGAAGGGCAGGGATCCACGGTGACGCTGACCGAAACCGGAGGACAGCCAGCTGGCAGAACCGTGTGTAGCGTTGCCGTCTCGGTGGCCGATCCGGAGATTGGTGCCGCGTAGTCGACAGTCTGGCTGGGTAGCGGTCCGTTCGCCGTGACCGCAAACGCCAGCGTCGCGGCGCTCGGGGGCGCGACGGCGTTCGGGAATGCCCATTGGAGGACGTTGACACCGCCTGCAGGCAGGCTGTTGACCGTGCCGTGGAAGGTGACGCTGCGCCTCCCGTTGTCGCAAAGTCCGGGAGGATCGGCAGTGACCGCTACGGACGGACAACCATCGCAGACGATTGCCAGGCATTGCCGGATGGTTGTGGAGTCCGGGGCACCCAGACCGCACCACGCATCGACCTTGATGGGATCCCCACACATGCATCTCTTGTCATTGGGTAGATCAGCCGTCCACGTCGTCTGCCCACCCGTGGTGAGGGGGACCTGCACCGCGTTCGTCGTGCACGTGGACCACACCTGCAGAATCTCGCACCCGCTGACCGTCCCCTCCACCCGAAGGTGAGTCGGCGGATTGCCACCCAACCCCGTGACACTCCCGATTGTGATCGCCATGGTTACCTCCGTACTGCCTCACTTCGGCGAATCGCAGGCCAACGACCTTCATCCGTGGGCCTGCGCACGCACCGCGTTACCTCATTGGCCAAGAAGTCCCGAGAGATAGGCCTGCACCTGAGCCAGCGTTGTCGCTGACCAGTACGACTGCAAAGCCTGAAGCTGATCCTCGGGCCCGCCCTGACGCTCCATCCGCGCGTTCTCGTAGTAGATCACCGCCGTCACAGGCACATCCGCACCGTTGAGGCTGATCAGTTCACGTGCTCGCTGATCTGCCAGGTCGAGCATGTCGGCCAGCGTCCGCTCCCTGGCCACGCGTACCACACTGCCCGACTCATCAAGCTCCGCCCCGAGCGAGTAATGCTTCGCCACCAGTGCCGAGGACTGCGCATAGGCGCTGATACTGTTGCCCAGCACCAGCGGCGTGGCCTGGTCCGAGCCGCCAAGTGTGGCGCCCAATGACAGCACCCCCAGGGAGCTGGCCTCGACGAACAGGTAGTCCCAGTCGTAGTTCATGTAGAGAGAGCGTGCCTCGTCAGGATGTATGCCCCAGGCATTGGCAGCCTCGTTGACGATGGTGGACTCGAAGTAGTCGATGTTTGCATCCGTGGCTCGTCGCAATAGCTCCGACATCGCCTCAACGCGGACCGGGTCAACGTCGGCGGGAGTGCCATAGCCAAAGCCGATGTCGACGCTGTCTCGGGCCGCCTGCACGAAGTCTCTTGCCAGAACGTAATAGGCCGAGATCTCGGCCAGTTGCCCCAGGACATCCTCTTCAGCCATCAGCTCGTAGTTCTGGGCCAGGCTGTCCAGTGTGCCATTGGCCAGGACCACCAGGCCTTCCGCACGTCCGATATTCGTATAGGCATCGAACAGGGCGATGTGGTCGCTTGGTGACTGAGGTTGCTCGGTGCTCAGTAGATCGACCACGGCGCTCTTCTCGGTAAGCACCGATTGGGTCGCAACCATATAGTCAATCGCGTCACCGATATCACCATTCACGTACCTCTGCACGACCTCGCCGACGAGCTGCCACATCTGCATCTGGAAGGCGGCGTCCACAGCGCGCCCATAGGCGACGGCAGCCAGCCCCTGCTGCAGGGCACTGTCGGCGCTGGCAGCGGTCTCGTCAGCGGCAAGGACCTCGGCCTGGAACAACTCCAGGATGCTGGCAGGAAGGCTCTCGACACGACCCCGCGCATCCTGATAGCGCGCCAGCCACTCCAATGCCTTTGCTCGGGTGCGATCGAAGGCGCGCGGAGGCAGTTGCGGCGATCCGCCGGCGCCCTGCGGGCGGGGGAGTGCGTTGCCGGTGAGGTGCGCATAGGCGTCGAAGACCGTGCTGACTTCCAGCACCTCGACCCCGAGTTGCTGACCCACCTCAACCACATCGACCATCTGGCCCGTGTTGCCATCCACATCGTAACGCTGGCCCGCCGGCACCAGGACCAGGGCAGCACCCTCTGCAGCCGCGCCTGCGATCTTCTGGGGGATGCCTCCAACCGGGCCGACGGTTCCATCCGGGTTGATCGTGCCAGTCATGGCTACGTCGTCCCGCAGGTTGTCGCCGCGCAGCGCCGCCAGCGTCCCGACGGTCATGTAGGTGCCCGCGCTGGGGCCGTCGATGCTGCCGCCCACGGCGAAGGAGAACTCATAGTCACGGGGATCCACCCCGAGCAACTGGCTCGCCACGGTCACAGCAGTCCAGCCTGCCGAACGCCACATCGAACCGCTGCCACCGACCTCCTCCTCAAAGAAGCCTACGCGCAGCTCGCCCGGGCTGGTGGCCGGTCGAACCGTGATGCGCGTCGGGCTGATGCCACCTATGGCAGTCCCGGTGCCGTCTGTGGCATACCAGAGGGCATTGATGGTGACCGTGTGCTCGCCCTGCTGCCGCATCTCCACAGCCGGCGTGGGGTCGGGCTCGCTCACCGGAACCTCGCCGGAGACCTGGTCACCGTCACCGACCACGACGAAGGGGTAGGTAGCGACCTGCTTGCCATCCAGATAGAGCTTGGTGAAGTAGGTGTCACCCGTCGGGAAAGGGCTGGTGGGCTCGAGCGTGAACCCCACCTGCGTATTACCACCTACGACAAAGAGCATGCCCTGTTCCTCCCAGAGCTCCTCAAGGTCGAGGCTGACCTCCGTGATCTCCTGATCGCCGAAGTAGAAGCGGGCGGCGACGATGCCCCGGCGGGGATTGCCCTTCAGCGCAACTGAGAGGTAGACCGTATCCTCGGCCGCATACTCACTCCCGGGGTCGATCGGCCCCATCTCATCATCCAGACCGTGCGCATAGGTCGCGCTGACGACCTCCAGAACAGAAGCCTCAGCGACCGGGGTGTCAGCCGAAGCCCCTCCCCCACCACACGCCGCGAGGAGTAGAAGGATGAAGACAAGCGATACCAGGTGATAGCGTCTCATAGCGGCCCTCCAGGAACCAGGTTGTGCGTGTGCCCTCTCGCAGCCCAATGGCGCGAGTCGGGCTATCTTTCGCTCCTTCATGGAACCACACCAAGGCAAGCTCGGGGTATCGCTAAGAGATACAGGCGACCGTCCTGAAACCGGTTGCCACACACTCCAGATAGCAACTTGCCAGGCCACTGGTTGTCAGTCAAGCTGGTCTGTAGTTACCGCTTCAGCGGTTCTGCCACCGCCCAGTCTGCTGGGCGCGTCTGCCGGGCGCACCGGCTGAGGCGCCGGGACGACTGAAGTCGCACCTACGAACCCCAGATACGGGCCTGACTGAGCACCAGGCACCCCCTACCAGGCGTCGGACCGCCCCGCAGCCTCTCGATCTGGCAGAGGTGCACGAGCTCGTGGGCAGCAAAGTAGCTGGCCTGTTGCTTGGGCGAGACCGGCCCGAATTCCGTGTGGTACCCTGGGCGCCACCAGTCCTTCATGGGCAGCGCGGGCCAGCTTGGCCACGTTGTACTGGCCTTCCCATTCCAGGCGAGACGCCGGGGCCAACAGATGGACGATGGTATCGCGCCACTCCTGTGCTGTAACCATCACCTACCTCCTCGTCTTGGTTGGGTCGGATTGCTCACACGACGATGCAAGGTTCGCGGCACGGCTGCCCGGCAACTGCCAGTGGCGCCCCTCGTGGTGCCTGGAGCCGCTCCATTGACAACGACCCATTAACGCATACTATTGAAACGGAGGGGTATACCTTTCTGATACACTCCCCCGTTCCCTCAGGATGGCGTGGACCTTCTACCAGCACAGCAGAAGATGGAAACGACGGATTCCTTCGGCTATTGGGTGCGACGGCGGCGAAAAGCCCTTGACCTTACACAGGGTCAGCTCGCCGAACGTGTCGGCTGTGCAGTGGTGACCTTGCGCAAGATCGAGGCCGATGAGCGGCGCCCTTCGCGGGAGATGGCCGAACGCCTCGCTAGCAGCCTGGGCCTGCCAGCAGCCGAGTGCGGCTGGTTCATCGCGATGGCCCTTGGCGATCAGGCCGTAGGCGCGACCGTTATCACTTCAGAGCCGGCATCGGCCGCGCGCCCGGGGAGCCTGCCTGTACCCCTTACCTCCATCGTCGGCCGCGATGACGACGTGGTCGCGATTGTGGCAATGCTGCGCGACCGTGAGATGCGCCTGCTGACGATCACGGGCCCGGTCGGCGTCGGCAAGACACGCGTCGCCGTCGAGGTGGGGCACCAGGTCCAGAATCTGTACCGTAACGGCGTCTACCTGGTGGCACTTGCGCCGGTGCGGGTCCCCGAGATGCTGATGACCGCAATCGCCTCGACGCTGGAGGTCCGCGAGACCCGCGACCGCGATCTGGTCCAGTCGGTGACCGACTTCCTCTCAACGAAGGAGCTTCTCCTTATCCTGGACGGCTTTGAGCACCTGCTTCGCGCAGCGCCAATCGTCGCCAACCTGCTCACAACCTGTCCGGGACTCCAGGTTCTGGTCACCAGCCGGGCGGCGCTCCACCTCTACGGGGAGAACGAGCTGGCGTTGCCGCCCCTCCCCCTCCCCGAAACCCTTGGCACGGATGAGGCGGTGAGTTCCCCCTGCGTGCGCCTATTCTGCGAGCGGGCACGGGCCGTGCAGGCAGACTTCCACGCGACCGCCGCCACGCTCCCGGCCATTGTGGCCATCTGCCGTCGCCTTGATGGCCTGCCACTTGCCATTGAACTGGCGGCTGCCTCCGTTCGGCTCTTCTCCCCTCAGGAGTTGTTGGCCCGCCTCGAAAACCGCCTGGTAACGCCCGAGCGCGAGCCTTCAGGGTTGCCCCTACGCCTGCAACGGCTCCGCAACGCCATCGCCTGGAGCTACAGCCTGCTGACCCCACTCCAGCGCACGCTTCTCGCCAGACTGGCTGTCTTCCTGGGAGGCACGACGCTTGCGTCAGCCGAGGCGGTCTGCGCTTCGCCGTATGTTGCGCAGCCAGTGCCCGATGGTTATCTCGGAACCTTGGGCCTGGGCGACATCGCAGAGGGAATTGAGGCGCTGCTTGACCACAGCCTCCTGGTGCGCCAGACGGCCGCAGGAGACCGCTCCGCAACCGGGCGGCGCTGCTGCCCCCGCTGCCCGACGCGGCTGCTGCGCGAGTCACTCGAATCTGAGCCGCGCTTCTCGATGCTGGAGATCATCCGCGAGTACGCTCTCGACCAGTTGCGGGCAACCGGCGAGCTTGCCGTCGTCAGGCAGCGCCACGCCGAGACCTTTGTCGCCTGGGTCGGACGTGCCTCCGCGCGTCTGGAAGGCGCCGAACAGGGCCTATGGCTGGCCCAACTGGAGCGCGAGGCCGATAACGCAAGGGCGGCGCTGCGGCATCTGCTGGAGACCCACCAGGCCGAGCTCGCAGCACAGATGGTGTGCGCCCTTGGAGCGTACTGGCTGCGGCGTGGCCACTATAGCGAAGGCCGCCGATGGGTGGCCCAACTCCTGACCCAGATCGCCGATGTCCACATCTCAGCTAGCCTTCGCGCGCGAACGCTGCAAGTTGCGGCCATGCTGGCCGCTCACCAGGGAGATTGGGAGATGGCCCAAAGCCTCCTGGACGAGTGTCTGACGCTGTTCGACGCAGCCGTCGATCGCCAGGGCATGGCCAGCGCGCTCCAGATGCAGGCAACGGTGGCGCTCGACAGAGGCAACTGGGACGCAGCCATCGATCTGAGTAGCAGAAGTCTGGAGCTTGCACGCCAGAATGGCGACCAGTGGGCGGTCTACCGGGCCATGACCGATATGGGCCGGGCGCAGCTGAACCGGGGTTCTGCCGAAGCCGCTGCGCTATTCCAGCAAGCGTTCGAGATTGCCCAGCGTGTGGGCCACACTGAAGGTGTCGCCATCTCGCTGGTCAATCTGGGGTGGATAGCGCTTGCTGAGGAGACGCCCGACCGTGCCTCCCGGCTCGCGATGGATGCTTTGCGCCTCTGTCACTTGCTGGAGGAGCGCGAAGTGTTGGCCGAGTGTATGGAGTTACTCGGGGCGATCAGTCAACGCAGTGGCGATCCACGCCGTGCTGCCCAGCTCAGCGGCGCAGCCGAGGCTGTGCGTGAAGCGCTGGGCAGCACGCGCCCGCCTTCTGACTATGCCACGATGCGACACGCCCAAACGGTCACGGCACTGCGCAGCCAGATGCACGCCACCGAGCTCGAAGCCGCGTGGCTGCAGGGCAAGGCGATGTGCCTTGACACGATGGTGGTCACCGCCCTGAGCTGTGACGCGCTGCCCTGAACCCGTCACGGCGGAAGCGAACGCCTCGACACGCACCAAGCGCACGAACCGAAACACTCGCGTAACCTAGCATCAGCGCGGCAAAGGTTTTCTCCAAAGCATCGGCTGCACCAGCGTGTTGTGCCTCCGGTACCTCTAGGCCTCCTG
>ENA-UOXR01003347-UOXR01003347.1-bioreactor-metagenome-genome-assembly--contig:-NODE-3347-length-13678-cov-12.688835_pt1 | contig 13678 bp, 11 predicted proteins | sample MGYA00238164_ERZ764825 | MGnify/ENA primary metagenome ERZ764825 (study PRJEB28920, sample SAMN05720171) | bioreactor metagenome | isolation source: Anaerobic biogas reactor | place: USA:Washington...
CAGGGAATTGCCGCAGTTATCCGCCAAAAGTGGGCAAACCTTAATGACTTTTCAAGCGTCGATCGTGGGATCTGGGTCGCTCTGGAAGCCGTTCAAAACCCGGGAAATTTGGGCACAGTTCTGCGAACTTGTGATGCTGTTGGTGCCAAAGGTTTGGTCTTACTTGATCATTCCACTGACCCTTATGACCCGGCAGCCATCAAAGCATCCATGGGCGCAATCTTTACTGTGCCCGTCTTTAGAGCTGACCTGGCTGTCTTAGAGCTTTTCTTACAACAAAATCCGTCTCTCAGCACGATCGGCACTTCCGATAAAGCAGATAAAGATTGCTTCGAATTTGACTATCCTGACCCAATCCTGCTATTGATGGGCAGCGAGCGGGAGGGCTTATCTGCCTCTTATCAGCAACTTTGTCAGACCATGATCAGCATCCCTATGGAAGGGGATTGTGACTCACTTAACCTCTCTGTTGCAACTGGTGTTATGCTTTATCAAATCTATAACCAACATAGAAAAAAGGTGCGATCATGATCAATTCACTCAACGGGATTATCAGTTACATTTCAAACGATGCCCTCACATTGGATGTGCAGGGGGTTGGTTTTGAGGTTTTTGTCGACAAACATCTCTTGGCAGAGCACCAGGTTGGCGATCCTCTACGTCTCTTGATCCACATGGTGATCCGCCAGGATCTGTTAGCTCTCTATGGCTTTACGACCCAGGAAGAAAAAGCGATTTTCAACCTATTACTGGGAGTCGATGGCATTGGACCCAAACTGGCACTTTCCATTCTTTCCAACCTTTCCATCGATAACATCCGGAATGCCGTCCTGGCTGAAAAACCGGAATATTTCGTGCGCGTACCCGGTGTCGGCAAGAAGACCGCCCAAAAAATTGTCATCCATTTGCAAGGGAAATTCCCTGACATCGGAAATTACCAGGCCTTCAAGGGGTCCAGCAGTGATGACGAAGTGATCGAGTCATTGGTTGCGCTTGGATTTAGCGTGGTTGAAGCGCAGACTGCCGTTCAAAGCATCCCGAATGACTTTAGTGAGGATGTGGAAGAAAGGCTGCGCTACGCCCTGCAGTTCTTCTCAAGTCTGTAGCTGGCTTCCAACTTTTCGTTTTCCAGGCATAAGTTTCTGGTCATTCAGGCATCCTAAAACGATGCTATCAATGGTAAAATTGCTACGTTATTTCAAGTTACGACAGGAAAATTATGGGACTTTCACGAGAATTAGGTATCGACCTGGGCACGTACAACACCCAAATTGCAGAGGGTAATCAAATCCTGATCCAGGAACCGACCGTTGTCGCGATTGTCGTGGATGAAATGAAGCTGGTTGAATATGGTACGACAGCCCTGGGAATGATGGGCCGAGTGCCTGAATCGATCGAGGTTGTTCGTCCACTCCGCAATGGAGTCATCGCAGAATACGAGCTGACTGAAATTTTCATGCGTGAAATGATTCGAAAAGTAACCGGACCAACCCTTTTTTTCCGTCCCCGCCTGATCATCTCCACACCCTATGGTGTCACCAGTGTTGAACGAAGAGCTGTGCAAGAGGCAGGATTAGGCGCTGGAGCACGCGATGTCAACCTCGTACCGCAACCCTTGGCAGCAGCGATTGGTATCGATTTACCAATAAACACACCCACCGGTAACATGATCATTTCACTCGGTGCCGGAACGACCCAGGCTGCTGTGGTTTCCATGTCCGGTATTGTCAGTGCTGAAACCAGCCGAACAGCTGGTCTACGGATCGATGACGCCATTATCAACTATGTCCGAAGAAAATACGGTCTGATCATTGGTCAAACAACGGCTGAACAGCTCAAACTGAACATTGGCGCGGCAATTCCCACTGAAGATGAAAAAACTATGGAAATCCAGGGACAGGATCAGGTTACTGGGTTGCCAAAACCGGCATCTTTGACCACCAACGAAATCGTGGATGCCATGCAGCCGCCGCTTGAAGAGATCGTTGCCACCATTCGGCGCGTGTTGGAAAAAACACCCCCAGAATTGATCTCCGACATCATCGACCGCGGTGTCGCCCTCTGCGGCGGCACATCGTTGATGAAAGGGCTTGATAAATATCTGACAGTTGCACTTGGTATCCCCGCCTATGTTGTAGAAAACCCGGTCACCTGCACGGTGGAAGGTCTGGCAAAAGCCTTCCCCATGCTGGAAGTTATCCAAAGAAGCCAATCAAGATAATATAAAACAGGGGTGATTTTTATAGTTGGTTAGAGATTGTCTCTTCCCACATGTAATCGCTGAATTCACTGTCGTAGACGGAAAATATCAGCTTCCAGTCGTCAAAAAAATAATAAGGGTAAAGTTTCAAATAAATTCGTGATCTATTTACTTCAAATAATAGGTCATCATCTGTAGTTTTAATACCGGATCGATGTTTGATACCTTTACACCCTCCGGCACTTCCAATGCAACCGGGGCATAATTTAATATTGCCTTAATTCCGCACTTCACCAGGCGGTCACAGACCATTTGGGCGTGTTCGGCTGGTACAGTGATGGCAGCAATGTCGACCTTCAAGGCACAGATCTCATTCTCCAACTCATTGACGCTCTTTACCTCCATGCCGCCATGTTTCTTACCGATCACCATGGGTGAATCGTCAAATGCTGCAATGATCTCAAATCCTTTTCGGCTGAAACCATCATAATTAAGCAGTGCCTGACCGACATGCCCAACTCCGACCAGCACAACCTGCCAAATCTGGTTCAGATTCAAGATGTTTCGCAGTGACTCCATCAGTGAAATGATGTCGTAACCGGTACCTTTTTTGCCAAAACCTCCGAAATAAGAAAAATCCCGGCGGATCTGTGATGAGGTTATCTTCAGCCTGTCTCCTAACTCTGACGAGGAAACGACGCTTTTTCCTTCTCTTAAAAGTTGATTCAGAGTTTGCACATAGAGCGGTAATCTGGAGATCACAATTTCAGGAACTTGTTCATTTTTCATGGTTGCCTTGGTTATAATTTCTCTCATAAAACGATTAGTTTTGAGTTTGATGTTATCATAAAAAGGAATATATTATCTATAGTGAATTCGTTTTTCCTCGATTAATATATTCAGTGAGACCTCTCTGGAAGGAGTTCATTATGAAAACCGGTAGTATCATCTCTTACATTCTGGCAGCGATCGCGATAATCCTCTCGTTTCTGTTTATCCTGGGTTCCTTTAGCCCGGACGGAAGCTCCTCATGGCTCGTGGTAGGGATAATTGGATTAATGATTGGCTTCGCCTTGATTTTTGCAGGCGTACGCCTGGCTGCCAAAGCCAAAGCAGCGGGTGATACAGTCTATAACGTAAACCTTGATCTGCCTGGAAACATCCAGATGGACACCGTAAAATGCCAGTCTTGTGGTTCCCCGCTCAACCCCACGGATATTAAAATTGTCAATGGGGCTGCTATGGTGCAATGCCATAGTTGCGGAACCACCTATCAGATCACCGAGGAGCCCAAATGGTAACAACGAGATTTGACAAACGCTTCCTCCTGGTAGCGTTCGGTTTGTTGTTGGTTTTGCTGGCGATCCTGCCTGCCACGCCTTCGAATGCCCAGACCTACCGATTCTCCTTGCCAACTTACGAGGTGGAAGCATACATTGAAGCAGATGGCAGTCTGACACTCCGCTATTACATGGTTTTTCAGAACGACCCGTCAGCCAGCCCGATCGATTTCGTCGATCTGGGATTGCCTTATGCTAATTACAACCTGGGCGCCATCGAGGCAACGATCGATGGTCAACCCATGCCAGAGATCAATGATTCTGCCTATGTTCACGGTGCTGAACTGGCTTTGAAGAACCTGGCGATCCAGCCCGGCGCTCAAGGCACGGTCATAGCCACTGTACCAGGCATAACAGACATCCTTTTTCCTTACGACCAAGCAGATAGGGAAAATTACATCAATTTCCAATTTACACCCAACTTCTTTGATTCGTCAAATGACCGTTCGCAAAATACTGAATACCGCATGACCATCGTCCTGCCGCCAGCAGTTGGTGCGGACCAAGGTGTCTATTACAATCCCCGCAACTGGCCTGGTGAAGACATCAGTGAGTCGGCACTTACCCAGGATAATCGTGTTTACTACTCCTGGTTTACTAACAACGCCAATGTGCACACTGAATATGAATTTGGTGCTGCCTTTCCAGCCAGTGCCATTCCGGCAGGTGTCATCGCTGACCCCGAAGATTATGAAGAATACGCTCCTACCGGTGATGTGAGCGGCTTTGGTGGTTTTTTTGTCAACCTGCTGCGCAGCCTGCCCTGCATTATTGGCGTTCTGTTTTTCCTTGGCGTTGGGATATTTTCCAGAAAGGTAAGCCAAAAACAAACCTCTGCCCGAAAATTGCAGTATTTTCCGCCGAAATTAGCCGTCGATGGGAAAGGAATCCGGAGGGGTTTGACCGCGGTTGAAGCTGGTATTTTGCTTGAGGAACCTCTTGACAAAATCCTTACGATGGTTCTTTTCGGTCTGCTGAAAAAAGAAGCGATCACGGTCTTGGAAAAAGAGCCCTTATCCATCAAGGCAAACGAACCATTGCCGGAAGGTCTCTATGAATATGAGACCAATTTCATCAAAGCTTTTTCGGAAACCGGTAAGGACAAGCAGCGTCGTTCTCTCCAGGCTATGTTGATCCAATTGGTTGATGTGGTCCAGGATAAGATGAAGGGCTTCAGCCCAACTGAAACGAAAGACTACTACACTGATATCACCAGGCGCGCCTGGCTGGCTGTGGAAGGTGCCCAGACACCCGAGATCAAGAGCGCTCAATTTGACCACACCCTGGAATGGACCATGCTGGACGATCAGTTCAACAATCGCACACAGCAAACCTTCGTGAACACACCAGTGTTTATTCCGCGTTGGTGGCACCTTTACAATCCAGGATTTTCTGCCAGCCCTGCTGTTGGCGGGTCTTCCGGTCTTGCCAGCCCCGTGGCATCGGTTTCCGGTGGTAGCGGATCAAAACCATCTATCTCCATGCCCAACATCCCTGGATCGGACTTTGCTGCTTCGATCATCAATGGTGCTACAGCAGTCTCAGCAGGAGTTGTTGGCGATCTGACCGGCTTCACTGGTGCGGTCACCAATCGGACCAATCCAATCCCGGTCAGTCGACCCAGCAGTGGCTCCAGCGGTTTCCGCGGAGGTGGAGGTGGTCATTCCTGCGCCTGTGCCTGCGCCTGTGCTGGGTGTGCCTGTGCCTGTGCCGGTGGTGGTCGTTAATTTGGATCGCTGCTGATGAAAGAAACTTTACTTGCTCTGCCGGAACCCGGAATATATAAATTTGACATCTCAGAAGAGAGTCAGAAATCCAGGCTGCATCTTCGTGTCGACGAAGATCTATCCGGATTGCTGGTCATCAATGCATCCAGGATCATTTACCTGAACCAAAGTGCCTTACTGATGGCATACCTTTACCTGAATAAGGTTGATCAATCTGAAGCTATTGACACTTTACTGGATAGGTTTGAGGTGCAGGAGAGCGACCTTCAGGCAGATTATGAGGCTACTATTGCGAAAATCGAAGCGCTGGTCGACGAAAATAGCCATGACTGTCCTATTTGTGATCTCGGTTTATCTACTAATATGCCCTTTTCTGCCAAACCAAGCGCGCCCTATCGCATGGACCTGGCAATCACATACCGCTGTAACAACGATTGCGCCCATTGCTACAACGCCCGCACACGGAACTATCCTGAGCTCTCAACTACTGAATGGAAAAAGGTAATTGACAAACTTTGGGAGATCCGCATCCCGCATGTTGTTTTTACCGGTGGTGAGCCCACGCTCCGAAATGATTTACCTGAATTGGTTGCCTATGCCGATCAAAAGGGCATGGTCACTGGAATCAACACCAATGGTACCCGCCTTGGGGACCAGTCGTTTCTGAACAGCCTGGTTGAAGCTGGACTTGACCATGTGCAGATCACGCTTGAGTCCCATGATGCCCAAATTCACGACCAAATGGTACGTAGAACAGGAGCCTGGCAAAAGACGCTGGCAGGATTACGCAACGTTGTCAACAGCAAGTTGTATATGATGACCAACACCACGCTGCTCAACAACAATGCCGGAGCGCTTCGCGAAACGCTTGAATTTCTGGCGTCTGAGGGTGTGCCCACCGTCGGATTAAACGCCTTGATCTATTCCGGCAAAGGCAAGACAGTGGATACCGGTCTGAGAGAATCAGAGCTGCCGGGCTTACTTTCGCTGGCAATCGAGATGACCAACAAAAACCACCAACGTCTGATATGGTACACCCCCACCCAATATTGCCACTTTGATCCGCTCATGCTCGATTTGGGAATCAAGGGCTGTACTGCGGCATATTACAATATGTGCGTGGAACCAGACGGCGCCGTGATCCCCTGCCAATCGTATTACCAGGCAGTCGGAAACATCCTCAGCGACCCCTGGATCCAAATTTGGAACCATCCCCTTTGCCTGAGCCTGCGCAACCGACTGGATATCCCTTCAGAATGTAGGTATTGTGATTTTTTGCAGGAGTGCGGCGGAGGCTGCCCGCTTGCCAGAGATCAACAACAACCGCACCCTATATATCGTGATTTAGTGATCAGCAGGAGATAAATATGCCTCAACCACTACGCGCAACAGCCTCTCTTTTTGAGCCCACACCCACTGGTTTTTATTCCTATCACACGCCCGATGGTTCACCAAATCAGTACCGCCTGCATTTAAGGGTCTTGCCCGATGAAACAGGTATCCTGATCGTCAACGCGGCGTCCATCCTGCGTCTCAACCAAACCGGAACGTACTTTGCCTGGCTGGAGATGCAGGGAAAATCTGAGAGCGAAATCCTGAAGCTTGCCCTGGAACGTTATAACGTCGAGGAAGCAATCCTCCAGGCTGATCTGAAGCGTTTCGATAACGAAATCTTAACCATCATTAATAACCCCGATCAAGCGCCCATGCTTACTAATACAGGCTTTGATAGTCTGGTAACAGATTTACCGACAGATTTCCCCTTGCGTGTTAATCTCTGTTTGACCGACCGTATTGAGGAGTCGCAATCCAGCGAATACCAGGAACTCTCCACTGAACAATGGAAAATTCTCATCCGTAAAACCTTCGATGCGGGAATTCCTCAGGTTATTTTCATTGGTGGTGAACCAACCCTGCGGTCAGATCTGCTTGAATTACTGCGTTACACAGAAGAGCTTGGTATGGTCTCCGGACTGATCTCTGCCTCACCTCATATCTACCAGGACCAAAATACCCTGGATGCGTTTTTGGATAGCGGGCTTGACCATCTGATCATAGAGTTTGACCCTAAAAAAGGAGAAGATGCAAGCCAATTGAAAAGGATTTTTGATCAGGATCTTTTCACCTGTGTCCGTTTCCCTGTTCATGATCGTTCTGATCTCTACTCCTGGGCGATCGGATTGGTCGACGCCGGTGCGAATGCTCTCAGTTTCTATCCCGTTGAACTTGAGGCTTACGATGAAACAGCCCATCTCAACCAGCAACTTTCCAACAAAGCAATCGTGATTGAACATGACCTCCCCTACCCAGTCCAACCAGCCTCGATGAGCCAACACATTCGGCTCTTCAGCCCCGAAATCTCGGAGAACGAAGCCACCTTTTATACCATTTTGCCTGATGGTTCATTAATCCAACAAGACTTACCGATGCACCTCCTGGGCAATCTGATCAGTGCTGGTTGGCGTGAACTTGTTGTAAAAGAATAAAATAATGCAAGGAGACTGTATGAAAACTGCTGATTGGCACAACCGTTATCTGATGCAAGCCCGATGGACTAAAAACCTGCGACGTTTTATCTTCGATAAACTCAAAGCGACTTCTGGTCAGACCGTTCTTGAAGTGGGTTCAGGGACTGGCGCCCTATTCCCTGACTTTGAGTACCAGGGGTTGAAACCTTTCGGGGTGGACATCGATCTGGAACGGTGTGAATTTTCATTGAGTCAATCACCACTAGCGCCAGTAGCTTGTGCAGATGGCTTCCGGCTGCCATTCAAAAGTGGAAGCTTTGATTTCACGGTTTGTCATTACTTCCTCTTGTGGCTCAAGAATCCCCAGGAAGTGATCAAGGAAATGAAACGTGTCACCAAAGCCGGCGGTTACGTGGTAGCCTGCGCAGAACCGGACTATCAGTCCCGCATCGATTTTCCAGAATTGTTTCAGAGCATTGGTCAGATGCAGAACCACTCGCTCGCGTTTCAGGGTGTTAACCTGAGCATGGGTAGAAAACTGGGCTGGATGATGAGGGAGGCAGGTCTGCAAGGTGTGCATCTTGGATTGCTTGCCGGCGAATGGCGACAACCTTCACTGGATGCTTTTGAATCAGAATGGGATATGATCGCCTACGATCTTGGCGGCATGGCTCCCATAGAACGGATTCTGGAGATCAAGGAAGAGGCAATGGAAAGCTGGCTCAAGGGTCAGGCAACCATATTCATCCCTACCTTTTACGCACACGGCAGGCTATAAGCTGGCAGTGTAAACCAAACGACCAAAGGAATCCATGAAAAAAACCAGGCTTGTTCTTGTGCTTGTTTCGTTTGCGTTGATTTTTTCTATCTTCCCCAAAGAAGTCACCGCCCAAAACCCGCCGACCTGCGAATATGATCCTTTTGTGGAAGATATTCTTGCAGAGGTGACTGAGGATGACATTGCGCAATGGATCCGAAATTTTTCTGGCGAAGATTTCGTCCCAATTTTAGGAGTTGAGCGAAAAATCCTCACGCGGTTCTCCACTCAAATGTTCAATTTGAATGTAAACGCGATGGCATATCCTTATCTCGGTGAGCGACTGCTGAATCTTGGCTACGAAGAAGGAGCGTATCTTACTGATCACGCCTATACCCCGAGTTATTACCCTACCGGCGCAGAAGATAGCCTTGATCTCCTTTTAGCTGATGATGATTTAATTTCGACTGAACGCCTTGCAAAGGTCATCGGCAATCCTGATCAAGCGACATTGTGGAAAAACAAGATTGTCACCATTCCTGGCCATGGACCGAATGCTGATGAGATCGTTTTAATAACTGCTCATATGGACAGTACCTCCGAGCAGCGAAATACCTACGCCCCCGGTGCCGAAGATAACGGAAGTGGTGTTGCCGCCCTCGTGGAAGCTGCCCGCTTATTTCGGTTTTATAAATTTGACCGCACAATCAAGATCATTTTCTTTACTGGTGAAGAACAGGGTTTATGGGGCAGCGCAGCATATGTCTCTGATCATCCAATGGAAATGGACAACATCGTGGGTGTCGTCAACCTCGACATGTTTGGTTATGATAGCAACGATGACCGCTGTTTCGAGCTTCATGTTGGCACGCGCGCAGATTCAAATGTAGTCGGCACATGTTTCACTGATGTTATTGACAATTATGATCTCAACTTGACTTACGACTACCTCACCAATGGTGCTACTGGTGCTTCTGATCACGCCTCGTTTTGGTATGCCAACGTTGGAGCAGTTGAAGTACTTGAAAACTTTTTCAACAGCAATTTACCGGATGGCTGTGTGGGGCAGGACAGAAATCCAAACTATCACACTACCAATGACAGACTTGTCAATATGAATCTGCCTGTCACGCTTTCGATCGCACAAGCAGGCATTGGCACGGCCGCCAGCCTGGCAAAACCGTTAGGCAAATGCTTTGCCTCTGACCCGCAAATCACTGCCAGCGCTCTAAGTGATTCCATTCTCTTGAATTGGGAAGATATTGAAGATGCAGACGTTTACAACGTGTTTCGTAGCAAGACAACCTGTTCAGGCTCATTCACCCGGCTTGGTCAAGTGAGCTCTACCAGCTTTGAGGACACAAACATTGAATTCGGTCAAGATTATTTTTACAAAGTCGAGGCAGCTGAAACCGGAGCTGTTTGCTTCTCGCAACTTTCGAATTGCGCTCAAGCCAGGCTGGAACAATCGGTTTTCTATGACCTCTATATTCCTCTTTTGATCACGGGGGAATGAGATTTCATTTTTATCGATAAACCAGCCGACCTTCCACTTCACGTTTGATCGCCTGATGTTCGCGTAAATATTCATCGATCACCGATTGCATGGAAGTTGCTAATACCCTGGGTGGGTTTAGCTCGCTTAGCTCTTCCATTGTGAATCCAAGATTTTCCTGGCAATTGATCGCGTGATAGGATTGCAGTCCAATTTGGTAAGTTCGATCAGGATCTACAGGGTTGTCGCCAATTTCCAGGCTGACCAAGCGTTCAAAGACCTCATCGTATACTGCTTTCACGCCATGGTTGACCTGGTAACATTCTCCCTCTCCGTTACGGTTTTCTTTTCTCATGATATAGGTGAAAAGCTGTTCTAACTGCTTCCCGGTAATTGTGTAGCGGGAATAGGTGTCATCATAGGGAAAGAGCTGTTTGAGATCCCTGAGCGTTACTACGGGACCTAACTCCTTCATTCGGATCGAACCGCTTCCGATGAATGCAACATCAAGATCCCAATTTTCAGCAAAAATGTCGGAGATAAGGTCCCCTAACTCGGTTTCTACCTCTCGGTTTGGATGTGTTAATACTTGCGCCATACGGCAAAGCAGTGTGTTGTATTTGGCATCCACTGCTGTTTTGTACGAATGAATGAATTTATTCAGTTCGAGGTCAGGCTTAATCCCCGACGAACGGATTGGCACCAGGCGCCATTTCCAGTCTACGATGGAATTCGTGTCATCATCCACCAGGATATCAAATCGACCAACCTGGTCTGTTCCAACCGCAGCCTGCGCAATGAGAATATCATTGACGATCTCGGGCTGGTCCATGTAACTGTGGGAATGTCCGCCAAGAATGATATCTACGCCCCACTCCGGTTTAAGCATTGCTGCAAGTTCCTTGTCCGAGTCGAGACCGATATGAGTAAGCAAAATCGTTAGATCGATGTCGTCGTTTTTGTAGGCATCACAAATTCGTCCAATTTCCGTAGCGGCATCCTCTAGGCTGATAAAAGTACCGATCTGGCAATCCAGTTTGAGAGCATCCAGCACCGCTTCAGTAACTATTCCGATAAACAGAATATCAAAGTCATCGACAGTTTTGATAAGGTAAGGCAGCATCAGGCGCTTGTTGTACTTTTTTATGTACATGTTGGCATTGATGATCGGAAAATTGGCAAGTTTGTCCAGGAATAATAGCTGAGGCAAGCCGTAATCCAGCTCATGATTTCCCAAAGATGCGCAATCTGGGGAAAGGTAATTCATGATTTCGATGGTGCTGATACCTTTGAATTCGGAATCAATAATTGAGCCTTGCACCATATCACCTGAAATTGTGTACAAAACGTTCTTTTCTGATGCCCTTACCTCGTTGATGTATCCGGATAACAAGGCAATACCTCCTATTGCTTCGCCTGTTCCGGCTTCGAGTTCTGCCAGGAAATCGCCATGCATATCATTGGAATGTAATATTGTAAATCGCTTGGTATTCATGCAAGTCTCCTTGGAATTTTGAGCTGAAAAATATTAAGTTGTTGATCAAAATTATGTATGTATTATTATATCTTGTGTAAAGCTACATTCAAACATCAGGTGTACAAATGAATCGGATATTTCATAGTCTTGTGAATCTGGTCAAGTTCATAGCAAAAAATTTCCTTTGAAGGCAGCGGACCTTAAATTGAAAAAAACAGCCAGGAAACTAAAACTTGCAACGATCTATCAGGCAAAGTTCGGACCGGCGAGGACGGAATTAAGGAGACAAGCGGTAAAGATCCTTATGGCATGAGAAGGCTGGCAAGAACGATGTTCGCAAAATTCAGTTTGTAACTCCCAATAATTCGTTTCAAAACTACTCACATCCAGGTAATGCGAACATTTCCTGAAAGGTCATCCCGAACCGATCGATAAAATATTGCGTCATCAGATCCACCGAATGCAGGTAGATATCTACTATTGCCGGGTCGTTGTAGGCTTGGATGAAGTACTGCTCCACACTCAAATTTTCGTAACTGCACCATTCATCCTCATGCTCTTTGGTATCAAGAAAGTAATAAAATGCTGCTCCTCCCTGGTTGTTATCATCTGCAGAAACCCGTATTTTGTTACTATCGAGATGATAAGTTGCCACGATGCGGTATTCGTCACTGATCGGCGTGAAAAAGCGCACGTCGAAGTCCTTTCCGCCCCATTCTGGTCTGTGGATTTCGAGGTTATAGTCCCAATCACCCCGTTGCTCGTACAGGCAAACCGCATTATCCTTGTCCGGGTAAAAACCAAGGCTCTTGAGGGATTTCGGCTCGAAAGGCAGGGCAAAAAGTGTATCAGGGCTCAAATTAAAGACTTGCCTGATCACATCCTCGAACATTGAAACAGGTGCAAGTAATACATCTTCGCTTTCTATGTTGCCAAGCACTCTGCCAACAATCGCTGCGAAGCGTTGACGATCCTCTTCTCCGAGGTTTAAGTTGTCTGTTTTTGCGTCGTATACATAGTTCACATCCATTCTTCCGTCTGTATAGATTTGAACAACATAAGCATCGATATCGCCATAATAGCCGACAGACATTTTGTATTGATCATCAACATACAACGAAATTCTGATGATGTCTCTGTCCCATTCCATTTCAGACATACCCCAGGAAGAATGGTTGATTACAACAGAAGCTTCGTCGCTATCAAATCTGGCTTGTTTGCTATTGTTGTCCATAACAAAGCCTAATTCCTGGAGCGTGGAAGGCAGGATGAAATCTTTTTGTTCGAGATTGGGGTAAATTTCAGATAGAACAAACCAGTCTTCCACCGAAGTCTTCGCCAGATACAGGCGCTTGAGGTTTGTTAGCGATGCCAGAGCCCATAAATCTGAGATAGATGAATTATCTAACACCAACACTTCAAGGTTGGAAAGATTAGCAAGCGGGCTGTAGTCCTCTGCTGTACAGTCTGAAAGGATCAGACTCCTCAGGCCTGTCAATTCGCTTAAGGGGGAAAGATCGACCAGTTGGTTTCCAGCAAGGGAGAGAAACTTTAGTTTATGCAAGCCTTGCAGGGAACTAATATCGCTGATCGAATGATAGGAAAGATCCAGATACTCCAGGTTGGTGAAGTTCTCCAGACCAGAAATTTGTTGGATTACATCCTGACTCGTCTCATACTTCTGCCATTCATTACTCAGGTCCAGCCTTGTAACTGTCTGCGCTTCTGCGAGCGATAATGCTCCACTTGATTTTCCGATGGTCGCGCGCATCAAGGCTTCCAGAACCGGGTCAGCAAATGCAACCATCACAACAGAGTCTGTTTCCGCAATTTCTGGCGGGGTCGAGGTTGAGCGTGTGGCTTCGGTTTCCTCTTTTATGCTTTCCTCCGTTGATGCAGGTAGCATGCAGGAAGGGAGATTGAAGATGAACAGGATAGCCAAACATGCCAAACAGATTTTTTTCATAACAAAGCTCCAGTTGTGAAGTAGCTAAATGGAAATGAACAAAGCAGATGAATTCTTGCCCTTTCTTCAATGAAATATGGTCTGAAAAATCAATTTCAACGAAGAATTTCAAAATTATATCGCACTACTATTTTGATGATATTCATTTTTACAATGGATAATAACAAGACCCTAGGATTTCTCCCAGGGTCTTTTCTGTCGGGGCGAAAGGATTTGAACCTTCGACCTCTTGCACCCCATGCAAGCAC
>ENA-UOXR01003353-UOXR01003353.1-bioreactor-metagenome-genome-assembly--contig:-NODE-3353-length-13663-cov-4.505218_pt1 | contig 13663 bp, 13 predicted proteins | sample MGYA00238164_ERZ764825 | MGnify/ENA primary metagenome ERZ764825 (study PRJEB28920, sample SAMN05720171) | bioreactor metagenome | isolation source: Anaerobic biogas reactor | place: USA:Washington...
AGGCAATGGCCGTCCTCCTCAACGGTAACTTCTGGGTCGGCCAGAACCTGAACGGTAGCGGCTGGCTCTATGACAGCAACTACTCCTCATATGTGAGGCCCAATAATGACTATGCCGCCCCGACGATGTTCGGTCTCCAGCAGAACCTGACATGGTGGATCACCAACACCCTCCAGCTCAGCGGCAACTACGGCTACCTGAAACACAATGCCAGCAATTACTCCCGGAATCAGAACCTCAACTTCTACAACATGACCCAGAGTTACGGCGTCAACATGTTGTGGGATGCGAACCAGGCCATCAGGTTCGGTATCCAGTGGGTCCGGAACTACACGGGCTACAACGGATACAATTCGCCTGCGGGCGCCGTGGTGGTCAACGGTAATGCCGACCGCACAGGCGTGGCCGATGTTTACAGATTCGGCGCATGGTACTTCTTCTAAGAAGCACATAAAGGCAAGAGAAAAAGGGGCCTTCGGGCCCCTTTTTTTATGGGATGAGTCGGGGCCTCGTCTGCGCGAAGAGAAGAGTTGACAAAGGCCGGGCAAACCCTTTAAGATTAAGCACGCCGGAGTGGTGGAAGTGGCAGACGCGCCGGACTCAAAATCCGGTGATCCTTGCGATCATGCGGGTTCAAGCCCCGCCTCCGGCATTCAAAAAATGTTCAAGGTTCAAGGTTCCGCGTTCCAGGTGAAAAAGAGAATATGGTTACGACATGAGGGACGGCCCCGGAAGGGGGTGATCAGCCGGTCTTTCTGTCGAGGGTAAGCCTTGCCCGGTCGAGGTCGGCCGGGGTGTCGATGCCAAATCCATCGTACTGGGTGGTGAGGACCCGTATCCTGAAGCCGTTCTCCAGGACGCGAAGCTGTTCGAGGGACTCTATCTCTTCGAGCCGGCTCCTCGGCATTTTGACGAAACGTTCCAGGAAGTCCCGTTTGAACGCGTAGATGCCGATGTGTTTGTAGAAGAGGGGCCTCGCCGAGCCGTTCCTCAGGTAGGGGATGGGGGACCGGGAGAAATAGAGGGCGAAACCGCGGCCGTCAAGGACGACCTTCACGGTGTTGGGGTCGTGGTACTCTCTGTCGTCGGTAATAGGTGAACAAAGGGTGGCCATGTCGAGGTCCTCTTTCTCCATCACGGAGAAGAGGAGGTCCGTCATGTCGGGGCGCATGAAGGGCTCGTCGCCCTGCAGGTTGATGATGAGGTCGGCCTCTGTGTGTTGCATGGCTTCAAAGACCCTGTCGGTGCCGCTCCTGCAGGAGGAGCTCGTCATGACCGCGTTGCCGCCGAAGGCCGTCACGGTATTGAGGATGCGCTCGTCGTCGGTCGCCACGATCACGTCGTCCTTAAGCCGGGATTCCGAGGCGCGTTCATAGACAAGGCGTATGAGCGGTTTGCCCGCTATTTCCAGAAGGGGTTTCCCCGGGAGCCGCGTCGATTCGTACCGTGCGGGTATGACGATGAGTTTATTCATGGAACGTCCACATTATACAGGATAGAAGGGAGAAAGGAAAGTTTCAGGTTCCAGGTTTCAAGTTCCAGGCAAAAGACTCCTGCCCGGCGATTGGAGAAAAACTTTGGAAATCTTCTTAAGTCCTTCTTCCCTTGACCGATAACATATGCATGATCTCAGGAATCAGCTCATCGCTATCCGGCCTGTCGGCATTCACGAGGACGCTGTCGAACACCGCCAACAACATTGCCAACGTCAACACCGACGGATACAAGAAGACGAGGGCGACGATCGTTGAGGACACAAACGGGTTGCCCGAGGTGAGCGTCGAGAGACAGGACGCCCCGGGTTCGATCATTCAGGAAACGGACGGTACCCTGCGCGAGCTCTCGAACGTGGAACTCGCCGAGGAATTCCCCCGCATGATCATCTCCCAAAGGGGCTACGAGGCCAACATCAACGCGCTCAAGGTTGAGGACGAGATGATAGGGTCACTGCTGGATATCATAGGCTAAGAGGCAGGTGATAGGTAATAGGTAATAGGTGGAAGGAAGAATATCGAAGCACCGTGTTGCTGCTTCTCCCATCACCTATGACCCAGTACCCATAACCCGCCTCTAGTCTAGCTCCTGTACGAAGCGTTTATCTTCACGTAATCGTAGGTGAGGTCCGTTGTGTAGATGTCGAAGGAGGCCTTGCCGTCATTGAGGTCGACGGTGACGGATATCTCCTTCCTGCTCATCAGTTTCTTCATCTTTTTCTCGCTGAAGGCGATCTCGGCCCCGCCCTTCGCGACCATCTCGCCTTGCAGGGTGATGTCCACCTTCGCGGGGTCAAGAGGTACGCCCGCGTCGCCGGCGGCGGCTATGATGCGGCCCCAGTTGGGGTCGGCGCCGAAAAAGGCCGTTTTCGTGAGGGGAGACAGAGCGATGCGCCGGGCTATCTTCTCGGCCCATTCTTTCTTCCGCACCCCTTTCACCATGATGTGAGCGACCCTCGAAGCCCCTTCACCGTCACGGACCACCATCATGGAAAGCTCTTTCAAGACCTCGCGGAGACCGTCGGTGAAGGCCTCCAAAGCGTCCGCATCTTCCTGCCCGCGCCTGGTGAAGAGCATGACCGTGTCGTTGGTGCTGCACTCTCCATCCACGGTTATGCGCTCGAAGGTGTCCCTGACAGCCTGGGAGAAGGCGAGCTTCACGTTCTCCGGCGAGACGGGGAAATCGGTGAAGACGAAGGCGAGCATCGTGGCGAAGAGGGGGTTGATCATACCCGAACCCTTCGCAACCCCGGCGATCGTGTACGTCTTCTTTCCCCGAAACGTCGTGTGGGCGATCTTGGGATAGGTGTCCGTGGTCATGATGGCCCGGGCGAAGCTCTTGAGACCCGATTCCTTCCTGAGGCGTGCCGCCCGCGGCAGGGCCGATATCATGGCGTCGGCGGGAAGCCTCTTGCCGATGACGCCGGTGGAGGCAAAAAGTATCCCCCTGAGGTTCGCGTCAATGAGCGGTGCGAGCCCTGAGGCTATTGCCGTGAGGTCGCCCACGCCTTCCTTGCCGGTGCAGGCGTTGGCGCAGCCGCTGTTGGCTACAAGCGCCCGTACGGGTCCCTTATCGATCCTGCGGTCATAGAGGATGTGGGCCGCCTTCACCCGGTTGCGGGTATAGACGGCGAGGACATTCGTTTCTTCCCGAAAGACCACAAGCCCGAGATCAAGCCCCTCGGCCTTGATCCCCGAAGCCACCCCGGAAAACTCTATCCCCTCGATCGACGGAACCTTCGCCATAACCCAACCTCCAGAAGAGATGTTCAAAGTTCCAGGGTTCAAAGGTTGAAGAGTGCAACAGAAAGCAATTGATTCACTTTTCCCAGATGGTTCCAACTCCACTGTAGCAGACCATCTCGTTTGCAGGGAAGGTGTTACTTGTTTTTTTCTCTTGAACCCTGGAACTCTTGAACCCTGGAACGGTCTTTACCTTCCACAGCACTTCTTGTACTTTTTCCCGCTGCCGCAGGGGCAGGGGTCGTTGCGGCCTACCTTCTTGTCCTTCTTTCCCGCGGCGTCCGCGCTGGCGGTCCCGTCACCCATGTTGAAGAACATCACCGGTTCGTGGTACTCCACCTCCTGCTCCTTCGCGGGCTGGACGGCGAAGAGCTTGCGCACAGTGTCGTATTTCGCCCTTTCCACCATGTCGAGGAAGAGGTCGAAGCTCTCACGCTGGTATTCCCTCAAGGGGTCTTTCTGCCCGTAGCCCCTGAGCCCTATACCTTCCTTGAGATGGTCGAGGGCCAGGAGATGTTCCTTCCAGAAGGTGTCGATGGAGTTAAGGACGATGAAACGCTCCACGGCGCGCATCTCGTCTGAGCCGAAATCATGTGATTTCTTTTCGTAAAAGGACTTGACCGTCTCGATGACCCTGTCGAGGAGGCCTTCCCTGGTCAGGTTCTTCACGTCTTCGATGGCGAAATCCACGTGGATGAGGAAATTCTCGTAGATGCGGTTCTTGAGCGTTGTGAGGTCCCACTCCTCGGGGTAGACCTTCTCCGGGGCGCACTCGAACACCATGTCCTCGCAGATCTCGTCCACCATCTCCATGACCTTCTCGCGGATGTCACCGTTCTTCATGACCTCACGTCGCATCCCGTAGATGGTCTCGCGCTGCTTGTTCATGACGTTGTCATATTCCAGCAGGTACTTGCGTATCTCGAAATTGTGGCCCTCGACCCGTGTCTGGGCGTTCTCGATGGCCTTCGTGATCAGGGGATGCTCGATAGGGGTGTCCTCGTCCATGCCGAGCTTACCCAGGATGGGCGACACCCTGTCGGAACCGAAGAGGCGCATGATCTCGTCCTCGAGGGAGACGTAGAAACGCGACGACCCCGGATCGCCCTGCCTGCCGGCGCGGCCGCGCAGCTGGTTGTCGATGCGCCGGGATTCGTGGCGTTCCGTACCGAGGATGTGCAGACCCCCGAGGGCTATGACCTTTTCCTTGTCAGCGGCGCATATCTCCCTGGCCTTTTCAAGCGTCTTCCCGTATTCCGCGGAGTCTCTGTCGCCTTTCACCATGGCAAGGGCGAGAAAGCCGGGATTGCCGCCAAGGAGTATGTCGGTGCCGCGGCCCGCCATGTTCGTCGATATGGTGACCGCCTTCGAGCGCCCCGCCTGCGCCACCACCTCGGCCTCGCTCTCGTGGTTCTTCGCGTTGAGGACGTTGTGGGGGATGCCTTTGCGCTTGAGCATCTCCGAGACCCTCTCCGATTTCTCGATGGAGAGGGTTCCCACGAGGACGGGTTTTCCCGTGTTGTATAGCTCCTCGATCTCATTCACAGCGGCCCGGAACTTCTCCTTCTCCGTTCTGTAAACGACGTCGGGATAGTTCGTCCTGATCAGGTCCTTGTTGGTGGGGATGACGACGACATCGAGGTTGTAGATCTTCTTGAATTCCACTGCCTCCGTGTCGGCGGTACCCGTCATGCCGGCGAGCTTTTTGTACATCCTGAAGTAGTTCTGGAAGGTGACCGTGGCAAGGGTCTGGTTCTCCCTCTCTATCTTGACGTTCTCCTTCGCCTCGAGCGCCTGGTGGAGACCTTCGCTGTAGCGCCTTCCGGGCATGAGCCTGCCCGTGAACTCGTCGACGATGACGACCTGGCCGTCCTTGACGATGTAGTCCACGTCGCGGGCGAAGAGCTGATGGGCCTTGAGCGCCTGGTTAATGTGGTGGAGGAAATCGACGTACTTCGGGTCGTAGAGGTTCTCGATGGCGAGGACCCTCTCGAGTTTCGCGACGCCGTCCTCGGTAAGGTAGGCGCTGCGGGCCTTTTCGTCTATCATGAAATCCTGCTCGCGCTTGAGCTGTGGTATCAGCTTGTTGATCTTGTAGTACTTGTCCGTGGATTCCTCGGCGGGGCCGGAGATGATGAGAGGCGTCCTCGCCTCGTCAACGAGGATACTGTCCACCTCGTCGACGATGGCGTAATTGAACTCGCGCTGGACACAGTCTTCGAGGTCGTAGTGCATGTTGTCGCGAAGGTAGTCGAAGCCGAACTCGTTGTTCGTCCCGTATGTGACATCGCAGCCGTAGGCGTGCCTGCGGGCGGCGTCGTCGAGGTCATGAACGATGACACCCACGGAAAGGCCCAGAAACTGATACACCGGACCCATCCACTCGGCGTCCCTTTTCGCCAGGTAATCGTTGACGGTGACCACGTGGACGCCGAGGCCGGTCAGGGCGTTGAGGTAGACGGGCAGGGTGGCGACGAGGGTTTTCCCTTCACCCGTTGCCATCTCGGCGATCCTGCCCTCGTGAAGCACGATCCCGCCGATGAGCTGGACGTCGAAATGGCGCATTCCAAGGGTGCGCCAGGCCGCTTCGCGGGCGACGGCAAAAGCTTCGGGCAGAAGGGAGTCGAGATCTTCGCCCCCGGCGAGGCGTTCCCTGAAATGCGGGGTCATGGCCCTGAGCTCATCATCGCTTAAGGCCTTCATCCTGTTCTCGAACTCGTTCGCCCTGTCGACGATGGGCTGAATGCGCTTGAGCTCGCGTTCGTTCTTGGTGCCGACGATCTTCTTGATCAGGTTTCCGATCATGGTTCACGTGCCTTCGGCAAAAAAACCTTCAGCTCAGACCATGCTTCGCGAGGGAAGGCTGCCCTGAGCTGTCCGTTCTTTTCCGTGATCTTTATCAGTCTCTCAGTGTCGCGACGATCCTCTCGGGGTGGAGCAGGATACTCAGTGCGTCGTTTATGTCCTTTACGAAGAAATCGGCCTCCCTCAGCACATCCTTGGAGCATCCTTCCTCGCCGATCACGCCGATTCCGAGGGAAGCCTCCTTGAGCATCAATACGTCGTTCGAGCCGTTGCCTATGGCCACTATCTTCTCGGGCCCCAGCTCCTTTATTATCTTCGCCTTTTCCTGGGCGCTCGATTCCTTCCCCACCTTGATGATGCTGAAACCGATCGTGTTTCCTTCGCTGTCTATGTTGCCGTAGGTATCGGACGTGATGATGAACACCTTTATGTACCGGGACACCCTTTCGAGCATCTCCTTGACGCTTTCCTTCATCTTTCCGTCAAAAGCACAGGTCCCGTTGTAGTCGATGACCAGGTATTCAATATCAAGATCGCCCCATCCGGGAACGGAAACACTTATCATAGTAGCCTCCTTGGTAGTCTTTCGGATACAATTGTAGCATATATTAATGCAATTAGAACCATTAATTTGCGTCATTAAACGATATTCTTCACAGGTTTTCTCTTGATTTTTTGCAACTTACAGTTTAAAAGCAGAAGGTTCGAAATTGTAGTACGAGGAGAATGGGACCATGGACCAGCAGAAGAAATGGGATGTCGATTGCGTCATCTACGACTGCGACGGAGTGCTTTTCGACTCCCTCGACGCCAACAGGCGTCTCTACAACAGCATTGCCCTTGCCGCGCGCGGTACCGGGCTCAATGACGACGAGCTTTGCTACTGCCACACCCACACCGTCTTTCAATCCATCGCCCACATCTGCCGCAACGACGCTCAGTCCGAACGCCGTGCGCGGGAATTCTTCGCGAGCACCATAGACTTCCGGGATTTCATCCCTTACCTCACGATGGAGCCCAACGTCACGGAGACCCTGGAGAGACTGAAGGCACGGGGCATATCGCGGGCGATAAGCACGAACCGGACGACGTCGATGAAGCATATCATGGAACGGTACGGGTTATGGCAGTATTTCGACATCGTGGTGACCGCTGCCCATCAGGCTGAAGCCGGGAGCGATGGGGGACCCGCGCGGACGATACTCCAGGCGAAGTCAAAGCCGGACCCCGAAGGGGTCGAGATGATCCTTCAGGCATTGAACGTGAAGCGCGAGGCCACCCTGTACGTCGGCGATTCCGAGGTCGATATGGGAACGGCGCGGTCCTCGGGGGTCAGGTTCGTGGCTTACAAGAACGGTGCCCTCGAGGCGGATGGTTCTATTGACGACCACCTTGCCCTGCTTGAGTTTCTCTCGGACGGCTGAGCTCTTCCGACGGTTTCTTCCTGAAGTGCAGGATAAGGGTATAGACGGGTCCCGACACCGCGTAGGCCGACGTGGCCACAAAAAGCGTCAGGTATGGCTCGGTGAGGACGATGACGAGAAGCATGATGACCCCCACCGTTGCCATGAAGGGCCGTGCCCTGACAAATCCCATATCCTTGAAGCTAATGTAGCGGAACTTGCTGACCATGAGAAGGGCAAGACAGTAAATGACGATGGGCATGATAACGGTCTTCAGCCCGCCCTTGTAGCCAAGCCATGAGAAAAAGAGGACGATACCGGCGATGGTCGCGGCACCCGCGGGTATGGGAAGACCCAGAAAGTGCTTCTTCTGCACCGTGTCGACCTGGATGTTGAACCTCGCCAGTCTCAGCGCGCCGCAGGCCACGAAGAGGAAGGCGGCGAGCCAGCCGAACTTGCCGTAGCTCTTGAGCGCCCAGGTGTAGGCGAGGATCGCGGGGGCGACGCCGAAGGCGATGACATCGGAGAGGGAATCGTATTCCACGCCGAAGCGGCTGCTGGAATTGGTCATCCGTGCCACCCGGCCGTCGAGCATGTCAAAGATGGCGGATATGAATATGGCGATGGCGGCGTACGTGAACCGCCTGTCCATCGCTGCTATGATGGCATAAAAACCGGAGAGAAGGCTTAAGGAAGTGAGAAAATTGGGGAGAAGGTACATCCCCTTCGCAGGCTGGCCTTTCTTCTTCTTCGTGTAGTTCATGGCACCTCCCTACTTGCGCGCCAGGACCGTCATGCCGGCCTTGACCCTTGCGTGTAAGTCTACCACAGGTACGTACCCTTTGTGAAAATAAATGTCGACCCGGGAGCCGAAGGCTATGATGCCCACTTCCTGTCCCTGTGCCACGCTCTCGTCGACCTTCACGTAGGGGATGATGCGCCGGGCAAGGAAACCCGCTATCTGGACGATGAGGATCCTTTCACCCTCGTTTTCGAAAAGAATGAAGTTCCTTTCGTTCCGCTCCTCGATATCCTTGCCGAAGGCCATCGCAAACTTGCCGGCAACGTGCTTCATCGCGACGATGAGGCCGGAGGTGGGGGCCCGGTTGACATGGACATCGACGGGGGACATGAATATCGCTATTCTCGTGACGGTGCGGCCGAGGAACTCCTCCTCGACGACGTCGCGTATGTCGACCACGGTCCCGTCCGCCGGGGAGACAAGCTCACCCGGCCCGGCACTGGTTCGCCGCCTGGGGTTGCGGAAGAAATACAGGCAGAATGATGCGAAACAGAAGACGAGCAGCGCCAGGATGAAGAACCTGCCCAGCAGGAGAACGGCGGTAAGAACAAGGGAGGGGACGATGATCCTCAACCCCTCCCTTGCGATAAACGGCTGCCTCAATCCTTTCTCCCGATCCAGCCCATCATGGAACGGAGTTTGCTGCCCACCTGCTCGATAAGGTGTTCGCTGTCGATCCTCTTGACGGCATTGTACACCGGTCTTCCGGCCATGTTCTCGAGTATCCATTCGCGGGCGAACTCTCCGGACTGGATCTCATCGAGGATGGCCCTCATCTCTTCGCGGGTCTCTTCGCTGATGACCCGCCGGCCGCGCGTCATATCGCCATACTCGGCGGTGTCGCTGATGGAATACCGCATGTTGGCGATGCCGCCCTCGTACATGAGGTCGACGATGAGCTTGAGTTCGTGGAGGCACTCGAAATATGCGATCTCCGGCTGGTAGCCCGCCTCGACGAGGGTGTCGAAACCGGCGCGCACGAGTTCCGACGCGCCGCCGCACAGGACGGCCTGTTCACCAAAAAGGTCCGTCTCCGTCTCCTCTTCGAATGTCGTCTCGATGACGCCGGCACGGGTCGCGCCGATGCCTTTCGCGTAAGCCAGGGCGGTCTGCCTCGCCTTCTTCGTGTGGTCCTGGTAGATGGCTATGAGCGACGGCACGCCCGCGCCCCGCTCGAACTCCCTTCTCACGAGGTGCCCCGGGCCCTTGGGAGCTATCATGACGACGTCGATATCCGCCGGCGGGACGATCTGGTTGTAGTGGATATTGAAACCGTGGGAGAAGACAAGGGTCTTGCCTTTCTTGAGGTTGGCCTTGATATCTGTTTTGTAGAGCTCGGCCTGGAGGTTGTCCTGGGCGAGGATCTGTATCACGTCCGCGTCCTTCGCAGCCTTGGCGGCGGGGACGGGTTTGAACCCCTGCTTCACTGCGAGCTTGTAATTCGCTGTCCCTTCCAGCTCCGCCACGATGACGTTGACCCCGCTGTCCCTGAGGTTCTGCGCCTGGGCGTGGCCCTGGCTGCCATAACCGATTATGGCGACCTTGCGGTCCTTGAGCACCTTCAGATCCGCGTCGCGGTCATAGTAGATCTTAGCCATTTGATTCTCCTCCTTTGGTTTCTGTTTTTTCCTTTATCTTCATCATTCGTTCACCCCGGGCCATGGCAATGGGTCCGGTCCGTACAAGTTCTTTTATACCCAGCGGCTTGATGAGACTGATGAATGCCTTGAGCTTGTCCTCGTCGCCGGTGATCATGATGGTGTATGACCGGGACGACACGTCAATGATCTTACCCCGGAATATCTCCACCATCCTCAGGATCTCAGGGCGTGTCTTCTCCTCGGCGTTGACCTTTACGAGTACCATCTCCCGCGAAACATAGTCGATCTCCTTGAAGTCGACGACCTTGATGACGTTGATGAGCTTGTTGAGCTGTTTCAGGATCTGTTCGAGGATGGCGTCGTTCCCCGTTGTCACGATCGTCATCGTGGACACGGTGGGGTCGAGGCTCTCGGCCACGCAGAGGCTTTCAATGTTGAAGCCCCTGCCGCTGAAGAGACCCGCGATCCTGGACAGGACCCCAAACTCGTTCTCGACAAGAAGCGATATGGTGTGTCTCAATTTTCCTCCTAAACAAGAAGCATCTCTTTCAGGGACGCGCCGGCGGGGACCATGGGATAGACGCATTCCTCGGGACTCACGTGAACATCGATGAACGTGGGCCGCCCGTTCTTGAAGGCCTGCTTCAGGACCCTGTCGACATCGGCCTCCTTCTCTATCCTGAGACCCACCGCGCCATACGCCTCGGCAACCTTGACGAAATCCGGCGAATGAAGGCGCGTCCACGTGTATCGCTTCTCATAGAAGAGCTCCTGCCACTGCCTGACCATGCCGAGGAAGCCGTTGTTGAGGATGATGACCTTGACGGGCAGGTTGTACTGCACGGCCGTCGCCAGTTCCTGGATGTTCATCTGGATGCTGCCGTCTCCGGCGATGTCCACGACAAGGGATTTCGGAAACGCCACCTGGGCGCCTATGGCTGCGGGGAACCCGTAGCCCATCGTGCCGAGGCCGCCCGATGTGAGACACGTGCGGGGCTTGAGGAACTTGAAGAACTGGGCCGCCCACATCTGGTTCTGTCCCACCTCGGTGGTGATGATGGCCTTGCCCTTCGTCAGTTCGAAGACCCTTTCTATGACGTGCTGGGGCTTTAACGTGTCGTTTCTCTGATAGGTGAGGGGGTAGTCCTTCTTCCACTTTCCTATCTTGTCCGTCCAGTCGGCGATGCTTCTGTGGTACTGCCGGTAGACCTCCTTTTCCTCTTCGACGATCTTCAGCATTTGCGTGAGGACATTGCGCGTGTCGCCCACTATGGGTATGTCGACCTTTATGTTCTTGCTTATCGATGTGGGATCGATATCGATGTGTATGATCCTGGCGTGTGGCGCGAATTCATCCGTTTTGCCCGTGGCCCTGTCGTCGAAGCGTGCCCCCATGGCGATGATGAGGTCCGATTCGGTGATGGCCATGTTCGCGGCATACGTCCCGTGCATGCCGAGCATGCCGAGAAAGAGCGGGTGGTTCCCCGGGATGCCGCCGAGGCCCATAAGGGTGTTCGTGACCGGTATGGACAGCGCTTCGGCGAACCGTGTCAATTCCTGCGAGGCATTGGACAGAATGACGCCTCCGCCGGTATAGAGAACGGGTCTTTTCGAGTGCATGATGAGGCGCATGGCCTTCTTTATCTGTCCCGTGTGGCCCACGTAGGTGGGCTGATAGCTGCGGATGACCGCCTTCTCGGGATACTTGAAATCGCCGACCGCCGAGGACACGTCCTTGGGGATATCGACGAGGACGGGGCCCGGTCTTCCCGATGCTGCGATGTGAAAGGCCTCCTTGATGATGCGGGCAAGGTCCTTCACGTCCCTGACGAGGTAGCTGTGCTTCGTGCAGGGCCGGGTTATGCCCACGATGTCCGCTTCCTGGAAGGCGTCGTTGCCGATGAGCATCGTGTTGACCTGACAGGAGAAGACGACGAGGGGTATGGAATCCATGCAAGCCGTGGCTATGCCCGTCACCGTGTTCGTCGCTCCGGGCCCGCTTGTCACGAGGGCGACACCCACCCTGCCCGACGCCCGCGCGTACCCGTCAGCGGCATGGACCGCCGCCTGCTCGTGACGGACCACGACCTGATTGATCTGGCTTATGTCTGTCAGGGCATCCGTGATGTTGAGCGTAGCCCCTCCCGGATAGCAGAATATCGTGTCGATCCCTTCCGCCTTCAGGGATTCGACGAAGATCTGTGCGCCCGTTCTCTTCAATGTTTCTCCTTTCGCTGGAACGAGTTGACGAGACTCTCCATGAGGTCCTTGTAATAGAGTTTCTTCTTTTTCAAAACCTTCATCTCCCTCTCTTCCGCCTCGGTGAGATAGGATTTCTTCAGGAGCATCTGGATGCGCCGGTCTATGGTTGCATGCTGCCCCTTATACTGCCTGTACATTTCCTCATTACTTTCGACGGTGTCCATAGGGATAGTGAACGATATGGTATAAGAAATACCTGAAAATGTCAAATATTACTTGGACATATCGGCCCGCTCCCGGGAAGGCGACCGATGGCGTCGATCCTTCCGGAAAAGAAGGCGCCGGGCAGGGTCTCGGGCGCCTTCATCCCGTCGATATGCGGCTACTTGCCGACGGCCTCTACATCTTCCACGAACTTCCTCAGTCTTTCCGCCCAGAACTTGAATGCCTCGTCCGCCGAGCCCCATTTGCTGAACCTGTCCGTGAAACCCGCGGTCCTGTCGTCCACGGCGGCGGCTATGACATCATTCGTGGTAGTGTCGAGGACCATGACCTCCATGCTCGTCGCGCCCGAGCCGGACCATGAGCCGCCGGCCCCCTTCTTCACCAGGCTTATCGCGAGACCGACGGGGATGACCGACGTGATCGCGCTGACACCGGGCTTGTTCTGCTTGAGCCCGGTTATGGCAAAACGTATCCTCACGACATCGGGGCCGGGGTCCGACACGAAGATGGATTTGTCCTTAACGGCAGCCACCACCGCCTTGTTGAGGCCATCTGCCAGGTCCTTCATGTCCTGGGGATCGATCCCCTTGTACACGGATTCGTCGCTGAAGAAGAAGACGGCGCTGTCGAGCATGATCTTCTTGTATGTGCTGAAATCCACCCCCGGTTTCAGCCAGCGCTCCTTCACTCCCCCCTCGGGGCCGGGCTGCAGGTTCTGATAGTAGCCTTCAAGGAAACCGGAATACTTCTTGTCCGCTCCCGATGCCACGGACACCGCGAGGGCAAATCCCAGTACCAGTGCAAATGCGATTGTCGCCGCTCTTTTCATGTTCTTCTCCCTGATCATCATAAACGTTGGCCGGCCTGCCTCACGTTCGCCGGACCTTCTTGCCTTCGTGCCTCACGATACCCGCTGCCCTGCGGCCGGTGAGGCCGCCCTCCTGTTGTGCCTGGATTCAGATATTTCCATTGTACATGAAGCAGGAGTTGTTTTCCAGTCCTCCTTGTTGTATACCCGTCTGGGACCGGCGTCGAACGAGAGTGGAAAGGGCGGGAATGCCCTGAAATGATTGCGTCTATCGAGAATGAAGGTTCCCGGTGGCAAAGAAATGTTGAAAAATGTCCCGTATTGGCATATAAAACTTCCTGTATTTTGACATGGTTGTAGTGTTTCGAAGCGAAAGATAATGAAAATACGACTTACAGCGCTTATAGTTCTCGCGGGCATCCTCTTTTTTTTCAATCTCGGGACCACCTCCCTGTGGGACCCCGATGAACCGCGTCAGGCCATCATGGCACGGGAGATGATGGACAGGGGGGACTATATCAGGCCCTACCTCAACGGCATCCCGTACCTGGAGAAGCCGCCATTCTATTCATGGATGATCA
>ENA-UOXR01003354-UOXR01003354.1-bioreactor-metagenome-genome-assembly--contig:-NODE-3354-length-13656-cov-13.663260_pt1 | contig 13656 bp, 12 predicted proteins | sample MGYA00238164_ERZ764825 | MGnify/ENA primary metagenome ERZ764825 (study PRJEB28920, sample SAMN05720171) | bioreactor metagenome | isolation source: Anaerobic biogas reactor | place: USA:Washington...
ATGCGCACAGCCAGCAGCTATCGAACCGATTTGCAATATTTCACCATGGATAACGAAACTGAGTTTGTGCCAGATATTTTCTACGGTCGGTTCCCAGTTCGAACGGCTGCCAATTTGACAGCCATGATTGATAAATACGAAGCCTATCAAGAAAGAGCAGGGGATGAAGATTGGGTCAAGAAGATCGAATACCTGGCATCTGATGACGGCAGTTTTTACCATGTGGCAGAACGAACGCATAACTATGTGATAGATAATTACACTCTTCCCCTGGGGTATACCGGTATTTTCCCAAATAACCCCCAACCAGGTGGTGACAAAATCTATGCCATAACTTACGATGGTGATGGTGCTGATGCTGTTGCTTCTATGAATGATGATCGGGTTATGCTCGTTTACAGCGGTCATGGCGCAACAACTTATTGGGATGCCCCCTATGTGAGCCAATCCAATATTCGCAATATGACCGGTGTGGCGATCCCCTATGTAGCTTCGCATGCCTGTATCACCTCCGATTTCAACACAGGTGAAGCCTTTAGTGATACCTGGGTGATTGAACCAGTCAATGGTGCGTTGACATTTTTTGGCTCGAGTGACAGCACGTATTGGACAGAAGATGAGGTTTTGGAAAAAGCGATTTTTGATCATCTATATGAGGATGAAAATCTGGATATCATTCCAAGCGTGGCTGAAATGACTCAATACGGTCTGCAGATGGTAGACAATACCAGCACAAGTTTGGACAACTATTACCGGGAAACTTACCATATATTTGGTGATCCCTCACTCGAAATCCTGATGAAACCCAAATTCCCGGATTTTCGCATCAATACCGAACCTGCCAGCCTGAAAACCTGTAACAATGGCAGCAATGATATTGCTATCAACCTGATGTCTGTGAATGAATACACGACACCAGTTTCTTTGACTGCGTCTTCGGTTTCAGGATTTTCCACCACATTTGCAGCCAATCCGGTTACTCCTCCAGGCTCCACAGTAGCAACAATCACTGGTGATGGAAGCGCAGCAACCGAAGTGAAAACAATGACTGTTACCGGTACGTCTGGAACCCTGGTTCACACTGCTGAGATAGAACTTTCCATTTTCGCTCCGATTAGCACCGCTCCACAGTTACAAACCCCCTTGAATAATGCCAGCGACGTTTCCACCTTAACCGCATTTAGCTGGTTGCCTGTGACCAACGCCGAAAGTTATCATCTGCAGGTAGCTACGGATCCTGGTTTTAATCAAATCGTGGTTGATCAAACCGGGATTCAGGAAACAGATTTCACTTTAAATTCGAGCCTTGCCACGGACACCAGGTATTACTGGCGGCTTTATGCGAAAAACATCTGCGGCAGTCTTGTCAGCACACAATTTTTTACTTTCAGGACGAGCCCCGGACCAGGAGATTGCGGTCAGGGCACACAGAAAGAGGTGATCTTCCTTGAAGATTTTGAAAGCGGATTGGATGGTTGGCAGAACCCTGACCATTATGGGTTCAAGTTTGATCTCACAACTGTCAGGGCGTATTCGCCGACCTATGCTGCATTAGCCAGTGTGCCGGCGAGCACAGCCGATCAACGCCTGATCTCTCCCGCCATTGATATTCCCAGTACAGCCGAAACCGTTTCACTGATTTTTTGGCACCGCTGGACCTTTGACAGCACGACTGCCTGTAATGATGGCGCCATTCTACAAGCCACAACAAATGGAGGCACAAGTTGGTTTGATATTGATGAATCTGATCTGCTGACCAATCCCTACAATGGCAAGATTCGATCAGGTGTTATCAACCCGATTGCTAGCAAGCGAGCCTGGTGTTTTGGCACTGATGATTGGGTGCGAACTGTTGTCCAGCTGTCAGATTTTAAGGGCGAGACAGTACAATTCCGTTTCCGCTTAGGCAGTGGTAATGCTGGAGCAGCGGAAGGTTGGTATATCGATGATGTTATGGTACAAAGCTGCGTAGCCCAACCCCAACCGTATCATCTATTCCTGCCTTCTGTGTTGACTGGAAATTGAACGGTTTGTAATTAAAATGAAACAGCACCTCACCAGAAAAAGATGGGGTGCTTTTCTTTTGTATGCAGTACTAATCTTCTTGGTGTAAGCAGGTTTTCTTAAATGGCGTAATAAGACATTTAGGATGGGTAGGGTCAAGTCCTTTCTAATGGATGACAACAATTCACCGGGCGGATAGTGTCAAGCCCTATCCCTACAGGGAGATGTATAATCATTGGATTATAGAAGGCGTGAAGTGACAAAATCAATGACAAAAGTATTGCTACTGCTCGTAATTATCCTGATGGTTATTCCTGCTTGTGAGTCTATAGTGCAACCTGTTGAGCCATCACCTGCATTGGTTGAAACGGCATTGCCAACTGAAACTACAGCGCCAACTCCAATACCACCCACACTGACACCAACCGAAGAGCCGATCCGGGTTTGGTTTGATCCTGGCCTCCCGGAAGAACTTTTAGAAGAGCAGTTGAGCGGGTTGGTCGCCCAGTACGGTGCTGAGATGGTTGATTCACCCTTACGTTTGTCCTTCAGCCCTGGAGACGAACTCAGTCAGTGGGTTTTCGCGCTGGTGGCTCCTTTTGCCACTGTACAGGATTCAATCGAGGGACAAGATTTCCTCACTTTTTGGCAGGCTGGGATTTCTTCTGCGGCTGATGAACTGGTTGTCGAACAGGCCGCTTTCTCAGGGCTCAGCCAGCGCTTTGGAATGCCGGCAGAAAACGTTAAAGTAATGGCTTCCGACGAAATACTCTTATATTGCCAGGCTAACGACGCCTGGGCAGTGATTCCGTTTGAAAGAATTTCGCCAGAATGGAAAGTGATCGCGATCGACGGTCAATCGCCATTGCACAGGTCATTTGACCTGGAAACCTATCCTTTGAGTGCCAGCATCTCCCTGTCGACCAGTGAGGGATTCCAGGTGGATCCTGAAATTTATGAGACTGTGTACACTGAACTTCAAAGTGTCTTTCCCATCAGCAACCGTGACCCGCAAAAGCTGACGACAGTCATCCTGACGGGCGTGACTGCCCTAACGCGCGCGACTGCCAAAGAAATGGAAATTTACGGCGTTTTATCCCCAGCAGCATCCGTAGGTGAGGTCATGCGTGAAGCCGATATTACCCATGTGAGCAACGAGGTTCCCTTTGCCAGCGATTGTCCGGAACCACAATGGGTGCAGGACAGGCTAGAATTCTGCTCAGCTGATAAATATATAGATCTTTTGAGAGAAGTCGGAACCGACATAGTTGAACTTACGGGCGACCACTTCAGAGATTGGGGTCCGGAAGCCATGCTGCACACGCTTGAAATGTATAATACTCAAGGTTGGTCTTATTACGGGGGTGGTAAGGACATTATGGATGCCAGAGCACCTTTGAAACTGGAGCACAACGGCAACAGAATCGCGTTTATTGGCTGCAACGCCAAGGCACCAGGCTACGCCACCGCCAGCGAAACCAACCCGGGGGCGTACCATTGCGATATGGACTACATGGTCTCGACCATCCAGGAGTTAAGGGAAGAGGGTTACCTGGTAATTGCCACCTTCCAGCATGATGAGGTTTATACCTGGCAGCCTGAACCGAACATGATCGCCGATTTCCGACAGTTGGCTGAGGCAGGCGCAGTGATCGTCAGCGGCAGCCAGGCACACCAGCCGCATATTTTTGAGTTCTGGAACGGCAGTTTTGTTCATTATGGTTTGGGAAACCTCTTTTTTGACCAGTTGGGCTGGTATGACGACTCAGATAAAGCCTTTATTGACCGGCATGTCTTCTATGATGGAAAGTACCTGGGGGTGGAGCTGTTGACCACGCAATTCTTTAACTGGTCCACGCCTACATGGATGACCCCTGAAGCGCGAGCTGAACTGCTCACCCGATTGTTTGACTTTAGCAAGGTGGATCTGAACCAATAAAAAAACAAGCCCATAGTGGGCTTGTTTTATGGTGCTCCTACCGGGACTCGAACCCGGGTTTTAGCCTTGAAAGGGCCGCGTCCTAACCACTAGACCATAGGAGCATCGAGAGGGCAATTCTACACGAGGATTTTTCTGAAGTCAAGGACAGATTTATCCGTTTGGGAAAATGTCATCCTTCGGGTTCACCATTCTTTTCAGTTAGATAATCCCTTAAAACCACCGCCTGATTATGTTCACTATCCCTGGCAGCATAAAGGAGTGTTACCTGCGACTCCTTGGCTTTAGACAGTATCTGCCTGGTTAATTCTTGAGCAATGGGTTTCTTGTCCAATTCAGCCCGGTATGCTTTGGTAAATTCAGGAAATTTCTCAGGAATATGGCAAAACCAGTTGCGCAGTTGAGTACTGGGGGCTAATTCTTTGTACCATTGGTCCAGGTGGGCTCTTTCCTTGGACACTCCTCTTGGCCAGATGTGATCGACCAGTACCCGCCAGCCATCTTCCGACTGGTATGGATCATAAATTCGCTTGACCTTGATTGGCATTGACGACCTCCACTTCTAAAAGTTCGCGTTAGTGATACTATAATGCGATATAATCCGAAAAGCGAGAAAATTGAAAAGCATCCTTGCTGATTGGAAGCAAAAAAACTTGACACACCCCGTCAAGCGTTGTAAAATAATGAGTCGTTACCCCAGCGCAGGTTGGCTGGGGTTACTTATGTGACCAACTTTCCCGGTACCGGGCGGTGAAACGCTCGTAAGCTGGTTAAGTGAAGATTGGAGAGAATATGAAGTATGCAATCGTTGAAGCAGGCGGTAAACAATACCGCGCCGAAGAAGGAAAACTGGTAACTGTTGACCTTCTGGCTGCAGAAATCGGCGCAGAGATCGTCCTTGACAAAGTAGTTTTGATTGTCGATGGCGAATCCGTGACAGTCGGCACACCTTACATTAAGGGTGCCAGTGTAAAGACCACGGTGGATGATCAGATCAAAGGTAAGAAAATCTTGGTTTTTAAATATAAACCCAGGATCAATTACCGCAAACATACCGGTCATCGTCAGAAATACACCAGGTTACTGGTTGATTCAATTGTGATGGAGTAGTGAAATGGCACACAAAAAAGGTGGCGGGTCATCCCGCAACGGACGAGATAGCCAGGGACAACGCCTGGGCATTAAAAAATATGGCGGCGAAAAAGTGATCAGCGGTAACATCCTGGTACGCCAACATGGCACCAAGATCCACCCCGGATGGAATGTGGGTCAGGGGCGAGATTATACCTTGTTTGCAACCATTGAAGGCTACGTAAAATATGAGACCATGGCTGGTGGACGCAAGCGTGTCCATGTTTTCGAGACGCCTGATGGACCAGCGAAAGGTGAGTAGTTAAGATGAAAACAAAGATTCAACCCAAATATTATCCAGAGGCGAAAGTCTCTTGTGCATCCTGTGGTAACGAATGGACCACTGGTTCAACCGTTCCTGAGATTCGAACCGAAGTTTGCTCGAATTGTCATCCCTTCTACACCGGGCAGCAGGCTCGCATTCTTGACCGTGAAGGTCAGGTTGATCGCTTCTACAAGCGTCTGCAGGTCCGCCAGGACATTGTTGCTGAGAAGAAAGCTGCTTCCGAGTCCAAGACCTCTCCCGATCGTTCTGTTGCTGAGTTCAAACTCACTTCGAAAGCTGTCGCAGCCCTGGCAAAAGCCGGCGTCAACACAGCTGGTGATGTCTTAGCCAAGCTTGAAGGCGGAGAGAAAGCTCTGTTGGAAATCGAAGGTTTTGGTCGGAAATCTCTGATCGATCTGAAGAAACAACTGCGCCAGATGGGCTATCAACTGCCGGCAGCCGCAGAAGAAATCGAAGTTTAGTTTTTTACATTACTGATATAAGGCAGGCGATGAACCTGCCTTTTTTGTTTAAGGTGAGTTTCCTTTTAGGTCTTGTTATAACATTTTGAGTTAAGCTCAGGATCTTCAATTCTTGAAAGTAACTCGCGTAGAGTGATTGTGACCAAAGAAAAGACCACCCCTCAATCCCCCTACTCCCCTACGGGGATCTTCGACCTTCGCTTTGCTGGAGGGGGTATGGTTAGCATCGCGGGCAACTCAAACTCACCCCTTTCGCTTCGCTGGAGGGGATCGAGTTACCATCGCAAGCAATCCCAAGGAAAGCGTTAAACATAAAGAAAATTGAAACTTCACTTACAATTCTCTCCACCCGCTCAAACTTGACTTATACTTTTAACATCTGAAATTATTGGAGGCTTTATGGCACAAACTTTTGGTTCTTTGGAAGTAATTACCGGATCGATGTTCTGCGGCAAGACAGAAGAGCTGATCCGCCGACTGCGCAGGGCAACAATTGCGAAACAAAAAGTACAGGTGTTCAAGCCGGTTATCGACAATCGCTATGCTTATAGTAAAGTGATGTCCCACTCCGGTGCTGATTACCAAGCTTGTCCGGTCAATACGTCCCAGGAGATCCTGGACAATTTGGAGCCGGATGTAACCGTGGTTGGGATCGACGAAGCCCAGTTTTTTGACGATGGAATCGTGGAGGTTGCAAACCAACTCGCTGATCACGGTAAAAGAGTGATTGTGACCGGGCTGGATACCGACTTTCGGGGGGAACCCTTCGGCTGTATGCCTGTCATGACTGCCAAAGCTGATAAGGTGGATAAGCTTGCTGCCATTTGCATGGTGTGCGGTGAAGCTGCCACCCGCACCCAGAGGTTAGTCAACGGCAAACCAGCCAATTACCATGACCCTATTGTGATCGTTGGCGCTTCGGAGATGTACGAAGCACGATGCCGACACCACCACGAAGTTCCCAGAGATTGAGGTCAGCCATGGTACAGGATTATCGCGAATATCTTGATAAGGTGTTGGTCAGCGAAGAGCAGATCCAAAAACGAGTCAAAGAACTTGGTTCACAGATCAGCCGTGATTATGCCGGTCAGGAGCTGTTGATTGTCTGCATTTTACGCGGTGGGGTCATGTTTACCACCGATTTGATCCGCCAGATCGATGTGCCCCTGGCAATCGAATTCATGGGGGTTTCCTCTTATGGGACCGGCGTGCGACAGTCGGAGGGAGAAGTACGGATTACGCTTGATCTCAACACCAGCGTGACTGGTAAGAATATACTGATCGTTGAAGATATCATCGACAGTGGACACACGCTTTCCTCCGTGATTGAAATTTTGCAAACCCGCAATCCTAAATCGGTCTACATTTGCACACTGCTGGATAAATTTGAACGGCGTGAAGTAGACGTCCCGATCCGCTACTGCGGTTTTCAAATCAAGAATGAGTTCGTCTTTGGCTATGGATTGGACATGGACGAGTATTACCGTAATCTGCCGTTCGTTGGAACAGTCAATCTGGACAAATATGAACCTCCGCATGGATGAGAGATTGGCGGACTTCCTGCGGGAAGTCAGGCATACTGCCCCAGATCAAAAGGTTTACCTGGTGGGTGGGGCAGTACGCGACCTGGTATTAGGGCGGGGGGTGAAAGACCTGGATTTTGTAGTCGCGGACGGATCAGTGAGACTGGCAAAAGCAGTTCGAAGGCGCTTTGATGGAGTCTGGTACTCGCTTGATGACGAACATCAAACCGCCCGGGTCATCCTGGAGCAAGGTCAGCCCGATGAACTGGTGCTTGACTTTACTTCGTTTATCGGCGGAAGCCTTGAGGAGGATCTGAGACAGCGCGACTTCACCATTAACGCCATGGCGATCGACCTGGATAACCTGAAAGTGGTGATTGATCCATTGGGTGGGCAGGACGACCTGAAGAAAGGTCGTTTGCGGTTAGGCAACCCAAATTCCATGTTGAGCGATCCGTTAAGGGCTCTGAGGGCAGTACGAATGACCCGCGCATTTGACCTTGACCTAACATTAGAAATATACGAGCAATTGCGCGTAGCATCAACGTATCTGAATAGAATTTCAGGGGAGAGGATCCGGGATGAGCTGCTCAAATGCCTTGCGATCCCAGATCTTACAGAGACCTACGGGCTGCTTCGAGACTTTGGTATCCTTTACGAACTTCAGCACCGCGTTTTTCCTCAACAAGTTGTGCAAGGTGAATTAGACAATTCCACCGATGAAAGCATCTCTCTTGATCGATGGTCTTGGGAGAATGCATACGAAACAGACCTGGAAATAACCAATCACGAATCGGACATCATCAGCCACCGACTTTCTGCTCTTGATCAGTTGATGCAAGTTGTTGAAGGAAGGAAAACTGATCCCCAGTTGCTTGCAGAAATGGAACAGCGCTTTGGATCACCAGATATTCAGTCTCACCTTAAGCAGCTTTTTGATGAATCGCTGCAGGCAGGGCGTACAAGGAAAGAACTGCTGATCCTTTTATCTTTGTTTTTCAAACATGAGCCTGTGTTTGAATCATGTAACAAAAAACATATGGAACTGAAATGCCTGGAGTTTGCAGAGAACATCACCAATACCTTCATGTTAGGGCAAAAAGAACAAAAGTTTTTCGAACTTGTTTGTGTTGGTTATGAAAAAATTATGTCTTTGCACCAAAAAGATGACGTAACGCCACTCCAACTCTACCGTTACTTCAAGGAAGTTGGTTCCTTTGGTTTGGAGAGCGCTATCTTGCACAAGATTGAACAACAAATCTCCCCTTCACCGAATGAAAAACTGATTTTTCTGGCGGATGAGATCATCCGAGCCTGGTTCCTTGAGTACCAGACGATTGTAGACCCACCAAGACTGATTGACGGTAATTTTTTACAGAAATCATTCCATCTGAGCCCTGGACCTGAGCTTGGTTATTACCTCGAAACTATCCGGGAAGCGCAGGTGGTGGGAAAGGTCAAGAATCTCGAGGAAGCCCAGGCACTGGTCATGAGGATGATGAAAGAAGGGAAATCCGATGTTCGCTAAGTTGAACCATATCCATATGTATTTCGAAGAGCAGGGACAAGGGAAACCTGTGATCTTGTTGCATGGGCTGGCATTGAATGGCAGTATTTGGAGCGATGTAGTGAATTTGTTTGATGATCAGGTTCACTTTGTCGTACCCGATATACGCGGACATGGCAGGACTGAGACTGGGAATTCCAATGGCAGCCTGGAACAATTCGCGGATGATCTGCAGGCGTTGGCAGACCATCTGGAATTGGAAAAATTCACCCTGGTCGGGCATTCGATGGGCGGTTATGTTTCCCTCAAATTTGCTGAGAAGTACCCGGAACGACTGGAGGGTCTAGTCATGGTGACCAGTAATGCCCGCTCAGATACGCCTGAGAAACGGGAAGCACGATTTGCTGAGGCAGAGCTGGTAATCGGATCGGGAATGACTGCCATCGCAGAAACAATGGTTCAAAAACTGACCACACTTACAGAATTCAGGCAGAAAGTCGTTCCGATCATTAACAACACAGATCCCAAAGGGTTTTTCAACGTTCAACATGCGATCGCATCGCGCAAGAATCAGCTCAATCTTCTTGGAAATCTGAGTATTCCTGTCCTCGCGATTGCGGGAAGTGAAGACCAATTAATGAAGTCGGAAGTTGCCTATGAAATGGCAAGGGCTTCCAAGCTTGGCAGTGTTGTGGTTTTGCCAGGAATCGGACACCTTCCCATGCTGGAGGAGCCACTCGCCTTAGGTTCCTTGATTGTTAGCGTGCTTTGAGTAAAGGAAAAGTTAAAATGACAGAGCAAATTTTTCGATACATTGTCGTCCTGGTGGCAGTCATCGTGGTGATCAGGATACTTCTGGGTGTCTCAGCCAATAAAGCACAGGAAAACAGCGGTTCTATTACTAAAGAGACAGCACAGAGCACGGTGGTTCCTGAAATGACACCAATAACCGAAAATCGAGACGAGTTCCATGCTACCAGCCAGTTGCCTGAACAGATGGATAAAGAGTCAGATCATGAGTGAGATCGACTGGATCCTCAAACGGCGCAGCATCAGGCAATTTACTGAGCAAGAGGTCACCTCAGATCAAATAACTTTGCTCCTGGAGGCAGCCATGGCAGCCCCCAGCGCCATGAATTTGAAGCCATGGAAGTTTGTGGTCGTAACCAGCGAAGAACGGCTCAACCAACTTCGAAAAGCACTCCCTTTTGGAAAAATGGGAGCACCTTGTGCAATCGTGGTATGCGGTGACCTACGATCGTTCAAACGAGCAGTCCAGGAAAGATTTTGGGTACAGGATTGCAGCGCAGCCACTCAAAACATCCTTTTGGCTGCCACCACACTCGGGCTTGGCACGGTATGGTGCGGCGTACATCCGATCAGCAGGATTGAAAACGCGGTAGGAAATGCATTGGAAATCCCCGATGGGGTTATCCCTTTGAATGTTATTTTTGTAGGCTATCCTGCGGAGGAGAAACCAACCCGGACCCAGTATTCAGAAAAGAACGTTTTTACTGATCGGTTTGACAATCCACGGAATCTTTGAACGTTTGCAGTTTACGCAATGTAGAATTTTCCCGTTAAGCTATGGAGGGAGACGAACCCCCTCCGTACGAAAGAAAGAGAGGAGGCTGCACTTGGTTTGACCAAGAAGGTAAATTGACCATTGGTTTCCTGTTTCGCGGAGGGATGATAATGTCCGCTCCCTTTGCTCAGAAATAAAGATCCCCTGCATACGGTCGAAATCCCAGCAAACCATCGCCAATTCCCTGTTTCCTTTGTTAACAATCCATATATTCTCAGTAGAATACACATCAATCATGATAAAATTATCAATTGTGATAATAACATTCTGTTGAATGACAATCAAATCTTAGGAGGATTTTATGTCTGATAAAAAATGGGTCTATCTATTTGATGAAGTCGACCATGCTGAAGCCTATGCTGGCAGTTGGGATGGCGTTCGCGGCCTTTTAGGCGGCAAAGGCGCCAACCTTGGCGATATGACTCGCGCTGGTGTCCCGGTTCCCCCCGGTCTGACAATTACTACCGAAGCCTGTAATGCATTTCAGGTTTCCCGCCAATTCCCCGAAGGTATGTGGCAGCAAGTTCTTGATGCCCTTAAAAAAGTTGAGGAAAAAGCCGAAAAACAATTCGGTGATTCTGTGAACCCCTTATTGGTATCCTGCCGTTCCGGCGCCAAGTTTTCCATGCCTGGCATGATGGATACGGTCCTGAATATTGGCTTAAACGATGAAGTTGCCAAAGGTTTGGTCGCAAAAAGTGGCGACGAACGCTTTGTCAATGATTCCTATCGCCGCCTCATTCACATGCTCGGTACTGTTGTTATGGGCATCGATGATGAGCATTTTGAGGAACCCCTGAAAGTCTACAAGCAAGAAAAAGGCTACAAGAGCGACACTGAGATGAATGCGGCTGATTGGGCTGCCATCACCGAGGATTACAAAAAAGTAGTGCTTGAACAAAAAGGTTTCGATTTTCCGCAGGATCCTTTCAAACAGCTCGAACTGGCTGTAAAAGCAGTCTTCGATTCCTGGATGTCCAAACGTGCCATCGACTATCGCCGGCGCGAAAGCATTCCAGATGATCTGGGAACTGCTGTTAACGTTCAGACGATGGTGTTTGGCAACATGGGCGGCGACTCTGGTACCGGTGTGGCTTTCACCCGCGACCCTCAGACCGGCGAAAATGTCATGTTTGGCGATTACCTGATGAATGCCCAGGGTGAAGACGTTGTTGCTGGTATTCGCAATACCTCCAAGATTTCTACTCTTGCAACAGAATTGCCTGAGGTTTATCAGCAGTTCTTTGATATCACCGAACGTCTTGAGAACCACTACAAAGACATGCAGGATGTTGAGTTCACCATCGAACACGGCAAACTCTGGATGCTTCAAACCCGTAACGGAAAGCGCTCCGCGAAAGCAGCCGTCAAAGTTGCCCATGATATGGTCGTGGAAGGTTTAATTGATAAGAAAACCGCTCTTGGCCGGGTTACTCCTGAACAGATCGATCAGATGCTACACCCCCATTTTGCGCATGCAGACGTTGAAGCAGCAAAGAATGAAGGTCGTTTCTACGCCAAGGGCGTGAACGCCTCTCCTGGTGCCGCTGTTGGTCAAATCTATTTTGATGCTGATACGGTCGAAAAGATGCATAATGTCGAGAAACAAGATGTTATCATGGTACGTCCTTTCACCAAGCCCGATGACGTGCATGGCATGTTATCCGCCAAGGGTATTTTGACCAGTGAAGGCGGCGCTACCTCGCATGCTGCTGTAGTTGCCCGCCAATTTGGTGTGCCTTGTATCGTCGGTGCTTCGGAAATCTCCATTGATATGGTGAAACGCCAGATGACCCGCAATGGTGTGACTGTCAAAGAAGGCGAATGGATCTCGCTGGATGGAACCACCGGTGAAGTATTTGTCGGCAAACTGGGCATGACCACTCCGGATCTTTCCGAACAAAAAGAACTGATGACCCTTTTGGGTTGGGCAGATGAAGTTTCCCGCCTGCAGGTTTGGGCAAATGCGGATTATCCCAGGGACGCCAAGCGTGCACGTGAATATGGTGCCAAGGGTATTGGTCTTTGCCGAACCGAGCACATGTTCTTTGATGTGGAACGTTTGCCAGATGTCCAGAAGATGATCATGAATGCTGAAAACACTCAGCGTATGCTCAACAATCTGGAGAGGCTCGAAGCTGCTCTTGCATCAGGTCGTTTTGAAGGTCGTGTGCTGACTGATGAAGACAAACGTGCCCTGAAAGCTGAAATTGATGCTGAAAAAGCCAACATGGAAAAGTCAGCAGAGGTACAGGCATATTTTGGCGCTTTGAAGACAATTTTGCCACTCCAACGTGGTGATTTCTACGGTCTTTTCGAAGCCATGACCGGTCTACCTGTGATCATTCGTCTGATCGATCCCCCTCTGCATGAGTTCCTTCCTTCATTGGAAGATCTTCTGACTGAAGTTGCGACTTTGAAAGCCAAAGGCATCAGCGAAGGTCTGGCTGAGAAAGAACACATGCTCGACGTCGTTCAGGGCATGCACGAAAGCAACCCGATGATGGGTCTGCGTGGTATTCGCCTTGGTATCGTTTACCCCGATATTATGAAGATGCAGGTGAGAGCAATCTTTGAAGCAGCCTGCGATGCGAAATTGAATGGTTTTGATCCTCACCCTGAAGTCATGATACCATTGACCGGTCACGTGAATGAGCTCAAGGAAGTCCAGCCGACCCTGGTGAAGATCGCCAAGGATGTGATGGCTGAAAAGGGTATCCAGGTCGATTACAAATTTGGCACCATGATCGAGATTCCCCGCGCTGCTGTCACCGCAGGTGAAATCGCAGAATACGCTGAATTCTTCTCCTTCGGCACCAACGACCTGACCCAGATGTCCTTTGGTTACAGCCGTGATGATGCCGAACGAACCTTCCTGGGTGTTTATGTTGACAAGGGTATCCTGGAAAAGAACCCCTTCCAGCAGTTGGATCGCGATGGTGTTGGACGTTTAATGAAACGTGCTGTTCTTGACGGTCGCGAAGTTCGCCCGAACCTGGAAGTAGGTATCTGTGGTGAACACGGTGGTGACCCCAGCTCGATCGAGTTCTGTCATATGATCGGCAACAACTACGTCAGCTGCTCACCCTTCCGTGTCCCTCTGGCTCGCCTGGCTGCTGCCCAAGCTGCACTCAAGCACGGTTAGAAAATAGTATTTCGATAGAAAACGGCTCCGGTAACGGAGCCGTTTTTTTGTCGGATGGTCAAAATGGTTGTAGTA
>ENA-UOXR01003380-UOXR01003380.1-bioreactor-metagenome-genome-assembly--contig:-NODE-3380-length-13568-cov-42.103604_pt1 | contig 13568 bp, 12 predicted proteins | sample MGYA00238164_ERZ764825 | MGnify/ENA primary metagenome ERZ764825 (study PRJEB28920, sample SAMN05720171) | bioreactor metagenome | isolation source: Anaerobic biogas reactor | place: USA:Washington...
GTCAGAATGGCGGAGCTGGATTTGGCAAAGGCCAGGGTATGGGCAATGGCCAGGGTATGGGTAATGGCCAGGGGTTTGGCAACCGGGCCGGTAACTGCAACGGAGCCTGCCTGAACACCCCGGCCAAATAGCACCGATAAGTTTAGGTAATTATACAGGAGGGCGAATTGCCCTCCTGTTTTCTTTTTGTTGTTCCCCATAATGGCCTGGGAAAAGCCCCGCCGGCTTCCTGACGCCACTTCCCATTTCCAATCCATAACCACTATGGCAACGGCCGGCCACCCGCAATATCAAGCAACAGCCGGTTGACACGATGAAGGGCAAACCACTTCATCTCTTACTTGTCTTCAAAAATCCTGATTGCAGGCATATTCAACTGGCACCAAGGGCAGAATACACCAAGGAAGCGGAGGTCATGGAGTGCGGTCGCACTTGGAGGCGCCTTTTTGGATCATGGCTAATAAATGGGAGGAGTGGAAATGATGCTGTTTGGATTTATTCCCCTTGAGGGTAGCTATGATAAGCCGATGCGGGTAGTGGGAGCCAATATCCCGTACGAATGGATCATATATATCATAATGCTGATTCCTATCGGGTTTTTCCTCTATGGTTCCTACCAGCGGATCAAGATATGGAGAACCGGCCGGGGGGAACAGCACCGTACTGATGCCGGCGAGAAAAGATTGTGGTCCCTGTTGGTAAATACCTTCGTGCAAAGGCAAGTTATCCGTAAACCGGTGGTGGGCTTCAATCACTTCTTCCTTTTTTGGGGATTTATTTTCCTCTTCCTGGCCACCGTCGCCTGGGGAGCCTGGAGCAAAATAAACTTCCCGCCTATGGTCGGCGACATTTATGTGGTGTCTTCAGCTATAGTAGATATCTTCGGCCTGCTGGCCACCATAGGGGTCGTGATCCTGGCGGTAAACCGATATCTGGTCAAACCAAACCGCCTCAATGACACCCGCCCCCTGGACGGCTGGATTCTGCTGCTTATATTCGCCATCTTGGTGACCGGTTACATCATTGAAGGGGCTCGGATCGCCGCCCAGATAAACATGTCACCCCTCCTGTCAGACATACTTTACGAGCGCACCGCATCTCCGGTAGGATGGGTTTGCGCTCAATTGTTTGCCGGCACTTCGAATGCCGCCATCCTGCTGTGGCACCGTTATTTATGGTGGTTCCATATGGCCATCGCCTTTATATTTATCGCCGCGCTGCCCTTCACCAAGTTATGGCATATCTTTACCGGCATGATCGCTTATTATGTCCGCGACCTGGAGCCCTCCCATGTACGGATGGTGCACCACATCGAAGAAGCCGAACGTTTCGGGGTGGAAAATATCGAGGAGCTGGGCTGGAAGGATCTGATGGACCTGGATGCCTGTATTCGCTGCGGCCGCTGCCAGGAGGCCTGCCCAGCTTATAACACCGGCAAAGCCTTGAATCCTAAAATAACCGTGATCCAGGCCATGAAAAAACACCTGGACGCCAAGGCCCCTTTCTTACTGCAGCGCACTGCCCGGGATGATGATGGTTCCCTGGCTTTGACCGATGACGAAGCGGCCGTCGTTAATCCCTCGCCTGACGCTTCCCTGATTTACGAAGTGGTCACCACCGATGTGATCTGGGAATGCACCAACTGCCGGGGATGCGTCTATCACTGCCCTATGTTTATCGAACAGGTGGACAAGATCATCGAAATGCGGCGCAACTTGGTCATGTGGCAGGGGGATATACCCACCGAGGCCCAAAACACCTTTGTCAATCTGGAAAGAAACTACAATCCCTGGGGGGTCGGCTGGGCTTCCCGGGCCGCCTGGCTGCATGAGCGGGGCATACGCTCCATGGTGAACCTGCTGCCCGAAGATAGCGGTGAGTTCGAGTTCCTGTTATATGGAGGCTGTGCGGTGGCCTTCGATGACCGTTATAAGAGGGTGGGCGAGGCTGTGGTCAAAATCCTGGACCGGGCCGGGCTAAGCTTTGCCTACCTGGGAACCGAAGAGCAATGTTGCGGTGACCCGGCCCGGCGCCTGGGCAACGAGTACCTTTACCAAACTCTGGCCGCCCATAATATCGAACTCTTCAACCACTATGGAGTGAAGAAGGTAATCTGTCTATGTCCCCATGGCTACAACACCTTGAAAAACGAATATCCCCAGATGGAAGGCAGATATGAAGTCTATCATTACACGGAAATACTGGCCCAACTGCTGGCTGAAGGCCGTCTTAAACCTGATTCCTCGGCTGCCACCCGTTTGAGCTATCATGATTCCTGCTTCCTGGGCCGGCATAACAACATTTATGCCGCTCCCCGCACCATCCTGGAATCGGCGGGCGCCCATATTACCCCCCTGGATAAAGCCAAAGAGTTCGGATTCTGCTGCGGAGCCGGCGGGGGGCGTATGTTCCTGGAGGAGCAGGCCGCTGAGGGATTCAAACGTATCAATGAGACCCGCACCGATCAGTTGTTAAAGGAAGATCCCGAAGTGATCGCCGCCAACTGTCCCTATTGCCTGACCATGCTGACCGACGGAATCAAGGCGGCACAACGGGAAGAGACGGTGCAGGTCATGGATGTGGCCGAGCTACTGTGGAAAAGGCTGAACTAATGGATCTGGACTGGGGGCGGGCTGCTTGTCCTGCCCATCCCTCATCTCGTTCAAATCCAGGCATAGCTGGAGAGAATATAGCCGGTAGTTTTATCCGGAAGGAGACTCGAATTTACACGCGGGAAACATCGCCGCATCATAAAAATGACCTTTGCCTGACATTGTTCCAACATTGGCCGGTTACAATAAAGTTGCCCACAGTTGGAATTGATTGAAGAAAGGAGGGGAGAAAGTGGATAAGAAGTTAATAGATCAGATCATGATCGAGATTGGCTTGGAGCACATCGACGGTGACGAGGAACTGGACCTGGAGAATATGGAGCGGATCGTTAGCACGAAATAGCTCCCTTTTTTTCTGTCTTTACCTTTCTCCATATCTCAACTCGATTACTTTTTCCTTAAGTTCAACATCCTTGCGCAATATCTCCTGCCCTTCCAGCAAATATATGTTGTCGTGGTGATTATTATGTGTTCTTATTTCATCCTCGACGATTTTGATATAAGCGACATCATCGGATATTTTGGATTCCAAAGCTAATTGCAGCCGATATAGTTCTTCCTGCGTAAACAATATGAATGCCTCCTGATAGTGGGCCGTCGCTGGGCAGCATCAAGCCTTTCCTTTTCTTAATCATTTGGCCGACTTCGTCGATTAGGACCTGGCAATCACATTCAAGTCTAGTCGCCGGCCTTCGATCATGTATATAACCATCTCGCCAAGATTGGTGGCCCGATCGGCTATCCTCTCCAGGTGACCGGCGGCCAGCAACAATGAAGTGCCCTGGGCGACAGTATTGGGGTCCCGCTTCATATATTCAACCAAGTCATTTAAAACCTGGGCGTAGAGCAGGTCGGCTTCCTTTTCCATAGGCACCAGGCTCATGGCCATCTCCACATCACCGGCGATAAATGACTGCATAGCAACCTGCACCATATTCTGAGCAATTAGGGCCATTTTCGGAATATCTATCAAAGGTTTCATGTAAGGCTCATCGTAGAGGCGGATAGCGATCTTGGCAATCTCCTCGGCATGATCCGCCATCCTCTCCATATCGATTATATAGCGCAGCGCGGTGGCTATAAAGCGGAGATCCTTGGCCATCGGCTGTTTTAAGGCAATCAGCAGCAAAGTCTTCTTCTCAATCTCTGAATGCATCTGGTCAATGATATCCTCTTTGACGATCACTTCTTGGGCCAGATTCATGTCCTTGTTGAGCAGAGCCAGATCCGCATTATATATCTGTTCCTGCAACAGGGTCCCCATCTTTAATAGGTCTTCTTTCAGCCCTTCCAGCTGTTTCTCAAGCGAATCCGCCGACACTGCATTACCTCCTTGTCCAAGCACATGTTGTTACGGCATTTTCTTACCCGAATCTTCCGGTGATATAATCCTCGGTCTGCTGGCTGGATGGATTGACGAATAATTCCTTGGTGCGATTAAATTCCACCAGGCGCCCGTTGAGGAAGAATCCGGTAAAGTCCGACACCCGCGCAGCCTGCTGCATGTTGTGGGTGACGATGACGATAGTATAGTTATTCTTCAAGTCAGCGATCAATTCCTCCAGCTTGGCGGTCGAAATGGGGTCCAGTGCCGAGGCAGGTTCATCCATGAGGATCACCTCCGGGTCCACTGCCAGAACCCGGGCAATGACCAACCGCTGCTGCTGCCCCCCAGACATGCGGGCGGCCGGGGAATTGAGGCGTGAGCCCATCTCATCCCAGAGGTTGGCGTCCCGCAGGCTTTTCTCCACAATCTCGTCCAGCTGACTGCGGTTCTTTACCCCATGGATCCTGGGCCCATAGGCTACATTCTCATAGACCGACATGGGAAAGACCGAAGGCTTCTGGAACACCATCCCTACCCTCTTCCGCAAAGCCACTACGTCCACATCTTTCTCGTATATAGATATGTTGTCCAAGTATACCTGTCCCTTGATGGTGGTCCCTTCTATAAGTTCATTGAGACGGTTCAGGGTCCGCAGAAAGGTGGATTTCCCGCAGCCACTGGGTCCGATCAAGGCCGTGACGTGGTTGGCTTTGATTTCCATGTTGATCCCGTGTAAGGCCTGGAAATCCTGGTAATACAAGTCCAGGTCAACACTCTTCATTTTTATATCTTGCTTAATGGAGACCACATTATCCATTATTCGTTGTCCTCCGATCAGCTCATAGCCCTGGTAAGCCGGTTAAGGCTAAGGTTGGCCAGGTAATTTATGATGACAATCAAAACCACGATCAGACAGGCGGTGCCGAAAGCTCTCTCGGTGGATATGCCTTCCATGGCCATGATGTACAGGTGAACCGACATGGTGCGGGCGGGGTCCAGCGGGGAAATCGGCATCCCCAATGAGCTCCCGGCGGTCAGAATTATGGCCGCGGTCTCCCCCACCGCCCTTCCTATGGAAAGAATAATCCCGGTTACTATCCCCGGTAAAGCTGAGGGCAGGATGACCTTCCTGACTGTCTGCCACCGGCTGGCCCCCAATGCCAGGCTGTTCTCGCGGTATTCCCGGGCCACGGCCAGGATAGCTTCCTGGGAGGTTCGGGTGATAGTAGGCAAAATCATGATCGCCATAGTCAGGCCTCCGGAAAGGACCGACCAGCCCATACCGAGAAAAATAACAAAGAACACAAATCCAAACAGCCCAAAAACTATGGAAGGGATACCGGCCAGGGTTTCCGCGGTCAGGTTGACCAGACTGGCAAACCTGCTCTGACTGTGGGCATATTCCTCCAGGTATATGGCACTGCCCACTCCGATAGGAACCGCGGCCAGCAGAGAAATAATGGTCAGGTACACCGTACCGACAATGGTGGTGGATATGCCACCGGCCCGGCCCGCCCGGCTGGGCGGCTGCAGGATGAAGTCCAGGCTGAGGCTGGAAATGCCTCTGTATACCACATAACCTATTATCCCGGCCAAGATCAATATAATGATCAAGCCCGACAGCCAGAACATAAACGTAAGCAGTTTATCCTTCATGTCATTTGCCATTGGCTGCACCTGCTTTAACCGACATAGCGACCATCAAGTTAAGGATTACTATGAAAATGAATAGGACCACCCCGGTGGCGAAGAGGGCCGCCTGATGGTCCCCGGCCGCATAACCCATCTCCAGTACGATGTTGCTGGTCATGGTCCGCACCGGCGACAGGATCCCGCCCGGGATGATGGGGGAATTGCCGGTAACCATAACCACCGCCATGGTTTCGCCGATCGCCCGGCCCATACCCAGTACCACCGCGGTGATTATGCCGGAACGGGCGGCCGGCAGGATGACCCGGCGGATTGACTGGTAGTGGGTAGCACCTAGGGCCAGGGAGCCTTCCTTGTATTCCTTGGGAACCGCCTGGATGGAATCCCGGGAGATACTTATTATGGTGGGGAGAATCATTATCCCCAAAATTATCGCTCCCGCCAGTACGCTGAACCCATTACCACCCAGAAAATTACGTATAAACGGCACTATCAGCACCAGTCCCACAAAACCGTATACAACGGAAGGAATCCCGGCCAGCAGTTCAACCAGTCTGCCCAGCAGCCGGCCCACCCGGGGCGGCGCCACCTCAGCCATGAAGACGGCGGTCAATATGCCCAGGGGTACTGACCATAGCAGTGAGAAGGCAGTTACCGCCAAAGAACCCACCAACATGGCCCCTATACCGAAATGCCCCGTGGTGGGGCGCCAATCAGTATCAAACAGAAAGTCGGCCAGTCCTATTTCAACTATGATCGGAACCCCGCGTATGAAGATAAAGAAAGTAATGATACCAATGACGATCACAAAGAGGGCGGCACAAAAGGCCAGCATGTTTTCCACCAGGCGCTCCCCCCGGCGCTGAGATGGCTTTTTTGGTTGACGGGCACTAGAGGCCAATGTGCTTTTCACCAGGCTTTCGTCTCGGAGTTGCGATGGTTCTGGCTGGGCCGCTCGCATACCAGTATATCCTCCCCTGCTACACCCTAATTACAGTATCAGGCGTATTGTGACCGAATATGCACTGCTTTGCTATCAGATTATCATGAACACCTTAGTCGTATCTGCAGAATTGGTTAAATTTTGTTTAAGTAATTGTTAATTTAATGTAAATAATCTTGGTTGGGATGGTCTTGTCCGCCCTGAATGCACAGAAAACCCCGCCCTGAGAATATAGAGCGGGGGCTTATGGGATCAGGGTATGGTTTATTTTACGCTGAATGCTCCTTCTTCAACAATGAGCTGCTGCCCCTCCGGGGAGAGCACGAAATCAATAAAGGCTTTGGCCAATCCGTCCGGATTGCCCTTGGTGGCATAGAGGAAGGGCCTCTGTATCTTATAGGTGCCGGCCTTGACATTGGCCTCGCTGGCGGCTGCTCCATCGATATCCACCGCTTTGACTTCCTGGTTCATGCTGGCCAGCGATATATAACCGATGGCGTTCTTGTCACTGGCGACGGTGGTCCGAACCGCTCCGGTGGAGTTCTGGACGATGGCAGTCTTGACTATGTCTTTTTTAGCCATGACCAAATCGCTAAACGCATCCCGGGTGCCGGAGCCTTCTTCCCTGGTAACTACCGTGATAACTGCATCAGGGCCTCCGACTTCCTTCCAGTTCTTGATATTGCCAAGGTAGATATTCATAACCTGCTCAGTCTTCAAACCGGGCACGCTATTGGCCGGATTGACTACAATTGCTATCCCGTCCAGGGCAATGGTGGTATCAACCAGCCCCTGGGCCTTTTCTTCCGCTTTCAAACCTCTTGAAGATGCCCCGATTTGGGCTGCTCCCGAGACGGCCGCTTCAATACCTACGCTGGAACCGCCCCCTTGAACATTGATCTGGACGCCTGGGTTTTTGGCCTTAAACTCCTCCGCAAGTACCTCGCTGAATGGCTGCACCGAGGTTGACCCGGCGACAGTCAGGGTCCCTGACAGAGAAGGAGTCCCGCTGTTTGGGGCCGGGGCCGGAGTCTGGCTGGTCGGCTGGCCGCAGCCGGTAATAGCCCATGTCCCCACCAACAATAGACCCAGGATAATAAAACTGGTAATTCTTCTTGTGCTTATAGTCCGCATCCTACATAGTTCCTCCCTTTTTCTATTTGTATTTCCAATGATACCGGCAGATTGTTAAGGGTGAACCATGATTGCTTTAAGAATGTGTATGGGATTTGTAAAATAAATGTAAGAGCGGCACTAATTACGTGCCCCCGGAGCGGACCTACATCTTCGGCAGGGTTACATAAAAGGCGGTTCCCCGGCCTTCGGTGCTTTCCACCGCCACCTGCCCGTTCAGGTTCTCGACTATGTGTTTGACGATGGACAACCCCAGACCGGTCCCACCGGTCTTGCGGGTGCGCGCTTTGTCGACCCGGTAGAAGCGCTCGAAAATCCGGGGAATATCCCTCATGGGGATGCCAATCCCGTTATCTTTTATCCAGACCTTGACCTTGTCACCCAAGTCCTCCACTCCTACCTCTACCCGTCCCCCATCCTTACTGTAGTTTACCGCGTTGTCCAGCAGGTTGATCAGTACCAGGTCGATGAGACCGGGGTCGCTGTTTAGCTGTACCGCCGCACCAGGATGAAAATAGTCTATCTCTATGCTTCTGAAACTAGCGGTATTCGCCATTCTGGCTACGGCGTCCTGGGCCAGCTGATTCAAATCTACCTGCTGCAGATGCAGCTTGAAAGCATCGGCCTCCAGTTTGGAAAGTTCCAACAGGTCGTTTATCAGCCTCGCCAATCGCTGAGTCTCCTTGTATATTATTCTGATAAATTCCTGGGTGGTAACCGGATCTTTACCGCCCTCCGCCAGCAAAGTCTCGGCAAATCCGCTGATGCTAGCCACCGGGGTCTTCAACTCGTGGGATACATTGGCGACAAAATCCTTGCGCACCTGTTCCAGGTGTTTGATCTCGGTGATATCGTTAAGGATTACCAGAATATCACGGACGAAAATCGATGAATCATATATTGGCAAGGCATTGGCTTCGATTATTTTGCCTCCCAGGGTATGCAGGACAATGGTCCTTTTTATGGAATTGCCGTTTTGCTTGACCTCATCGATCATGGCCAGCAACTCATAAGTGGTTATGATCTCTACGTATTTCTTCCCCAGGATCTCGTTCCCAAGTGCCAACAGGGAAGCAGATACGGGATTGGCATAAACCACCCGGTCATCCCGACCAATCATCAGCACTCCGTTGACAGTATTGTCCAGAATCGCCTGCAGGTAGTTCCTTACCTCGGTAACCTCTTCTATATTCTTCTCTATATGCTGCGCCATATCATTGAAAGCATGAGCCAATTCTTCTATCTCGTCCCCGCTGTGGACGGAGATGCGGCGCCGGAGATTGCCCCCCGCCACATCCTTGACGGCCATGGTGATATCCTTGACCGGTTGGGAAAATCTTTGCGCCAGCCATAATCCCAGCAGGACTGCGATCAGACCACATAAAAATGTCGTCAGCAGGATGCCGGCGAGGGCGCTGTCGTATATGGCCTGGAGTTCCGCCAGGGGCAGGGCCAGCCTAACCGCCCCTGAATCTTCCTCATTGCTGAAGGGAACGGCAACATATAGCATATTCATGCCCAGGGTATCGCTGTAGCGGATATCAACCCCAGTCTGACCTTGTAGGGCTATATAAACCTCGGGCCGGCTGCTGTGGTTGTCCAAGGCGGATGGATCTACCTCTGAATCCCCCAACACCACCCCCCGGCTGTCGATTATGGTTACCCGGGTGGCGCTGTCCCGGGCAGCCGTGGTGCAAATATCCGAATAACTCCGCAGGGCCGGACCATCCCCGGCCCGGAACCTGGTCATATCCGCCACCAGATAGGCTTCCCGGGTCAGGCGGGTCTCCAGGTTGGAAAGATAGGTAAACTTGTAATAGGAATAACCCACAATCCCCAACAATACCAGCAACAGCAGGGTTACCCCCAGAAAAGAGGCCACCAATTTGGAGCGATAGCTTCTAATCATCGGCATGCTCCTCAAACTTGTATCCTAACCCACGCACCGTCTTTATGTACCTGGGATTGCGGCTGTCCGGTTCGACTTTTTCGCGCAGTTTGCTGACCTGCACATCCAGCACCCGGGTGGATACGCTGTCCGGCAGATCCCAGAGAACCTCCAGGAGATAATCCCGCTTCAGGACCCGACCCCGGTTCTTGATCAGCAGGGCCAGCAACTCATATTCCTTCAGGGTCAGGTCCAGCTTCTGTCCATTCTGGTATATCTCGTACCGGTCCGGTTTGACCACGAAGCTGCCCACCGTGATGTCCGCCTGGTACGGATCGGGTTCCTCCTTAACTGAACGCCGGCGCAATACCGCCTTGATCCGGGCGGTCAGCTCGCGCACACTGAAGGGTTTGGTCACATAATCATCCGCGCCCAGCTCCAGACCCAGTACCCGATCGATCTCATCGTCACGGGCGGTGAGCATGATAATGGGTGTCAATATTTTTGCCTGGCGCAGCTCCCGGCAGATTTCCAGTCCATCCCGTCCGGGCAGCATCAAATCCAGAATTATCAGGTCCGGCTTTTCTTCCGTAATCAAACGCCAGGCTTCGTTGCCGTCATGAGCGGCAATAGTCATAAAACCTTCTTTATTGAGGTTGTATGTGATAAGACGTACCAGGGCTTCTTCATCATCGACTACCAGTATCTTACCTGTCATCGCTGCTCCACTCCAACCAATTATTATTCTGCTTCATTACAAAGTATACCCGATCCGACCCATAAGGAGACCCGCATCAGGATGCTAAATATTTTGCTGCTTGACGTCACATTTATCTTCCTCTTCTTCAAGCTCCCTCTGCCAGTAATGTTCTCCTGTTTCTAATTATATCAAATGGAACAGACCAAGGATGGATGCCATTATCCTGACCGGCGCAGACCGGCCGGAATTATCCACCGCCGGTAAGTTCAAAACACTCCCGGGCATACAGTTTGGAGTAAAGAAAGGAGAGAACCGTCCGAGACCACTGATAAAGTGCCCATTTTGTCATCCAGAGGAGCCGAAGGCGACGAAGGATCTCATCAACAATACCGCATTATTGGCCTTTATACAGTGGTGAGATGCACCCTTGGGCACTACATATGTGCTGCAAGCAGCATTATTGAGGTTGCTTCGCTGACGCTCAGCATGACACATTTTAGAGACTTTTTCAGTGGTCTCGAACCGTCGCCGTTTTCCTTAAGTGTACAGTTTGGCAACCAGGAATTCGACCACCCGATCAGGGAGGAACCTTTTCAGGAGGGCCAGGGCCTGGTTGGAGGCTCCCACCACCACTCGCACCGGGGGATTGCGGCTGGCTGCTATCTTCAATATGGCCCGGGAGATGGTGTCAGGCGGTGGTCCGCCCTGTTCATCCTGGATCATCCGGCCCACCGATCTTTCAAAGACCGGTTTATAAACCGAATCCGCTGAGGCCCGGGTAAACACCCGGTTGGCAGTGAATCCGGTGCTGGTATCGCCCGGATCGACCAGGACCACCTTGATTCCGAAGGGTTTAAGCTCCATGCGCAAACCCTCGCTCATGGCCTCCAGGGCATATTTACTGGCACTGTAAAAAGTCTGGAAAGGCACGGTGATCAAGCCGGCCAGGGAACCGATGTTGATTATCAGGCCGGAACCCTGGTTTCTCATGATAGGCGCCGCTCTGCGGCACAGGCGGTGGACTCCGAAGAAGTTGGTATTGAACTCCGTAAAGGCCTCTTCATGGGTGGTGTCTTCCACTGCCCCGGCCAGGGCAAAGCCGGCACAGTTGATCAGGATATCCAGCCGCCCTTCTCTATCCACCACGTATTCTATCGCCCGGTCCACTGATTCATCTGAGCAGACATCCAATCTAATCATCTGCAGGAATCCCCCGGCCGCATTGAGGCGGGGTTGCGCCTCTTCCTGCCCGCCGGGATTGCGGCTGGTTCCGTACACCTTGTAACCTTGTCCCGACAGAGTTCGGGCTATCGCCGCGCCAATTCCCGATGAGGCGCCGGTAACCAGAACCGCATCTCCGTATACCTTCTTCAATTTCATCCTCCTCGTGGAATTTAATGTGCATTTATCCGACCAGTGCGGATTATTGGGTTGGAGTCAATCCTGCAGCGAGATTACGTCTTTCACCTTTTTCGAAAACCAGTAAACAATGAGGCCGCTCAGGAATCCTATGGCCGGATTTACGGCGATACTCAGCACTACCACCCCCGCAAAGACAAACATCTCCAGACTATCCCTGGTGTCGATGGGTTTGACCAGATCCAGGCCGCTGTAGAAAAGCATCGCGCCCAGCACTGCGGAAGGAATCATCTGCAGCAGCTGCAGTCCTGAAGATCCAAGCAACAGACCGATCAACAGCAGCAAGACTCCCATGAAGGCGGTAGCATAATGAGTACGGGCGCCAAACCGATAATGCGCCGCCAGCCCCCCGCTGCCGTGACAAATAGGGATCATCCCCAGGGGAGTACCGATCAGATTGCCGATCCCCAGGGTCAGGCAGAGGTTCTTATCGTTCACCCGCTCGGATTGGCCGGGAAACAGCTGGCTGGCCAGGAAGGCGGTCACCAGCACCGAATTGGTCAAGGTCAGCGGGAATTGGGGCAAGGCTCCCTGCCAAAACCCCCGGCTGAAATCGACGCTCGCCGGCCAGGCCAAGTGGGGCAGGCTCAGACCCAGCTGCAAGGCGGGCAGATTCAGTTCGGGGTGTAAGCAGAACGATAAAGCCGTCCCCCCTACAATGGCCACGATAGAGGCGGGCAGACGGCGATTGTTGAGCAGCAGCAGCATGACCAGCATCACCGGCAGTCCAATCTGCCATTCGCCGCCGACCATCTTCATGCCCAGCGCCGCCAGGCTGATACCCAAACCGGCCTGTATACCGAGGGTGACGCTAGGCGGAGTAATGCACGCCAGTTTGCCGATCGCCCCGGTCAACCCGATCACCAGCATCATCACCCCGATGATCAAACCCGCTGCGGCTACTTCTCCGGCAGTAAAATGGTCAACTATTATGGCCGCTCCGATCACTTTCATAGGCTGAACCGGAATGGGCAGCCGATAGAACCAAGCGGTGAAAAGATACATCAGCCCACACATGACCAGCACTCCGGTCACATCTAACTGGGCGATGGTGATGGCGCCAATCACATAAGGCAGGAAAGTACCCAGATCCCCCAGCGACCCGGCCAGCTCCCCGCTAAGATTGGTAAAATTCCAGCTCTTCATAGTGCATCCCCCGGCATCGAAACTATTGCCCTGACCTCATTCATCTTATCTTATTACCGCCTTTTGGGTATGGAACCTCAAGGGGTTTAGTCTAATAGCCCTGGCAATGGACAAAGGCCTATGTCTTTGGCTTAGATAATAGCCCCCTGCGGAAGGTGCTCAAACCTGACACAGGGGGCTTCTTGATTCTATGTCTTGTCAAGGTCCGGCCGGCTGCCAGTCACAAGGTTCTTCCTACGGGAGAGCGTTGACTATAACGGTCACTGCTTCAGCTCGGCTGGCACCCTGGGCGGGGCCGAAAGTGCTGTCCGGGTATCCGCCCATGAATTTGTTTTCGACTGCCGTGGCTACATAAGGAGCCGCCCAAGCCGATATTGCCTCACTGTCGGAGAAATCTGCGGCACCGGTTCCGGTGGCAGCATTGGCGGCTTTAACAATCATGACCGCCATTTGTTCGCGGGTAATGGTATCGTCGGGCCCGAATTGGGTATCGCTGTAGCCACCGATGACGCCGTTGGCATAGGCGGTGGAGATGACCTCCTTGGCCCAGTGATTCTCAGTGTCGGCGAAAACTTTGCCTTCTCCTGCCTGCAACTGGAAGGCATTAACCAGCATCGAAGCGAACTCAGCCCGGCTGACCTTTTTCTCCGGCAGGAAGGTTCCGTCCGGATTGCCGCTGACAGCTCCTATGGCTACCAACGCTTCAATATTGCCCTGGGCCCAGTGTCCCTTTATATCCTTCAAATCCG
>ENA-UOXR01003385-UOXR01003385.1-bioreactor-metagenome-genome-assembly--contig:-NODE-3385-length-13563-cov-7.811371_pt1 | contig 13563 bp, 7 predicted proteins | sample MGYA00238164_ERZ764825 | MGnify/ENA primary metagenome ERZ764825 (study PRJEB28920, sample SAMN05720171) | bioreactor metagenome | isolation source: Anaerobic biogas reactor | place: USA:Washington...
TGTCTATTATATCCGGGTGAGATACGCGTATGTAGATAATCAGGGTAGCGATGGCCAAGAACATTATATATACAGTCCATTTTCCAATACTGCTTCTATCGGTACCGAAGCGTTCTACAAGGAAGCGTCCGATTGGGCAAAGTCCGAGCTTCAGAAAGCCAATGATCTCGGCCTGATCCCCGCCATATTAAAGGGCGCCGATATGACAAAACCCATCACGCGCGAGGAGTTTGCCGGGCTTGCGGTAGTGCTTTATGAAAGGGTTACGGGCAAAAAAAGCGAGCCGGTTTCTCCGAACCCCTTTACGGACACGGCAAATCCACAAATACTGAAGGCCTATAACCTCGGAATAACCTCAGGAACCTCACAAACCACCTTTTCGCCCAAAGTGCTGATTAACCGGGAACAATGCGCAGCCATGCTATTCAGAGCGATTAAGGCCATTCACCCCCAGGGTGATTACAGCATAGCGGGCATTAAGGATTTTCCCGACCAGAAGCATATTTCAAGCTGGGCGGTCGAAGCGACAAAATATATGAATAAAATCGGTGTTATTACCGGCGACGCCCAGGGCAATTTTATGCCCAAGGCAACCACGCCGGCGCAGGAGGCCGCCGGATACGGCATGGCAACGAGAGAACAGGCCATAGCTTTATCGGTCAGAACACATGATAAAGCGCCGGAAATTTAAGCGATTTCGACGCAAGTTTTTCCGGTTACAGCGAGTTGGTTTACGCCGAATTAACGGAAACGAAAACCGTCGGCATGGTATTAATAACAAATTGATTGGAGGGGAATTAAAATGAAGCGAATTATCTCAATAGCACTAAGTTTTATTTTGGTGTTTACACTGTGCCAGCTTGTCTTGGCGGAGGGGGGGACTGTTCATGCTGTTAACGACCAAACCACCCTAACTAGTGCACTGACTGCAGCCCAGACTGGCGATACTATCAAGCTAACGGCAAATATTACTTACAATAGTACCATTGTGATTAAGAACAAAAGCGTTACCTTTGATTTAAACGGATACACGCTTAATGTGGTTAATAACGCAAAAGAATACACTGCAGAGGAAATGAGCGGCCTCTATGTAAAAGGGAACGCCGCCGTCGCCTTGGAAGGCGACGGTGAATTCAACGTTACCGGAAGCTGGTACGGAGTCTTTGCCGAATGCAATGAGGGGGAAAGCGCCGAAGTTACCGTCACTAACGCAACCGGCATTGGGCGTGATGGTGTGGCTGCTCAGCATTCGAAAGTTACTGTTAAAAAAGATGCAACTTCAAGCGGCTCCACTTACAGTGGTGTATGGGCGTCTTATGAGAATACAGAAGTGATTGTAGAAGGCAATGTCTATGCCAATGGCGAAAGGAGTATGGGAGTGAACGCCGATGCGCTTGCTTCAGTAACAGTAAAGGGCAGTGTTATCGTAAACGGCGAAAACAGCATCGGTATAAAAGCCGGTGATGATGGAGATGTCACCGTAGAAGGAGACGTCGCCGTAAGCGGCAGCGACTGTGTTGGGGCGTTTCTCCTGTGGGAAGCGGAGAAACCGTCAATTGTTACTGTCAAAGGAGTAATAGAAGCCGAAAAGTATATTCTTTTTGAGGCCGAGGACGAATCCAAATGGGAATATAGTCTTCGAGACGGCAAATTCGGCAAGGAAACAGGAGATTACATATACTACACTTATGATAGTGAGAGTTTTGTATATGTATCGATGTTTGCCGGCGGCAGTGGCACCGCCGGGGACCCCTACCTGATTGCCCACGCAAACCAGCTTTATAACATAAATTACTATCATTATTTTGGTAAACACTACAAGCAAATTGCCGACATTGATCTTGATGGCTATTTCGGTCTCGGTGAGGGTTGGGTTCCTATCGGTCTGGGTGAGTCTCCTTTTTGCGGCTTCTATGACGGTGATGGGCATACCATCAGCAATCTTTTTATTAACCGACCGTATCAACGCGGTATAGGTTTGTTTGGATGTGTTGGAGAGTACTCGGAAATCCTGAATGTGGGTTTGATAAACGCAGATGTAACCGGACGTCATGATGTAGCCGGTTTAGCCGCAATCAATGGTGGTCTCATCGCCAATTCATATGTCACCGGCAAAGTTAGCGGAACGACCTTTGCCGGAGGCCTAATAGGCTCCAATTGGGGTTCTGTAACCGATTCTTATTTTGATGGAACTGTTTCTCATGTTAAGGGAAATGAGACAGATAATGTAGAATACGCGGGCGGGCTGGTCGGTTACAACTCTGAAGGAGGTTCGATTACCGGCTGCTATGCAAAGGCAACTGTGGAAAGTGAAGGGCCTCTCATCGGCGGTTTGGCGGGGGTCAATTTGGGTTCGATTACCGATTCTCACGCCATAAGTGATGTGACAGGTTCCTATTATGTCGGTGGTCTGACAGGAAATAATGGAGGTATAATCAATAATTCCTATGCTGACGGAACTGTGACAGGAGCTTCCCAGGCGGGAGGCCTGGTAGGCCTAAACGAAAGCCTGCACCCCATCACCGATTCTTATTTCACGGGAACAGTGACAGCCTCCGATTATTATGTGGGAGGGCTGGTGGGCGATAACAGAGGCGGTTCAATTAGCAACTGCCATGCGGACGCGACCGTGACAAGCGCAGGGGATTATGTCGGCGGGCTGGCAGGTAGCAGTATCGGATCAATCACGAGTTCCTGTTCCACCGGCGTCGTAACCGGCGGCAGCTACGTCGGCGGGCTGGTCGGAGCGAGCTTTAGCAACGCCGGCTCTGGAGGAATCTCCGAAGGAATTTCTGCTTCCTATTCTGCCTGTGCGGTGGAAGGCGAAATGTATGTTGGCGGGCTGGCAGGCAGTAATGAAACTCCTATTTCCGAATCTTATGCCAAGGGGGATGTAAAAAATGCTGATAAGGTTGGTTTAACATATACACATTTCGGCGGATTAGTCGGCAAAAACATCGGTCCCATAGGAGATTCCTATGCCTGGGGCAACGTATCCGGACATGAGTATGTTGGCGGTCTGATTGGTTATAACGAGGCCAATGTTACCAATTGTTATGAGATCGGAGCTGTAAGCGGCAATTCTAACACCGGCGGACTGATAGGCGTCAATTCTTCAGGCGCTAATATAGTCGGCAGCTTTTGGAATAACAACACATCAGGGCAGGACTCCTCCGACGGCGGTATAAGCGCAGGCTCTGTCACGATGAAGCAGCAGGCGACTTATGATTCTAATGTTGAAGCGGATTGGGATTTTGACACGATTTGGGGTATTGACACCGGCGAAAATGACGGCTATCCATTTTTGATATGGCAGGTTGGTGCGGAGTTTGCCGGCGGCAGTGGCACGCCGGAGGATCCGTATCTTATAGCCACAGCGGATCAGCTTTATAATGTCCGCAACCACCTTGACAAGCACTTCGGACAAATTGCGGATTTAGACCTGAGCGGCTACAGATCAGGTTCGGGCTGGGCGCCTATAGGCACGTCGGCCGATACTTTCACCGGCACCTATAACGGCGATGGGCATACCATCGGCAATCTTTTTATTAAACAGGCTGGAGCATCGAATGTTCGTATTCCGGCCGGTTTGTTCGGTTATACCGGGGCGGGAGCAGAAATCTGCAACCTGGAGCTTAAAAGTGTGGATGTAACCGGTTGTTATTATGTCGGGAGCCTGGTGGGCAATAACAGCGGCGGGATAACCAACGTAAGCGTCAGCGGCAAAGTAACAGGTGAATGGGATACCGGCGGTTTGGTTGGTTTAAATAAAGGTACAATTATCGGTTCCGCCTTCACGGGCGCTGTAACAGGTACTAAAAAAATAGAATACGGCGATTGGATAGGAGGTTTGGTGGGTTATAACCTTGGTGCGATTACCAATTGCTGGGCTGATGCAACAGTGGTCAGCGAAGGGGATAATGTTGGGGGCCTGGTGGGTGAAAGTCTGACCGCAGGGATAATCACCAGATCCTGCTCCGCAGGCACTGTGACGGCTGACGATTATATCGGCGGCCTGACAGGCGCTAACAGCGGCGAAATCACGGAGTGCTATTCTCTATGTATGGTGAAGGGTGATTTGGATGTCGGTGGTATGGTGGGCGGAAATTCAGGACCAATCACAGACTCCTTTGCCGCCGGAAGCGTAATAGGTATGAACCAAAAGGGTGGTCTGGTAGGCAGTAGTACGGACGTAACTATTACCGGTTGTTATTGGGATAAAGAAACGTCAGGTCAAAGCACATCAGCCGGCGGCACCGGCAAGACCACGGTGGAAATGAAAGAGCAAGCAACTTATGAAAATTGGAATTTTATCACGATTTGGGACATTAACACAAGTTTTAATAATGGCTACCCATTCCTAAGATGGCAGAATACAGAAGCGGTCACCGTACCCGCCGCGCCGCAGAGCTTCGCCCCCACGCCCGGCGATGGTCAGGTGGCGTTAAGCTGGACGGCTCCCGCCATCGACGGTGGTGCAGCAATTTCCCATTACGAGGTGTCAAGCGATAACGGCGGCACATGGATTACAGCAAGCAGCAACACAGCACATACCTTCACCGGCTTAACCAACGGCACGGCGTACACCTTCAAGGTGCGGGCGGTCAATAGCGTTGGCAACGGAGCGGAGGCAAGTGTATCGGCCACGCCGGCAGCCGCGCCGGTGCCCACCTACACCGTCACCGTGACAAATGGCACGGGCGGCGGTGAATTCGCACAGGGTGTCACCGTCACCATCACGGCCAACTCCGCACCCGACGGACAGCGTTTCAAGGAATGGCAGGTTAGAAGCGGCGGCATAACGCTGGTCAACTCACAGGAAGCCAGCACCAGCTTTCAAATGCCCGCAAACGCGGTGGAGGTGGCTGCCACTTATGAGACAATTCCCGAGACAACCTATACAGTGACCGTAAACGGCAGCTATGCGGATGCGGCCGTAAGCGGTGCGGGCAGTTATGCACAAGGCGCAACAGTCACGATCAGCGCCGGCAGCCGCAGCAGCTACACCTTTGTCGGCTGGACTTCCCCGGACGGTGTAGCCTTTACAAATGCGAATAACGCCACAACCGCCTTCACCATGCCCGATAAAAATGTGACCGTCACGGCCAACTGGACGTATAACGGTGGCGGGGGTTCAGGCGGCGGTAGAAGCACTCCGACAACCCCGGCGGCCCCGTCCTATAAAGCGGATGTAAAAGCAGAAAACGGTACTGAAACGACGCTCCCGGTCACGGTTGACAAGGATGCTGGAACCGCCTCTGTAGACGCAGGTTCCCAAGGTTTAGATCAGGGAGGAAGCAACATCACGATACCCTCGATTCCCGACGTTGACACCTATTCAATCGGCATTCCGGTACCGGATCTGTCAACGAGTGATATTCAGGGAACACTGGCTTTCAACACAGATGCGGGGAACATTATAATCCCATCCAATATGCTGACAGGCGTATCGGGCATCAGCGGAAGTAAAGCGGAGATTGCCATCGGTCAGGGAGATAAGGATAATCTGTCCGATACCGTGAAAGCCGCCATTGGCGACAGACCGCTGGTACAGCTCTCGCTATCTATCGACGGAAAGCCAACCGACTGGAGTAATCCCGACGCGCCTGTAACGGTGAGCATATCCTATACCCCGACTGCGGCGGAGCTCGCTAACCCCGAAAGCATCGTTGTATGGTACATCGACGGCAGCGGCAACGTGGTATCGGTACCCAACGGTCGCTACGATCCTATGACAGGCATGGTTACCTTCACCACCACCCACTTCAGCGACTATGCGGTGGCGTATAACAAGGTGAGTTTCAATGATGTGGCTGCGGAAGCATGGTATCACAAGGCGATAAGCTTCATCGCGGCCAGAGGCATAACAGGCGGTACGGGCAACGGTAACTACAGCCCGGAAGCAAAGCTGACCCGAGGGCAGTTCATTGTTATGCTGATGAAGGCATATGGTATAGCCCCCGACGCAGACCCAAAAAATAATTTCGCAGATGCCGGAGCCACCTATTATACCGGCTATCTGGCGGCAGCAAAACGCTTAAGCATATCTAGCGGTGTTGGAAACAATATGTTTGCGCCGGAAAAAGAGATCACCCGGCAGGAGATGTTCACTCTGCTGCACAACGCGCTGAAAATTATCGGCCAGCTCCCGCAGGACGATTCCGGCAAGACGCTCGATAACTTCTCCGACGCAAGTCAGATTGACTCGTGGGCGAAGGAAGCCATGACACTGCTGGTTAAAACAGGAACTATTGGAGGTAATGCCGGAAAGCTAAATCCGACAAGTACAACCACCAGGGCAGAAATGGCTCAGGTGCTGTATAATCTGCTGTCAAAATAAATGTTGTGCATTATGAATTAAAAATTGTATAAATGACGTAAAGGGCAAACCCGGTGAAAGCCGGGGACGCAAAGCCAAAGGGTCTACGATGGCGAAAGCCATTATGATAGCCTGGTTGCCAAGGTTGCATGAAAAAGTCCGCCCTTTTTCCGAGGGCGGACTTTTGTTCCATAAAGGCAGGCGCAAACCATATTACAAATGACCGGCATCGCTTCTGATGATAAAAGCGTATTCACATTCATTTTTGCCCCAGTTACATGTCAGTCTAAATCCTCTGATGCTTGCTCCCGGTTCATAATCCGAAGTGGCGGAACTTAAAAATGCGGCCGGGTTGGCAGCCAGGACAAAAGAACCTTGCCCGTTTTTGAATTCGATGGGAATGGTTTGTACTTCTCTTTCTGAATATCTCGCATTTCCATTGGGTTGCAGAATATAGTCTTCCAGTTTAACCGAATCAGGTGCCGAGCCTTTAAAAGCGATTTGAAATTCCTGGTTCAGTCTGATATAGGGAAGGTCAATCTTGGTTTTGCCTTTCATAATTGTCTGAAAGGTACCTTCCCGGTCATAAATAGCGTTGTTCCATTGGTTTAAACCAACCACATAATTTATTTCAGTTCCGGCGGTTGTTATTGATATTTTTGGCGGCACCAGCATATTTACGTTTGTATCGTCGGAACAAACTTGTTTGATTTTGTAATAGCTTTCCGCGGTGATTTCATCCACGGACTGATAAGGTTTTTCAACGTAATATTTGCCGTTTTTTTCATAGATATAGTAAACCTCGCCATTTACTTCTGCTTTTTTGTACCCGTTGACATCTGGAACATCATTGACACTTTGGATATTTGTTTTTTTACCGCTGACCAGTAATTCAGCAAGTGAAGCGGGGGGGACAAATCTGTTCATGAGATCTCCATGAAGCGCGGTGAATTTTTCAATTGTAGAAGCACTTTCCCACACATTTTCAGCCATCTTCCCGTTGGCCCAAGCTCTGGTTCGCTCGATTGATAAATCCTGCTGGCCGTCATTTAGAACAAACTTCACGGATTCGGTATTGCCGATTAAAGCAAACATTAAAACGGCATTTTGATCGAAAATAGTTTGGTTATCCGGCTTGGCAAAAGCTTCCCTTGCCTCAGGCGTCGTTTTATAATTTACCTCAACCATATAGGGAGCTTTATCCGTAAAAAGCCGTACTTTTGTACGGGTTAACGCTTTTGGCACTGGCAGGCGGTCTGCTATATGGACTACCTTGCTGTTATCACCCAGATACGGCGTTCGATATTGATATAATTCTTGAATCGAGTCGTTTTCACCAGTTGAGGCAGATTGCGGATTGGAAATAAGTCCAACGCCGACACATACGACAGCGATGGCTGCAGCAATGACCATCCAAAAGGCGGGCTGACGGTAATTTAATACGTTTTTGATTCTTGCTTTCACATTGCTCTCGCCGAAAGCAAGGGGGCCGGCAATTACCATACGCCTGTTTGCAGCCAGAGATAACAGCGAGGTGCTGTAGTCCTTTTTTGCACCTGTGCCAAGTTCTTTCAGCACACGTTCGTCGCAGGACATTTCCATGTCCTTGCTCATCAGTATAAAGCTGATCCACACCAGCGGATTGAACCAATGCATACACAGGGTCAGAAAAGCGATAGGCTTGATTAGATAATCACGCCGCCTTATATGGGTTTCTTCATGTTTTTGAATGTGGAATCTTTGCATATCATTAAGTCCGATTGGCAGATAGATTTTAGGCTTTATCATTCCCAGCACAAAGGGGGATGAAATCGCTTCACTTTCCCAAAGATTATCCTCAACCAGCATGGCGGTGCGAACCCGGTACTTTAGTCTGAGATAAGCAATGACACTGTAAAGCAATAATGAGACGATGCCCACGATCCAGATCACAGTAAGAACAGATAAAATGATCTGCATCGGATTCGCACTGGCAAATGGCGTTGCCGCAGGCAGGGAAGCATTGACCGCTAAATTCACGCTATTGATTCCGGTATTGATTTGCGGCTGGGCCATCATTTCAATGTTTGATGGGATATACTCCAATTTGCCGGGGTTTGCTCCCGCCATTTGCAAAAAGCTGAAAGCCGAAGAAAAGGAAAATGGGCAAACAAGGCGAAACAGTACAACGATCCACAGACCGTAAGAAAAAATCCGGGGAGCCTTTTTTAAAAACAACCGTGCAATCAAAACCAATATAATGACATAGCTTGCAGTAATACTCATGTTCGCAACGTCAACAAATAAGTTCTGAAATCCCCCCATACTTACCCCTCCTTAAAGCTGTCGATCAGCCTTTTCAGTTCGTCTGCTTCCTTTTTGCTCAAGGTTTTATCATTCATGAAGGCGGTGATGAAGCGGGGCAGCGAACCGCCGAAGGTTTTGTTTATGAACTGCTCGCTTTCAAATTTTTGCACCTGCTCCTGTTTGATGAGGGATGTCACCACGGCATTTTCATTCTGAAAAATACCACGATCACATAGCTTTTTTAAAACGGTGTAGGTAGTGGATTTTTTCCATCCCAACTCCTGCTCGCAAAGCTTGACGAGTTCTCCGGAGCCAAGCGGCTCATTCTCCCAAACAATACTTGCAAAACGGTATTCACTTTCACCAAGCTTTAATTGCTCCACCAACCATTTCCTCCTTGCAGGTCTATAATTATCGACTCAGTACATTTAGAGTCTATCATTATAGACCTGACTTGTCAAAAAAAGCGCCGTCATATCCTTTTAGTCAAAAGCAATATAACTTTTCGCCCATTTGGACATTTTGGCAGTATCGGGGTTCGTTTGCATTTCCTGCCACTGTTTATCGGTCAGACGATTATCGGCCGGCCAGGGAAATTCATACCAGGAATATACTCCTCCGCGGGCCAGTTGCAGTTTCCCATCTACCGGCACCAGCGCGTAAATAGTAAATATGTTTCCGGTGGCTTCCTCCAGCACAAGCCTAAGATCAGGATTGGTTACTACATCTGCCACCAGGGCCGCAGGGTGATCCTCCACAGCCAGTGTTTCACCTTTTTTCAGATCCTTTAACGAGGAGGACCAGAACTGATATAGATCATTGCCTATATTGCGAACTAATAGTTCATCTGCTTCACTTAATTTACCCCCGTTTAATTCCTTTTCCGAAATACATTTTAGTGACACTGACAATTTTTCCATTTTTAGAAGCATATCCGCATCTGCTTCATTAATCAGTTTTCTTTTTTCTAAGCCTTCTCTGGTCATATGGCAAAGTGATGCTAAATTTGCATATACATATGGGCGGGGTTCAACATAACCCGATTCTGCTTTTACTTTGGGAGGCAGGCACCCACAGGCGACATAGGCCTGTTTAGCGTATAAGATACTGTCATGTTTTAATTCCGTCCAACTGCCCAGAAAGGTATTGAGATCCTTCAATTGCCAGGCCTCTTTCTGCATAAAAGAAGGATAACCCTGAACCGGGGCATCCAGCAACGGTTTTAAATTATGAAGCCAGCTCCAGTACAGATCCTGCACCCAGCTTGCTTGATCAAGGGAACTAATGTGGGTTTGCATGGCTTGCATATTTTCCGGATAATTTTTATACTGCGTTTCCCCAGCTGCCTGCAAGAGCTGATAAGCGGGTTTTGAACCCATGGCAGCAGGGATGTCCAGCGCCAAGGGGAGCTGGCGATATTTTCCCTGCGGGTTTTCCAACACTGCATCATAAACAAGGTTTTGAAAGATATGGGCATCGAGGTTGTAACGCTGACCCATGAAACGAAAAGCGGTAATGGCTTTGTCCCTTTCGGGCTGTGTTTTACGGTCGTAAATTGGGATGGAGTTTATGGCAGGTGGGCTCAGGCGGGCTAGTTCCTGCCTGAATTGCTCCCATTGCGCACGATTTTTCACCAATTCTTCATACTTGATACCGGGGCCGTACACTTTGGTAAACAATGCCTGGTATTGAGGATAAGTATAATCATCGCTTTTTCCTGCAAAAAAGGAAGTAAGCTGGTATATATCCTGCCAACGATTGAGATTATCATTGCTGTTCAAGGCAAGAACCATCAGCAAGGCGGAGCGGCTTTCGTCTTCGTTATTCGTCCTGAAACTCAGTCTGCCATACCACATCATGGCTTGAAAGTATCTGGTAAGTACATCTGACATAGCATAATGACCGCGCGGTACATATTGGGTATAATCCTCTTTCAGCTGAAGCAGCGGGGGGAGGTTCTGACCAAGATTCATAACGGGGGAGACCCTCTGCGTATCTTCATGCCGGCTGATTAAACCCAATTCATCGGCGACTGCTTTTTCTATTGCTGCCGGCACCTGGCAATTGGGATCCAGCAAGCGGCAAGCCACAGCAAAGTAAGCCACATTGCGACGAGCGGCGTTTTCCCAGGGGCTGTCTTTCAAAATCTGATATTGCTGGGCTGACACCTGCAGCATGGCTTGGCTCAGCTCATTTACTTCGCTGTACAAATATGATCTTTCGGTGCTTCGCAGCAGATAACTGTAATAGAGATGATAGGTATGTAACATGGCGTCGGTAGTAATAAAATTTGGAATTCCATCATTGTTCGCATAGAGTTGATAAAACTCTTTGGATTCAGAAGGTACAACCACGAAGTGGTTATTGCGAAGAAGCTTTGCGGCACTGGGAGAAAAATCAAAATCCAAATAATTGTTAATAGTTGATAGATCAATAGAGCTCGGTTGGGGCGGTACAGATGGGTTTATATTTAACGCATATTTTTGATAGTAAGCAAACTCACCGGCAATCGGTTTTAACGCAGCAGTGTTAATATTGCTGTTCGTATCATTTACCTTTCCGCAACCAACCGTGCCATTTGCCAAAAATACCAGCAGAAATAAAAAAAAAAGTGCCTTTGAGCTTCTCCTGAAGCAAATTCTCCCCATTGTTTTTCCCCCTTTAAATATCTTTTTAGATATACGCATATAAATGGCATTTCTTACAGATATATGGTAATAGTATCACAACTTTCATGGAAAGAGATAAATGCTTCAAAATTCCGGGGCCAATCAACTAAATAAATTATTTTGCTAAAGATTTCGTAAATATTATCAGCAGCGATTTAATTGGTAAAGTTGCCAGTTTCAGGCAGGACTTCCGATTGAGTTTGAGGATCACAATACTTTTGGCCATATCAAATATAACGCTACCATTGCTAAGCTGAAAAAACACCTGCATGATCATAATATTAATCTCATGAACTATCCTTTAGGAGAGTTTGATGATAGACCCTCGCGAGATTCTTTATACTAAGACGATAAGGGAATCTTTCACAAATCGGCAGCAGTTATCTCCAGCCCATATCAATCTAAAAACATTTATAACCTTGAAAGCTTTATCAGTTTTCATCTGTATTAATAGAACAGTGTTTTCTGACAAGCGTTATTAAATGAGGGGATTTTTTATGGATTACAGAAAAATTGTGATGATAGCTGCAGCCCTGGCAATAGCAGTAATTATTACCGGGGCGGTGATCATTTTACCCAAAATGGATGCGGTTAAGTACGACGCCCCGTCTGCCAATCATTCAGCTTTTGACCGTCCGGATAAATACGAGGACGAAATAATCTATGGCGCTATTCATACTCCTTTCGCCAACTTTCGGATCACATCTGATTTGAATAGTAACAGCTATCCGGTTATTTTTGAAGAGGATGGCAAGATGGGGTTTAAGGATCAAAGCGGGAAGATTATTGTGCCGGCCATATACAGCAAAGCCAATAGCTTTTGGAAGGGGGTGGCCAGCGTACGGATTGATCAAGATGGGCAGTATGTCTGGAAGGATGTCGATATGAACGGCAAGATATACGATTATGATGAGGTATATGGTTTTGAATTTGGCCTATCGCCAGTGTCCCAAAACGATAAATTCGGATTTATTAATACTGCCGGCGAACTGGTAGTCCCTCTGATTTATGACCAGTTGTTTTGCTCTTATACCGCTGACGGGCGTTCCACCTATGCGCTTAAAGATGGCCGGTTTGTTTATCTTGATCTTAAGAATGGATACGAGGAACGGTTTGAAAAATACGACCCGGCACGAAAATCCGTATATAAACGAACCATTGACCTTAATCGTTACAATCTGGTAGTTGCCAACAATATGCTAATTGTCGACGGTCTTGCCCAACCGTCAGCCTTGAATTTTCCTATCCCTATTCTGGCGGGAATGAATTTTGATCTGTATACCCGGCAGGGAAAGCTGGGAACCTATCAAGCAAAGTTAATCCCGGGATTTTATGAGGGAGAAATATTCATCTCTTTTCCTGATTATATCGGACCTTCTTTAAATGAAACGGAATACTATGCGGTATTAAACAGCCGTCATATAAGTAATGATAAAGTAGTTCAATTAAACGCTGCTGAAAAAATGGTTAACACCGTCCGGCATTATTTACAAGCCAATAATATTGAAAATACACCTTTTGTCATCAGTATGGCCTTTGCCGGAGACTTAAGCGGAAACGGGGTCCGGGGTGCAGTGGTGCAGATAGATGATACCTACAGAAAAAAAGACATCCCTGTGCCATTTGAAGAAAAATGGACTCCAAGGCAGTTTACCAAGGGTCACACTTCATTTGTAAATGCTATATTGCTAATTGCCGATCTTAACAAACCTTTAGAGTATAAGGTGGTTAGATCCAATATATGGAATCACATTGACTGGGACTATAAAACTGAAAATATTGGGTTTGTCGGTAATCTGGATGCTGATCCCCGTATGGAGTTATTGATTTACAATGAGTATTACGAATACCGTGATTACGCTGTTGCGGATTTATAATATGATTTATCATGCCCGGTCCGTATGCAAAGAAAGTATCCGCTGTCAGTTGTTCAGCGGCTATATGCGCCAGAACATTTTGCGCAGAAGAGTATATAATTTAAACCATGATGAGATTTGCGATGAATTTCTGACTGAAAACCACGCAATTATGATGTACGACCCCATGCTGCCGCAAGAAGGTTAAAGACGAAAGAGTTATTAATAGTCCGGTTCATGCAAGATATCCGCTTTCTCAAATTTTCATGCTAAGCGATATTCTTTTCTTTTGAACTTCAACATTCAATACCCGCACTTTAATGATGTCTCCGATCGATACCATTTCCAGAGGATGTTTGATGCGGCGCTGGGACATCTCCGAGATATGCACCAGTCCGTCAACTTTTACACCGATATCTACAAACGCTCCGAA
>ENA-UOXR01003396-UOXR01003396.1-bioreactor-metagenome-genome-assembly--contig:-NODE-3396-length-13529-cov-20.841472_pt1 | contig 13529 bp, 8 predicted proteins | sample MGYA00238164_ERZ764825 | MGnify/ENA primary metagenome ERZ764825 (study PRJEB28920, sample SAMN05720171) | bioreactor metagenome | isolation source: Anaerobic biogas reactor | place: USA:Washington...
CCAGTAAACCGACAACGGGAGTTAAACAGGGGACTACAGCGGTTCAGGGTGCTCCGGTTCAGGATGTTCCAATTGCTCCAGCTCCAGTAGGGAGGGTTATGCCATGAAAAAGATGATGCAACTATTGTTTTCTATATTGCTGGGTCTGTTTCTTCTCCTGGGCAGCCTGCCGCCCACAACGGCAGAAGCGGCTGGACAGGTGGAGATGACGGCAGAAGCTGGCTTCAAGGGTTTTGCCCGCTGGGGTCAGGCTTTTCCCCTGCAGATAACCCTGGTTAATCCGGGACCGGAAATCCGGGGACGACTGGTGTTTGACACCAACAACAATGAACTTCGAATTCAACAGCAAAAAGAGATCGTACTTCCAACCGGGAGCAAGAAAAGGATAAATATGTATATCCCGGCCAATCAAACCACTAATTATGAGATTAAATTGATGGCTGGGGAAAAAGAAGTGGCCAAATGCAAAAGCCGGGTCACGATTATGCAGCCGCAGGAGATGCTGGTAGGCGTTTTGGCTTCCGGGCCGAGCACTTTGGATCACCTGGGAGGGATCAAATTTCCTTCTGCCGGGCAGAGAATAAGCGTAACCCACCTGGAAGCTAAAGATATACCGGAAAAAAGCCTGCTCCTGGACAACCTGGATATTCTGGCCTTGAACGATTTCTCCAGTTCCAGCCTGAGCAAGGGGCAATTGAAAGCTATGGAAGACTGGGTGCAAAGAGGAGGAATGCTGGTTCTGGGCGGGGGACCCAACTGGAAGAAGACCTTTTTCGACTTACCGGGAACCCTCTGGCCGGTAGGTATTTCCGGCACTCGTCAAATTTCCACTTTGAGCGGTATGGAAAAACTGGCCGGCGAAAGCCTGGAGGCGAAAAAGCCTTTTATTATCAGCGAGGGCCAACTCCGCTCAGGCCAAGTCTTGTTAAGCTCGGGGGAGACCCCGGTGGTAGTTGAGGATAAAAGGGGTCGCGGAAGTATTCTTTATCTGGCTTATGACCTGGCCTTGCAACCTTTTGCCAACTGGACGGGCAACAACGCTTTCTGGAGCCAGTTGATTCTGCGGATCAACCCGCACCAGATGGCCGGAGCCAACGGCAGGTATGTCAGTGTCCAGGACATGGGCTGGATTTTACGCAACTTTCCGGCCTCCGATCTACCTTCCGCCGGTTGGCTGGCCCTGGTCTTGCTGGCATATATCGTTCTCCTGGGGCCGGGCATTTACCTTTTCCTCAAAAAATACGACCGCCGGGATTGGGCCTGGGCCTTGATACCTGCCCTGGCGATCTTACTGTTCAGCATGACTTACCTGGGGGCTTTTAAAGCCAAAGGCCGGGATGTGTTTACCAATGTTATTACTCTGGTAAAACTCCAACCGGATTCGGATCGGGCGGAGGCCAGTACCTATGCCGGGGTTTTTGCCCCTACCCGCAAAGAGTTCTCCTTTGACCTGCAAGGCCAGCAGGTAGTCGATGTAATCGGCGGGGACATGGGCTATATGATGAATAGGTCAGTTCATGTAATGGGGGGAAGCGCCAATTCTAGCCAATTACCGCTGCTGGCTACCGTAAGCCAGGACGAAAGAACCCGGGTCAGCTTTGATGATGCCAGCCGCTGGTCTATGCGCTGTATAGCCCTGAACGAAAATATAGAGCAAGCCGGGCGAATCGAAGCCCAGTTGGAAACCAGCCAGGGGAAAATAAAGGGGACCATAAAAAATAAATCAGAGCGGACCCTGTCCAATTGTATTCTTCTCAACCGCTACGGTTACCAACGTATCTCCAAAATACTTCCGGGCCAAACGGTGGAGGTGGAATTTGCTCCTCGTTTCACCCCCAACCGGGGACCGGCTTTTTACCGGATTTTTGAACGCTACCCGATATACCGGCCCCAGGGCTATCAAGGAGAGGCCAACTGGGAAAGACAGTGGTCAACCCAAATTTTAGAGAATGCATCACGCAATGGGCAATTATTTGATGATTCTATAATGTTCATAGGCTTTTCCAAAGCAGCTGCTTCTCAGGTATTTGTCCCGGAAAACCGGGGGAAGGTCAACTACAACAGTATCTACCTTGCTCCCCTGGAACTAAAGCTGGCTAGCGAAAAAGCTCTGTCCATCCCTCCCGGGATAATTAACGGGCGTTTTACCGCTACTGATGGGCGCAATTTCAACCAGGATCCCTGGGGAATTGGCTGTGAAGGGGGATTTCTGGAGTTCGAGCTGGATCTGCCCTTTTCCCGAGAAGAGGTAAAGATTGATGAGTTCAAACTATATGTGGGCTCTAACGATTACCGGCGGGCCTACCTTATGAAGCTGATGGTATACAATTTCCATAAAGGCCGGTGGGAGGATTTAAGCTACCAGCCGGGCGGAATGCTACTTACGGACTGGAAGTCTTATGTTTCGGAAAAAGATACGCTGCAGGTAAAAATCGGCAGCGGGGATAAAGGTCCCGGCTATGTAAATATTTCCGGTATTACCCTGAGCCTGGAGGGAGAATATCTTACCGCGCAGGCGCTCTCGGCAGCTCCGGGCGGCAACATTATGGAAGGAGGGGAATAGCATGCTGCAAGTAGAAGAACTATCCAAAAGTTATGGCAAGTTCCTGGCGGTTGACCGGCTTTCATTTAATGTGGAAGAAGGAGCGATATTTGGTTTTGTGGGGCCCAATGGTGCCGGAAAGACTACAACCATGAAGATACTGGCTTCTCTTCTGCGCCCCAGTTCGGGCAAGGCCTGGATAGCGGGCGAAGATGTGAGTCAAAACCCCCGCCGTATCCGCCAACTGGTAGGCTATATGCCCGACTTCTTCGGGGTTTATGATGACCTGAAAGTAGACGAATACCTCGATTTCTACAGTGCCAGTTACCGGATTCCCGCCCAGCAGAGAGAAAAAATCATCTCCGACTTGCTGGAGCTGATGGATCTGGAGCATAAACGGGAGGCCTATGTGGACTCACTGTCGCGGGGAATGAAGCAGCGCTTGTGCCTGGCTCGCTGCCTGGTTCATGACCCAGCTCTGCTCATTTTGGATGAGCCCGCCTCCGGCCTGGACCCGCGGGCGCGGGTGGAAGTGCGGGAAATCCTAAAGGAACTGAAAAACATGGGCAAAACCATAATTATAAGTTCCCATATTCTATCTGAATTAACCGAGCTTTGTACTCATCTGGGTATTATAGAAGCCGGGAAGATGGTGGCCTGCGGCAGTGTCGATGAAATCATGCATCGCAGCCAGTCCGCCCAGGCTATTGAAATCCGGGTTCTGAGCCAGATAGACGAGGCCCTGTTGCTTATAAATAACGAATTGGGATATTCCGCCATTAAACTGGATGAGCAGATGCTGGAATTACCGTTTAATGGAGATGAGAAGGAGATGAACCGCATCCTGACCCATTTGGTTCAGGCCGGTATTCCCCTGGTATCCTTTGCCGAGTCCCAAAGCAATCTGGAGAACATATTCATGCAGCTTACGAAAGGGGTGGTTCAGTAATGAAGAGCCTGGTATTAAACCCGATTCTGGCCAAGGAATTTCGCTCCCGTATGAGGAATTGGAAATCACCGCTGATGATAAGCCTTTACTTGGCACTGCTGGGCTTGATCACCCTGGCCTATTACTGGATGCAGCAAAAGCGCGGTTTTTATTCCGGCTTCGGTCCGGATGTTGGTCCGCAGATATTTATTATACTGAGTGTTTTTCAACTCTTGTTGCTTTCTTTTGTAACCCCGGCCCTGACTGCCGGAGTAATAAACGGGGAACGGGAACGGCAGACCTTTGATCTTTTGCTTTGTACTCGCCTGTCCTCGGCTTCTATTGTCCTGAACAAACTTCTGGCTTCCATAAGTTATATACTCTTGCTGGTAATTGCCTCCCTGCCGGTTTTTGCTATCGTATACTTCTTTGGGGGAGTACTGCTGAGCGATATGGGCCGGGTTATACTGGTATCCCTGGCTACGGCCATTACTTTTGGAGTTATCGGCATCTTCTGCTCGACCCTGTTCAAGCGTACCCAGGTTTCCATGGTAGTCAGTTATGTGGTGGTCTTGCTGTTCCTGGTGGGAACCATGGCCGTCACCGTGTTCCTGCAGGGGATACAGACCGGTCCCTATCCCCGGGCTACGGCTATGTACTTTTCTTATGCCAATCCCCTAGTGGCTCTTTTCTCCATCTTCCCCAACCAGGCGGCCGGTGTTGGTATTATGAACAGCTTTCTGGGGGGCTACCGTACTTATGGTTATAATGCCGCCGCCAGCCAGGCTTTGAGTCCCTGGCAGTATAATTTTATTTTTGATGGGGTGTTGATTATAGTCTTGCTCCTGCTTACCGTGTTTTTACTGGACCCGGTGGGGCGTTTCAAACGGCTGAGGAAAAATCCTGCGGTGGTGGAAACAGAGGCGGAATCGGCACCGGTGCAGGGCTAAGGCTTAATGGCAATCGCTGTTGGTGAATTCAGGATGAAATTAGTAAGAAAGTGAGGAGTGAGGAGTGAGGAGTGAGGGGTGAGGGGTTAATTGATTCCTACTACATCTTACTATTCAAGCCTCTACTAACTCAATTTACATCGGTGGTTGTGGCCCTTGGCCATGGGGGGTTAGTAAGAAAGTGAAGAGTGAGGGGTTTAAAGAGGTTTTGCATATTATGAGATTTAAAGACTACGGGGACAAGAGAATAATTGCAGCCCTGCGGCCGGTACTGCGCAGAATCCAGTTGCAGCATTACCTGCATTGGCTGCTGCGGGGGCTGGCCGGAGCTTTGCTTCTCTCTGCTTTTTTTCTCCTGCTCTCCTTTTTCTTCCCCTGGGTGGGAGTAAAGCAGCTTTGCCTGTATACCCTGGGAGCGAGCCTGCTTCTAGCTTGGGGCTGGGCTTTTTGGCGGCGCCCGGGTTTATGGACCGCAGCCTGTATAAGTGATACCAAAGGGCTGCAGGAGAGGGTTTCCACCGCTCTGGAATTGTCCGCTGAGGATTCGGAAATGATTCGGCGGCAGCGGCGGGATGCCCTGGAACAACTACAGGCCTTTGACTTCAAAACGGCTTTCCCCTTTGTTTTTCCGGCCCGGGAAGGGAAAATCATAGCAGCAGGCCTGCTGCTGGTAGGGCTGTTTTGTTTTTTGCCCAATCCTCAGCAGGCGGAAGTAGATAGAGCAATAGCGGTAAAAAAAGAGATAGCCAGGCAGGAAAAGAAAATAGAAGCTGTGAAAAAGGAAATTCAGGCCAAATCCGGCCAAATCCCGCTAAAGGAACTGGAGAAGACCGTAAGTTCTCTGGAAAAATTGCAAAAGGATTTGCATGAGGCGGGTGATATGAAAAAGGCCCTCAAATCCCTGGCCCAGGCCGAAGAAACGCTGGAGCAATTAAGACTGGATAACCTCCGACAGGGAAAGCAGGATGCAGCAGATCTGGCTGCAATTAAGAAAGGACAGGAAAGGATTGAAAAAAGTCCAGGGAATGGTGAAGACAGGAATAATGATAGAACTGAGCCGCAGGCAGCCGGAAGCGAAGGAGATGAATCTCCTGGTAAAGAAGGAAAAAGCAATTCTTCCAGCGAGCCGGGAACCAATGCCGGTTCTGATTCTGCAGGGAAGGAAGCCGGCGACCCCAGTGGCTCCAGTTCTGCCGTGAAAGATGGCGCCGCCGACCAGCAGGCGGGGAGAGCAGTGGCATTGGCCGAGTTGAACCGGGCTATGCGGGCGGTTCAGGATTCCCGCCAGGCCCTGCTGGCTGCCGGCAGTGCTTCCCCTTCTCAATGGGCATCCGCACAAGGCTACGGTAGTAATACGGCCGACAGCAGTGGCGGCAGTGGGAACAATGCGGCAGGCCATAGCGCCAGCAGTAGCGGCAGCGGGGCTCAAGGCGGAGCCAACAGTGCTGCGCCGGATAGTTGCAGTTCGGGTTCTGGGGCGAGCGGGGGCACTTGAAGCTCCGCTTCCTCTGCTGGACAGCAGGGGGCAGGAAATAGCGGCAGTTCAGGCGGCAGCGGACAGCAAGGCGGGCAGCAGGGCAGTGGGCAAGGCAGCGGCAGCGGGGCCGGATTGGGCAGCGGCAGCGGCAATAATTCCTCCCCGGGCCAATCTTCTTCCCCGCCGGAGCCGGGAGCTGGCGAACTGGCGGTAATGAAGTGGGGGGACTACGAAAAGATTTATGACCCGCAGCGCATCGGGCGAAGCGGAGAGATTTCCCAGGTGCGGGGGCAGGCCGGTGAGGGGCCCCAGCAGTTGATAGAAAGCGATGATTCAGCCATAATGCCGGGGAGTATGCGGCCTTATCGGGAAGTTTTGGCCGAGTACAGCCAGGCAGCTCGGGAATCGCTGGATCGCCAGCCTATTCCTTCCGGTATGACGGAAGTGGTGAAAAACTATTTTTCCTCCCTGGAGGAATAAATCGGAAGGCGGAAGACAGAAAACGGAATGGTCGTAATAGTTTAACTATCGATAAATAATCATTCAACCATTGCTAAACTATCGTTCATCGTTAGTGGTTGCGATCCCCGGCCACGGGGGGTTAGTAAGGATATAGCGTACAAGGGGGGCTAGGAAGTGGATATTGATGAATTCGTAGATAAAGCCAGGCAGATCGAGGCTGAAATAGCAAAGGTAATGGTGGGGCAGAAGCAGATAATAAGACATAGCCTTATTGCCTTGCTGGCCGGGGGGAATGTTCTCCTGGAGGGAGTTCCCGGTTTGGGGAAGACCATGCTGGTGAAGACCTTGAGCCAGGTGCTTTCCCTGGACTTCAAACGGGTGCAGTTCACCCCTGACCTGATGCCGGCGGATATAGTTGGAACCAGCATAATTTCCGAGGATGCTGAAGGCCGCCGGGCTTTTCAGTTTCAAGCGGGACCAGTATTCGCCAATATTGTTCTGGCGGATGAAATCAACCGCGCTACACCCAAAACCCAGAGTGCTTTACTTGAAGCTATGCAGGAGAGAACTGTAACTGCAGGAGGCAAGACCCGTAATTTGCCGCATCCTTTTTTTGTATTGGCGACCCAGAATCCCCTGGAGATGGAGGGAACCTATCCTTTGCCCGAAGCGCAGACCGACCGTTTTCTTTTTAAATTACTGGTGGAATTTCCGGGAGAAGAAGAACTGGCTGCCATTATAAGCCGAGATATGGGCTCGGATCCCGGGGACTTGGAGCGGATAGCCAGCGGGGAAGAAGTGCTGGCCATGCGGGATATTGCTGCCGGGGTGCCGGTGGCCGAGCGGGTAAACCAGCGCATAGTAAAGCTGATTCTGGCCAGCCATCCGGATAGTTCTTATGCTCCGGAAATGATCAAGAAATATGTACGCTACGGAGCTTCACCCCGTGCGGGTCAGGCTTTAGTAGCCAGCTCTCGGGTCCGGGCATTGATTGAGGGACGCTATAATGTTGCCTTTGCTGATATTGAGGAACTGGCCTACCCGGTTTTGCGGCACCGCATCATCCTGAATTTCGAAGGCGAGGCCGAGGGGATCAAGATAGATGACTTGATTGGCGAACTCCTGGCTGCTACCGAAGATGAACGATAGATGAGCGATGGTGGGTGCGCTACTATAATAGCGACCGCAGGGGGCATCAGGCGTACCCGACAGGGTGAAGGATGTAGGGTGAGGACCACCTTTTCTTAAGGGGGTTATTATGAAAAATATATTTGATGAGGATTTCTTGAAGCGCCTGGAGCATTTGCGCCTGGTAAGCCGGAAAATGCGGGCGGGTAAAAACAGTGGGGAAAGGCGTTCACCGCTTAAAGGACAATCGGTGGAATTCGCCGACTTTCGCAACTATTCCAGCGGCGATGATTTTCGTTATATAGATTGGAACAGTTACGCCCGTACGGAAAAACTCTTCATAAAGCTGTTTATGGAAGAGCAGGATTTGCTCTTGACCATCTTTATTGATGTCAGCAAGTCCATGGCCTGGGGGGAGCCTCCCAAAGAGCGACTGGCCTTGCAGCTGGCCGCCGCTTTTTCCTATTTGGCTCTGGCGGCCTACGACCGGGTAGCCATTGCCGCCTGCTCCGAGCAACTGGCTGCCTATCAGGCCCCCTTGCGGGGGAAAACCGGCATTGACCAGGCCTGGGCTTTCCTGGCGCAGCTTCCTTTCACCGGCAGCACCAATTTGAACCAGGCCTTGCGCGAGTATGGCCGCTTTTCTCGCAGTCCCGGGGTTGCTTTGCTTATATCCGATCTCCTGTCTCCCCACGGTTTTCAAGATGGGGTTAAGTATCTTCAGTACCTGCGGCAGGAAGTTATGGTTTTGCAATTGCTGGCCCCGGAGGAAATCAACCCAACCCTGCATGGAGACTGGCGGCTTTTGGACAGTGAAAGCGGTGAAAGCCGGGAAATAAGTGCCAGCCCGCGATTGCTCAAGGCTTACCGGAAGAAGCTGGATGATTTTAGCGAGGCTAACCGTGACTTCTGTTTCCGGCGGGGGATAGGATTTCTGCAGGTAAGCAGCGCCACCCCTTTCGAAGAACTGATTTTGCAGCTGCTCCCCCGGGCGGGGATTCTTGCTTAAAGATTACGGGTATTAAAAGAAATCATCCACAATAGAGCTCCGGTACTCGGATTAATATCAACCTGATTAATGAAATGATGACTCGATTGCAAAAACCTCTTTTTTAAGAAAGTGAATAAGTGAGGTTAAAACGGTGGGATCTACCTGGATAACCCCTTACTCCTCACTTTAAAACAGCCATAATATGGGGAGGAGAAAATCTTGTCCTTGCTTAATCCGGCAGGCCTTGGCTTTGCCGCTATAATTCCGCTAATAATTCTGCTATATCTCCTTAAAAGGCGTTTTCAGGAAAAAGTTATTTCCAGTACCTACCTCTGGGAAGAGGTCTTGAAGGACATGGAGGCTACTACCCCCTGGCAGCGTTTGAAGAAGAACCTGCTGCTTTTCCTGCAGTTGCTGGCGGCCTTTTTGCTGGTAATGGCCCTGAGCCGCCCCTACCTTCCGGTGGCCGGGGGCCTGGAGAAGCAGCTGCTGGTAGTAGTCGATGCTTCTGCCAGCATGATGGCCAGTGATGTGACCCCATCACGCTGGGGAATGGCCCAAAAAGAGGTGGAGAAGCTCATCGATCGGTTGAGCCCGGGGGAGAAAATGACCCTTATAAAAATGGGAGAGCAGCCGGAAGTCCTGCAGGCCGCCAGCAGCGACAAGAATGAGCTGCGCCGGGCCTTGCGGGATGCGCAACCGGAGACGGGGCGGGCTGACCTGGAAGCAGCCCTATCCTTAATTGCTTCACTTGGTCGCGATTCCCGAGATATTATGCTGCTTATAGTCAGCGATGGCAAAACCTTGCCGGTGGAGCATGACCCCAGAATCAAATGCCCGGTGGAATTTATTCAAATTGGCCGGGAGAGTGATAACCTGGCTATTACCACCCTGGCTACCCGCCGGGACTCGGGGCAGGTTCTGGCCTTAGTCCGGGTGCAGAATTTTGGCGAAAAGGCGGTAGTAAGCGATATTGAACTTCGAGTTGACGGAGAACTGTTCGATATCAGGGAAATAAAGCTGGAAGCAGAAGGAGCCCGGGAGATAATCTGGGAGGATTTGCCCGCGGGGGCAGAGAGTATTCAGGCTATTTTGCAGCGGCCTGATTTCCTGCCGGCTGATAACGAAGCCTGGGCAGTGGTGGAGGAATTAACGGAGAACCGGGCCCTACTGGTAAGCCAGGGTAACCTTTTCCTGGAAAAGGCTTTAAACCTCCTGCCGGGATTGGAATTATTTAAGACCAGTCCCGCTGAATACGACCCCGCTCTCGCTGATTACCAGTTGTTTATCTTTGACAGCTGGCTGCCCGCCGGCCTGCCCCAGGCCAGTATTATAATAGTCAATCCCCCACCAGGCAATCCCTGGCTGGCCATAAACGGTGAAGCGAAAAACCTCAGTGGGATAAAAGCCGTTGGTGAGGATTCCATCCTGCGCTATATAGATAGCAGTGACTGGCAGGTAGCCCGGAGCCAGAAGCTGCTTTGCCCGGATTGGGCCAGAACTCTATTGGAAAGCGAAGATGTTCCTCTATTGCTGGCCGGCCAGTTATCGGGCCGGGTGGCCATTTTCTCTTTTGACCTGCACGAGAGCAATATCCCTCTGCAAACCGGTTTCCCCATCCTGGTGCATAATTTAATGGGTTGGCTCCTGCCCGGGAATGCCGGAGTAAGTTTCGATCTGAACCGCAGTCGCTTTAGCTTTGACCCCCATCCGGAAGCGGAAGCGATATACCTGCTAAGACCGGGGGAAAAAGAAGAGCGATATTTGCCTCCTTTTCCGCGCTCTTTCAGCGCCAGTCGTCCGGGCCTGTACCAGATAAACCAGGTTCTGGGCGATAGGATAGAGATAAGTTTCCTGGCCAGGAACCAGGGTGACCCTCTGGAATCCGATATAAAGCCGGCCGCACTGCCCTGGCAGGCCTTTGAAGCTGACAGCAAGGGCGGGGGAGAGCGGCTGGGCAAAAAAGAACTCTGGCCCTGGCTGTGCTGGGCGGTTCTGCTTTTGCTCCTGCTGGAATGGGAGGTGTACCGCCGTGGCTATTAATTTTAGTCACCCCCTTTTATTGCTTATAATTCCCTTGGCTTTCTACCCGCTTTATCTCTGGTACTGCGATTCCGGGCATTTGCCTGCTTTCCGGCGTAATCTGGCTTTGCTGTTAAGAAGCCTTCTGCTTTTATGTCTCATACTGGCCCTGGCTGGGCTGGAACTGCGATTTCCACTGGAGCGGCAGAGTGTGGTCTTTGCCGTGGATCTTTCCGCCAGTTGCGAGAATAGCCGGGAAGCGGCGGAAAACTTCATTAGAGAGGCCTTGAAGCATAAGAAAGCGGACGACCAGGCGGCGGTAGTGGTATTCGGCGGCAATGCCCTGGTGGACCAGAGCCTTTCCGACAGCAGCCGTTTGCATCCTATTGAAAGCCTGGTGGACCGGAACTACAGCAAGCCGGAACAGGCCTTGAAGCTGGCTGACGCTCTTTTGCCTGATAGTTATTCGCGGCGGGTGGTGCTGCTCTCCGATGGACGCCAGAATGATGGCGATGCCTTGAAAGAAGCCGCTTATCTGGCCGAGAAGAAGATACGGCTTGATCTGCTTCCCCTGGAAGAGAGCCCCACCCGGGACGCGCGGGTGAAGAGTCTGGAAGTTCCTCAGGGTCTTTTTGCCGGGGAAAAGTTCCCGCTTAAAGTGAGGATAGAGAGCAACTTTGCCACCACCGCCCAGCTTCGTCTATACCAGGATCAGGAATTGATCGGCCAGGAGGAAGTCAAACTCCGGCAGGGGGAAAATATGCTGCTCTATTCTTCCGTTTTGGACGAAGCCGGTTTTCATAGCTTCCAGGCTAGCATCGAAGTGGAGCAGGATGGGGTAGCGGATAACAACGAGGCCTATGCCTTTAGCATGGTTCAGGGTTCTCCCCGGCTGCTCCTGGTAGAAGGGAAAAAGGGAGAAGCCCGGGGCCTGGAAGCGGTACTCTCCTCGTTGGATATGGACTATGACCTGCTATCCCCGCGGGAAATACCCGTAAGTTTGGCCGGAATGCAACGCTACGGACTGCTGATTCTCTGCAATGTACCAGCGGAAGATATTCGGGCCGAAGCCATGCAAGCCATTCATACGGCGGTCAGGGACCTGGGCAAAGGATTAATAATGATAGGCGGAGAGGACAGTTTTGGACCAGGGGGATATTTCAACACCCCGGTGGAGAAAGCTCTGCCGGTATATATGGATTTACGGGGAAAGAAGGAGATACCCAGCCTGGGTTTGGTTCTGGTTATCGATAAGTCTGGCAGCATGTCAGAGAGCAGCGGCGGTTACAGCAAGGTAGAACTGGCCAAAGAAGCCGCCATTCAGGCCACCAGTATTTTGGGGCCGCTGGATATGGCTGGGGTGGTGGCCTTTGATGATACAGCTCAATGGGTGGTAGAATTTCAAGCGGTAAAAGACAAGGATGCCATTCAGGATGATATAGCCACTATCCGGGCTGACGGGGGTACCAGCATTTATCCCGCCCTGGCCTTGGGTTATGCAGCCCTTAAAGATGCTCCTACCAAATTTAAACACATCATATTGCTCACCGATGGGCAGTCGGCCACTACCGGGGATTATTATTTTTTGAGCCGGAGAATGGGCCGGGCAGGGATAACCATGTCCACGGTGGCCGTGGGTGAGGGGGCGGATACCCTCTTGCTGGAACAACTAGCGGAATGGGGTCAGGGCCGGTATTATTTCAGTGATGAAATCTCCAATATTCCCCGCATATTTACCAAAGAAACCATGAAGGCCATAAAGAGTTATCTGGTAGAGGAAAGTTTTTTTCCTGTATTGACAGCGGCAAGCCCACTAATGGATGGTATCTCCGCCGTGCCAGCCCTCGAAGGCTATGTGGCCACCACGCCCAAGAAAGCGGCCCAGGTGGTTTTGTCCAGCCATCGCCAGGACCCGGTGCTGGCCCAGTGGCAGTACGGACTGGGGCGTTCCATCGCCTTCACCACTGATGGTGGTTGGCGCTGGTCCAGTGTCTGGACGGCCTGGGGAGATTACAATCATTTCTGGGGCAACCTGATTTCCTGGACCCTGCCCCGCAGCCAGCAGGATGCCAGGCTGGAACTCAAGACCAGTTTGGAGGGCCGGCAAGGTCTGATTCAGGTAGATTCCCGCGAGCTATCGCTTTCTTTGCCCAGTGAGGCGGTAGTGGTAGACCCGGAACTGAAGGCGCAGAAGATTAAACTGGAACCGGTAGCTCCGGGAAGATATGAGGGAAGATTCTCCACCGGTGAACCGGGGGTCTATTTCATAAATGTCACCCAGCAGGGAAACGAAGGTGAGCTGAGGTCGGCCAGCGGTGGGATAACCCTGGCCTATTCCCCCGAATATGCCGAGAGCGGCAGCGATGAGAAATTTCTGCAGGCCCTGGCGCAAGCGGGAGGCGGCAGTATAATAAGTGAGCCCCGCGAAGCTTTTGCTCCTAACCTGCCTGTCGCCCGAGGGGTACGGGAACTCTGGCCCTGGCTCTTGATGCTGGCGGCTCTGCTGCTTCTTCTGGATATTGCGAACCGCCGCCTGGCCTATACTTTAGGCGATTTGCAAGCCTGGTGGCAGAGGTGGAAAAAAACGGAGGGGAATGCTTTAAGCTCCACCCCGGCCGCAGTTACTTTTAATCGCCTGCGCCAGCGGAAAGAGGATTTAAATGAGCAGGAAAGACAAAGGTCGAGCGGAAGACAGCTTATTAAGGATGAAGCCCACAGCAAGCCGGAAAAGGCCTCGATCCCGAGCCAGTCCCGGGAAGGGAGCGAAAAGGATAAAGGACAGGAAAAGGATAAAGTGCAGGAAAAAGTACAGGATAAAGATGGGATGTCCCGTTTGCTGGCGGCCAAGCAGCGGGCCAGAAAATAAGAGGTGATATGTACTGGAATTTGAACGGGAAAAAATGTAGATTATAATCAAGAAACTGCAGAGTGAAAAGGGGATAAAGGCATCCCCGGGCAAATTTTAAGAGGAGCTGAATCCTTTGCCGAATGAGGTATTAATTAGTCTAAGTGATATCAGCAAAACCTAC